>Ga0208118_100009_pt1 | contig 352142 bp, 339 predicted proteins | sample LakWasMet34_HOW6_2_FD_183876 | JGI IMG/M metagenome (GOLD analysis project Ga0208118, IMG submission 183876) | Freshwater sediment methanotrophic microbial communities from Lake Washington under simulated oxygen tension - Sediment Metagenome... | ecosystem: Environmental > Aquatic > Freshwater... | reverse complement strand
ATCTTGATGCCGGTGCTGAACATCAGCCTGCCGGATAGCTTTGTCGAACAAGGCAGTCGCGAAGAATTATTGGCATTGTGTGGATTGGATGTGCAGGGGATTAAGGCGAAGATTGAGGCGTTTGGCGCTTAAGCTAACCTCTTCGATTAGCTCAATAGCGTCAGTATCGTTTGCTGTTGACTGAGAAACTGGGTAATGCTTAGTTTTAATTCGTTTAAATGTCGTTCGGCGGCTTTTTGATCATTGTTTAGCAGGCTGATTTCCAGGTTTTTGGCGCGCTCTTGCAAATCCATTAAGCCGCAAAAACTGACCGAACCATGCAGCATGTGAGTAATATCTTTCGCTGTGGTCAGTTGTTGATGCTGGATGGCTGAGCTTATCTCAACCAGTTGCACAGGAAGTTCAGCAAATAACTTAACGAAAATGGTCAGAGTAAGCCTGTGGTTGTTTTTGGTTTTATTAAGTAGTAACTCAATATATTTTTCAGCCGATTTGATAGCTAATGGCGGAGACTCGGTCATAACAAAACTCCTTTGATAGCGGCTATTACGGTTTGTTCTCTAATCTGTTGACGGGAACCCGTAAACAACATTTTCTTAATTTTGGCGGATTGGTTTTTGGTCTGCCAGGCAATATAAACAGTACCTACCGGTTTTTCTGCAGAGCCCCCGTCAGGCCCGGCAATGCCAGTGACTGCGATTGCACAATCGGCCTCGCTATTAGCCAAAGCGCCGGTTACCATTTCTAAAGCTGTTTCTGCGCTTACCGCACCATGCACTAATAATGTTTTAGGCAGAACCCCCAGCATTTGCATCTTAGCTGCATTGCTATAGGTGACGAAGCCGCGATCAAACCAAGCAGAGCTGCCAGACACTTCAGTAATGCATTGGGCAATCCAGCCGCCTGTGCAGGATTCTGCAGTAGCGATTTTTTGATGGTTAGTTTTTAAGAAGTGGCCTAGCTGTTCTGCTAGGCCAATCAAGGTATCTGACATGGTGTGACTTGAAAGCTAGATATATTGACGTTCAAGTATAAAGTAAAAGCCCAACTGGCTTGAAATTTAACTATCAATTTTTGTCAGCGGCTAATTTGCTGTGGTTGATGGAATATACAAAATACACAATTAAACCAAGTGTTAACCAGATAATGAAACGCAGCCAGGTTAGTCCTGGTAAAAAAGCCATTAATGCTCCACAAGACAACATGCCCAATACTGGAAATAATGGGCTAAAAGGTGAACGGAATGGGCGGTGTAAATCTGGTTGAGTGATTCGAAGCGCGATAACGCCAAAGCAGACCAGTACAAATGCAGCCAAGGTACCGATATTGACCAGTTCAGCTAAATCACCAAGTGGCATAAAGCCGGCAATCAGCGCCATGATAATCCCGCAAATCACAATAACGCGCACGGGTGTTTGCGTTGTTTCGTTAACCTCACTAAAGAATGGCGATAACAGTCCGTCTCGAGACATGGCAAAAATAATACGAGTTAACCCGTAATAAAGCACCAGCATGACAGTGGTGAGACCGGCAATAACACCGGTTGAGATTAACGCTGATGCCCATGTGTGACCAAGCAGTGTTAGAGCATGCGCAACCGGCGAAGAAACATTGAGCTCAGTGTAGGGAACGACGCCAGTGAGCAGGGCCGAGACAATAATATAAATCACAGTGCAAAATAGCAGTGAGGTCACAATGCCAAAGGGCAGGTCTCGTTGTGGATCTTGCGCTTCTTCGGCGGCAGTAGATACTGCATCGAAACCGACATAAGCAAAAAACACAATAGACGCACCGGCTAGTACGCCTGTGGTTTTGCCATCCGGCAACGATTGGAACCAACCAAATGGCATAAACGGGTGCCAGTTATCAGGGTTAACGTTAAAAAATGCCACCGCGATGAAGATGATGATGGTGGTTAGTTTGACGAACACCATGGCATTATTGGCTTTGGCGCTTTGTTTTACGCCGATTATCAGTAACACCATCAGTAATAAAATGATCGCGGAGGCCGGTAAGTTAATAAAGCCGCCAAGTTTTGGTGCTTTGGTTAACGCGTCGGGTAACGGCAACCCGATCGCTGTTAAGGCATTATTAAAGTAGCCGGACCAACCATTCGCGACAGCTGCTACTGAAATGCCGTATTCCAGCAGTAAATCCCAACCAATTATCCACGCGGTTAGCTCACCAAAAGCGGCGTAACTGTAGCCATAGGCACTGCCGCAGCCGCCGATGGCGGCAGATAATTCAGCATAAGAAAGCGCTGCAAAAGTACATGCAAAGCCTGCTATAACAAATGAAAGCACCACGGCCGGTCCGGATTGAGTGGCAGCCGCTATGCCTGTCAGTACAAATATTCCAGTGCCGATAATCGCGCCAATGCCAAGAAAAGCAAGGTCCCATTTTGACAGGCAGCGTTTAAGTAAAGCACTCTCAGGATCGTCAGAAACGACCTGCTTGGTTCGAAATATTTGCAATGTCATGGTGCTGATTCCTTGGTGTTTCGTTACGAAAAAATTAACTTAAAGCTCAAAGTTTGGAGCTTATTAAGATTATAACTTACAGCTTATCTGCAGAGATATTCATCGAGGGTGCCTGTTGGGTGCAGGCATGATAAAATCACAACATCTTTATAACTGCAAGTCTCTCCTCAATGAAATTTAGTTCGCAATTCCTTTGTATTTTATCGATGGCCGTAGTGTGCGGCACTGTTAACGCTACTACCTATTCGATGCCGAAAAACCCCGGTGATAGTGTCATTATCGAGCACCCAGAAGATGGCGATGTGTCATTTACCCGTTCTCAGCAAGACGAAACATTGATCGACGTTGCGCGGCAATTTTTGCTTGGGCAAACTGAAATTGTCAGATTGAACCCTGATCTTGATCGTTGGTTGATCAAAAAAGACACCATCATAGTGTTACCCAATAAACGTATTTTGCCGGAAGGTCCTCGCAACGGCATTGTCTTGAATCTTTCCGAGTTTCGTTTGTATTTTTATCAACCCAACGGAAAAAACGGTGCCCCTGTCCAGGTGCGTTCATATGCACACGGGGTAGGAAGGCAAGATTGGAAAACGCCTTTGGGTGAGACAAGAATCGTAAAAAAAGTAAAAAATCCATCTTGGTATCCTCCTGAGTCAATCAGGCAAGAACATGCCGCTAACGGTGACCCATTACCCGCTATCGTTGGGCCTGGACCGAATAACCCGCTGGGGTCACGTGCATTGCACTTGGCGCTTAAAGGCGAATACCGTATCCACGGCACCGATATAGACAAAATTTATGGTATCGGCATGCAAATAACGCATGGCTGCATACGTTTATATCCTGAAAACATTGAAGCGTTATATGACTTGGTTTCAGAAGGAACGCCGGTTTATCTAGTTAAACAACCGATCAAAGTCGGCTGGCTGGATAACAAGCTTTATGTTGAAGCCCATCCGGATTTAGAGGGTGATGAAACGACGCATGAACAGCGGTTTGCCTTAGCGCTCTCATTGATAATGAAAGCCAATAAAGGCGAGTTGCCCGATTTCGATAAGGCAGCATTAGATCAAGTGCTAACTGAATTACGCGGAATTCCAACGGCAATTTATGAAAGACTACCGCCATTAGAAGATGAAGTGGTGCCAGACGTTGTAAATGCACCAGCACCCGTATCTAAAACGCCTGCCAAGGTAGCAGTCAATAAAACAGCTAAGCAGGCAGTGATTTCGAAAAAGCCCACAGCGGTAGCTATTAACAAAACGGCTAAGCCTGCCTCTACAAATAAAGCCGCTAACAAAACAGCTAAATCCACGGCTAAGACTGCAAGTAAAACTTCTTCACCCGGATATTATCGCGGCTCTTTATAAAGTCTAGCGGAGTGTGGAGACTGCAAAGCTCAGATTCACACGGCGCCAAGATTGTAATTCCACGTTCGAGGGATTAATTTTTAAATGTATGCGTCCAGTATCCTTTGGGCGCACTTCCTCAAGTACATCAAGCTGTTCAGATTAATTTATGAGTTTTGACATTATCTGTTTTGATTGCGATAGCACCTTAAGCAAGATTGAGGGTATCGATGAATTAGCGCGGCGAGAGGGTTTGGGCGCCGAGATGGCGCGTCTTACCAACGCGGCGATGAATGGTGAAGTGAAGTTGGAAGCGGTGTACGGGCAGCGACTGTCGGCAATCAGACCCAATAAACAAAGCATCGATTGGCTAGCCGAGGCTTACATTGCCGAACGTGTTGACGGTGTTGAAGAGGTATTTGCGGAACTGTTGGCATTGGGTAAAACGGTGCATATTGTCAGTGGTGGCTTGCGTCAGGCTATCTTGCCACTGGCTAGATACTTAGGTTTGCCGGAAGAGCGGGTGCATGCCGTTGATGTATATTTTAATGAAGACGGCAGTTATCAAGATTTCGACGAGAATTCACCCTTGGCAAGAAATGGCGGTAAAGCTGAGATTTGCCGACAATTACTGAAGCCGGATTCAAAACTCGCCATGGTTGGTGACGGCAACACTGATATGGAAGCCAAGCAAGCCGGGGCTTATGTTGTGGGTTTTGGCGGTGTGGTTGACAGAGCTATCGTTAGGGAACTGGCTGATGTGTATTGCGCTGAATCCAATCTTAAAGCTGTACTCACACATGTTTTATAGGCTTTGATGAAAAGCACTGAGTAGATTAGTAATATTTTTTAAATATATTTTAGAGAGAAACGATGGCTGGACATAGTAAATGGGCGAACATCAAACACCGTAAGGCGGGGCAGGATGCCTTGCGCGCCAAGATTTTTACCAAAGTACTGCGTGAGATTTCCGTCGCCGTAAAGGCGGGCGGCCCAGATGCCGCGACTAATCCTGCATTGCGTGCCGCCACTGATAAAGCGTTGGGCGCTAACATGCGCCGTGACACAATCGATAATGCCATCAAAAAAGCCTCCGGCGCGCTGGAAGGCGTTAATTATGAAAATATTCGCTATGAAGGTTACGGTCCCGGCGGCACGGCAGTGATGGTTGATTGTCTGACTGATAACCGCAATCGTACCGTTGCCGAAGTGCGTCATGCCTTCACTAAAGCGGGCGGCAATTTGGGTACCGATGGCTCGGTGGCATATTTATTTAGTAAAGTCGGCATCATCAGTTTTGGAGAGAGTGTCAATGAAGATGCTTTACTGGAAGCTGCATTGGAAGCAGGCGCAGACGATGTGGCTAGTCATGAAGATGGCACGAAAGATGTAATGACCACGCCGGAAAATTATCTGGCAGTTAAAGAAGCGTTGGTGGCGGCTGGTTTTGAACCTGAAAATGCTGAAGTGACAATGCAAGCTGCAACAACCACAGATTTGGACGCCGAAGCCGCTGAAAAAATGATGCGCTTGATCGAGCGTTTGGAAGATCTCGATGACGTACAAAATGTCTATTCCAATGCCGAAATCAGTGATGAAATTATGGCAGGGATGAATTGATAACTGATACTTTTTTCAATTTAGGCAGAATGCGCACCGATACCGCTAACCCAACCTACCGGGTAAAAGCAAGGTTTGAGTTTTGGAGTGGGTGGTGAGTTTTTTTACAATTAGATTGGTTGCGTTCTTGTCGATATTTGTTTTTAGCGACAGTTTTGCCGTTGAACCAAAAATTTTTGTAAATCCTGATGATACGAAGTACATGCAAAAAACTTATCCTAAAAATTTAGATGAGTGCTTGCAATCCAGAGAAGCTGATCCTCTCAAAGAGAATTTTAAAGCTCTATCTAATGAATGCCATAAAATCCTTTCTAATAATAAAAGGCGTGATGATTGTCTTTTGAAAGAAAAGTCTAAACCAAATTATCTTTACCATAATGCTTGGGTAAGCTGTGATCAACAATTAGTTGCCGAGGATAAAGCCAATGAAGGCTTAACCGATTATGAAATTGAGTTAAAAGAAATTGCTATTAGTACTGGTGAAAATACAATGCTGCTTTATGAGGTTTGCCGCCGAAAGACTAGGGAAAAGATTGTGCAAAGCGGTAAGCATTCCTCATTGCCTAGCAACCCGTATATAGATCTGATTAAGGAAGATGAAGAGAATGTTAAAAGGACTATTAAAGAATGCAAATCCTTTATAAAGGAAGAGTTTGATTACAATATAAGTCATGAAAATACTGATGTTTTACCGGTTATAAGTGAAAAACCTAATCAAGCACCCTATCAATTTGAGCAGTTTATAAAAAACATTCCAGATAGATCAATTCAGACACTTGTTAAAACCTTGACAGAGCTTGTAGGTGTTTTCATTTTTTTGGCAATTTACAAAGTAGTTAAGAAAAAATAACCACTAATTAATTTTAGTAACTACTCAGCCTATCAATCAGTTGAAAAATGGGAGCAAGCATGCGCTGAGATTCATGGAATGCAGCGAACCGGAGTCGGAAGGTGCGTGAATCTTAGTCCCCGGTAGCTTTATCGTTCCGGCGTTTTATCGAGCGTGCTGTTTGCGATGGAAAAATGCAATCGGTCGATGCCGATAGCGTAACGTCATTGCTGCGATGTTTAGCCACCTTGTCGTGGATAAACGGTATTGGAGCAGGACAGCCGGGGCTTGCGTAGCAATCTAACCGTCGCTAAGTTTTGATGATTTCACGCAGGAGCAAGGAAATTACCCTTCAAAACTTAGCGACTCGCCTAAGTTTAAAACATGCTTATGATTAAATAAGCTAAGAAGAGAGTACTTCGAGATCCCTACCCACGAAGATTGTGTTTTACGATAGCTGTAACTCAATACATCGGTGCTGTAATTGTCGAGTTACGATCGTAATCGGCCTACGTTACGAGAGAGTAAAAATAAATGCCAACAATTTCGATGTTTTATGGAATTCTAATTCGAATGTTTTTCCGTGATACCGAAAAGCACCATATACCGCATATTCACGCTGACTATCAGGGTAAAGTAGCCGTTTATTCAATTCTTGACGGTACTGTTCTTGCTGGCAATCTACCACCGAACAAACACAAGCTGGTTGTTGCGTGGATCGAAATACATCAAGAAGATTTGATCGCTGACTGGGATTTAGCTGTGCATGGTAATAAACCATTTCCAATTAAAGGGCTTGATCAATGAGAATCGCTGAATTTAAGATTGAACCAAATTGGATGTTGACTGTTGTTGCAGAGGATGGGCGCGTTGGGCTGTTTGATGTGAGTCCCTACCTTCAAGACGAAGCGTTTGAGGCACTTAAAAACCAAAATGAATTCGTAAAAGTAAGCAATGGCGGTTACTTTATTGAATGGGACTGTGGGGCTGATTTGTCCGCAGATACTATTGAGGCGCGGTGGTGTACCGCTGGAACGATGCAGAAGCTTAATGAAAAATAGTTGTAGCCAAATGGTGCGTAGAGCGCACCCAACCATTGACAAATAACAGTGAGAATTCTAGGTATAGACCCAGGTTCAAGATTAACCGGCTACGGCATTATCGAAGAGTCGTCGCGTGGTTACAGTTACGTTGCCAGCGGCAGTATCAATATTAAAGCCGAATATTTTCCTGATCGACTCAAGCAGATTTTCGACAGCATTGTTGAGATTGTCCGGCTCTATCAACCCGAACAAATGGCCATTGAGCAAGTGTTCATGCATAAAAATGCCGATTCTGCGTTAAAACTCGGTCAAGCCCGCGGTGCGGCCATTTGTGCGGTGCAGACAGCCGGTTTGCCGGTGTTTGAATATGCGGCGCGGCAAGTCAAGCAGGCGGTGGTAGGTAAGGGCGCAGCCGATAAGATACAGGTGCAACATATGGTGAAAATGTTGCTAAACATTCAAGGGACATTGTCGTTGGATGCCAGCGATGCTTTAGGTATTAGTATCTGTCATGCCCATTATCAGCAAACAGCATTACGACTGCAGCGAGGCCTTTCACAATGATCGGATTTTTACGCGGTAAATTGGTGCTAAAAGCACCGCCGATGTTGATGCTTGATGTAAATGGTGTGGGCTACGAAGTTGAAGCGCCCATGACTACTTTTTACAATCTGCCTGCTGTTGGCGAAGACGTGAAACTGCACACTCATCTGGTGGTCAGGGAAGATGCGCATATTTTATTTGGCTTTGCGGCTGAAGCCGACCGGGCTATGTTTCGAACGCTAATCAAGGTAAACGGTGTTGGGCCAAAATTAGCGTTGACGATTTTATCCGGGCAAAGTGCGGAAGAATTTCATCGCTGCATTCATAATAATGATACCCAGGCCTTGGTGCGCTTGCCCGGTGTTGGTAAAAAAACCGCCGAGCGCTTAGTCATTGAAATGCGTGATCGTTTGCCGGATCTTGGTGAATCTTCAGTTAACACGGTTACTGTTGGGGCTGCTGCTACAGCTGCAAGTAATCCCAAGCAAGAAGCCATCAGCGCCTTATGTTCATTGGGTTACAAGCCTTTGGACGCCGCTAAAATGGTGCAGCAGGTTGGGGGCGATGAGATGAGTTGTGAGAATATAATTCGTCTAGCCCTGCAAGGTGCGGTGAAATGATCGAAAGTGATCGCATGATTACCGCGCAAAGCCATACCGATGAAGAGCGCCAAGATCGGGCTATTCGGCCTAAGCGCTTGGCCGATTACGTCGGGCAGCAAGAATTACGTGCGCAAATGGAGATTTTTATCCAGGCGGCAATTGCTCGTAAGGAAGCATTGGATCATGTGCTGATATTTGGTCCGCCCGGCTTGGGTAAGACTACCTTGGCCAATATCATCGCGGCGGAAATGTGTGTTAAAATTCGTCAAACATCAGGCCCAGTGCTCGATAAAGCCGGTGATCTTGCCGCTTTGTTGACGAATCTCGAACCTCATGACGTGTTGTTTATCGATGAGATTCATCGTTTAAATCCAGCTGTTGAAGAAATTTTATATCCCGCGATGGAAGATTATCAGCTGGATTTAATGATTGGCGAAGGCCCGGCGGCGCGCTCAATCAAGCTGGATCTGCCGCCATTCACGTTGGTCGGCGCAACTACCCGAGCTGGATTGTTAACATCACCGTTGCGTGATCGCTTTGGTATTGTCCATCGCTTAGAATTTTATACGGTTGAAGAGTTGGCGGGTATTGTTACTCGTTCCGCGGGCGTACTGGGTATGGTGATTGAGAAAAATGGCGCTTATGCCATTGCTCGCCGTTCAAGAGGAACGCCGCGTATTGCCAACAGACTGCTCCGGCGAGTACGCGATTATGCCGAAGTTAAAAGTAATGGTGTAATTACCGAAATTACCGCGATTCAGGCCTTGGATATGTTGAAAGTCGATAGTCATGGCTTTGATGCACTGGATCGCAAGCTGCTGATGACAATGATTGAAAATTTTGCCGGTGGGCCGGTGGGCCTGGATACCTTGGCAGCTGCTATCAGCGAAGAACGCGGCACCATTGAAGATGTATTGGAGCCTTATTTGCTGCAACAGGGTTTTATTATGCGGACTCCCCGTGGCCGTGTGGTGACTCAGAACGCTTATCTGCATTTTGGTCTGCAAGCGCCAAAGCAGCTGGGTGTGTCTGAGGATTTGTTTGAATAGCGCTGATAAGTTTAAACATAAAACCATGTTCCCATTCACCTGGCCGGTGCGAGTTTATTACGAAGATACCGATGCCGGTGGTGTGGTGTTTTACGCCAACTACCTTAAGTTTTTCGAAAGAGCCCGAACCGAAATGCTTAGAGCCATGGGCTATGAGCAAGACCGGTTGATAGCTGAGCAAGGCATTATTTTTGTGGTGCGCTCGGTGCAGGTGGATTATTTATTACCCGCTAGGTTCAATGAGCTATTGCAAGTTACCGCAAAAGTCAGCGTCGCCAAAAAGGCCAGTCTGACTTTTGAACAAATTATTACCCGCGACGACGCGGTTTTGACAAGCGGCGTTATTCGCATTGCCTGTCTGGATGCAAACACCATGCGTCCTAAAGCGATTCCTGAAATTTTATTAGAGCAGTTAACCCATGAACACTGATTTATCTATTTTCCATTTAGTTACTCAAGCCAGTTTTGTTGTCCAGTTTGTAATGTTGGTTTTACTCAGTGCCTCAGTGGCATCGTGGACATTCATATTTTCCAAACGCAAAGTACTCAATCGTGCGGTTGAAATCACCGACGAATTTGAAGAGCAGTTCTGGTCTGGCGTGCCATTAGCTGAACTGTACAGAAAACTCGCAGCTAACGATTTTGAGCCGGAAGGCATAGAAAAAATATTTTTGGCGGGTTACAAAGAATTTTCGCGCATGCGTCAAGCGGGCAATGTTGAACCTGCCGTGCAAGTGGAAAGTGCGCAACGAGTAATGCGTATTGAATTGTCTCGGGAATTGGAAAGATTAGACGAGCATTTGGCATTTCTGGCCACTGTCGGTTCTACTAGCCCTTATGTGGGTTTATTCGGTACTGTCTGGGGTATTATGAATTCATTCATGTCACTCGGTAACGTCAAACAGGCGACGTTAGCGCAGGTGGCACCTGGTATTGCCGAAGCCTTGATTGCAACCGCGATTGGTTTGTTTGCTGCGATCCCCGCTGTCGTTTCATATAACCGCTTTTCTACGCGCTTAGATAGATTGACCGGCCGATATGAATTATTCGTCGAAGAATTTGTAGTCTTATTGCAAAGACAGGCACATAGCAAATGAGCAGAAAAGGCCATCGTAGAAAACCCATGGCTGAAATCAATGTTGTTCCCTACATTGACGTTACCTTGGTGTTGTTGATTATTTTTATGATTACCACGCCCATGCTGCAAACCGGCGTAGAAGTCGAGCTACCGCAAACCCAATCTGCAACAGTTGAATCCAAAGATGAGCCACCTATTGTGGTGTCGATACAGCAGGGTGGTCAGTACTTCCTAAATGTTGGTGATGGTAACGATGAATCCGTGCAAGTTGAAGACATTTACCCACGGGTAGCTGCTGCTATAGCTAGCAAGCCGGGAACGCAGGTATTGATTAATGCCGACAAAGCTGTTGACTATGGAACTGTAGTAACAGTGATGGCGAAACTAAAAAACGCAGGCGTGCCTAGTGTTGGATTGATGACTAAGTCTGACGAATAATGAATCCGGATAGTTCCCCCAAAAAATTATCGAAGCCATTTGCCTTAGCGTTAACGCTGCATCTTACGCTTTTAGGTTTGTTTGCCTTAAGCGCCTTAATTAAGCCGGCTCGAGTAGACAATCAACCAGAGACAGAAATTATTCATGCGTCTGTTGTTGAGGAAACTCAGTCAGAAACAGTGAGTGAGCCAGCGGTAGAGCCTGCGAAGCAAGAGCAACCGCCAGTAGAAGAGCCTGTCGTGCAAGAGCAGGAAGACACCGCCGCTAAAGCAGCCGCTGAAAAAGCCGACGCCCTTGCAAAGGCCCAAGAGGCAGCTAAACAAGCCGAAGCTGAGAGAATCACCGCTGCAAAAGCCAAGGCTATAGAAGCTGAAAAAGTCGAAGCGGCCAAAGAAAAAGCAGAGGCTGCAGCTAAAGCTAAACAGGTTGAAGTGGAGAAAGCTAAATCTGAAGCAGCCGCCCAGGAAAAAGCCAAGGCAGAGGCAATCAAAGAAAAAGCTGAGGCTGCCGCGAAAGCTAAAGCCGAAGAGGCTAAAGAAAAAGCAGAGGCTGAAAAAGCCGAGGCAGTGAAAGAAAAGGCTGAGGCCGCTGCTAAAGCTAAAGCTGAAGCGAAACAGCAAGAAGTAGAAAAGGCCAAAGCTGAAGCGGCCGAGCAAGCCAACGCGAAAGCGGAGGCTGAAAAGGCCGAGGCAGTGAAAGAAAAGGCTGAGGCTGCCGCGAAAGCTAAAGCTGAAGAGGTTAAAGAAAAAGCAGAAGCTGCTGCTAAAGCAAAGCAGGCTGAAGCAGAAAAGACTAAAGCCGAAGCAGCCGAGCAAGCCAAAGCGAAGGCAGAGGCTGAAAAGGCCGAGGCAGCTAAAGAAAAAGCCGATGCCGCCGCGAAAGCTAAAGCCGAAGCGAAACAGCAAGAAATAGAAAAGGCTAAAGCTGAAGCAGCCGCCCAAGCCAAAGCTAAGGCAGAGGCTGAAAAAGCAGAAGCAGCCAAAGAAAAAGCCGAGGCCGCAGCGAAAGCGAAGGCCGAAGCAGCTGCTCAGGCAAAAGCTGAGGCAGCGGCCAAAGCAAAAGCCGATGCCGAGAAAGCTAAAGTTGAAGCGGCCGCCCAAGCAAAAGCTAAGGCAGAAGCTGAAAAGGCGGAAGCTGCTGCAAAAGCTAAAGCCGAGGCTGCGGCGAAAGCCAAAGCGGAAGCTGCCGCCAAGGCCGAAGCTGAGAAAGCCCAGGCTGCTAAAATTGCCGCTGAGCAGGCAGAAACTGCAAGATTAAAAGCAGAAGCGGAAAAAGCTGCCAAAGCTGCAGCTGAAAAAGCCGAAGCTGCGAAAATTAAAGCAGAACAAAATAAACAAGTGATGGCTGAGGCAATGGCGGCTATTAAACGTAAAGTTGAGAATAGTTGGATTCGCCCTGCTGAAGCGACTGGAATCAAATGCACCATTCGCGTTAAATTAATGTCCGATGGTACCGTTGTCGATGCACAAGTAGTAACAAGCAGTGGTGATGAGGTTTTCGACAGGTCTGCTGAAAATGCGGTCAATAAAGCATCGCCACTACCTGTACCGTCAGATAAAGAGCTTGGTAAAGATTTTAGATCGTTTGTGTTCGAATTTAAGCCCAGATAACCGAGCATACTTTTATAGCGGTTAGTTGGTTTTGATTATGGAGTTGTTATTTTTTCGGTAGGTTTACCAGAGGTGGTCCGTGAATTTTTTTAGAATAATGTTTGTGAGCGTCTTGTTGGCGTTTTATAGCGTCAATAGTTCGGCAGAGTTGACCATTGAAATTACTGAAGGCATCGAAAGCGCACTACCCGTTTCTGTGGTGCCTTTTGCGTTGCAAGGTGCAGCAGGTGTGCCGGTCGATGTGAGCTTTGTCGTTAATGCCGATTTGGGGCGTAGCGGTTATTTCAAAATGTTGGATCGCCAAAGCATGCCCGGCAAGCCCAGTACTGCTGAGGCGATTAATTTCAAAGATTGGCAGGCGATAAACCAAAATTACATGGTGATCGGCCAAGTCACGGAAAGCGGCGGTCAATATAATGTCCAGTTTCAGTTGTTTGATGTCTATAAAGGCACGCAATTGCTGGGTTACCGGATGAATTCATCTGCGGAAGATTTGCGTCGTACTGCTCACCATATCAGCGATTTGATTTTTGAAAAATTAACTGGAAAAAAAGGCGTATTTAGCGGGCGTATTTCTTACATTACTACCAGTAAGCAAGGTAAGCAAAGCACGCATAGATTACAAGTTGCCGATGCGGATGGCTTTAATGCGCAAACTATTGCTTCTTCAATAGAGCCTTTAATGTCCCCTGCATGGTCGCCCGATGGTAGAAAACTTGCTTATGTCTCTTTCGAGAAAAAGAATGCGGCAATTTATATCCAAACACTGGCGACCGGCGAGCGGCAGAGAGTGGCGGAGTTTCGTGGCATCAACGGTGCGCCTTCGTGGTCTCCTGATGGTTCAAAATTAGCGGTGACATTGTCAAAAGATGGCAGTCCAGACATTTATGTATTGAATTTGGCAACGCGTTCTTTGGTTAAATTGACCAAAAGCTTTGCCATTGATACTGAGCCGACCTGGTCACCTGATGGCGGCAGCATTGTGTTTACTTCGGATAGAGGTGGCAAACCTCAGTTATATATCGTGCCTAGCCAAGGCGGCGAAGAAAAACGTCTGACTTTTACCGGCAGTTATAACGCTCGGGCTAGTTTTTCACCCGATGGTAAAAATATCGCCATGGTGCATTCTAACGGTGGTGGTTATCGTATCGCTATCATGGATATGGCGACTCGGTCTATCAATGTATTAACATCAGGGCCATCTGATGAGTCCCCGAGTTTCGCACCCAACGGTAGTTTGATTTTGTACGCTTCTAAAAAAGGCGGCACGGGTTACTTATCGGCTGTGTCGATAGATGGTAAAATGCAACAAAAATTGGTGTTTGATAGTAGCGAAGTTCGTGAACCCGCATGGGCACCTTAGTCGAATTGGTTTTTTAGTAATTAATTTTTTGGAAAGATGATGAAATTCAACAAAACAATAGTAGTACTGGCAATAAGTGCCATGATGTTAACGGCATGTTCTGATGATAAAGACGAGAGCCTGACTGACGGAAGCCAAAATAGTGCAAGTGGTTTAAATGACGCTTCTACCAGTGGACTCAATGGTGGCGCAGGCGTCAATGGTTCAGCAATTGGCGGTGGTTACGGCAGTAATGGCGCGGGTGGATTAGGTCCTGAGTTTAGCGATCCTAACAATCCGTTATCCAAACAAACAATTTACTTTATGTTAGACAGCAGCCAAGTTCAGGACGATTTTATTCCTGTGATTGCTGCACATGCACAGTATTTGGCGGCACATCCTGCACAGCATGTGGTTTTGGAAGGAAGTTCCGATGAACGTGGCTCGCGTGAATACAATATTGCTTTGGGCGAACAACGTGCTAAGTCAGTTGCTAATTTATTAAAATCTCAAGGCGCTTCTGATGCTCAATTGGAAATTGTCAGCTACGGTGAAGAAAAACCAGCTGCGGCGGGACATGATGAATCCGCTTGGCAATTGAACCGTCGTGTTGAAGTGGTTTACCAAGGCCAATAAATGAAATCCCGGTTACTCCTCCTTTTACTTGCTTGTAGCAGCGTCAACGCTGAGCCTTTACCGTTGCCGCCTGCAGTTGATAATGCAACTTACCCAGCGGGACCACCTGCTTCTTCAAGACCCGCGTCGGCGACTACTCTGTATGAGTTGATGGGGAGACTGGAGCAATTACAGGCTGAAGTGCAACAATTAACCGGTAAAGTGGAGGAGCAAACCTATCTCATCACTGAGATGAAAAAGCGTCAGAACACTATGTATGCCGATTTCGATGAGCGTGTACAGGTGTTGGAAAAGAAGCTTGAAAGTACGGCTCAACCAGCTGCTGGTGAAGCTGGCGATCAAACTGCCAATCAGGAAAAAAATGAGACTGCCGCCGCTGCTGCTGAACCGGCTGCTGCAGTTGAAGCCAATAAAACTGAAGGTAATAAAGCAGTTGCACCAGCGGCGACTGCGACAGTCGAAAAACCTGCAGAGCCAAAGCCTGCTACTGCCGCTGCTGCTGGTGATTCCAAAGAACCTTATCAACATGCTTATGATGCATTGCGAAACGGCCATACCAGTCAAGCAATTACTGAATTTAAAGACTTGTTAAGTAAAAATCCGAAAGGAGAGTATGCAGGCAACGCTCAGTATTGGTTAGGTGAGGCTTATCGCGTTAATCAGGATGTTGACTCTGCTCGCAAGGCATTTTCGGCAGTGGTGGATAATTATCCGGCCAGCGCCAAAGTACCGGATGCTTTGCTGAAGCTTGGTTACATTGAGATTGAGCAAAAAAATCCGGCTAAGGCACGTGACTATTTAACAAAAGTGACTGCTGCGTATCCAAACTCAACTGCTGCGCATTTGGCTGCTAAGAAATTGCTTCTTATTGATCCACCAAAAAATGAACCCCCTCGTTAATTGTGGGTTCGTTACGCATCACCGAAATATTTTATTCACTGCAAGGTGAGTCCAATACCGTCGGATTACCGACGGTATTTATTCGACTAACCGGCTGCCCGCTCCGCTGTGTTTATTGCGATACCGCTTATGCTTTTACTGGCGGTAGCAAGATGGACATTAATGCGATTCTTGATCAAGTTAAACAATATCCAACACTCTACGTTACCGTTACTGGCGGCGAACCCCTTGCTCAGCCTGCCTGTATTGAATTGATGAGCAAATTAGCCGATCAGGGCTATCAGGTATCACTAGAAACCAGTGGTGCGTTGGATGTATCTAAAGTTGATCCGCGCGTTATAAAGGTGATGGATCTTAAAACGCCCAGTTCCGGTGAGTTAAGTAAAAATTTATATCAAAACATTCCCCATCTAAGGGCTAACGATCAGGTCAAGTTTGTGATCGGCAGCGACGAAGATTACCAATGGTCCAAACAAATACTGGCGGAATACACTCTTGCTGATCGCTGCCAGATTTTATTTTCGCCAGTGATGGGGCAACAAAATCCTACCGAGCTTGCCGAAAAAATTCTCGCCGATTATTTGCCGGTGCGTTTCCAAATTCAATTGCATAAACTGCTTTGGGATGATGCCCAAGGCAAATAAACAGCTAAGTTACCCATGCCCAAAAAAGCCATTGTTCTCCTGTCGGGAGGATTAGATTCAATTACCGTGCTGGCCTTGGCAAAGCAGCAAGGTTTTACCTGTTATGCGTTAAGTTTTGATTATGGTCAAAAACATAATGCAGAATTAATAGCCGCCGCCCAGATTGCTTCTGATTATCAGGTGGCCGAGCACAAAATCATAAAATTGGGCTTTGGCTCGATTAGCGGTTCTGCGTTGACGGACGCGGATATTGCTGTGCCGAATACCCTCCAGGAAGGCATTCCAGTGACTTATGTGCCGGCGAGAAATACTATTTTTCTCTCGTTTGCGCTGGGTTGGGCTGAAGTTTTAAATTTGCAGGACATTTTTATCGGCGTCAATGCGGTCGATTATTCTGGATATCCCGATTGTCGGCCGGAATTTATCAATGCTTTTCAAAACATGGCCAATTTAGCGACTAAAGCCGGTGTGGAAGGCCAGCGTTTTTCAATACATACGCCTTTAATGAAGCTAAGCAAAGGCCAAATTATTCAGCAGGGTGTCGCGCTTGGCGTGGATTACCAACGGACCGTGTCCTGTTACTCGGCCGATGAACAGGGTAGGGCATGTGGTGTCTGCGATGCTTGCAGGCTAAGAAAAACTGGATTTATTGAAGCCGGCATTGCCGATCCGACTCGCTATCAGTAAGTTGGCTACGAATTAAAACTCAAACGCCCCACGAATGGGGCGTTTGAGGTCACAAAAAACCGATTATTGGTTTTTATTCGTGACCGATTTGGAAGGTTTCTTCATTGTCTTCTACGATTTTGCCGCTAGTAGCATCAACTTCAACTTTACGCTCTGTGCCTTCTTTACTGACAATGTCGAACTCGTATGAAGCAGCACCATCTGGTTCGATTTCGTATTCAACTTCAGTGATTTCTCCCGCATGGGCCGCTAAAGCAGTTTGGCGAGCATCAGCTTCAGATACTTTTACTTTGGCTTTGAATAAAGCGTCTTCAGCATCTTTTACTTCTTGTTCGACTTCTATGACTTTACCTGTTTTACCGCTGCACTCAATATCCCACGCTTTACCGTCAGCTGACTCAATGTCGAATTCATATACAGGCTCATTTTTTTCAGTTTTGAATTCAACTTTTACTACTTTGCCGTCATGCTCTTTAAGAGCTGCTTGGATGCAGGACTGAATGCTGGCTTTAGTTTTTGGGAATTTTATTTCTTTACTATCTGCAGATACAGTGCCGGTGAACACTACAGCGCCAGCAAGTAAGCTAGAAAAAATAATTTTTTTCATATTTAGAACCTCTTATAAATGAAATTGAAAGAGAATTCTAGCAGTTTAAAACGGGAAAAATTCCCGAAATCAATCGTTGTATAGGAGAAATTATCAATGTTTGCTAATGACTTTATAACTGTATGGCAGCGATAACTAAAAGCCGCCTCATCTGGCTCAAGGTTCATCTTTATCTAGCTTTAATATGCGGTTTCTTTTTTGCGTTACTGGGCTTAAGCGGCAGCGTCAGCGTTTATCGCGAAGAACTAGACGGCTTATTAAATCCGCATTTGGTGATAGAGCAGCCACAAGGTAAATATCAATCGTTAGATAAGATAATGGCGGCGGTAAAAATTGCGCATCCGCAACGCTACGGGTCCTGGACCTTAGAAATGCCGCAATCGCCGCATGGCATGATCACAGCCTGGTACGAAAAACCCAGAGAGACCTACTTTGAGCTTTATGCGCCATTGATGGTTTCAGTAAATCCCTATACCGCCGAAGTCATCACGAGTCGTTTTTGGGGGCAAACAGTGACCACATGGATAGTGGATCTACACACGCAGTTGCAGCAAGGTAGCTTTGGCTGGCAGGCCGTGGGCGTGCTGGGTGTGATACTGATTGTTTCTGTCGTTACTGGCTTGGGTTTATGGTGGCCCGGTTGGCGCGGCATTGGGCAGGCATTAAAAATTAATATTAATGCCGGTGTTATGCAACTTAACTTCGATTTTCATCGCTTGCTTGGTTTGCTAGTCGCACCGGCTTTGCTCATGCTGGCATCGACGGGCGTGTTGTTAAGCTATCCTGGAATATTGGAAAGTTTAGCTGGAGGCTCCGGTATGGCTCATGGTGAAACGGGCCGGGACATTGTCAGCACTGCGATCCCCAATAATCACCCCACCAGTCTTGAAGCTGCGGAATTTGTTGCGCGCGGTTCATTTCCTCGCTCGGTGCTTAGACGTGTGACTACACCAGCCGGTGACTCAGGTATTTACCGCATCAATTTGCGTCAACCGGGTGAAATTAATCAACGACATCCTTTTACTACCGTATGGATAGATCGTTGGAGTGGGCAGACCAGGGAAGTGCGCAATCCGGCCCAATTTTCCACCGGACCCACCATTGCCACCTGGATTTGGCCGCTTCATACCGGCGAAGCGGTGGGCTCAAAGGGACGATTGGCCTGGTTTATTGCCGGGCAAAGCTTATTTTTGCTGTATGTCACAGGAATGGTGCGGTGGCTGTATCGAATCGGCAAGATTAAGGATCGATCGATGGATTTGTCTGCATTAATACCGATAGCTAGCCGGTTGCTCAAAAAGACATCTTCTTGGCTTGCTGGTTACATTATGCTGCTGATAAAAAGGTTACAGCCCAGTTTAACAATCGGCTATCGGGCGTTGCAGCAATGGCTCATTCGCTATCAGGCAAAAGTTGCCGCACAACAAAAACGCAACGGTAAAAGCGATTGGGATCTGTGAGGTGCAATTCCATAGTCGCTTAGTCGGTTGTTGTCACTGTATGGTAATATTGAGGCCTTGATTTTTAGGCGCAGCCTTATGACAGATACCAACTTGCCAGCGCACTTACCAGCGCAATTGATCGATCGTTTCGGTAGAACAGTGGATTATTTAAGAATATCCATCACCGACCGTTGTGATTTTCGCTGTGTGTATTGCATGTCGGAAGACATGACGTTTTTACCGCGCGCCCAAATTCTATCGCTGGAAGAAATTTATACCTTGGCCAAAGCCTTTGCTGAGTTGGGCGTGAAAAAAATTCGCATCACCGGCGGTGAGCCTTTAGTCAGAAAAGGTGCGCTGGAATTGCTACACAACATCGGCCAGATCGAGTCGTTAAAAGAGCTGGTGATTACCACCAACGGCTCGCAACTTGAAACGATGGCGAAAGATTTAAAACAAGCCGGGGTTAAGCGTATCAACATTAGCCTGGATACCTTGGATGCCGACAAATTTAAAGCTATCACGCGGACCGGTGATTTACAGCAAGTGCTGCGCGGTATCCAGGCGGCCAAAGCCCAAGGCTTTGAGCGGATTAAAATTAACGCAGTCATTCTTAAAAATCGAAATCATTTGGAAGTAAATGATTTAGTTCAGTTTGCTGTTGATAACGCCATAGACATCAGTTTTATCGAAGAAATGCCCTTAGGCATGGTCAGCAACCATGATCGATCGGGGGCTTATTACTCCAGCGATTTAATCAAAAAAGATTTGGCGAGGCAGTTTTCATTGATGGCGACCACCGAAAATACCGGCGGCCCATCCAAATACCTGAATGTGATCGGTACTCAAACCCGGGTGGGTTTTATCTCGCCGCATAGTGCCAATTTTTGCAGCAGTTGTAACCGGGTAAGATTAACGGTTGAAGGCCAGCTGTTACTGTGTCTGGGTAACGAACATTCGGTTGATTTAAAGCAAGTGCTTAGAGAGCATCCAGGCGACTTGGCAGTATTAAAACAAGCCATTATTGACTCTATGCTAATTAAACCGGAAAAACACGAATTTAATCTGCACGAGCAACCCATCATCCTGCGGCACATGAGTGTCACCGGCGGGTAAAAATTCATAAATAACACGTGGGAGTGATGCCTTTATGCCCTTTAGGGTGCATGTCGCGACGTCGGCATCACTCCCACGTTTTTTGCCTTTGGCAACTCATCAAACAAACACTATTGAGGTATTCATGTCATTTCAAACACTCGGTTTAACCGAAGATCTTCTTAAAGCGGTCACCGATCAAGGCTACAAAACGCCGACTCCGGTACAACAAAAGGCCATTCCGTTAATTCTGGAAGGTCGCGATGTGTTGGCCGGTGCGCAAACCGGTACCGGCAAGACCGCCAGTTTCACCTTGCCGTTATTGCAACGACTGGCTGAAAATCATAATCCTGCGCAAAAACCGCGTCGCATTCGGGCGCTGATTTTAGTGCCCACACGGGAATTGGCGGCGCAAGTTTATGAGAGCGTTAAAACGTACGGCGCCCATTTACCTTTTCATACCGAGTTAGTCGTAGGCGGGGCCAGTGTCGGCTTACAAGTCCGGCAGTTACGCCGCGGTTGTGACATTGTCGTGGCAACACCAGGACGTCTGATTGATCATATCAGGCAGCGCGTAGTGAGTCTGGCTAACATAGAAATTCTGGTATTGGATGAAGCGGACCGTATGCTGGATATGGGCTTTCTTCCCGACATTAAACAAATCATGGCGCTGCTGCCAAAACAACGACAAAGCCTGTTGTTTTCCGCAACCGTCTCCAATGGCATCAAGTCATTGGCGTCGCAATTGTTAAACAACCCGGCTGAAGTTGAAGTTGCCAAACAAAATGCGACGGCAGATACTGTGTCCGAGCGCGTTTACGGCATTCCTCGAGAAGTAAAACGCGAGTTATTGTCTTATTTGATCGGCAGTAATAATTGGAAGCAAGTATTGGTGTTTGTGCGCACCAAACACGGCGCTGATCGTCTGGAAAAACAACTGATTGAAGACGGTATTCGCTCAGTAGCATTACATGGCGATAAAACCCAGGGCGCGCGCAACAAAGCGTTGGAGTATTTCAAAACCGGCAAAGTGTCGGTGTTGGTGGCAACCGATGTGGCCTCAAGAGGCCTGGATATTGACGATTTACCGCATGTGGTGAATTTCGATTTACCGCAAGTGCCGGAAGATTACGTGCATCGTATTGGCCGAACCGGTCGGGCCGGAGCTAGCGGTGTAGCACTATCGCTGGTGTGTCCGGAAGATGCTTATCTTTTGGTAGCTATCGAACAATTGCTAAAACGACAAATCCCGCGCGTCGCTGATACCGGCTATCAACCGGTATCATTAAAAGTGCTTGACGCCCCCAAGAAAAATGCGCCGAATAAAGACACCGGTAAAAAAGACTTTAGGCACAGTAAAAAACCGGCTGCGAAAGCAGGAAAGCCTGCCGCTGGTGGGCGCGACGGGGCAAAAAACAAACGGAAACCGGCTAAGCCTGCCGGTAAAGGCAGAGGATAAATTCAAAGAGTTAATTAGGTAATATTAAGCGCGGCTGTATACAAAGAAGTTGCGTGTAATAAGATATAAGTGATACCGTATTTGGTATGAATGAAATCGTCATGGATACTAATGTGCTGTTCGCCGGTTTGTACTCGGCTAGCGGCGCATCGTTTAAAGTGTTGGAACTTTTAGCAGAGGAACATCTGAGTTTAGTCATGTCGACACCTTTGTTGTTCGAGTATGAAGATGTGTTGAAGCGCAACCAGGTCATGCTTGAATTAACAGACATTGAAATAGAAACGGTGCTTGATAACCTGTGCGGATTTAGCCGCCATCAAAAAGTATATTTTTTATGGCGGCCTTATATACCTGATCCAAAGGATGATTTGATACTTGAGTTAGCGGTAGCTTCAGGAGTGAGCACCATTGTTACTCACAATCTTAAAGATTTTACCGGCGTTGCTAAATTTGGCGTCGAAGCAATTACCCCTAAAGTTTTTCTGGAGCGATTCAAATGAGTGCATTAAGTTTACGTTTGCCGGATTCTATCCACCGGCATATCAAGGAGTTGGCTCGTAAAGAAGGCGTTTCCATTAATCAATTCATCGCCAGTGCGGTTGCTGAAAAAGTGTCGGCGATAGCCACAGAAGATTATTTACAGGAACGGGCACAGCGTGCAGATAAGCCGGCTTTCCAGGCAATTTTGGCTAAAGTGCCGAAGCGTGAGTCGTTGGGGGGGGGATAAATTGTGAGTCGAAAACGAAGAGTGTATCCAGCGAACGAGTTTAAAAATCACACGGAGCATTACGCTGCGCTAATGTACTACATGATTACATCTTACCATTAAAAAAATAACGATCGGAGCACCATGACTAAAACAACTATTTTATTTGCTCTAGTAGCGTGTTTTTCGTGTGGTTTTGTGTTGGCTGGTGAGACGATTACTGCACAGGAAGTAGAAGGCTATTTCTACGCTGATGGAAAGATGACGCGCTCAGAAGCTCAGTTCGAGATTACTTACTATATGGATGAAAATACCGTCACCCGAACAAGAGTTTTTGACCTCAACAAGAAGCAAGTTATACCCGATAATACCGTCTATCAAATTCAGCGACAGCTAACATCTGATCCAACAAATGGTCTGCCATTGGGTGGAAAATCGGTAATTCGAGCCTTTGGGCAGCCGGGCACCGATGCCATGGAAATTCTAATAATTGATGAAATATTCGTCCAGTACGTGAAATCAACTTCGAACTACCTAGTTATAAGCAGATTAAAACGTATCAAGTAACAGCAATCGAGAAAGCAAGCTTGTGTCGCGAGACAGCGTTTCAATAAAATAGCGCCGACTGCTTTGGTGAGTTTAACTAAGGAAGGAATAGTGATATATGACCACACTTTTGAGGCGGAATCGCAGGTAATCATAAAACTAGCGAACATTCTGGCGCGCCACATCCTTCCTCTATACGCGGAAACACCTAATGGCAGAATAGAATTAGTTGGAAGTAGCTTCCTGATCTCCTCTGGCGACAATTCGTATCTTGTATCAGCTGCTCATGTATTTGACGAATTAAAATTAGGTCACGAACTTTTTTTCTACATCGAGCCGGGCATCAAGCGAAAGCTTTCTGGCTGTATACTCCTTACGAAAATACCAGAAGGAAAAAATAGGAAAGCTGATCGTCTTGATGTCGGTGTTCTCAAACTTGAAGGCGTAGGCCTTCCTCCCTATCCAAAGGTTGATAAGTATCCATTGGACATTGAGGCACTTATGCCGAAGGCGCTACCACGCGAATACAAGCAATATCTCCTCGTCGGATTTCCAGCGTCGAAGAGTGGCGTAATTAAACATGAATTAGTTTCCAAGGTTTATAGTTTTCGAAATGTCTCCGTCCCATCAGAAAACTACGCTATCCTCGATGTCAGTCCGCAAAGCCATATCGTCCTAAGCTTTGATCGAAAGCGAACCATTGGACCGGATGGCCAGATTCGCGCCTTCCCAGAACCATTAGGAATTAGTGGTTCCCCGGTATGGTTGCTATATGACGAGAATGGGCGGAATGACCCAGCTCAAACACCAATTGTCGGCATTGCTATCGAGCATCATAAAACCCACCATGCGATAGTAGTCACAGATATTGGTATCGCGCTGGGGCTTATTAATGAAACACAATAAGTTGTGGTATTTTTTGGAAATTTTGAGCGCCGTATGCGGCTAATATAAGCTCTTAATTTTGCAGCTTAGGGCTATAGGAAAGCAGAAGAACGAAGTCCCATAGTTTCCCGGTTGATGTGTTGTAAGTTGTTTAGCCTACCTTGAAGAACTCATTAACCAATAATAATTTGGGAGTTAGTAATAGCTTCTCCGCCGTGACGCTCAGAATCGAAACTTGCCAATCGCTGTTCCAGTGACAAGGGCGCATCGTAAATGGGGGTAATCACCACATGACCAGCTTCGACTGAAATAAGCACGCGCTGATTGAGTCGTAAATGCGCTTTACGGACGATTGCGGCAGGCAAGCGAATAACAAGATCATCACCCCACTGTTTGATGCTTGGAATGGCTTCAGTCATAACAGCGTTATTCCTGAACCAAAATCCAAGGCTTAACTACCACGGCCCAAACTGCAGCGTCCTGCTCAAACCAAGTGATCGCTTGTGCATCAGTCACTAAACCGATTTGCTTGTTTTGCAGCCAATCGGCTACCTGGTCTTTGTTATCGATAGAAAATTGATGGGCAACTTCTACCAAATCCAGCTCTGGCGAGACGGACACCGCCGAGCCATTGGCGAAAAAACGCTGTAATTCTTTCCAGGCGATTTGTGAGGTTTCCAGGTTGACTTTTTCTTTGCTGAGATCGGGGATAGTGTGAGTCATGATAGGGGCAGGTAGTCATTTAAAGTCTAAGGCTGTTATTCTATAACAATCTATTCGCAAGCTAACCCAACAGGAGAAAAGAGTGTCAATTTTTGATTCGATAAAAAAGAACAGCAAATTAAAAGAAGCCGTCAAACTCAGTAACGATGCACGTAAAGCCGATGCAAATACCGCTGAGCAAATGTATAAAAAAGCCTATCAAGACTATGCCGAGGTGGTCAGTGGCGATTTATTGCGTGCTGAAGCCTTGTACAACTGGGGATTTGCGCTGCTAAACCAGGCTAAAACCAAACCTGAAGTTGAATCCATCAAAATTTACCAAGAGGCGATTATCAAATTTGCATTTTGCATGCTGATTCAGCCTTCTTATTTAGGGGCTGCCATCGATGGCGGCGTTGCCTGCATGGATTTAGCCAGAATCAAAGCGGTGCCGCTGCATGATGAACTTTACCAAAACGCCAAGACCTATTTTGAACAAGCCAATGCTATTCAAGCCGGTTCTGCATCTTACAACTTGGCCTGTATTTATGCTTTGCTTGGTGAGCATGAGGCCAGCTTAAAAGCGCTGGAAGATTCTAAAAGCAGGGGCAGTTTGCCTGATGCAGCGGAAATTCTGAACGATCCAGACATGAGCAAAGTAAAAAGTGCTGCCTGGTTTTTGGAGTTTATCGATTCGTTAACCGCTAAAACGCCAGAGCCTGAAGTTGTCGCTGAAGAAAAAGCTGAAACGGTTGTAGAGCCTGATGTTGCAGTAACCGAGGCTGCTGCGGAAGAGGAATCTTCAGTAATATCTGATGATGAAGCTGAAGTAGCCAGTTCTGATGAAAACGAAGAGAAATAAAGATTAAGGCATGCTAAAAAGCAGCGAGTCCTTCTCGCTGCTAGTTTTTCTGCAGCAAGGGCTGTAGCTGCTTGAGAAAATCATCAGTTAATGGCGGAAGCTCATTTAATTTTAATAGTGCCTCGTGGTTTTTACCTTGGGCCTGGAGCTCAAGTATATTTGTCGAAAGCTCATAAACCTGCTTGTGCAGCATTTCAATGGCTTTAATGCTGGGTTGTTCTCGGTAGGCGAGACCTTCGCTATCCAGCCATTGGCTAAAGTAGCACCTCATTTTTGGTGCTGCTGTGCTTTTGCCGTTAAGGTGGTTTTCTAGGGTGACAACCAAGGCACGGAGTTCGACGCTGGTATAAAGCAGCGCTAAATCTTCCTTCTTTACGGGAAGCAAAGTAGCCCACACCGCTTCGGGTTGCCAACCGGCCGCCCAAGCGCACATTGCACTGGCAGGCATGGGGCGGGCAATGCCGTAGCCTTGTGCCAGCTCACAGCCAAATTGCAGCAATAGGCTGCCATGTTCCACAGTCTCCACGCCTTCAGCAATCACTTGCCGATGAAAAGCGGCAGCCAAGCCCACCACGCCTTCAATAATTGCCAGATCTTCCGGGTCATCGAGCATATCGCGCACAAAGCTTTGATCGATTTTCAGCATGGTGACCGGCAGGCGTTTTAAGTAAGTCAGCGACGAGTAGCCGGTGCCGAAGTCATCCAGCGCATACTTCACACCGAGTTCTCGGCAGGCATGCAAAATTTGGGAGATATGCGCCAGATCTTCCAGGGCGCTGGTTTCTAACAACTCTATCTCCAAATACGTTGGGCTGACGTTGGGATGCGCTGCCAGCAGTGTTTGCAGACGGCTTGCAAAGTCGGTTTGTTGCAACTGACGAGCGCCGATATTGACGCTGATCGGCAGGTCCAGTCCCAACGCCTGCCACTGCTCAATTTGCTCGAGCGCTGTGTCGATCACCCATTCGCCGATGTCGACAGCCAGTGGATGATCCTCAATCATCGGCAGAAACAGTGCCGGTGGCAGCAAGCCTTTGTCGGGGTGTTGCCAGCGAATTAAGGCCTCAGCACCGATAACTTTACCAGTGCGCATATTGACCTTGGGCTGATAAAACAACACAAATTCGTCTTCAATTAATGCGCGGCGAATGCGATCTAAACTTTCGTGATGTCCGCGGATGCTGCTGTCCTGCTCGGTATCGAAAATGTGATAACGGTTTTTACCCGCCAGCTTGGCTTGATACATCGCTTGATCGGCTTGACGTAACAATTGATCGGCATCGATGTCTTCTGCTTGCGGGTAAAAACTGACGCCCAGACTGGCGGAAACTTGCAGCGAAATATCGCCAAACTGCACCGGCTGAGCGGCGGCTGCGAGTAAACGGGAGAGCATCGGCACACTGTCATCCAAATTATCCAAATCCACCAACACCGCTACAAATTCATCACCGCCTAAGCGGGCAAGCGTATCGCTTTCGCGCAGAGTTTGCCTCATCCGAGTCGCCACAGTGATGAGCAATTGATCACCAGCATCATGACCGTGCGTGTCATTAATGGCCTTAAACCCATCCAGATCCAGAAAAGCCGCCGCCACCTTTTGGCCGCGCCGCTGCGCTTGCGTCATTGCATGACGCAAGCGGTCGGCTAGTAACACGCGGTTAGGTAAGTTGGTCAGGGCGTCGTAGTGAGCGATATGTTCAAGCTGCTGCTCATGTTTTTTGCTGGAAGAAATATCAGAAAACACAGCGACGTAATGCTCGGTAGTACCTTCGGCGTCGCGTACTGCGCTGATGTTGAGTATCTCTGCATAGATTTCGCCGTTCTTGCGGCGGTTCCAGATCTCGCCAGCCCAGTGGCCTTGCGCTTTTAGGTCCTTCCACATGGCAGCGTAGAAGTTGTTGTCCTGAAGACCTGATTTGAGAATGCTGGGGTTTTTTCCTACTATTTCGTGGTGCGGGTAACCGGTGATGCGGGTAAAGCTATCGTTAACATCAATGACCTTGGCATCGGCATCGCTGATTAGAATGCCTTCACGCGCATGACTGAAGACGCTGGCGGCGAGCTTGAGCTTAGTTTCGGCAAGCCTGCGTTCCAGTTCACCGGCGGCGCGCGTAACGACCTGTTTGATTGCGGCTTCTGTCTTCAAGCGGTTTGTGATCGGACGCCGTCCTATCACTACAAGTAATCCGATCGGCTGGCCGGTGCTACTCCATAACGTTACGCCCACATAACTTTCGGCATTAAGATCCTGGAGGAATTGGTCGTGCGGAAATAATTGGCATACGTTTTCCGGGTAACAACAAATAGTTTGGCCCACCACTTGTCCGCAGGGCGTATCTTTTAACGCGTAAGTTAGATTGTCCTGGAAATTGCCATCGGACCAAACAGCTAATGTTCGTGCCGTCAAGCCATCGCCTTCAAGGCGATCAATACAGACAAACTCCATATCAAGGAGATTGCCCAAGAAGCGGGCGAGTGAGTAAAAGAAGGATTCGTCCGAAGATCTGCCGCTGACATTCGCCAAGAAAGCTTGAATTGCTTCAGACTGTTTGCGTTCGCTAATATCATCAATTGTCGCGATAAAAAAATCGACCGAGCCATCTTGCTTACGAATACATTTAACATTAAGGCGAGTGTCAATGGCTACGCCATCCTTGCGGATGAAGCGCTTTTCCATGGTGTAACCGTTTAATTTATTGCGCAAGACTTGCTCAAATTGCACGAGATCCGCATTAAGGTCATCAGGATGAGTCATCTCCACCCAGCTTTTGGTGAGCAGCTCTTCTTTGGAATAGCCGAAAATGTCACACAAAAAGTCATTAACTTTCAGCCAGTACTTCGACTCTGGGGAAGTAATCGACATGCCGATAAAGGGCAAATCATAAAAATAGCTGAATAGTTGATCTGTTTTGTTTTGCTGCGCCGCCAAAGCAAGCACTTGCATTCGCTTCTGCTGTTGCCAAAACAGTAATAGTGACAGCATCAGGCTTGATACGGCGGCAAAAGCGATTAAGCCGATCCAAAAGGAAGTGTCCCAAAGAGGCAGTAACACTTCATCGCGGTCAATTTTGGTAACAAGATGCCAGTCAGTGTTTGCTATCGGGCGATAAGCCGCCAAAATTTCAGTGTCACGATAATCCTTGCCTCGAGTCGTGCCAGACTGAGCGGCGTTAATTGCAACGAAGGAGGGCGATTTGCTCGAAGGCAGTTTCGTCGTCAGGGCAGTATCTTGACGATGTCGCAGATTATTAAGATATAGGATCGATTCGCCCTCGCGACGAACCAGCAGGGTTTCTGCACTGGCACTGGCGGAGGCTGACATTTGAATGAGCGGGTACAGAAACTGGCTGGCCAGATGTCGAATGATAACGGCGGCTACAGCCGGTTTATCTTGCGCATCATGAATAACGATTGGCACTACCCAATCTATATGGACATTGCCTGATTCGTCACGGAACAGCTGACTGCGTTGCACTTGTTTAGTGCTGATTGAGAGGGACACTAAATTCTGCGTTGCCGGCGGCATGTCCAGATGCTTGCCGAGGCTGAGTGCTAAATGTCCGTGGTTATCAATCAACAGCACACTATTAACAGCATAAGAATCAATCAAAGATTGGAATCGGCTTACTATTTCTTGTGTCGTTTGTGGGGCCGCTTTGCCTTGTAGTTGGCTGTTTATTTTGGCGGCCAATCCTGTTTCCGCTGCCAATATATTGGCATCACCGCTTCGTTCATTCAGCCAGTTTTCTATTTGAGTCGCTTTAAGTTGCGCTATGGCTTGTAGATTGTTGAAAGCCGCCTGTTCGATTTGCGGGGTTTGTAATTTGACAAACAAAGCACCAATCAGCGGTATTACCAGCGCCAGTGCAATAAAAAGCAACACTAGCCGGTTTTTTTGCGAAGTAACATTTGCGGTGTTTTGTTCTGGACTGGATGTCTCTGGGTGTGTGCGGCGGCTTTTGAGCAGTAGGAACAATAATGCGCTGGTGATGGCAACAAACAGCCAGCCCTTTGAGGTATTAGCAAAGGCAATTTGGCCAGGATCGCTGAATAGCCGCATTACCAACTTATCGGAAAATACTATCCACAGGCAGGAAAAGACGACATAAATAAGCACCGGTTTCAGAATTGAAACAGTTGCTTTAATTTTATTGTCCGCCATGGATGTGTCGGTTGTTTTTGGTTTCATGGCTGATTTTTTATGATCAATATGTCAGGAAAATAAGCGGTAAAAAAATCAGCAGTTATTGAGCTTGAGGAAGAGCAGGCTGCCAAGAATGCTTTCATTTTGGCGAGGCCTGATTTCCGAGATAAATTAATATTGCGTTGGGATATTTTTCGCGTAGGGTAAAGCTCGAATGCTTGTTTGCTAGCGCAGCTTGACTTGCGAAGAGCAATTAACCTTTGCCGCGAGTTCGCGTCAGGGTTTTATCTTTGGCGGTTTCTTGGGCCGCAATGCGATTTTCAATAAACTTGATGATAATTTCAGCAATATCCTTGCCGCTGGCTTGTTCGATGCCTTTAAGTCCTGGCGAAGAATTTACTTCCATAATCACCGGGCCATGATTGGAGCGGAGTAAATCAACACCGCAGACATTAAGGCCCATGATTTTCGCCGCGCGCACTGCTGTTGAGCGCTCTTCGGGAGTTAAACGAATTAAGCTTGCAGAACCGCCACGATGTAAATTCGAGCGAAACTCACCGGCGATAGCTTGCCGTTTCATCGCCGCGACCACTTTATCCCCCACCACAAAACAGCGAATATCACTGCCTTCGGCTTCTTTAATAAATTCTTGCACCATGATGTTGGCTTTAAGGCCCATAAATGCCTGAATTACGCTTTCTGCGGCATTATGCGTTTCAGCCAGCACCACGCCAATGCCTTGCGTGCCTTCAAGCAGCTTGATTACCAGCGGCGCGCCGCCGACTTGAGCAATCAAATCTTCAATATCGTCAGGATTTTTGGCAAAACCGGTGACCGGCAAGCCGATGCCTTTGCGGGCGAGCAACTGGGTAGAGCGCAATTTGTCCCGAGATCGTGAAATAGCCACTGATTCGTTTAATGGAAACACATTCATCATTTCAAATTGTCTGAGTACGGCCGTACCGTAAAACGTCACCGATGCGCCTATTCGTGGAATTACGGCGTCAAAGCCCGTTAAATCTTCACCGCGATAATGAATGGATGGATTATGTGAGGTGATGTTCATGTAACACCGCAACACATCCAGTACACGGACTTCATGACCGCGAGCCTCGGCAGCTTCAACCAGACGCATGGTGGAATAAAGCTTGGGATTGCGGGATAGCACAGCAATTTTCATTAAAGATACTCAGTTTCAGACAATAAAAAACGCTTATTTTGACATGAATAAGCGGAATGAGTTGGGTGGATCTTTGGATTAGCTGCTCGGGAATCTTTCGTACATTCCCGAGCAATTGATGGCGCGCAATAACTATCGAGGATAGTAATTAGGTTGTTGAGGATAGCCTTGTTGTGGGTAAGTCTGTTGTTGAGGATAGCCTTGCTGCGGGTAAGTCTGTTGTTGCGGATAACCTTGTTGAGGATAAGTCTGTTGCTGAGGATAGCCTTGTTGAGGGTAAGTCTGCTGTTGCGGATAGCCTTGTTGCGGGTAAGTCTGCTGTTGAGGATAGCCTTGTTGTGGATAGTTCTGCTGTTGCTGGGGCGCACCTTGCTGACTACCGGCATTTTGATTGGCGACAATAGCCAATTCCACGCGACGATTTTGCGAGCGGTTAGTTTCATCGGTATTCGGGAATTTAGGCGCTCTTTCGCCTAAGCCTTGCTGAGTCAAACGAGCATAGTTGACGCCGTGTTGTCCCAGATAACCGGCAACACTGGCGGCGCGGCTTTCCGACAATTTCTGGTTATGACTATCCGAGCCCAAATCATCGGTATGCCCGGTGATAGTAATGGTTGACTCAGGATATTGATTTAAAACTCTGGCTACCGAATCAAGGGCCGTTTTCGCTTGCGGTGTTAATTCAGCAGAATCCAGCCCAAAGGTGATGCTGCTGGGCATGGTCAAATTGAGGGTATTCTCTGCGGTGCGTTGTACTTCAATGCCGGTGCCTTGCAATGACTGTTGCATTTCTTCTTGTTGATGATCCATGTAACCACCTACAGCAGCGCCTACGGCGGCACCTGCCAATGCTCCAAGACCGGCATTTTTTAAATCGTTACCGCCAAACAACGTGCCTGCACCGGCACCGACGGCGGCGCCAATGCCCGCGCCTTTGCCCATATTGCCGATAGACGATTCACCGGTGTAGGGATCAGTTACACAAGCGGTTAATAAAATTGAGCAGATGCTCAAAGGTAATAATTTTTTCATGATGATCAAACCCTTATGGAAGTAGATAAAAAAATACATCTGGAATTGGATGATCTATCCAGGCGTGCAAATTATACCGCAGCAAGTCAAGCAAGGACGATTTGCTAAAAAACTGCTGGTTGTCCGTTATCATGATTGTTTTTTTAACAGATGACTTTTTCAGTTGAACGCTAAATTTATTTTCCAAAACCGCGATTTTCTTAAGCTACTTAGTTACCGTGTCCAAATGGTACTTGCCTATCAGATCATTGCGGTCGTGGTGGGCTGGCATGTTTATGAACTCACCCATGATCCTCTGGCGCTAGGCTTGATCGGGCTAGCCGAGGTAATTCCTTATTTCAGCACGGCACTGTTTGCCGGCTATGCGGTTGACCATTATTCACGCCGATTATTGGGGGCGCTTGCTTCTGTGATGTTATTCAGCAACGCGCTGACACTTTCGGCGGTGTCGGCAGGTTGGATAATTGGTAATCCGGTCTACTGGATCTATGCCTCGATTGCCTTTACCGGGCTTGCCCGCGCGTTTATCGCGCCTGCCTATAACTCATTGTTTGCGATGGTTTTGCCGCGAGAGCAATATGCCAAAGCCGCTGGTTTCGGCAGCTCGGTCATTCAGACCGGATTGGTATTGGGACCTGCGCTTGGTGGAATGCTGGTCGCCTACGCCAGTAAAACGGCGGCCTATTCATTAGCCAGTTTGTTATTCCTTGGCGCGGCAATCGCCATGGCTTCAGTACGTGTGCAAGAACCCAAACCCGTTGCCGGTAGTAGCCCGGTATTTGCCAGCATTGCAGAAGGGCTGCGCTTTGTGTTTAGCAGTCAGATTATTTTGGCCGCGCAATGCCTGGATATGTTTGCCGTGTTGTTTGGCGGTGCGGTGTCGATGTTGCCTGCATTCATTCAACAAATTTTTCAGTACGGCCCTGAAGGCCTGGGCATCTTGCGCGCCGCTCCGGCTGTGGGCGCCATTGTGTCCGGCCTTGTCTTGAGCCGTTATCCCATTAATCTTCATGCGGGCCGGATATTGTTAATCTCAGTAGCTGGCTTTGGCTTGTGCATTATTGGTTTTGCCTTATCCACCAATGTTTGGATTGCCGGTGTCTTGCTGATATTTTCAGGTGTTTTTGATGGGGTATCGGTGGTCATGCGCACCACTATTCTGCAATTGGCAACACCAGATGCCATGCGTGGCCGAGTGTCGGCAATCAACGGCATTTTTATTGGCTCATCCAATGAACTGGGTGCGTTTGAATCGGGTGTCGCTGCCAGAATAATGGGTCTGGTGCCATCCGTCATCTTTGGCGGAATAATGACGCTACTTGTGGTTGGCGTAACAGCTAAAAAAGCACCCCGGCTGAGAAAGCTTGAACTTAGTCAACTTCAATAATTTTTCAAAAATATGTTAAGAATATTTCACACGGCAGATTGGCATCTTGGGCACCATCTTCATGGTGTTTCCCGGCAACTGGAACATCAGCAGTTTCTGGATTGGTTATTGGCTGAATTGCACAATAAACAGGCCGACGCGCTGATTGTTGCCGGTGATATTTTTGATTCGGCCAATCCATCCTCTGCTGCGCAGTCGCAGCTTTATGATTTTCTGGTCAAAGCTAAAATTCGGCTGCCGAACCTGAACATCGTGTTAGTTGGCGGCAATCACGATTCCGCGTCACGGCTGGATGCGCCATCGCCGATACTCAATGCGCTGGGCGTTACCGTGGTCGGCGGCTTGTCGCGCGACGAGCACGGCAATATCGATTGGGAGCGTTTGCTGGTGCCGCTGACCAATGCCGCTGGCGAGATTAAAGCCTGGTGCGGCGCCATGCCGTTTTTGCGTAATGCCGATTTGCCATCATCAGGTGAACAAGACAACGATCCCTTAATCTCCGGCATAAAAACACTGTATGCCGAGTTGTTTGCGCAACTGCAACAAAAGGCGAGCGATGACCAGAGCCTGATCTTGACCGGGCATTGTTATATGGTTAACGGCGCGGTGTCTGAATTAAGCGAGCGCAAAATATTGGGCGGCAATCAGCATGCGCTGCCGGTTGAATTATTTCCCAATGATATTGCTTATGTGGCATTAGGCCATTTGCATTTGGCGCAAAAGGTCGGCGCGAACGAGCATATTCGTTACAGCGGTTCGCCGATTCCACTGTCGTTTGATGAAACCAATTATTTGCATCAAGTTGTTCAGGTTGACGTTAGGGCAGGGCAGCCCGTTGCAACCGTCGCCGTTAAAATCCCCCGCAGCGTGCAATTATTAAGAATCCCCAACGGTAAAGATTTCGCGGTATTGCCAGAAGTTATCAGGCAATTGGAAAGCATGAATCTGGAAGATCTGCCGATCGAGCAAAGACCGCTGCTTGAATTACGCATCAGGCTGGAAAAACCCGAGCCCGGATTGCGCCAGCAGATTGAAGAAGTCATCGCCAAATTGCCGGCGCGCTTATTGAAAATCTCCATGGCTTACAGCGGCAGCGAAAAAAGCCTGGCCGATTTAAAAATCGAAGAACGCCTGGAAGAACTGCATCCGCTGGATGTTTTCCAGCGCTGTTATCAAAACAAGTATGACCAGGAAGCGCCTAAAGCTTTGAATGCGCTGTTTAACGAATTGGTTGAAAGCCTGCAAGGAAGTGAATAATGCGCATTTTAGCGATACGCGGAAAAAACCTGGCCAGTTTGGCTGAGCCGTTTGAGATTTTGCTCAATGCCGGGCCGCTTGAGCAGGCCGGATTATTCGCCATTACCGGACAAACCGGTGCCGGTAAAAGCACAATTTTGGATGCCTTGTGTCTGGCGCTGTATGACAAAATCCCACGCTTGCCCGATGGTCACGGTTTTGCGGTCGGCCATAAAGATGAAGATGAAAACCTGCGTGTGACCAGTAACGATGTGCGTTCGATATTGCGCCGCGGCACCAGCAACGCCTACGCTGAAGTGGATTTTATCGGCAAGGACAAACATCACTACCGGGCGCGTTGGGAAGTCAGCAAAGCCCGAGGCAAAGCCGATGGCCGTTTGCAGGCGCAAGAAGTGACCTTAAGTAAGATTGATGACGGCCAGCGCATCGGGCAGGGTAAGAAGAACACGCTGGAACTGATCAGTGACTTGATCGATCTTAACTTTGACCAATTTCGCCGCTCGGTATTATTGGCGCAGGGCGATTTTGCCGCGTTTTTAAAAGCCAAAAAAGACGAGCGTTCCAGTTTGCTTGAGCGCATCACCGGCACCGAACTTTATTCCGAGCTGTCCATCGCCGCATTCGATCGGGCAAGACTGGAAAAAGACGCCTTAACCCAAATTGTAAGCCGGATGCAGGATCAAATCCCGCTGGATGCCGAAGCCCGGCAACAGCTGGAACAACAACGCGATCAATTCATCAACCAGTTGGCCGACCTGGACAAACAAATCGCAGATAACCAGAAAATCATCGACTGGTATGCCGAACTGAAAAAGCTGCAAGAGGCGGAACGAGTTGCCGGTGAAGTTCTTGCAGGCAGCCAACAGGCCTGGGATGCGGCGGAAGCTGAGCGGCAATTGATACGAAAAGTCGAAGCCGCACAGCCGTTAAGACCAATATTAAGCCAATACCGAACAGCGAACGTCGAACACCAAGATGCCCGACAAAAACTCAAAGACAGCGACGAACAGCAGATAGCGACTGAAACAAAACTACAAACAGCAAAGGAACTATTAAGCGCGAGCGAGAAAACGTTAGCCGCAGCCGATCAGCAACAGCAGCATGCGCAACCGGTATTAATTAAAGCGCGGGCTTTGGACACCCGGATTGATGTTGTTCGGCAAACTGTCGGCGGCCTATCTATAGAAGAAAGCCAATTGCTTATAGCGTTGGACAGCGCCGAAAAAGAGCACCAAGCACTGCTAAAGCGGCAAGCCGAACAAGCTTCGGCATTGCAACAGCTTGCTATCTGGCTGGAACAAAATCAGGCGATTAAAGCCATCGCAGCTGAATGGAGCCGATGGGATGCCGAGCTGGAACGCTATCAAACCTTGAACGCCAGGAAAACGGAGGCCGCGCTTAACGCGAATCAGTTAAGGCTCTCGGTTGTTAAGGAGGAAGGCAGTCTGGCGGAGCTAAAGTCGGCGATTGATGACAGCCACCAAAATCTGCAATTGCATCAACAGACGCTTTCGCAACTTAAAAACCAGGACAGCCGCCAGTCACTTGAAGACCTGCATCGCTCCAAAGATGAGATTGAAATCAAGCGCGGACAGGTCGCTCAAGCACTGAGCCTGGCGAACAATGCGCAGGCGCTGCAACAGGCCATCAAGCAGGATACGGACAAACTCGCAGTAACCGAACAAGCGATTAACGACAGCACGTTGCAACTGCAAACTTTCAACCAGCAGCAACTGGCTAACGGCATCGCGCTGAGCGAGGCCAAAAAAGCCTTGGAGTTGATACAGGCAACCACGCATAAAAATGCCGAACAGTTCCGTGCTTTATTGCAGGACAATCAGCCTTGCCCGGTTTGCGGGGCGCTTGAGCATCCCTGGAAAGATCATGCCGGTATAGGCAATGAACATGCCTTAGCGCAGTCGGCACGGGTCGCTGAGCTGGAAAACCAACATGCAACGCTGATTAAAGCTATTGCTGAATTGACCAAAGGCATCAGTCAAGGACAGGAACAAAAAACAACCTTGACCGAAAAGCTGGCCGAGGCACAGACACAACTGGCACAGTGCGGCGATGATTGGGCTGCTTTAGCTATGCATGAAAAATCAGATTTTGCCGTCACCGATGATCAGCTTTTACCTGAACTTAAAAGCCACGAAGCACAAATCAATTCCACGTTGGAGCAAATCAAGCAGCAGGAAAAAGCGGCGCTGGAATTACAAAAACAGCTTAAAGCGGCGCAGGAATTATTCGATGCGGCCAAGCTGAAAAAGGAAAGCTTATCTGCCGAACATACCGCGCTGGATAAGCAACACGCCAAAAATAAAGCCGATCTGGAGTATGTTGCAATCAGCCTTGAGGAGCTGGAAAAACAACTGCAAGCGATTGTCGATTTATTGGCGACACCGTTCCGGCAGTTGGAAAACTGGCAAACTGATTTGCATGATGCCACCGCAGCATTCAGGCAAGATTGCGCCGTAAAAGCGCAGCAATTCCAGCGTACCGAACAGCAGATTGACGCTGCCGCCAAAGCCCTGGAAACAATCAACCATGATGAAAAACTTGCCGGGCAGGTGCTGCAACAAAGTCGGCAGCAGCACCAAATCAAACGGTCCGAATTAAACACCCAAGCAGCAGAGCAGCAAAAACTGTCACAAGAACGTGAGGCGCTGTTGCCAAAAGTGACCGCCGATAATTATGAGCAAACGCTTAACCAAAGTTTACAGGCCGCAAGAGCCGCTTACCAACAGGCAGGTAACACGGTCAGTCAGGCGGAAACGGAGCTGGCAAGCCATAAACAAAATCAGCAGCACTGGCAAACTGAAGCAGCCAGACGTTACAACAATTTGGAAAAAGCCCTAAGCGAGTTGAAGCAGTCGCTGGAAAAACAAGCCATCAATCTTGAGCAGTTAAGCCAATTGCTGGAAAAAGACGACCTCTGGTTGGCCGCACAGAAAACCCAGATGGCAACACTGGAGCGCAGCCTACAAGAGTCCGCAGCCTTAGTAAAAGTGAAGGCTGACGATTTCCTTAAACACAGAAATATTCCTGTCGAAATACCTGAAGAAGATGCCTGCAAACTGTCTGCAGAATTGCAGCAGCAAAGACAAACTGTGCATAGCCAGAAAGAAGAGCAAGTCATTCTGCTACGAGAAGATGATAAAAAAATCGAATCCGGACGGTTGTTAAAAACGGAGCTGGACAGCCAACGAGATCGCTGGGAGCAATGGGAAAGCCTGAATGAATTGATAGGCTCAAAAAGCGGTGCCAAGTTTCGTACTTTTGCCCAAAGCTTGACCCTAGAAGCATTGCTGGCGCACAGCAACCAGCATCTTGAAGATTTTGCCAAACGCTATGCCCTGCAACGTGTGCCGGGCAGCGATCTGGAGCTGCAAATCATCGACCGCGATATGGCCGATGACGTGCGTAGCGTCCACAGCCTGTCCGGCGGCGAAAGCTTTCTGGTGTCGCTGGCGCTGGCCTTGGGCTTGGCGTCCTTGTCATCCAATAAAACCCAGGTCGAATCGCTATTTATCGACGAAGGCTTCGGCAGTCTGGACCCGGAAACGCTCGACATCGCCATTGCCAGCCTGGACACCCTGCAAGCCTTGGGTAGAAAAGTCGGCGTTATCTCGCATGTGCCTATTTTGGTCGAGCGGATCGGCGCCAAAGTGGTAGTTGAAAAATTGGGAGGCGGGCGGAGTAGCGTGGTGATTTCTGGTGGGTATTAGTTGAGAAACTTGAAAAATCCAACCCTTCGACAAACTCAGGGCTCAGCGCGAACGGTACTTTATAAATTAATTCAGTACGTTCCGAGACCTATCCTGAGCGTAGCCGAAGGCCATGATCGTAACGGGTTTTCTATGTTCCCATATAAAAAAAGGGGCAGATTATTGCCCCTCCTTTGCAGGTAAAAACCGCCTGTTACTTTGCTGGCGTAGGTAACACCTTGCCGCCTTTTTCGTCGCATTCTTTTTTAGTCACAGTATTTACGCCTTGGCCTTTACAGGCATTTAGACCGTTGCATGCGCTGGTGGCAGTTGCGCACTCTGACTGACCTTTGCAGGCGTTGATGCCGCCGCAATTAACCTTTGCTTCTTGCGCAGCGCCTTGCTCCGCAGCCATTGCTGACCCGGATATAAATAATGCTGCTGCCGCAGTAGCCAATATCAACCCGGATGTGTTTTTTGAAGTAGACATAAATTTCCTTAAGTTTTTGATTCGTAGATTTAATTACCTATCTGTTGAAAGCAGAACCAAGCATCCTCGGTCAGCTGACGAACAGTTAGTCGTTATACAGCAGTATTCCTTACAATCGGTTCACATGCTCCAGTGTTCCGAACCGCAAAGCATGGAAACGATGTGCCTCGAATTCGGAAACTTAGCCAATTCGGTTACTATTTTTTCCCTATCCGATCTTCTAGCTGCTCGGTAAAACGATGAGCCGCTTTGCTGATGAACTTGGACTGGGTCTGGAAATTTCGGCAGCGGCTACACATCAGGACATGCAAACCCACAGCGAACCGTTCGGATAACGTCGATTCGTTGTCTAATTCTTTGGAAATAAGCAATGTAATGTCTCGACAGTTACGCATGGTGATTTTCCTGTTGTGCTTTCGAATCATTAAACCAGCGGATTTCCAAACATTCACGCAGCCGTAGCCGTGCTCGATGCATGGTGACCCAGTAATTGGCCGTGCTCAGTCCGGTTTCACGGCACACTTCATCAGCTTCCAGGCCGACCAGTTCGCGCAGCATAAACACCTTGGCCATTTGCGGCGGCAGGTTGTTCTGGCAGGTCTCGTAGATTATCCAGAACTCCTGTTGCTTGAGTGCGGCTTCCGGATCGTTCCAAGCGCTGGGTCCGCTATGCCATTCGCCGTTGCTGGTAAAAAAATCGTCTTCGTCTACTGCGCCATTGTCGGCATCGATTTGATCTAATTCTGGCGTGACGACTTCGCGGACGCTACGTCGCCAGTGGTCGGCAATTTTGTGCTTCAAAATGCCGATCAACCAACTGCGCAGACTGGCCTTGCCTTCAAAGTTCGACGCAGCTTGCCAAGCCGCCAGCAAAGTTTCCTGTACCGCATCGTCTGCCAATTCGTGGTCACGCAATTGTAATAGCGCGTAACGTAACAGCACAGGGCGATGTTCGGCTAATACTTGTTCGCTCAATCGCTGTTCGGCGATATTTTTAGTCATTAAATGCCTCGGATGTTTCTAATTAAAAGTAAGGGCAGCGTAATAGATTACCGCGCTACAAATAGCTGCGCATGGCAGAGTCAACAACCAAGATAAGGCAATCGACGCCATCACACCAGAATTGGCCTTGCCGCTAACCAAGCCGATACCAAACAAGGAGCCGACCGAGACATGGGTGGTCGACACCGGCATGCCGAATTTACTGGCAAAAATCACCAGCAGTGCCGTTACCAGATTGGCCGACAGACCTTGGCTTTCAGTAATTGAGGTGATTTTAAGACTCATGGTGTCAGCAATTCGTCGGGAGTTGAACACACCACCCAGCAACATGGCCAAGGCTACGGTAATGATGATCCATTGGCTATCAAAGCCGGGAGCCAGTAATAATAAAGCGGCTATTTTCGGGGTATCGTTGAGGCCCCGCGCAAAGCAAACAGCCCCAGCACTGCAAACATGCAGACTGTCTCGCAAGCGACCAAGCTCAACACCTAAAATCACGCGGGCTTGTCGCTCGGCACAGGCGGTTTGCTGATCGATGCTCAGTGTCGGATTAAGTACTGAATCGTTAGATAATGTCATGCTAGCGCTATCTGCCAGCGCAAAAGTGTCGGCGGTTTCCACGCATAAACACATGGCATCATCAATGCCCCGATGGCGGGGCCACATATTAAATGCTCGGTACAATAACCCTGCCGACAGCAACGCCACAAAGGGACTCAGCAGCAAAGGCAGAACAAAGTTATTCAGCAAAGGTGACAAATTAATGTTGCCCGATGTCGCAAGCAAAGTACTACCAGCCATGGCACCCAATAAAGCATGCGTGGTGGAAATTGGAAAGCCGAAACGTGTTGCTAAAATCACCGTCATCCCCGCGCCACCCGCAACAGCAATCATGAACGGTAAGGTGTGAATCAGCTCATCGGGTGCCAGGCCTTTGCCGGAAAATTTGACCAGTAATGTCTGCGCTAAAAACAACGCCGCAATCGAACCAGCTAAGGTTGTCAGTGTCGCCCAAGCCAGAGCCAACCGGTAATTGAGGGTGCCGCTGCCAAACAAACTTGCGACGCCTTTAAAATTGTCATTGGTACCGTTGGCATAGGCCAGAAAGCAAACGCTAAGGAATAAAAAGCTTGTGAGCATGAGAGAACTCCTTTGTCGAATCTACGAAAATAACTGTAAGTCGTCAAAAGAGCATAAAACCTTACCTGGTGTTTAGCTATTGATATTGCCGAGGGTAACGCAGGTAAAGAAGCGCAGGTTTTTATAGAGATTAACAAAGCGATTTAATTACTTGTTGAGCAAACAAAAAATTCCCACAGTTCTCCCATTACATCGCCAAGTCATTCCCGGATACTACACACCATGTTGAGACGGCGGGATAAGCAACAAAGCCGCTGCAAAAATTTATAAATTTAAGAATGGTGGGACTGGCTCAGTGAAGCTATCAGGCCATCTAAACAAACGAATCCAACGACAAGTACCGGGGAAAAAGAGATGAACGAATCACAAGAAAACAAATGCCATGCCATCATTCACAGCGCAGCAACCGGCTGTGCTGCAATAGCTGCTGGGTTAGCGCAAATCCCCGGAAGCGACAGCGCATTAATCGTCCCGGTGCAAATGGCTATGATTGTTTCGCTGGGTGCAGTATTCGGTATTCAACTCACTGAAAGCACCGCCCAAGCAACTTTAGCAACTGCAACAAGCACAATGATTGGAAGAGGTATTTCTCAATGGTTAGTGGGCTGGATTCCTGGTTGGGGTAATGCTTTAAATGCTTCAACCGCATTTGCCGTTACCGAATCCATCGGCTGGACAATTGCAAATAACTATGTGGCGCAACAAAAGCTTCCGGTCTATCGATAGACTTGAGCACTTATCGCCGCAGAAGTCATATGCAGGAAAATCTCGCATGGTGGTTTAATCTAACAAGCGGCCGATGTTGATAGCCGTTAAGGATTTATCACATGGGATAAGAATCAAACTAAACTAAAAATTTTGGTTTATTAAAACGCGCCCCGGTAACCTACGGAAAAATTAATGCTTCACCGAAGCCCAATGCGGAGTATGTAACCGTATTGCTTGTCTTCGTAGCAGCCCAATAAACATTTCACAAAGGTCAATATGTGCCTGTTTATACACATATGATTTTTTGATCACTTGATGGAAAAAATAATGACGAAAGAGAAAAATGATCAAGCTTCGGGGGGTAAACCTAAGACCATGCCATTGCAGGAGATTCATTTAAATGAAGGTCATTTTATTCCCTCGGAAAGTTATTCTGATATTCCTAAATTGGAAGAATTAGCAGAGGAAGAAGATCAATCCGCCATGGTTAAATTAGTAGAGCTTTATTCACCTGCGCCAACGATTACTTCAGGCCAACGGGATGTAAATCCAACTCAAGCTTTCAAATGGGTTAAAAAACTCGAAGAGCTAGGAGCCTGGCAAGGCCGTCATTGGTTAGCTGACTGTTATTTTACAGGGGAGCATGTTGAAGCAAGAGATTGGGATAAAGCAATGGCGTTGCTCATAAAATACGCTAACGAAGGTGATGTCTTTGCTTGGGTTCGATTGGCATATTATTATTCTCATGGGGTTGGTGTAGGAAAAGACTTTATTCAGGCAATTGAATGGCTTACACAGTTGGTTGCATATGAAGATTTAACAGAGTCCTCATTGCGTCCCCGTCTGCTAAAGCCTTATCAATTTTGCACTGAGTTTAGTTTTTCCTACGAAGAACCGCGCTACAAATTGGCGGAATTATATTTTCATGGTGGAAACGGTATTGAACAAAACCTAAATAAAGCGGTTGAATGGCTGAAAAAGGCTATTAAGTGGCCTGAAAAACCATATAACGAAAATTGCCGCGCTCAGCTTAAGTTAGGCGAATGTTATTTTCAGGGAGGATATGGACTGGAACAGGACTTCACTAAAGCTGTTGAATGGTTTGAAAAAGCAGCCGATTGTTACGAACAATGCATTTATCATCGTATCGCACAACATAAGCTGGGCCGGTGTTTTTTCTTAGGCCGGGGTGTTAATCAAAACTACAACAAAGCAATTGATTGGTTTAACCAATCTCTGGAAAAGACGGTGGGTGAGTATCGATGGGGCATTTCAGCAGAATTAGTCACTGCTCAAGCAGAATCAGGTATTTGCCATTATAGAGTAGGTAAATCTGATGAAGCCCTTAAATTATTCGAGGAATCAGCAGCTCAAAATGATGCGATTGCTAATTTATGGCTGGCATATTTAATTCAGCGTGAAAATGACAAAAAAGAAATTAAGTATGTACCCCGTTTAGAAAGGCCAGGATTTAGTTTTATTCGTAAATCTAACGAAGACATACAGCTTAGTGAAGAAATAGATAAAAGAGGGGAACAGATTGCTGAGTATCTTTGCAAAGCGGCCGTTAGATTCGTTTTTCAAAACGATGATGATAGATACTTTGATGCCGATATGATGGATTTTATTTTTCCGGAAGAAGTTATTGAGTTTTTGAATGAAATGGATGAACAAAATTCAAGTTCGCCAGCTAAAGTAATTTTAGGGTTTCAATATCATTGCAAAAAAGATGATAAATTGTATTTAGAATGTTTGGAGCAAGCATCCAAAAAAAGCGATATTCTTGCTAATTATTTGTTGGGGAAATTCTATAAAGAAAAAGAATCGGCGTATTTTGATACAGCAATTGGCTATTTCAATAAAGTTGATAAAGAAATAAAGTTAGAATATTCTCCATTTGACGAAAAAAAATTGACTCAAAGAGAATATCCTTTAAACGCTCAACAGTTTTTAGTTTATTCAGCTAAAGCGGAGCTTAGCAATATTAAGCATCAAGAGGAAATAGAAGAAAAAAATAAACATTTGCTGGAATCGCAAAAAGGTCTCGAAGACATGATGTCCATGTTCGCACACAAATTCCGCAGTCCTTTGGATGCGATTATATACAACACCACCCACGATAATCAGGTCAAGCTGTATACCGAAGCCGCGCAAACCATGCGGGGCTTGTTAAATATCTTCAGCATCATTTCCACCGATGCAGACATTCTCAAAGATAAAATCAAACAAGATCGCCAAGGCGGCAGTAGTCTGGCGACAGTGTTCAGCAAAACCCTGGATATGATTTTGCTGCATTTACTGTCGGTATCAGGTGCAGAAAAAATCCAGCAGCATTACATGGCTTATGCCAAGGCGCACGGACAGTGCGATGCGGAAGTGAGTTATAAAACCTGGTGTGAGGATTATTTTGAACTGGAACAAGCGTTACAAGCTGAATGGGAACAAAGCTTCGCGCTGTTATTGAATCAGTCGGCTTCACTGGAGCAACGCCTTGCATGGCTGGAACAGCACTTTTTTAAACTTGAACTCATTGGTTTTGAACGCGCAGAGTTTCAATTTAAAGAGTACGGCGTGACCGAATCATTCATCACCATTCTTCTCAATGAAATACTGGTGAATGCCTTCAAGTATTATTCATCGGCAAGCAAGCAATCGGTTATCGTGGAATGGACTGTACGAGAGGGTTATCAAGTATTGATTTGTCGTAATCCCAGCATCCGCAGTGAGCGCACGATTATTAAAGGCAGCCATAAAGGACACGCCTTTTTATCGGCCTTAGCGCGTAAGACAGGCAGTACATTTACTAAACCCATACCGCAAGATGAATTTGTTGTAGAGTTTGGCATTCCCAATGAACTTTTAATTTCTAAATGAAGGCGAGTAATGAGTTATTTTTTATGGATAGAAGATTTTGAAAACTCCCCAAAAATTACCGCAAAGGAGGTGCTTGGCGGTATCAATATCGATGAGAAGCAATTTGCCGATCACAAGCAGCAGCTAAAAAAGAATTTAAAAGCACAGGGCATTTATATTGAGTTGAGCTTTCAAGATGGATTGGGGTTTATTCGACAAAACTTGGGTAGAATTGATTACATCATTCTCGATATAGATTTAGCCGCTTATTCCAAAGGCGATACGATTAATACCGACGTGTTAGCTTTGTTGGAAACCTTTCAGAGCTACAAAAAGCTTGTCGATGAAGTGGACGAAGAGCAACAGCTAGAACAGCAATGCGCCACACTCAAAGCCCTGGCGGGTTATTATCTTTATACCGAATTAGTCGTTGAACTGGGGTTTCCAAAACAGCACATATTGTTTTGTTCCAACCATGGTGAGAACTCAACATCTACACGAGAAGCCTTTAAAACCGCAAAAATTAATCTTCCAACAATTTACGAAAAATCTGCCCCGGAAGTGCAGGCATGGGTGAAAGATTGTTATGAAAATCCTTATTCACGGTTGCGGCGGGGGATTATTGAAGGATGTGAACAGGTTAAAAAGTTGGTTGATGATAAATTATATTTCAATGAGTACATTAAAAAGAATGAGCAGGTTAAACCTGAAGATATACTCAATTATTTAGATGTAATAGAAAATTTTTTACCCTTGCGAGAACCAATAAATAAAACTGCTTTATATAAACTTTTTATTAGAACGTTATCACATGAATGGGAAGCGGCAGACTCCATAAGATCGGATAAGAATAAAAAAGATGCTGCGTTAGCATGGGTCATGCGAAATACACGCCATTGGATAACTCATAACTCAAATTTATTCAGTGAGCTTGATGAAAAAATAGTAGCTTATCTGTTTATAGTGAATCTGAGGGTTATGTTTAATTCTGACAACAATAATCTGCAAGGTTATGAAAGAATACTGCTCAATTTATTCTCGGAAGATGCTTTAATAGAAGCAGACTTTAAAACAAAAAACGTTAATAAATTAATTCCAATTTCCAAGGCTTACCTTGATATTAATAATATCGTCCTAAATGAAAAGCAACATGGTATTAGTATTCAGGATGCTTTTTACTTTAATGAATTAGCTAATAATATTCAGCTAAGCAGCTCATCTCTCAGAAATGACAAGCAGCTATTCACTAAATTGCTTTATCAAATGTTTTGGCTTAGCACCTCAAATCCGTACATTGACAAAAGTAATAAAAGGAATTTGCTGGAAATAAAGTTTAAGGATTTTAATTACACTGAAAAGCCTTATCTTTTTGAATTAGCACGGCATATTTACAGTCGAAGTTTTTTATAAAATCCATTTGTGTAAAGGAAAAATAACCATGCAAATCACCGCCGAATTAGACAGCCAACACTTGGATAAATTACACACGCTGGAAAAAACCCTCAAAAAAAATACGTCTGAGTTAATCGCATTTGCTATTGATGAAATCTTTATAAAAAACGCAGTAAACACCGAAGGGCAAAATGCCTATCAACTCATGACGCAATCTGGGTTTATTGGCTGCCTGGAAAATGATGTAAACCGGTCAGCAAATTATAAAGATTACCTTGATTGGAATCATAACGAATAAAACCAGGCCTTAACTTGATTAATTGTCCATAGGATAAGCCCATGAAAACACTACAATTCGCCGCTCACATCGAAAATAATGCTCAACTGCATTTATCCCTACCTGCTGAATATGCCAATCAAGATGTCGAGCTGGTGGTGATTATTCAGCGACGCAAACAGACCATTGAGCAACAAAATTGGTTGGCATTTATCAATCAAAGTTATGGCTGTTTGGCTGATGATCCTTTGCAACGTCCTGAGCAACCGGCGTTAAATGAAATTGACCCACTGTTATGATCTATTTACTGGATAGCAACGCGTGCATCGTCTTTCTAAACAAGCGTTCTGACAAGCTAAAACAACGGTTAGAATTGTGTGAGCCGCAACAAATTGTCTTGTGTTCGGTGGTCAAGGCGGAGCTGCTTTATGGCGCAATGAAAAGTCAGAATTCACAGGCCAGTCTGCTCAAAGTTGAAAATTTCTGCGGCCATTTTCAATCTTTGTCTTTTGATGATAGTGCAGCCAGGTTTTACGGCAAAATACGCAGCGAGTTAAGCGCAATAGGTACACCAATTGGTGCTAATGATTTCATGATCGCAGCCATAGCGTTAGCCAATGACGTCACGCTAATTACCCACAATACCAGAGAATTTAGCCGAGTTAGCGGTTTGCTATTTGAAGATTGGGAGTTGTAATGATGACTAGAACAGAAATAGAACAAGCTGTACTAAATGAAATGCACTCCTTGCCTTTGGATAAGGTTGAAGCCACATTGAATTTTATTTTGTCTTTAAAAAATCAGCCCGTAAAAAAAAGACCGTTAGGGTTATTGAAAGGCAAGGTGGATTTTGCGATTGACGATAATTTTAAAATGACAGACGAAGAGTTTTTACAATCGTGAATAGCTATTTACTTGATACTCATAGTTTTTTATGGTCGATATGGCAACCGGAAAAACTGGTTCAAGAGGCGGTTGCTGTTTTGGAAAACGCCGATAATAAGGTTTTCGTTAGCAGCATTACTTTTTGGGAAATCTCTTTAAAATTCAATCTAGGTAAGTTGACGTTGGGCTGTAAACCCGACGATTTACTCAAATTTGCCGATGATATGGGCTTCGTAAAAATGTCATTAACGCCCGAAGAAGCGGCAATGTTTCATCAGTTACCCAAGCTCGCACATAATGATCCTTTCGATAGGATGTTGATTTGGCAAGCAATCGCAAACGATTTAGTGTTAATTTCTAAAGACGGTCAATTTGATAACTACAGCCAATTTGGTTTGAACGTTATTTGGTGAAGCTTGTGTCAGCGCAACTAATCCAATCCCTACTTCCCCATCTCCCCCGTTACGCCGAAGAAGAAGGCGATTTTTACAGTGTGCCGCGATCTGTGTTGATTGATGTTTTGAGTGGGCGGGTTGACCACGCTATCGCTGAAAACACCATCGGTTTGTTGGAGGCGCTGCTGGATACCTTGGCGGTATTTGATAGGATTTGTTTGCAAAACGGCGAATGGTGTTTCGCGTCATTTCCGGCGCAATTACTGGCAACTTCAGTATTAACGGCGATGGCGGATGCCGATTCCCGCTTGTTTGCAACCAATTTTTGGAATACTCAAGGCATAGGCAACGATAAAAAAGACCAGCAACGTGATGTGTTACGCAGTCTGGAGCAGGCGCGTGTTAAATATCACTCCACACAGCAAGCGCCGCCGATTCGTTACTGTTATGTGGCTTGGAGCATCATCAAGCTCGACGATAAGATTTTGTTTTATCAACGTGAAGATACAAAAAAGCGCTTTGAAAAAACCGCCGGTGACTTTGGCTTAATTGGCGGGCGAGCTAATCAAAACGATCTGCCAATCGCCGATAAAACAGTCGTGCTTAAAGCGCTGCAATCTGCAAATTCCGAGTTAATCAAAAACGCCTTGCCGTCTACCTTAAAACGCGAGCTTCGGGAAGAAGCGGGCTTGCTGTTTGAATCACATTACATGTTTAAACCTTGGCGCAGTTTAAAGCCCTATCGGCAAGTGCAAGGAACCGCCCCAAATCACGCGTTGACCGAATATTATCTGGATATTTTTCAGATTGAATTAACGCTGGAGGGGTATCTGTTTTTGCAACAAAAAATCAAATCAGACGAGCGTTTAGCTTGGTTTTCGCTTGCCGACATCGAACACGGCGAAACCACAGACGGCAAAATTCCGTATATTAAAGCGTTGTATGACGAGTTTGGCGGAGATCGTGCGGCATTAGTTAGCGCGTTATCGGTGCTGCCGGACAGTTTTGTTGCTGGTTATTTATCGGATAAAGAAAAATACGGCATTACCTTACCTATCGATTCCGGCAAACCGCTGTATGCAGGTGTACTTGGCAAGGAAAAGCAATTGGAATTGCCATTAAGCCCCCGTCAATTGGCGCTAGTATTGGCCTTAGCAGCGCACCTGCGTGGTTTTGAATTTGCCATGCTTGCAGCAAATGTCGTTTTACATCCCCATGGCTGGATAGAAGTGGACGAACATTCACCGATTCGGCTTGAATTGATGGAGTTAGCGCGCTATTTGGGCGGCAGCGAGTTGGCGATGGAAAATCGCCGGGATCGTTTGTTTCGGTTATCAATCAGGCCGGAAACAGTTTTCTTTGCCGATGAATTATTTACGTTTGTTGTTGCCAATGATGACCCAGATTGTAAAGAAAACGGAGTGGCGGTTTTTGTGGGGCGACAAGGCTTCGATACTGCCTTAGGTGAAGTGAAAGACAAAACAGAGCGTTTTGAAATTAGTCGTAGTTTTGCCCAACGATTAAAAACCTTAGCCGACGGGGACTTTAGTATTCACGACAAAGAGGCCTCAAGCACCGAGGACAACTATAAAAAAAGTCTGCATAAAGAACCGAGATTCAAGGCATTGGGTCTACGGAATTTGATTCGACAGGATGGCACCGCCATTCGGTTTGTGCTGCGCTATGTTGTTCAATGAACTAAACATACCAGGCAGTGAACAGAATCAGCGACCACTTGGTTTGGAACCTCGAATAACTTTGCGACTCGCCCACAGAAAATTTCTAATGCTGAACTGTGACAACAATGTTCACCTCAACATGATGCTCTCCACGATCATCGAGCAACGGAATTTTACCGTCATGCTGTTTCGCGCCATCCAGAATCACGCTTGAGCCACTTCGTTCGCCGGTCGTTTGCGAGACGGCGATATGGTAAGTCGTGTCTTTAAAGCGATAACGCATTTTGAAAGTCGGCCAATGTTCAGGTAAGCACGGTTCGATTCGTAAGGTGTCGCCCTCGCGATTAATCCCCAGTAGCGATTCAGTGATAAGACGGTACATCCAACCGGCTGAGCCGGTGTACCAAGTCCAGCCGCCGCGACCGGTGTGTGGGGCGACGGCGTAAACATCGGCAGCGACGACATAAGGTTCCACTTTGTAGATGGCGATACTTTCCGGTGATTTGCCGTGGTTGACCGGGTTGATCATGGTCATCAATTCCCAGGCTTTGGCGTTGTCGCCCTGGCGCGCAAAGGCCATGGTGGCCCAGATTGCGGCATGGGTATATTGGCCGCCATTTTCCCGGACGCCCGGCACATAACCTTTGATATAGCCGGGGTCTAGGCTTGAGGTATTAAAAGGCGGGTCGAGCAACTGCACCAAGCCATGTTCGCGGCGAACCAGATGGTCATTCAGCGATTGCATCGCTTTGGCGGTACGCTCAGCCGAACCTACCCCGGAGAGTACGGACCAGCTTTGGGCAATCGAATCAATTTGGCATTCTTGATTACTCTTGGATCCCAGCGGCGTGCCGTCATCAAAATAAGCGCGGCGATACCAGTCACCATCCCAACCGTGTTGCTCAAGATTGTTACTCAGCTGATAACGCTCGGCGTGGCAACGTTCAGAAAAATCAACATCACCGCGCAACCGTGCAAGTTCGGCAAATTGACTGAGCACTTCGCAAAGGAAAAAACCCAGCCAAATACTTTCGCCTTTACCGCCCATGCCCACTAAGTTCATGCCGTCGTTCCAGTCACCGGTGCCCATTAGCGGTAGGCCGTGCTCACCAAATCTAAGACCGTTGAGAATGGCGCGAACGCAATGCTGGTAAAGGTTTGCCACTTCTTCTGAGCGACGGGGCAGGTCATAGTAAGAATCTTCTTCGGCATTGACGGGGCGTCCTTCTATAAAAGAGGCCTGTTCGTCTAATACCGTAAAGTCGCCCGTGGTCAGAATGTATCGGCAGGTCACTAACGGCAACCAGAGATAGTCATCCGAGCAATGCGTTCTTACCCCGCGATCTGACGGCGGATGCCACCAATGCTGCACATCGCCCTCGGTAAATTGGTGACTGGCGGCTAATAATAATTGCTCGCGTACTCGATGCGGCTCGGCATGGACCAGCGCCATTACGTCCTGCAACTGATCGCGAAAGCCAAAAGCGCCGCCGGATTGATAATATCCACTACGTCCCCAGACACGGCAGGATAGCGTTTGGTATAACAGCCAGCCGTTGCATAGTGTATTGATACTTTCGTCGGGCGTTTCTACCTGAACCGCTCCCAAGGTTTTCGACCAATATTGCTGCGCTAATCTAAGCGCGTCTAATGCCGCAGTCGTGCCGCGGAAGCGCTGCACTAAGGTGTTGGCATCGTTAATATCTCGGCCTAACCCCAACTTGAAGATAACCTCTCGTTCTTGCCCTGAGCCCAGTTCAAACGCCACCTGTAGCGCAGCGCACGGATCTAAAGCTGCGCCGACGTTGCCGGAAAGATAGGAACGATTCATCGCGGCCGGTCTGCTCAGTGTGCCGTTGCGGCCGATAAACTCGGTACGGTCGCCGCTTTTGGTGCGGGTGACATCGTCGACATCAAAAAATGCCACGCGGTCGGCAAACTCTGTGTTGTAAGGGTTGGAGGCGAATAATGCACCGCCAGGCACGGGGCAATCGGTAACCACGTAGGGCGTGGTTTTTGGCCGTAAATCGCCCAGCACCCATTCCACATAGCCGGTTGCGGAGAGTTTGCGATGTCGGCCAGATTGATTGCGGATTTTAAGTACCGAGAATTTGACCGATGCGTCGATAGCGACGTAAACCGTGAGTTCCGAGTGGATGCCGTCTTCATTATGTTCGAAAACGCTATACCCGAAGCCATGCCGACTGATGTAACCACCGGTGCCGGGGCAGGGCAACGGTGTCGGCGACCAAAGGTGACCGCTTTCTTCATCACGAATATAAAGTGCTTCGCCGCTGGCATCGCTGACCGGATCGTTGTGCCATGGAGTGAGGCGGAACTCATGGGCGTTTTCGCCCCAAGTGTAAGACTGGCCACTCTCGGAAATGATAGTGCCAAAGTGCGGATTAGCTAATACGTTTACCCACGGTGCCGGTGTTTTTTTGCCGGGTGCCGGGGTGATAACGTATTCGCGGCCATCGGCGGTAAAGCCTCCCAAGCCGTTAAATAGAATCAAGTCACCGCGCGGTAATTCGCTAGTAACCAAGGGAGCAGGCAGATGGCTGCGGGTCGGCTTGAAGCGCGGTACTCTGACTTCCATCGGGTCGCGGCGGTTGATTTGTTCTGCCAGCGTGCCTCGGCTGTCTTTGATGATGGCGCGCGCCACCGATTGAATCAAAATACGATCTTCGCCGGATATTTGGTCGGCATGGCGCACAAAGATGCCACCTGGACGATCGATTAAATTGGCTTCAACGCCGGAAGCGATCAGGCCCATGATTTGTTCCTGCAGCACTTGCCGGTAGACATCACGGTCTTCGTTCCAAATCACCAGATCGACTGCCAGTCCTTTTAAGCGCCAATAGGCATGAGCTTTTACCAGCTGACGTACCAGATCGATATTGCTCGACTCCTTAATTTGCAGCAGCACGATCGGTAAATCACCTGATATTGCATGCGCCCATAAACCGGATTGCCCACGACGATTACTGATGATGACACTGGTGTCGGCACGCATTAAGTAATGGGCGTAGATTACCGAATTGGCGAGGCGACCATAAAGCTGCGCTTCTGCTTCAGAGGCATTAAGCTGTCTTAGTACCACTTGACCATGGGTCCAGGCCAGATCGAACACGCGATCGGCGAGTCGTCGATCATGGTATTTTTCTACCAGCTCCAGGCTGGCTGCACGCGTATCCGCCATGCCCATGACCATATCGATGGTCACTGAGGCTTCCGGCGCTAACGAGATGCGATGGCGAATTGCCACGATGGGATCCAGCACCGCGCCCATGCTGCCGGACAGCTTGCCGGGATTGACCATGGCGGCAGGCCCAGCAAGGTCGTTACCTCGGCCGATAAATTGTGCACGGTCAGTTTCATACGAGACTCCGCTGGATTCGGTTTCATGGACGGCCAGCAAATGAAACATCCACGGCGTCTGTTCATTAGTCGCACGTGGACGGCGAGAGCATAAAATCGCCTGATGTTCGTCGATGATTTCTGTCTGTACAAACAAGTTGCTAAATGCCGGATGTAGCGCGTCCGAAGCCGCCGAGGCAATCACCACTTCGGAATAACTGGTCACTTCAATGGTTCGGCGGGTGCGTGCGCGGTTGGTGATGCGCATGCGGCGCAATTCAATATCATCTTCCGGCGACACCACGATGTCGGTATGGGTGTCGAAATCATGGTCGCGGCGACGAAATTCCGCTCTACCTTCCGAGAAAATCGCTTCGTAATGTTGCGAGCGTTTCAGCGTCGGTTGATGTGCGGTTGACCAAAATGCGCCGGTGGTCAGGTCGCGGATATAACAAAACGTGCCCCAATGGTCGGTGGTGCTGTCTTCGCGCCAGCGTGTTACGGCAAGATCTTTCCAGCGACTGTAACCGCCGCCGGCATTAGTAAGCATGACATGGTACCTGCCGTTGGACAGCAACTGTACTTCCGGTAGCGGTGTGCTCGGGTTGGTGATAACGCGCAACGGTATTTGCGGTTCGCTGGCGGCCGTCAACACATCCGACACTTCGGTGGTTTGGGCATAGAACGCCGACGCTTTGGGGATTTTTTCCTGCAGCAATAACAAGGTTGCTTGAAATAACGGATTAGACATGAAGCGCCGCTGCATCGGGCGATCCAGTAATAAATACGCCAACGATAATAGGCTCATGCCTTGATGATGAGCCATAAAGGATTGAATGACGGTTTTCGATTCTCCCCGGCGTTGCCTTGATGGTGTGTAATCGACCGCTTCGTAGAAACCGTATTTACCGACTATGCCATCAGCGGCGAGTCGTTGTAGATTAATGCATGCGGCTTCAGGTGCGACCATCAAGGCCAATGTTGAGGCATAGGGAGCAATCACCAAATCTTCGGCAAGGCCTCGTTTAAGACCTAAGCCAGGTACGCCAAAGGCGCGGTATTGGTAGTTGAGATGCACATCGACAGTGTTATAACCGGATTCAGAAATACCCCAGGGCACGCCGCGTTGTTTGCCATAGTCAATTTGGCCCTTAATCACTGCGCGTTGCGTTTGGTCGATTAGGGTATTTTCATAAGTGGGCATGACCAACAGCGGCATCAGGTATTCGAACATGGAACCGCTCCATGACAGCAGCGTGGTCTCGTTGTCAGTGGTTACCAGTAACCGGCCTAACGCAAACCAGCTTTCTTGCGGTATTTGTTCCTGAGCTATCGCCACGAAACTACATAACCTGGCTTCGGACGCCAGTAAATCGTAATAACCCGTATCACGTTGCCGCTCGCCGACGTTGTAGCCAATAGCAAGCAGGCGACGCGGCTTATCAAACAAAAACTCATAGTCCATTTGGGCAAAATCAGCGGACTGTTGCGCCAACTCTTCAATTTCATTAAGCCGCTCGATACCGCGGCGGCTGGCTTCCTGAATAAGCCGCCGCAGCTGACCTAACCAAAGTTGCTCTTCTGCCGTGCTGGGTTCGGTCAGTGCTTGGTCAATGGCCGGTAAGACCTGTTCGTCAAGTCGAGAGAGTTCCTTAAGTGTTGGAATCTTGTTGATGCTGGGTAGATTAGCAAATCTACGTGGCGTCGCCGGCAGTTCAATCCATGGTGTTAGAAATAACAACTCGTCCAAGTTGGCGCGGCATTGTCGGGCCAACGTCCGCCCCCAGCCATCGACGTCGGTTTCGGTAACGGCATGGAGGCTATCGGCAAACTCTTTTGCGCGGGTTGCCAGTCGATCCAGGCTGACATATGCCGCTGCCAGCGACGATGGATAAGCCTCGCAGGCGAATTTAAGATCGACCTGAAATTGAGTCATTTGGCTAGGCGTAACGCCTCCAGTGGCTTCGACCAGAATTCCGAAGGTATCAAGTAGGCCATCAAACCATCGTGCGCCCAAGACTGGTTGATCAGGGAGTTCAAGCAAGCCAGGCCGCAACGTTAGCAAATGCCCGGCAAGGTTGCCGCTGTCGACTGTTGAAACGTACACCGGCAGTAAGGGTTGTAGCGAATGGGTGTCGTACCAATTGTAAAAGTGGCCATGAAATTTCTCCAGCATCGCCATGGTGCCCAGGGTGTTCTTGGTCCGCTCTATCAAACCGCCGACGTGAAGGTAACCAAAGTCGTAAGCGGACAGATTCGCAAGCAATGCAAGGCCCATATTGGTCGGCGAGGTACGATGGGCAACGCCGACATTTCGATATTCCTGATAATTATCAGGTGGCAGCCAATGATCTTGCGGGCCGACGAAGGTTTCAAAATATCCCCACGTCTTACGACTAATTTTTCGTAAGAAAAAAAGTTGTTCGGCACTAAGCTTTGCCTCGCGGCGAGCGAGCGGTTGACTGATCCACCAAGCGATGACGGGTGCAAACCACCAACACACCAAAATAGGTGCCGCCAGGATTAGCACCTCGGGTCGGATGATTGCCAGAACGCCGCCAGTGCTTATGGCAATAAGTGGGCTAATCCACATCAAACGGTACGAGCTGAGCAGATCATTGCGGCTAGAAAGATTGACCTCGCTGGATGGGTTCCATTCCAACAGCCGTTTGCGCGTAATCAGCATCCGCCAGACTGTACGGGTAATTGCATCCAGGCTGAAGCTTGCTTCAAACGGAAGAAAGCTCAGCGTCAGTGCCGCTTGAGCCAAGCGCCCACCCAACGAACGCAATTCGGCAACAAGGTGCTGTCTTAGTAATAGTTCGGTAGGCTTACGAAACAGATCCAGGAGTGCGGCGCTTAAGGAAGGAATTAGCAGTATTGCCAGCACGGCTGCGGTCCAACACCAAGCCGATGGCCATACCAGCCAGCCGGTCAACAACAGTGCTGTTAATGCTGACGAGGTCAGGCTGCGACGAAGATTATCGAAGAGTTTCCAGCGCGATAATGCTGATAATGGATTCTTTTGACGGCGACCACCAAATCCGGGAACGCTTGGCAACAACCAGCCAAAAAGCTGCCAGTCGCCGCGAATCCAGCGATGCTGTCGGCTGACATCGGCGCTGTAACGTGTGGGATATTCTTCATACAACTGCACATCGCTGAGCAGCCCGGCCCGTGCATAACAGCCTTCTAACAGATCGTGGCTCAGGATGCGGTTTTCGGGAAGACGGTTAGTTAAAGCGTGCTCGAAGGCATCGACATCATAGATACCTTTGCCAATGAATGAGCCTTCATGAAATACATCTTGGTAAACGTCGGAAACGGCGCGGGTATACGGATCGATACCCGGTTCCCCGCCATATAAGCGCGCATACCGTGATGGGCTTGAACCTGACAGGCTGACGCTGACGCGTGGCTGTAAGATGCCGTAGCCTTCAGTTACACGCTGCTTAGTCTCGTCGTAACAGGCTCGGTTTAACGGATGTGCCATGGTGCCGACAAACTGGCGGGCAGAGTCGCGCGGTAGCTGGGTGTCTGTGTCCAGCGTGATAACGTATTTTATCTTTGACAGGTTTGCCGTATCACCAACAATGAGTGAGAAACCGTCCTCTCCTTCGTCACGCAGCAGTGCATTTAAATTGGCAAGCTTGCCGCGCTTGCGCTCATACCCCATCCAAATTTTATCGCGTGGATTCCAGCGGCGCGAGCGGTGAAAAAGAAAGAAAGTATCGCCTGCTGCAGCCGGGTATTTTGCGTTTAGCTCGTCGATTCTGGTCTTCGCCAGCAGCAATAAAGAGTCATCCGATGGCAGCGTTTCTGCGTGCGCATCCAGAAAATCAGTCAACAAGCCAAAATGCAGGTTTGCATCGCGATTGGCCAGGAACCTGACTTCCAGCGCTTCGGTCAGGTCTTCAATATTTTGAGTGCTGGTCAGCATGGTGGGCACCACGACCATGGTGCCGGCTTGCGCTGGAATCCCGTCGGAAAAGTCCATGCGTGGCAGGGTATGTGGCGTCGTTAACAAGGTTGCTAGCCAATTCACCAACGCCACTGCCAGTTGGCTAGTGCCTAGGGTTGCGAGCACAGCCAAGAGCCCAAGTCTCCAGTCGCGTAAGCCATCGTCATAGCCTTTCAACACCAAAAGACCAGTGAAACAAGCCGTCAGTACCGTGATGGCGCCAAGAAAAAAGAATAACGGAAAACGGCAGGTTATTCTTTTTAGCGCGACAAGCAGTGACAACCGGGCTTCCGCGGCTTTTTCAAGTTGCGGCAAGCCTTTGTCGATTAGGTAGAAGCCCACGTGCGCCGTTCGGTCATTGCCACCTTTGTCGGCCGCGCTTTCGTGGGCTAGCTGCACGGCTAGTCTTGCGATGTCGCTTTCCGATTGCCGCGTACTTCTGGCGATGTTTTCGACGACGTGGCGATAATGATCGCGGGTGGCGAAATCCATACTCGCGTAAGCGCCATCAAGATCTTCGCTAAGGGTCTGTTCGACAATGCTCATGGCTTCGACAAAATCGCGCCAGTCCATCGCCCCTAAAAATCGTAAGCTGCCAATGCTGTTACCTATCGATACTTGGTCGGCAGCCTGTTGCTGGTTTTCAGTTTGTACCAAGCGCTCGATAGTTAGATGCGATTCGGCAAGTAACTGTTCTATCCAGGTCAGCGGCAGTCCCAGTGCTGAGCTCTGGCCTTGCAAGCGGCGGGCAAATTCCGATACGAACGCAGTGGTCATCGGCGGGTTGGAACGCGCCATGTCCGAGATAACCAGAATCAGGCTCTTCGGGTCTTTTTCTGCAACCTCTATCATCTGGTTTGCCCAAACATCGGCGAGGTCTTGGTCGATTTTTCCGGCAGTAATACGGGCAGCAATGCGCCGTAAGTTTTCAATCAAGGCCAGACGCAGCATGATGGGGATGGCCCACAATTCGCCAAGTTTGAGGGGAATATCGGTTTGGTATGCGGCCACGAAACGGCTGAGAATGTCCGGATCTATCCTGCCGTCGCCGTGGGCAATCGCCTCCAGCGCAATGTCATATACGCGCGGAAGTCCGCTGGAAGGGCCGTTTAACAAGCGTGGTAATTCCCGACTGTAGCCTTTAGGTAAATGGCGCTTGGCAGTGCGAATCTGCTCGTCAATCAAATAAAAGTTATCGAGTAACCACTCGCCGGCCGGTGCAAGTCGACCGCTTGCGCTGACTGTTGCAGTTAATAGGCGTGAACAGTCTACGAGTACATCTTCATTATCCGACAAGCGGCTCAACAACTGATCCGGTGCCGATTGTTTACTTAATTGGTGAGAGTTGGCTAATGTCCTGCCATGCCGTTCCATTTGGTCGGCGCTGAATAATTCAGCCCTTAACGGAGCTTCTTCAATGGCTTGGTTTCGTGACGCGCCGCTCTTAAGGAATTTTGCTTTCCATTCAAAAAGACTACCGAAATGGGTGTTGCTGTTCGCTTTCATTGTAAGTCTCTTGTTTGTAGCGCGGAGGGCAGGGCACTACTGGCGATGACGCGTAAGTGTGGAAAATTTACCTATTCAATGCATGTAAAATTGGTCGGGACCATGCGGTATGGTCTGGCCGACTTTTTGTGCAAGACTGATAGGATGTACCGAGGGTAGCAGCGTATATGCACTCGCAGGGCGTTATCGATAGAAACGCTTTATTGCGTTCAGTACAGCCTATAGTCTTATGATAAGTTGTGGCTAGATTCTGCCTAATAAGACCAGAATCAATAAGATGATAAAAATCAGCCCGAGACCGCCGCTGGGTCCATAACCCCAGCTCCGGCTATGTGGCCAAGTTGGAATAGCTCCAACAAGCATCAAGATGAGAATGACAAGTAAGATAGTGCCTACTGACATGATGGTACTCCTATTCTGAAAACAACGTTAAAGCGATCACCGTTAACACGGCGTCGCGTAGGGGACAGCAATTTATATATGCATGAGTCCTAAAACACCCCGGACAATCAAATACACAGCCACGAAGTAATTTAAAAACCTGGGCACCAGCAAAATTAATATGCCAATGACCAGAGCAAGTAATGGTTCGATTGCGAAATTCATAACGACCTCCTTAAATGAGATTTCAGCTTATCGTTAACATCGAACATAGTCTGTTCGCTATCGAACATAGACTGACAAGCCGTAATGGATGTGTGCTGAGAGTCAAGAGAATCGGGAGGGGGTAAGGCTAAAGATGGGTTACAAGTTATTGCGCTAATTAAGTTCAACCTATTGAAGAAAAAAAGGAGTTTTTATGAGATTACGTGACGTCGCTGCAGATTTCGTTGGCGAATTTATTGGCACCTATTTACTGGTGTTCTTTGGTTGTGGGTCGGTGACCGTGGCGGTAATTTATTCGGCATTTTCCGGCTTATTCCAAGTGGCGGCGATTTGGGGAATTGGGGTGACGCTTGCGATTTATGCGACTAGGCACCTGTCTTGCGCACATCTAAATCCGGCGGTCAGTTTCGCAATGGTTGTAGCGAAAAGAATGCATATAGGAAAATTGGCCGCTTATTTAGCGGGGCAGTTTTCGGGGGCATTTGTCGCGGCCGCCGTGTTGTTTTTGTTATTTTCATCCAGTATTACCAGCTTTGAGGCAAGTAACGCCATCAGCAGAGGCGGGCCGGAATCCATTAAAACGGCAATGTTGTTTGGGGAGTTTTATCCTAATCCCGGCAACAGTTTGTCCACGGTGGTGTCGACTGCACAAGCTGCGTCTGCCGAGTGCGTGGGCACTTTTCTGCTGGTATTTTTAATCTTCTCACTGACTGAAGGCTGTAATATCGGTCGCCCCGACAATGCTTTTGCACCTGTGTTTATTGGCTTAACGGTGACCATCATTATCTGCATCATCGCGCCACTGACCCAAGCAGGACTTAATCCCGCGAGAGACTTGTCCCCAAGATTATTTAGCTACCTGGCAGGTTGGGGACGAGCAGCGGCACCGGATAACAATTTTGGCCTAGTTGTTTACGTAATCGCACCCATTGTTGGGGCTTCAATAGCAGCAATATTTTTTACCAAGATTGTTGAACCGATATTTTTGACTAAGAACAATGTAAGTTCTTGTTGTGCCGAGGGCGGTGATAATCAAGATTAGTTTGTGTTGATCGGGCAACTGCTTTTCGTTGCCCGACATTTTAGTTGCCATGATATCGGGCAGAAACAGCATGCCTGACCCTACTCGGCTTCATCGAGTAGTAAAGAAATGTTCAAGCGAATTTTAAAAATTTTGTTCCTTGTGAGACAACTCGACGGTTACCGGTTTGACCTTCCAAATCTCATCGCAATACTCACGAATTGCGCGATCCGAGGAAAACTTGCCGGCTCTGGCAGTATTTAGGATGGACATGCGCGTCCATTGTTTCTGGTCCTTCCAAATGGCGGTGACTTTATCCTGACAGGCCACATAATCAGAGTAATCAGCCAATACCAGAAAGGGGTCATGTTGGCGCAGATTATCCAGTAAAGGCCGGAATACCTCGGCGTCGCCATGAGCAAAATGACCGGAGGCGATGAGATGAATGACCTCTGCCAACTCAGGATTCCGCTCGATATAAGCCGCTGGTGAATAGCCCTCGCGCTTGACTTGAACGACCTCAGTTTCGGTTAGGCCGAAAAGAAAGAAATTTGCTGCACCGACTTCTTCACGAATTTCGACATTGGCACCATCAAGGGTACCGATAGTCAACGCACCGTTTAAAGTGAATTTCATATTGCCAGTGCCTGACGCTTCTTTGCCTGCGGTAGAAATCTGTTCGGACAAATCTGCTGCCGGATAAATCAGCTGGGCGTTTTGGACATTGAAGTTGGGAACAAACGCAACCTTTAAGTATTTATTCACATCAGGGTCGTTATTCACCACCTCGCCTACAGCGTTGATCAGTTTGATGATGCGTTTGGCCATAAAATAACCAGGCGCTGCTTTGCCGCCGAAAATAAAGGCCTGCGGCGGAATGCGGAGTCCGGGGTTATGCTTGAGACGGCTATACAAGGTGATGATGTGCAACACATTAAGATGTTGGCGCTTGTATTCATGAATGCGCTTAACTTGAATATCGAACAGCCAAGAGGGATCGAGTTCGATGTTGGTATGCTTGCGTATATAAGCGGCAAGTTTTTCCTTGTTTGCTTGTTTGACGGCGCGCCACTCCTGACGAAATGCCGCATCTTCTGCAAGGAGTTCAAGCTTTTTGAGTTCATCAGTCTGGGTAATCCAGCCATCGCCAATCGAACGGGTGATTAAATCGCTCAGTTTGGGATTAGCCAGCACCATAAAACGGCGTGGTGTTACACCGTTGGTTTTGTTACTGAAGCGCTCCGGCCAGAGTTCGTAAAAATCCTTTAACACACTGGTTTTGAGCAGTTCGCTATGCAACGCTGCCACGCCGTTAATAGCATGACTGCCCACACAGGCGAGATGAGCCATGCGTATACGCTTGTCGCCAGCCTCATCGATAAGTGACAAACGCGCTATGCGTTGATCATTGCCCGGATAATGCCGCCGTACCTCATCAAGAAAACGGGCATTAATCTCATACGCTGAGATTCATGGAATGCACCGAACCGGAGTCGGAAGGTGCGTGAATCTTAGTCGCCGGTAGCTATATCGTTCCGGCGTTTTTTCGAGCATGCTGTTTGCGATGGAAAAATGCAATCGGTCGATGCCGATAGCGTAACGTCATTGCTGCGATGTTTAGCCACCTTGTCGTGGCTAAACGATATTGGAGCAGGACAGCCGGGGCTTGCGTAGCAATCTAACCGTCGCTAAGTTTTGATGATTTCACGCAGGAGCAAGGAAATTACCCTTCAAAACTTAGCGACTCGCTTGAATTATTTCCAGATGTCTTGGCAATAGTTCCTTAAATAAAGGTAGCGGCCAAGTTTCCAGAGCCTCGGGTAACAAGGTGTGATTAGTGTATCCAAAAGTACGAAAAGTTATGCTCCAAGCCACGTCCCAGTCGAACAAGCGCTCATCAACCAGGATTCTCATCAGTTCGGCCACTGCAATCGAGGGATGTGTATCGTTGAGCTGGGCGGCATATCGATCAGGGAAATGTTCGATAGTTTCTCCGGCAAGATCAAGTATATGCAGCATGTCCTGAAGTGAGCAGGAAACGAAAAAGTACTGCTGTGCCAGGCGGAGTTTTTTGCCGGCTTCAGGTTCATCATTTGGATACAGTACTTTGGTCAGTGTTTCGGAAATCACTTTATCGTCCACCGCCTGGTAATAATCACCGGTGTTGAATGCCTGAAAATCAAATGATTCGCAGGCCTCGGCACTCCACAGACGCAAAGTATTGCAAGTATTGACGCGATAACCTGGCACCGGCGTGTCAAAAGCCACGCCTTTAACTACCCGGTGCGGTACCCATCGTATACGGATATAACCTTGAGCGTCATGGTAGCTTTCGGAATAGCCGCCAAAATTGACGTAATAGGCAATATCGGGTTTGGCAATTTCCCAGGGATTGCCTTTACGCAACCAAAGATCGGTAATCTCCACCTGCCAGCCGTCATGAATTTCCTGATCGAAGATACCAAATTCGTAACGGATGCCGTAACCAATCGCAGGAATCTCAAGTGTCGCCAGTGAATCAAGATAACAGGCAGCCAGCCTACCGAGGCCACCATTTCCCAAGCCTGGCTCTTCTTCCAGAGCAATCAGGTCATCGAGATTTTTGCCAAGTTCCGCGACTGCTTCGCGAACTTCCTTTTCAATGCCGAGATTGACCAGACTACTACCGAGTTGAGGCCCCATCAAAAACTCGGCAGAAAAATAGCAAGCCACCTTAATCCCTTTCTCAAGATGACCATCAGCGAAATAGGTTTGCACAGTATTCGTCCAACGATGCTGAAGCCTGTCCCGAACAGTCAGCGCGACTGCCTTGTAATAAGCGTTTTCAGGGGCTACTTCGAGTGGACGACCAATGCTATAGATTAGATGATCGAGAACGGCTTGTTTTAAAGAGGCTGTGCTCAAACTGGTTCTGGTATTTTCCAGTGCCTTCATAACATTGTTTTCCAAAGGGATAACCGTTTTGTTTGTTTTCATGTTGGTCACTTAATAGGGCCGCTGCCATTGGTTGTTCTTGTTGGGGTAAGTTTCCGCATAGATCCCTTCAAGATAAACAGGACTTAATACGCCCGGGGCACTGTGACCAGGGCTGGCTAGGAAAATGGCATTAAGATCATACTTGTTATGAGCTGGTTTATCGCCAGTAGGCGTTAATCGGTTGTAGCTCAGCCATGTTTAGTGTTTCGGTACCAGACCGAGCAGATGTCGTCATTTTGAGTATCACCCTTGATGAATACGAATCGTGAAAGATCAAACTTGGCTAAAAATGGTCAATAAATGGAATTGCCGTTAGACATGAGGCAACCGCAAATCTAGCCTATTGAAGGCTTTAGTTAGAACGTCATTAGAAAATTCTATTCAAAATACACTGTTTCGAGCTCAATACACATACGTATAAATACTAATTGCCTACGAGCTAGAAATACCTTGATACTAAAACAACAAAATCCATGCTAACCAAAAGAACTGGGCTTACTAGTGGTTTGGCTATAACCTATTTGCTCTGGCAGTTCAGATAATAAAAGCTGTTTTGCAGAGTAAATGCCAGCAGTTATATCAATGTGTTATCCAGCTTTGGTAGCCAGTGCTCAGTTGTAATTCTCCGGAAATTCGCCCGTTTTGAGAGAAAAACTATGACTCATTTCAAACCACCTATTAGTCACTATCGCTGCAATTCAGCAATAATTAGAGCGATGTTGATAACATTGGTTATTGCACCTGTTGGGTGTAATAAAGACGAGCAGGAGGCAACTAAGTCTCCCCCCGCTCAATCCGCACCAGCTGTGCAGCCAACCACCGAAATAGCGGAATCTAAGCCGGCTGCAGTTAATCCGCTCACTGATTTGGAATCTCTGCTGGCACCCATTGCGCTGTATCCTGATCCGTTGCTGGCTGAATTGCTGGTGGCATCGACTTATCCCCTTGAGGTCGTGCAGGCAGCCAGATGGTTGGAAACTAAGCCAGATTTGGCAACACTTAGTAGCAAGGATTGGGACGCCAGCATTATGCGACTTGCCAGCGTGCCATTGGTCATCAAGATGATGAATGATCATCTGGACTGGACCACGCAACTTGGCGACACATTTTTGGCCAAACCAATTGAGGTCATGGATGTGATTCAAAAGTTGCGCAAACGTGCAAAGGACTCTGGATTTCTGAAGGACACCCCAGAACTTAAAGTAAGCACGCAGACCATGTCAGTAGATCAAACGACTGAAGGGGGTACAGGTAAGATCACACCGGCTGTGCTGAAAAAAGACGTGATTACTATCTTGCCAGCCAAGTCCGATATGCTGTATGTGCCTCAATATAATCCAGAGGTTGCCTACAAAGCGCCGCTGGCGCCGCCACCTACGTCCGGCTATCCCGCCACGACAGTAGTTAATGTTAATCAAACCGCAGCTCCGGTACCGAGCTATTACCCCACTTACTATCCAGCTCCGACAACCACCACGACATCAACTAATGATTCCTGGAATAACTTCGCTACCGGCGCCTTAGTGGGCGGGCTTTTGACTTGGGGCATTATGGAATGGGCTCACGACGATGATTGGGATGATTACCACTACGTCGGCCATTATTACGGCAATACCGTATGTCATAGCGGCAACTGTTGGCATGGAGGGGGCGGCGGTTATTATGGTGATCGAGGTAATGTTAACTACAACAAGAACATCAATATTTCCGGCAACGACATCAATATCGACCGTGGCGGCATTTTCAATCAGAGCAATTTGAAGCCCGCGCAACGGCCCGCCAACTGGCAGCCTGATCAGCGCCACCGGCGTGGACAAGCCTATCCGAAAGCCGTGCAACAACGACTCGGGCAGAGCCAACAACCGGGCTTGGCCGGACAGCGACTCGGTGCAGCTCAGACACTTCCGGCATCAACAAGGGGATTCGCGGAAAACCGACTTCAACCTGCAGCCGGAACTCTACCCGCCGAACGCAGACCTTCCAGCGCCGACATTCGCCAACAGCTAGCGCAAAAACCAGCAATCCAGGACAGACGACTGGCTGGGACACAACCGAAGCCATCTACTCGTGACGTCCAAGGACGGCTAGGTCAAGATGCTCAAGGTAATGCGCTGCAGGGAATCAACAATTCCGGGCAAGCCACGCGGTTCGAAAGCCAACGGGGCACGGATAGCCGCAAATTGTCATCTCCTGCTGCGCGTGACATTCAAGCTCGTAAATCAATAGGCGCAGAGCATATCCAGCGCCCGCAAATGGAACAGCCACGGGCATCCGCGCCTCAATTCGGGCAACGCCAAGCCGATTTTCCTAAACAGACCGGTCGAAGTCAGACCTTTGGTGGGCTTGATCAATCACAACAGCAAAGGGATACACAACGCCGTTTTGAAGGTGCTCGACCTAATGCTTTTGAAGGCACAAGAAACGCCAACGCTACCCAAATGTCCAGCCAACGCGGTGCTTTTAGCCAACAACGCTCAGCTAACGCTGGAAATATTCGTTCTTCAGGGGGCGGCGGAGGTATGCGAAGTGGTGGCGGGGGCGGTAGCTTTCGCGGTGGTGGTGGAGGTCGACGCCGATGAAAATTAACAATCAATTTAAATCTGGCACACCAGAGAACGCTACAGTGTCGCTCTTACGCGACACTATGCCATCCCTATCGATTTCAATTAAGCAGTTAAAACTGAGGTTTGCATCATGTATCGCAAAATTAAAAACATACTTTTGGTAGTGCTCACTACAGCCCCGTTATCAGGTACCGCTGCATCCCCAAGCCCTGCATTGACTGCCCCTGCCCAGGCAGAAACTGTCAAAGCACAGAGCTTCCAAACTCCGGATGACGCGGTCAAAGCCTTACTGGAAGCGGCGCGCGGTGATAGCCGCGATAAGATCATCGCACTATTCGGCAGCCACAATTCAGAGCTGTTATCGTCCGGCGATGAAGTCGAAGACAAAAATAACCGCTCAGAGTTCGTCACCCTTGCTCAGCAAAAAATGGCCGTGGAAAAGATCGGCGAAGACAAGGCTATCGTGCATGTCGGTAACACAGACTGGCCCTTCCCAATTCCAGTGGTGAAAAATGGTGATAGTTGGCAGTTCGATGCTGAACAAGGGCGGCAGGAAATTCTTAACCGGCGCATCGGTCGTAACGAACTCAGTACGCTTGGCACAATTCGCGGCTACGTAGAAGCCCAGTTCGATTACGCCAATTCAGATAGGGACGGTGACGGCGTGTCCGAATATGCACAAAAACTGCAGAGCGAGCCGGGTAAAAATGATGGCCTGTTTTGGGAAACCGAAGCCGGCCAGCCGCAAAGTCCACTGGGGCCGTTAATTGCCGAAGCAAGAGCCGAGGGATATAAGCTCAAAGGCGCAACTGAAAACCCCGCTCCCTACCATGGCTACTACTACCGCATCCTCACGCGGCAAGGTAGCAACGTGCCAGGTGGTAAATATGACTATGTTATCAACGGCAATATGATTGCAGGCTTCGCATTGGTGGCCTTTCCCGCCCAATATGGCGCCTCCGGTATAATGACTTTCGTAGTCAATCATCAAGGCAAGATTTTTCAGAAAGACTTGGGGCCCAAAACTGCAGACATCGTCGATAAAATTAAAGAATACAACCCTGATTCAAGCTGGGAACCAGCTCAGGTCACCCAGTAATTACTCGCTAAACTTTTATAGCTGAAGCGTCTAGCTAATGGATTGATTATGCTTTCCATGCCCCTTCTGAATGCCATTTGTTTACCCAATACAGCATTTTTTTTGCTGGCATCGGGCGTGCGATACCATAGCCTTGAGCTAATTTGCAGCCCATTGATACCAGCATGTTGGCGTGACTTATGGAGATTCCACACTTCGGCTATTACTTGACGAGAAAAGGTATTTGCCAAGCCAATTACGCCCATTAACAATGGCAAGGTCATCCGGATCGTCTAGCATGTCACGCACAAAACTTTGATCGATTTTTAATACATCCACTGGTAAATGCCTTAAATAGGTTAATGAGCAAAATCCAGTGCCAAAATCATCGAGTGCAAATCGAATACCCATTTCACGACAGGCTTTAATTTTGTCAGCAATGGCAGATAAATCTTCCAATGCACTGGTTTCCAGTACTTCCAGCTCCAAACAGCCGGGCTGGATGTCGGAATAAAACGCTAACAATGCCGATATCCGCTCCACAAAATCGGCTTGTTGAAATTGTTTGGCGCCAATATTGACGCTAATCGGGATACGAAGACCTGCAGCCTGCCATTCGCGAACCTGGGTCAAAGCGGAATTTATTACCCACTCGCCAAGTTGAATGGCAAGGGAGTGATTTTCAATGGTAGGCAAAAAATCTGCCGGCGAGAGTAAGCCGCGCTCAGGATGTTGCCAACGAATTAATGCTTCAGCGCCAATGACTTGACCGCTATTTATGTTCACTTTGGGTTGATAGTGCAATACGAATTCGCGATCAACCAGGGCACGAAGTATATTGTCTAAGCTTGCTTTGTCTTAATCGCTACATCTTGCAAAATATCGAACATACGGAAGCGATTTTTGCCTTCCTGTTTAGCGATATACATAGACTGATCAGCATGGCGTATAAGTTGGTCGGCATCAACATCATCCTGCGGATAAACAGTGACACCGTTACTCGCTGAAAGTTGTAACTCGGAATTTTCCAGGGTGATCTGACTGGAGGCGGCTTGTAAAAGACGATCCAGGATCTGTTCGCAATCAGTGACGTGCTCCAAATCGACTAATAGTGCAACAAACTCATCGCCACCGATACGGGCAAGAGTGTCGCCTTTTCGTAAAGCAATCTTCATATTGGATTTGCTCATTTGAATCAGCTAATGCTTCAGTTCTTGCCTTTACTCGGCTCTCCAGTTCAGCATTTAAACTTTCCAACTCAGCTTTGGCCTGTTCAAGTTGATTCATTGAAGGCGCCTGTAAAGCCGCTGGCATGATGCGCCAGATGATTAACGCAGTTCCCAGAGAAAGCGCGGCTGTCACTGCTTTTGCCAATGCATTCGCCCAATAATTGGGTTGCCAGATTGTCAGCACATCAAGAAGATGCGTGATCCCACAAGCGATAATGAAAAGACCGAATAGTATGAGTAGCCATCGATTACGAACGTCAGGTCTTTTTTGCGCGAAAAACCAAATCGCAAAGGGAATGGAAAAATAAGAGATTGCGATCAGTGAGTCAGAGCCAACTAAAGTCCAAAGCAATAATGGATTTCATTGGAGGCAGAAGCCGTGCGGGACTAGTCCGGTCAGGTTAAAAGCATCACTGAATAATTGCCACATATTGAATTTTCTTTAAAGTTGTCAATTGCTGGATTGAATACAATCAGCAATTCGAGGGATTGATTAGTTATAGACACTTATCCTTCTTCATGTAGCATGATCGGCAGAAACATTGTTTCTATTACTCAGCAATTACAGCGTCGGCACAAAAAACGGAGCCCACTCGATCCATTTCACAAGCCGTAAAATGACAGTTTTATGACTTCTTAGCCAAGCTTGCTGAATTTAATGAATACGTATTTCAGCTAAAACTAGCTATACAATGGCCTACGGCGCAATGACGTTATACAAGCCTAGTCATTTAAGTTTATTCAGTTCAATTCCAGGAGCCATCACCGATGCGTAAGCGAATTATTACCCCCGATCAACAACACACTACAGCTACTGATCAGGAATGGCTGGATGTGGAAGCGCTGGCTGAGGTGGAAATCACTTCGGAAGATGCCGCGCACCCCATTGAATCGGCATTGTTGCCCGGGCAGAGCTCGGGTTGGCGCGCTGCTGGGCCAGGACAGCAAACGATCAGGCTTATCTTCATACATCCGCAACAGCTAAGCAGAATCTGGCTCAGTTTTGTGGAAACTGAGGTTGAGCGCACACAAGAATTTGTTTTGCGCTGGTCAGCGGACGGTGGCCAGACATTTCAGGAAATTGTGCGCCAGCAATGGAACTTTAGTCCGTTGGGTACAACCTCTGAAACAGAAGATTACCGTGTCGATCTGTCAGCAGTCACTGTGCTTGAGTTGAACATTGTTCCTGAGATAAGCGGAGGGCAAAGGGTGGCTTCTTTAGCGCAGCTGCGGCTTGCTTAGTTATTTAAAGCGTAGATTTTTTAAGCGTCGAAGTGGGACGGTTTTTGTCTATTCGGGCTACTATAAGGCCGCGAAACAAATCAAGATAAAATCTAGGGGATTAAAGCATGATAGCGACAACTGCACGTTTTCGTACCCGTATTGGCAACCGGCTTCCCGGCGGGGCAACCTGGAGTAAGGAAGGCGCAAATTTTTCTGTGTATAGCTACGATGCTATCAATATCGAGTTACTGCTGTACAAAACCGCTACCAGCACCAAACCGTTCCAAGTGATTGAACTGGATCCGAACACACAGCGGACTTTTTTCTCGTGGCATGTGTTCGTTGAGAAATTGCCTGTGGGTACCTATTACAATTGGCACGTGCAAAAGCGGGACGGCGCTTGGTGGGAGGTGCTTGATCCGTGGGCACGCGCCGTTAGTGATGAAGGCTGGGATCGCGGTCAACCGATTTCTCCAACCAACGGCTTGCGCGGGATCGTCACAGATACCCATTATGAATGGTTCGATACAACGTTTACGCCCAAGCCGTTGGATGGTGCCGTTATTTATGAAGTTCATGTCGGCGGCTACACACAGCATCCATCTTCCGGCACTCAACAGCCGGGTCGCTTCGCTGGTTTGATTGAAAAGATACCTTATCTTAAAGAACTGGGTATCACGCATGTCGAGCTGCTTCCCGTGATGGCTTTCGATGAACAAGATGCGCCTGAAGGGGTAATTGCACGCGGTAATAAAAATTATTGGGGCTACAGTCCTTATGGCTTTTACGCACCGCATCCGCATTTTTGCGCAACGCCCGAGCCGGTGCGCGAATTTCAAGAACTTGTTGAAGCGCTGCATGCGGCTGATTTGGGTGTTATTTTGGACGTGGTGTTTAATCACACCAGCGAAGGTGGCGTTGATGGACCAACGATACACTTTAAGGCCTTGGCGGATGACATCTTTTATCATCACGATGGCGCGCATTTCCGCGATTTCACTGGTTGCGGCAATACCATCAACTGTAATCACCCGCTGGTAACGCATTTATTGGTGTATTGCTTGGAATACTGGGTAAAAACCATGCGCGTGGATGGTTTTCGTTTCGACCTTGCCAGCGTGTTTTCGCGGGGCGAAGACGGTGCAGTGCTAGCCAATCCGTCATTGCCTTGGAGTATCGAGTTATCGCATGTCTTGGCGAATACCCCTGTTATCGCTGAGGCCTGGGATGCTACCGGGCTGTATCAAGTGGGTTCTTTTCCCGGTTCGCGCTGGTCGGAGTGGAACGGTCGCTATCGCGATGTCATCAGGCGTTTTATTCGTGGCGATCACGGCTTAGTGCGAGATGTTGCTACCTGCATGGCGGGCAGCAGCGATTTGTATGCCGACAAACATCGCTTACCGACCAGCAGTATTAATTTCATCACCTGTCATGACGGCTTCACGCTTTGGGATCTTGTCAGTTACAACGGCAAACACAACCTGGCTAACGGCGAAGACAACCGCGATGGCACCGATCAAAACTTAAGCTGGAATTGCGGTTTCGAAGGCGAAACTACCGATTCCTACATATTGGCACTGCGTCAGCGCCAGGCACGCAACTTTATGGCCATCTTGTTTCTTAGCCAAGGTGTGCCGATGTTTTTGGCGGGGGATGAATTTCTAAATACCCAACATGGCAACAATAACGCCTGGTGCCAAAATAATGAAATTTCCTGGCTAGATTGGCAACTGGCTGAAGCCAATCGCGACATGATCCGCTTCGTGCGTGAGCTAATCTCGTTTCGTCATCGTCACCCGTGTTTAACCCGTTCGCATTTTTTGACAGGTCGACCGGAGTCGACAGACGGCATACCCGATGTTACCTGGCATGGCTTGCAGTTAAATGAGCCGCTCTGGGCTGATGAGTCGGCGCAAGTGCTGGCTTTTACACTCGCTGGCAGTACGGCTACTGAAGAGGATGTACATATTGTTTTAAACATGTCCGAACAAGGCATTGAAGTGCAACTTCCTGAGATCCCGCAACGACACTGGTATTTGGCGATAGATACCGCCGAACCGTCACCGAATGACATCATAGAGTACAAACGTCAGCGCCCGGTACAAGGGGGAATGCAGCAAGTTCACGCGCGCAGTGTCGTGGTGTTTGAGGCGAGAAAGCTTAAGAAATCAAGCGCTTCAGCAGCTAAAGAGCCGAAGCACTAATTAAGTCAGATCGGTGGCTGAGTGGAGTCTAAGCCACCAAATGGCTTGCTCCTAGACACGTTGGGGAGAAGAGAAAATGTTCAACAAAAATTATGCAATCGGGATTGTGTTATGCGCTGCCTGTTTTTTGTCAGGCTGCGGATTATTTGCCGTTGAAGAACAGCAACAGAAAATTGCCACGTATTGCAATATTTACGGCACCGTAAAACCCGAAGTCGATAATGGCAAAAAGATGATCGTTCTGCTGTTTAAACATAACGGAGGTGACATTACAAAACGCGAAAATTGGCGTTTGTTCGATCATTTTGTCAATGACAGTCCCGGAAAATGGTATTTCTCAACCGCCTCGGGTAGTTACCTGATCGCTGCGTTTAAAGATGTTAATGATGATTTGATCTATCAACTTGATGAGCCTGCCATTGCTCCAACGCCGGAAAATATAGTGCAGTGCCAGCCGGGCGAAGTAAAAACCGGTATTAACTTGGTTATTGCTGAACAAGGCCGTACGCGTGCTGAAGCGCCTTTAGATATTGCAAAGCTGCAAATTCGCAGTTCCAAGCAACAATTCGATATTTCACTCGGACAAGTCACGCAAATTGGTACTCTGGCATCACTCGATGAGCCACGCTTTGCCGACGAAGTTGCTGAACAAAGCCTTTGGCGGCCGCTGGATTTTTTGATCGACGGCAATACCGGGTTGTATTTTCTTGAACCTTACTCTGCAGAAAAGATTCCAGTTCTTTTCGTGCATGGCATTAATGGCACGCCGCGTAATTTTGAGTATTTAATCAAGCAAATGGATCGGACGCATTTCCAGCCTTGGGTGCTTTACTATCCATCCGGTGCATACCTTGATAATGTTTCCCGCTATGTTGATCAAATGCTGCAACAACTGCACGCCAAATATAAATTCGACAAAATAGCCGTGGTTGCGCACAGCATGGGCGGCTTGGTCTCGAGAAGCTTTATCCTTAAACATCTCGATAATTCGAAGAGCGTGGCTATCCCCTTGTTTATCTCCATTTCCACACCTTGGAACGGTCACATGGCTGCAAAGTTAGGCGTCGATCACGCTCCAACCCCCGTCTATGCCTGGGAAGATTTAGCCCCCGGAAGCCGTTTTTTGAAAGAACTTTTCTACGTTAACGATACCCGGCGCAAGTTGCCGGAAGATATGTCAAAACATCTACTGTTTTCATTTATTGATAGCGGGGTAGGGGATGGCACGGTGAGTTTGAGGAGTGAGTTACGGCCTGAAGCCCAAGAAGAAGCTAATCGTATGTATGGATACCAAAAATCACACATGGGCATTTTAAACAGCCCGGAAACGGCAATAGTGGTCAATCAGCTGTTAGAAAGTATTCGTTAAAGTGATCGTGGAGAGTCGCACGGTCAACTAATGCAGGCCAGAATAACGATTTCGTTATATGGATTAACTAAAGGACGATTTAAGATTTGTATTAAAAAAACCGTTGGCTGAACGGACTCGAAGCGGGCAAATAGCTTGCTACTTTGCTTCGACTTTACTCAGCTAACGGCTTAACTTGATGGCAGTGTTTTCATCGTGCCAGCTGCTACCCGCTAGAGCTAATTTTATGGATTAACGTGATAAAACTGATTGATTTCAGTGTTCACTAGATCCCATTTGTCGGAACTGTCTGGCCAATGTTTCTTATCAAATCCAGGCGCGTCTTTTAAGGTAGCTTTATCAATATCAAGGACATAATACTTTTTATCCTGATTCCAATTGAGTGCTTTCCATGGCACAGCAAACAGTTTATTACCTAGTCCCAAAACACCACCAAAAGAAACGACGGCATAGACCACGTGACCACTTTGCGGATCAAGCACTAATTCTTTAATACCCCCCAGGTTTTCTCCAGTGGCATTTTTTACATTAGTACCAATGATCTTGCTGGCGCGGCTGACTTGCTGCATCGACTCATTAACGGCCTTTACTTGCTCAACCGCTGCTTCTTTGCGCTCTTGCTTAAGTTCCTTTTGCTTTTCTTTAACTTCCTGCTGTTTTTCCTGAACTTCTTGTTTTTTCTCTTGTACGTCAGCGGTGTAACCGGTGCTAACGAATGCCGCGCTCAATAAAGATACAGTTACAATCGGGATTAATTTTTTCATAGCGTTCTTCAACTCCTAAAATGATCGAAATCTCGTTGTGCTTGAGATTGACTGGGTACCGCATTGTGACGTTTCACAACCCCAAGCAAAGTATGACGACTTAATTAGGCTGTATCGGTACGCTATCGCACATAATCTCGATTAGATTGATAAAGCCGAAGGGCGTTTTCGCGCAAGCAAAACGCCGGCTTTCTGGCTGCACACCGGTCTTACGAGTTGGCTATCGCCTTGCCCGCCTTGCGGTCAACGCGAAACCATAACGACTTAATCGCTTCTAATAGCAGTAAGCTAACAAAGCCAGCGATCGCGCATATGCCAAGATCATCCCAATGCAATTGACCAAAATGAAACAGCTTTTGCGCCGGTGGCCAGAATACTGCGGTGGCTAACAGTGCAGTGACACCGCTAAACAGAATCCATAGCGAACGATTGGGCCGCAGAATTGCGCTAAACAGGGAGGCTTTGAACGAGCGGTTGACCAAAATCAAGCCCATGTTCATGAATACTAATGAGGTAAACACCAGCGCGCGCAAATCCGGCTCAGGCATGCCAATTCTTGCTGCGGTAATAAAAATGCCTGCCAATAGTGCCAGTACAATCAGGCCTTGCAGGACTCCCCAAACAATGCGCTTATTCTGTAGCAACGGACTTGCCGGATCGCGTGGTGGGCGCTGCATGACATCGTCTTCTTCTTTCTCTGCTTCAAACACCACCGAACAAGCCGGATCAATCACCATTTCCAAAAATGCGATATGAATCGGCGTGAGGATCAGCGGTAAACCCAGTAACAGCGGCAGCAGCGCGAGCCCGGCGACCGGAATATGCACAGAGATAATGTATTCAATGGCTTTGCGCAGATTGTCGTAAATGCGCCGCCCTAAGCGGATGGTTTTGACGATGGAGCCGAAATCATCATCAAGCAGCACAATTGCCGAGGCTTCACGCGCCACGTCAGTGCCGCGCCCGCCCATGGCGATGCCGATGTGCGCGGCTTTAATGGCTGGCGCATCGTTGACGCCATCGCCGGTCATCGCCACAACCTCGCCATTGGCCTTTAAACTTTGGACGATGCGCAGTTTTTGATTTGGCTGAATGCGTGCAAATATTGATGTCGATTTTACCTGTTCAGCCAGTTGCTCATCGGTCATTGCGTCGATGTCGTCACCGGCCAGCACATTCGCCCCGTCTAATCCGGCCTGTAGACCAATGGCGTGGGCGGTTGCGGGATAGTCGCCGGTGATCATCACGACTCTAATACCCGCAGAACGACATTCAGCAACGGCGGCGGGCACATTTGACCGTATTGGGTCGGCAAAGCCGATCAGCCCGACATACTCAAACGACAGGCCACGAGGGGTTTCCGGGAGATTTTCTTGCTGTTGCACGTTGTTAACTGTGGCTTTAGCAATGCCAAGCACGCGCACGCCATCAAGCCCTAATCCATCCATCTGCTCGCGAATACTGTCCAACCGGTCTGCGGACAGTTGGCACAATTCCGCAATGGCTTCCAGCGCACCTTTGGCATAGGCGGTGCCGTTTTCATCGCCTTCGTTGGACAAAATATTCGCTACCGCAAACAAATCCGGCCTGAGACCATAAGCGCGAATCAGCGTTAGATTGGCGGCGCTGGTTTTATCTGCACCCAAATGTTGGTCCGCGAGTTTATGCACGGCAATGTCCATCGGGTCGGTGGGGGTGTGTGGGCACGCCAATAGGGCGGCTTGCAAGGTTGCCCGAAGTTCATTGGGCACGGGTGTTATGCCGTCTTGATCCCAACGCGCGCCGCCGTTGACTAATGCAACCACCGTCATTTTGTTTTCAGTGAGCGTACCGGTCTTGTCGGTACACAGCACCGTCGTTGAACCCAGTGTTTCGATTGCTGAGGCCCGACGGGTGAGGACTCTAGCTTGTGAAATACGCCACGCGCCCATCGCCATGAATACCGCCATCACCAGCGGGAATTCTTCGGGTAGCAAAGACATTCCCAGCGCAATGCCGCCCAGCGTGGCTTCAAGCCACGAACCGCGTAATAATCCGAACAGCAATACCGCCAGCCCACCCAGCAGCGCGCCGATAATGGCGAAGACTTTCACAAACGAGTGTATCCGGCGCTGCAAATGCGGCTGTTCGGTTTCGATGCTGCCCAGGGCTCGGCCGATTTTGCCCATTTCACTGCGGATGCCGGTGGCGTGGACAATGGCATGCCCAGTGCCGCGCACCACTAATGTACCGGCAAAGATAAAGGGCAAATCTTCGCCGCCCGGACTTGGCACCACGGATTTACTTTCAGGCTCTTGGGCTAATTTACGAACCGGCACGGATTCGCCGGTGAGTAGGGATTCATCGAGTAATAAATCATGCGACCAAAACAGAGTGGCATCCGCTGCGACCCGGTCGCCTTCAGAAATCACAATAAAATCATCGCGCACGACTTCTCTACCGGCAATGAGAATCCGTTTGCCGTCACGAACCACCAACGCCCGAGGGCTGGCAAGATTACGCAGCGCTTCTAATACCTTTTCGCTGCGGGATTCCTGGACAATGGTGATCGTCACCGACAGACAGGCGAACAACAGCAACATAATGGCTTCCGTTCGATCGCCCATCAGCAAATAGACGATACCACCACCGATGAGCAATAAAAACATCGGCTGGCGCAACACTTCAAACAAGATGCGAAAAAATCCGCGCCGATCGGGTCTTGGTAGCTCGTTGTAACCGTCTTTTTTAAGACGCTCCGCCACCATCGCTGAAGTTAGGCCAATGGGATCGTTGTTCTTTGCGGATTGTTCCATGTTGCTACCTTTACGAGTATTAAAGTGGTCGCGGGCAAGGCCCGCTCCTACATAAGATGATTTATTAACAGTAGCTTTGATGTGTGGCCTGGCTCAATCTCTGTTGGGCAATATCCGCTTCAGAGTGTTATCACCTAAAAAGTAGTGATGAATCAGCGCCGCAGCCGCATGTAAACCAATCAGAAAATAACCCAGCGTGCCCACCGTTTCATGAACTTCTTTGACAAAGTCAGCAACATTTTTACTTTCACCCATTAACGGCGGCAGCTGCAAACCAAAGAACGGGATCACTTTTCCTGATGCACTTAAAATCAACCATCCGGCCAACGGCATAAAGATCATCAAGCCATAAAGTGCCAAGTGCATGATTTTGGCTGATTGCTGCTGCCAGGTTGGCAGTTCAGGTTCTATACGCGGATGATGACCGAGCATGTTTGCCAGCAAGCGTAACCAGACTAAAACAAACACCGACAAACCTAACATGAAGTGCCATGTTTTTAGTGCCTCGCGAGGTTCGCTGCCTTTTGGGAAAAACTCGCGAAGTTCAATACAGGCATACACCGCTATAAACAGTAGCAACATTAACCAATGCAGCCCAATGGACAGCAAACCGTAACGCTCTGTGTTATTTCGTAATTGCATTTAACGTACTCCTTTTATTTTTTGGCTCGAAATCGATAGTTATTATCAGGAAAAATTAAACCACATCGCATTTTTACTTTTGCCTATCGTAATCAACCGGCGTTCTAATCTTTAAGGAAGGGGTAATCGATATAACCTTTGGCACCGCCGCCATAAAACGTATCGACATCCCATACATTCAGCGGCGCATTGAGTTTTAGTCGCTCAACCAAATCCGGATTGGAGATAAACGGACGCCCGAAAGCAACCAAATCAACCAGACCTTGTTGGCGTGCCGTTAATGCCGACTCACGATCATAGCCATTGTTGCCGATGTAAATGCCGTTAAACAGACGCCTTAAAATTTGCAGATCAAAACCATTTTCGACCTGGCGCGGTCCACCGGTGGCCCCTTCAACCAGATGCAAATACAACAGGTTGAACTTGTTGAGCTGTTCGACGACATAAGTAAACAGAGTGGCCGGGTCGCTATCGCTAATATCGTTGGCCGGGCTGATCGGCGCCAGCCGCACACCCACGCGCTTGGTACCCCAAACGCTAACGACTGCTGCGGTAACTTCCAGCAACAGCCGGGTACGGTTTTCCAGCGAACCGCCGTAAGCGTCGGTACGATGATTAGTGCCGTCGCGCAGAAATTGATCGAGCAAATAACCGTTGGCGGCATGGATTTCAACGCCATCAAAACCCGCGTCCAGCGCATGTTGCGACGCCACTCGATATTGGTCGATGATGCCGGGGATTTCGACAGTCTCCAAAGCCCGCGGCGTTACAAACGGCACAAAACCGTCTTCAGTAAAGGCGTTGCCTTCCGGCTTGATTGCTGAGGGCGCGACCGGTAACTCACCGTTGGGTTGCAAGGCAGGATGCGAGATACGGCCAACATGCCATAGCTGTAAAAAGATGTGCCCGCCTGCTTGATGCACGGCATCGGTGACGGCTTTCCAGCCCTCAACCTGAGCTGAGTTATAAATGCCGGGCGTGAATGCATAGCCTTTACCTTGCGGCGAAATCTGGGTGGCTTCGGCAATAATAAGACCGGCGCCGGCACGCTGCCGGTAGTATTCAGGCGCTAATAAACTCGGAATATCACCCTTTTGCGCGCGACTGCGGGTAAGCGGCGCCATCGCAATGCGGTTAGATAAGGTGTAAGGCCCGAATTGAACTGGTTGAAACAAGTCGGGGAGGGCTTCGGTGGTATTTGAGGTGGACATGTTTTTCCTTTTGGTAAATAAATTAGGAGAATTATCCATTAATGCTTCGACAGGCTCAGCACGAACGGATAACTGATTGATTTTATTATGTCACCGTTCGCATTTATGCCCTGTGGGTACTGAGCCTGTCGAAGTGCACTTTTTAGAGGTCACTCTTAGTGATATTTCAAGCGAGGCTCAGGCTTTATTCTTGCAACGACGCCATATCAATGACAAAGCGGTATTTCACGTCGTTTTTAACCAAACGGTCGTAGGCTTCATTTATTTTTTGGATCGGGATGAGTTCGATGTCGGCAGTGATGTTGTGCTCGCCGCAGAAATCCAGCATCTCTTGCGTTTCTTTAATGCCGCCAATCAGCGAACCGTTAAAATTGCGCCGTCCAAAAATAAGGCTGCCGACTTGCAGGGCAAGCGGTTCCGGAGGTACACCGACTTGGGTGAGTGTGCCATCGCGTTTCAATAACAGTAGATAGGCGTTGATGTCGTGCTGAGCGGATACGGTATCAAGAATGAAATGAAAACTGTTGAGATGTTTCTTCATCTCATCTTCGTCATTGGAATTGACGACTTCATCGGCACCCAGTCGTAAGGCATCGGCAATTTTGCTTGCCGAGTGGGTAAACACCACCACATGCGCGCCGAAAGCTTTCGCCAATTTCACGCCCATGTGCCCCAAGCCGCCCAGGCCGACCACACCTACTTTTTGGCCTTTAGAGACGTTATTGTGGCGCAGTGGGGAATAAGTGGTGATGCCTGCGCACAATAGCGGCGCGGTGGCGGCAAGGTCCAGATTTTCCGGGATGTGCAGCACAAACGCCTCATCCACCACTACATTTTCGGAGTAGCCGCCATAGGTCAGGCCGCCGCTATGTTTGTCCGGGGAGTTGTAAGTAAAGATCGGGCCTTTTTCGCAGAATTGCTCAAGGTGATCTTCGCAATTTTCACAAGTCCGGCAGGAATCGACCAAACAGCCCACACCGGCCAGATCGCCTTCTTTGAAGCTACTGACTTGAACGCCGACTTTGGTGACGCGGCCGATAATTTCGTGACCGGGCACGCAAGGATAGGTGGTGCCTTGCCATTCGTTGCGCGCGATATGCAGGTCCGAGTGACAGACGCCGCAAAATAAAATCTCGATTTGTACATCATGCGCGCCGGGATCGCGGCGTTGAATTTTGAAGGGGGCAAGTGGTGTAGTGGCGCTTTGCGTGGCGTAGGCTTTAGTTGTCATGGGGAATGTCCTGGTATGCGTTGAGAGTTATAGAAGTGTTTCCTTAACTTAACTGAAAAAACCTTGTAGCGGCAAGCTCAACTTCGGCTCATTTAAAATGGTAACGGTTATTGATGCGGGCTTTAATTTCATTCAAGACGCTGACAGATTTTTAAGCGTCATTTATTTTTAGTGACATCGTGCTGTCTGCTCTGTAATGCATTTTGTTCTTGCAAGAGTTTAAGTTTCAAGCGTGCGTATTTGGCCTCAGCTTTCGCAGCAAAAAGCTTATTCTTCTTACCCCATTCGTTAAGAGCTGCAGTCAGATTTTCTAGGTAGGTACCCATGGTTTTCTCTGGTATTTGTAGAGACTGCTTCGACAGTTGTTTTACTGCCGAAGCACTACTAAGTCTAGCGAGGAGCGATGTTGCCTTCGTTGTCTGACAGGATTATTTCCACGCGTCGATTTAATTGTCGACCACCGGCATTGTCATTGCTGGCAATAGGCATGCCTTCACCATAACCGCGCGCACTGATGCGGTCGCTGCTGACTCTGGCATCGACCAGGGCGTTTTGTACGGCAAAAGCGCGTCGCTCTGACAGATCCTGATTGTGCTCGTCAGTGCCGACATTGTCGGTATGACCTTCAACCAACACCTTGTATTTTGGGTATTGATTCAAAAAATCAGCCACTTTGTAAACGTTACGCACGCCGCCTGATTTCAGTTGCGCTTGGTTGGTGCTGAACAATACATCGCTTAACGTAATAACTAAGCCGCGTTCGGTTTGCTTGGCATTCAAGTCTTTGAGTAATTTTTCTTGTGCAGCAATCAGTGCTTGGTCACGTTCAGTGTTAGCCCCGGCGACTGCCAACTCAGTTGCTTGTCGATTGACGGTTCGCTGGGCATTTTCTGCTTGCAGCTTAGCGGCGTCGGCTTCAGCCGTTCTGGCATCAAGGCGAACCAGGTTACGTTCGGCAGTGGCAGTGACGACTGCTGCTTCCGCTGCTTTACGTTTGGCAGTTTCTTGCGCTATGCCCACTTGTTGCTTAGTTAAATAAGCGAAGTGATCAACTGTCTCATCGTCTTCGCCTTCATTTAAAGCATTGTCGGCCTTGCTTAAAGAGTCGCCTGCTTCTTTCAATTCAAGCTGCGCCAGACCGGTGATGTCGGCGTTAGCGCGTGCACTGTTGTAACTGCTATGAGCTTCATTTAGTGATTGAGTCGGGACTGCACTACAACCGGAAATAATTGCCGCAGCTATTAACGTCAGGGGGATGTTTATATTTTTTAACATGTCGAATTCCTTAATATTACTGGGCTTTACGGTCGATTTCTTGATGCAGCACACGATTGCCTTCGCGCAGCTCACTGGCCGCTTTTTGTGCCTTGGCAGCTCGCGCTGTCGCAGCGGCTAGTTGCGCGTCGACCTCGGCTTGTTCAGCCAGTTGGCGTGCTTTTAGATTTTTTTCTTCTGCCATGGCCCGTTCTGCAGCATTCAGTTTTTCTAATGCTGATTGCAATTGCACCGGCGCAAATTCATTACCTCCGGCACTTGTTGCATTGTCTACCGCTGCTTTAGAAACGGCGATTTGCTCGGTCGGTGCCGGAATACTTGCGCAACCTGCGACCAAGACTGCCGCAACAGCAGTTAAGCTGATACTGCGCATTATTTGAGTGGATCTGGAGAGGTTGTTGTTCATGATTTTTTCCTTTGAGTTAAGCGTCGAACACTATCCTTGCAATGAAATTTGTTGTTGCAACGATGTCCAATTTCTACAACGAAGTTCCGATGAGCCAATTAACAAAACAACCGGGGCTTTAGAACCATCGGTATTGATTAGATGCTCTTTTACAGCGCTGGACAGTTCGCTAGCGTACACAAGGGAAAGATAGGGAATAACATCTGGAAATTCGTCGAGCCATTCTGTCCCCCTTCGACTTCGCTCCAGGCAGGCTTTGGCTCCGCTCGGGCATGCGGTTAAAGAATGCCGTGATTTTATATGTTCGCTGTCGAACAGACGGCATTTGACTATATGGATATATTCAAACTGTAAATTGCGACAACTACCAAGCGAACTTTACCGAGCGTGTGTACTTAATTTCACCAATAGAGGGGAAAAGTCATGATCAACATTGACCAAATTCAACCTGATATGCCGATTGTCTGTTCTGAAGGCGGCCAGTTTGCCACTGTCGATCATTTAGAAGGGCCAGGTTACATCAAGCTGACAAAAGATGAGACCGGTCAGCATCATTACATTCCATTAAGCTGGGTAATCTCAATCGAGGATGGCAAAGTAATCGTCGATCGTTCTGGCGATAAAGCAATGCAAGAGTGGTCATCAACGTCGCCAAACTTTATAGAAGATGAGTGAGTTCAAGCGCTTTAAGGAAACCAAAAAGGAACAGTTATGAAAGGTTTTATACAAAATATTGAAGCACTCGCCGTCAATAATGAAGAGTTTCGGCAAGTGCTGTACACGGCAAAACATTGTCAGTTGGTATTGATGGCGTTAAAACCCGGCGAAGAAATTGGTGCGGAAGTTCACACCCTAGACCAGTTCTTTCGCGTGGAAGAAGGCAGTGGCGAAGCTGAGCTTAATGGTGTTCGGACGGCAATACGAGAAGGCTTTGCGGTCATTGTCCCTGCAGGTGAAAATCACAACATTATCAATACCGGTACTGTGCCACTAAAGCTGTATACGCTGTATTCGCCTCCTAACCATCGAGATGGCGTTATCCACCATACCCGCGCCGATGCCGAGGCAGACACCGAACAATTCGATGGTCAAACGACGGAATATCAGGCTGATTGACTTTATTTTTAGTAACTATTCATCGAATCCAATGTAGGGGCGAATTTATTCGCCTCATGAGCTTCGATATTGTCCGACTGGGCGAATGAATTCGCCCCTACATGACTTGTAGATATAGGGCGCAAACCGCCGACATCGACAATGTAACGCTGTAGAATGGCTAAATAATTGAATTTTCCGCCAGGGAGTTTTTCTGAAAGCGAATAAATCTACCGCGCCAAGCCCGCATTCAACTCTGTCCCTCGAGGTTTCTAAACACATCAGCACTACGTTCCCGATTGTCGGCATAGGTGCTTCTGCAGGTGGCTTAGAAGCCTTGGAACAATTTTTCCGCCATGCCCCTGTTGATAGCGGCATGGCGTTTGTGTTGGTGCAACATCTTGATCCCAGCCATGCCAGCCTGCTCACTGAAATTCTGCAGCGCACCACGACCATGCAAGTGGTCGAGGCGCAAGATCAAATCTCGGTGGCACCTAATTGTGTGTATGTCATACCGCCCAATCGCGATATGGCTATATTCCACGGCAAACTGCAACTGAGTATCCCTAGTGAACCACGTGGACAGCGCTTGCCGATTGATGCGTTTTTGCGCTCCTTGGCTGAAGACCGGCAAGAACAGGCCATCGGCATTATTCTTTCCGGTACCGGCACCGATGGCACCTTGGGATGTCGCGCCATATTGGGCGTTGGCGGTGTGACGCTGGTTCAGGAGCCGACCACGGCTAAATATGACGGCATGCCCACCAGCGTCATTCAGGCCGGTTATGCCACCCATGTACTGCCCGTCGACAAAATGCCGGAAGCACTGCTGGCCGATACCCATAGCTTTACTATCCAAACAGAAGTCTCCCCGGCTGCCAAAACAGCCAGCGGCATCAACCGCATTTTGATGCAATTACGCAGCAGCACCGGCCACGATTTTTCTCTCTACAAAAAAAGTACCATCGGCCGCCGGATCGAACGCCGCATGTCGCAACACAGCATTGATGACACCGATGTTTACGCTCGCTTTCTCAAAGAAAATCCGGCCGAAGTACAAACCCTGTTTAAAGAATTGCTGATTAACGTCACCAGTTTTTTCCGCGACGTTGAAGCATTTGCAATACTGGAACATGAAATCCTGCCGCTTTTGTGTAAAGACAAACCAGATGATTATTTGTTTCGCGTTTGGGTAGCCGGGTGCGCGACCGGTGAAGAAGCCTATTCCATCGCGATACTGCTACGCGAGCTGCTGGAGCAATCGCATCAAGAATTTAAAGTGCAAATCTACAGCACCGATCTGTCTGAAGATGTTATCGCCATTGCTCGCGCCGGGATTTATCCACCTAATATTGTTCAGGATGTGACGCCTGAACGTCTGCGCCGTTTCTTTGTTAAGGAAGAGGCCGGTTATCGGGTTAAAAAAGAAATCCGCGAAATGGTGGTGTTCGCTATCCAGAATGTCATAAAAGATCCGCCCTTTACGCGGCTGGATTTACTCAGTTGCCGCAATCTGATGATCTACCTGGAAGGTGAACTTCAGCAACGCTTGATTCCAACCTTCCATTACGCGCTCAAGTCTGACGGAGTGCTGTTTTTGTCACCTTCGGAGAGTATCGGTAATCACACGGATTTGTTTTCAGCGCTCAATCGTAAATGGAAATTCTATCGTGCTACGCATACCAACACCTCCACGCGCACAGTGATGACGCAAGTTTTATCCTGGGCCGCAGAACCTGGTAGCAAAGCCCCTGAGGAAGTCATGAAAAATACTAAGGAAATTAACTTTGCCGAACTCACCCGCAGAGTGCTGGTGCAATGCTTTGCCCCGGCATCTGTAGTAACGGACCTGAAGGGCGACCTACTTTATGTGCATGGCGACACCGGTAAATACCTGCGTCCGGCACCCGGACAGGCGAGTCTTAATATCGTGGAAATGTCCCGAGAAGGATTAGAGCTGGAGCTGCGTGGTGCCATGCGCGCTGCGGCCAGTGATGGTACTCCTACGCTTAATCGGGAAATACAGGTCAAAACCAACGGCGGATTCTCGACGGTCAGTGTTAGTGTTCGGCCATTGACAAGCCCGGAAGGTGAACAAAACCTGTTATTGGTGAGCTTTCAAGATGTTGCCAGTCCAGTGGCTAAACCGGGGCGAAAACGCAAAGCCTTACCCGCCGAACTGGGGCGAATTGAAGAATTGGAGCGCGATCTAGCTTACCTGAAAGAAAGTCATCAGGCCGCCAGTGAAGAGCAACAAGCCTCTAATGAAGAGCTCAAATCGACCAACGAAGAAATGCAATCCACCAATGAGGAGTTGCAATCGACCAACGAAGAATTGGAAACCTCTAAAGAAGAGCTGCAATCGGTCAATGAAGAACTCATCACCGTTAATGCAGAACTACAGTCCAAAATAGAACAACTGGCGGGTATGCAAAACGACATGAAAAACCTGCTCGATAATACCAACATCGGTACGGTGTTTCTGGACGACCACATGCTTATACGCCGCTTCACGCGCGAGGCCACCAATATTTACCGGCTGGTACCTACCGATGTGGGCCGGTCGTTGATTGACATTAAATCCAATCTTGATAATGACGATCTGCTCAGTAAAGCACAGGCGGTGCTGGAGTCGCTGGTGCCGATTGAACAGGAAGTTCGCACCGATAACGGCGCTTGGTATTTAGCAAGGCTCCAGCCTTATCGCACGCTGGATAACATTATTGAAGGCGTGGTGCTGACCTTCACCGACATCAGCAAACGTATTGAGGCGGAGGCGTCGGTGCAAGTTGCACGAGAGCTGGCCGAGAGCATTGTTGATAGTATCCGCGCACCGCTATTGGTATTAGATAGTGATTTGCAGGTGGTATCTGCCAACCGCGCCTTCTATCAGTATTTTCAAGTCATTGCTTCAGACACGGTTGGCCGCAAGATTTACGATTTGGGCAACAGTCAGTGGAATATTCCCGCCTTGCGTGAATTGTTAGAAATTATCTTGCCCCGCGATCAGGCGGTAGAAGGTTATGTAGTGGAGCATGATTTTCCGGTTATCGGGCATCACAATATTAGTTTGAATGCACGCCGCTTGATTGGTAAGGCCAACCAATCCGCGTTAATTTTATTGACCACTGAAGATATTGGTGATGAACCAGTTAAGGAGAATAAGTCATGAACCAAAAATGGGATGGCAGTGAGCGGCGCAAATCACTTAGAGAACAAGCCGAAGCTATGGTGGTGAGTTTATCGCCAGACCAGATAAATTCTCAGCCGGCCGAAATATTGCTGCATGAACTACTTGTCCACAAAGTAGAACTGGAAATGCAGAATGAGGAATTGCGCAGAGCTTATAGCTCATTAGAAGAAGCGCGGGATCGCTATATCGATTTGTATGAGTTTGCCCCAGTGGGCTACATCACGGTCAGCCGTGAAGGTCTGATTAGCGAAATCAACCTGACTGGAGCTACGTTGTTGGGGTGGGAGCGAACTAGATTGCTCAAACGGCGATTCTCCCAATTTGTCGCGCAGCCAGAACGCGATCGCTGGTATCGCTTGTTCCTGAATATGATGGAGAATGCCAACGGTAACAAGCATGAATTTGGATTGGAGATGACGCACGCCGACGACACTCGGTTTTATGCCCATCTCAACTGTGTGCCCAAGCTATCTGCAGATGCGGCACCGGTGTTGCGCATCGCGCTGACCGACATCAGTCAACAAAAAACCGCCCTAGATCAACTAGAACATCTGGCTTTCTACGATCCCTTAACCGATTTGCCAAACCGGCAACTGCTAAAAGATAGATTGCGCTTAGCGATGGCCGCTAGCGCGCGTAGCAGGAAATACGGCGCGCTGCTGTTTATTGATCTGGATAATTTTAAAACCTTGAATGACACGCTAGGACACAACATCGGCGATCTATTGCTTCAGCAAGTTGCCCAACGGCTGTTAAATAGTGTGCGTCAGAATGATACTGCGGCGCGTTTGGGTGGCGATGAGTTTGTCGTGATGTTGGAAGACCTGAGTGAGAATGCGCAAGAAGCTGCCATCCATGCACAGATTTCCGGTAAAAAAATACTGGCCGCCTTGAACACTCCCTATCTACTTAACAGCCATGATTATCGTTGCTCCGCCAGTATCGGCGCGACCATGTTTTACGATCATGCAGTGCCGGAAGATGAATTACTAAGGCATGTCGATATTGCTATGTATCAAGCTAAACACAGAGGCCGCAATAATCTGTGTTTTTTTGATCAGGCGATGCAAGAGGTAATTACTGAACGCGCTGAGTTGGAAGCCGATTTGCGCGTTGCTCTCGAGCAAAAGCAATTCATTCTCTACTACCAACAGCAAATCACCCATGATGGACAGATTGTGGGGGCCGAACTATTAATTCGCTGGCAACATCCACAGCGTGGCTTGATTCTACCGATGGGTTTTATCCCGTTAGCGGAAGAAACCGGGTTGATCTTAGCGATCGGGCAATGGGTGCTGGAAACTGCCTGCGCGCAACTTAAGCACTGGGAAAACAACCCGCAAACGCAGCACTTACAATTGGCTGTCAATGTTAGCGCGCATCAGTTTCATCAAATCGACTTTGTAAAACAAATTACTGAGATTCTGGAAAAGTCGGCTATTGATCCCTCCCGCCTTAAGCTGGAGCTTACCGAAAGCATGTTGGTCAATGAGCAAACTGAAATCACCGAAAAAATGCACGCACTTAAAGTACTAGGCGTAGGCTTCTCATTAGATGATTTTGGTACCGGCTATTCGTCACTGTCTTACCTGACGCACTTGCCGTTTGATCAACTCAAGATCGATCGGAGTTTTGTGCATAACATCGGCGTCAACCACACTGATTCGGTCATTGTGCAAACCTTGATCGGTATGACCAGCAACTTACTCGATATGCAAATTATCGCAGAGGGCGTGGAAACTGAAGAGCAACGCGCCTTTTTGGAACACAACGGCTGTGCGTTATGCCAGGGAAATTTATTCAGTAAGCCGGTGCCGCTAGCAGAGTTTGAGGCGCTGTTGCCTAATTGCTAGCCCTCGCTGGCGGCATAAATATCTACACAACTTTTTTACAATTTAGAATCAATGAGTTGTACAACCATTTTACTCCCTCTCCTGCTGGAGAGGGTTGGGGTGAGGAGATTAAAATCAATCAGTTATATTCTCCTCGGCAACCGCTCCTGCGTCGCCTAAAGCGCCTATTGTTGGTGCTCTACCTCCTGCATGCCCGATGAAGCGGGGCAGGCTCTCCTTGCAGTCGTCATCCCAACCTTCTCCTTTATGCCCTTTAGGGTACGGTGGGAGAAGGAGCTAAAAGCCTTGTGCAGATACTTATGGCTGAGGGGAAATTAATTCGACAAAGTGCTATGAATTTAACTAACAAAGCAAGATCGCTAAGAAAAAATCAAACCGATGTCGAACAGCTAGTGTGGAAACATCTGCGCAACAGGCAACTCTATAATTATAAGTTTCGTCGGCAATTTCCTATTGAGCCTTATATTGCCGATTTTGTTTGCCTTGACTTAAAACTGATTATTGAATTGGATGGCGGGCAGCATGCCAGCCAAATTGACTATGACAATCAACGTAGTTTGTTTCTTGAACAACGTGGATTTAAAGTCATACGTTTTTGGAATAATGACGTAATTGAAAATACTGTGGGTGTTTTAGAGGCTATTCACTTGGCTATTCTAGAAATTACCAAGACAGTTGAATGATTTATATTATTTCCCCTCACCCAACCCTCTCCCTCCGGAGAGGGCTACCCATTCTAATCCCCAGATTTATTTTTCGCGCTCATCGCGTCGGTGACGTCTTTGCCGGTGCCGCGATAGCCGGTAAAACGGCCGGTGGGGTCGAACATCGGTTCGCCGCTGACCATTAAGTAGCGTAGCGTGCCATCGGGATTGGTTCGGCTGTAGACAAAATCCAGAAACGGTTTTCTGGCGGCGATATTGGCCTCAAGTATTTGCCGTTCGTCGGCATTCCAAATATTGACATGACTTTCTTGGGAGGTACTTTGATCGTCGGTCAGGATGCCGAGCATTTCCAGGGCCGGGCCGTAGATATTGGAGAAGTGACCGTCTTTGTCCTGCTCCCAATACCAATCGGACGACAGCTCGGTCAGGCGACGAAAACGTGCTTCGCTTGCTTGAAGTTCGGCAGTCCGCTCTTGCACGGATTGTTCCAGGATTTGATTGTGATTTTTCAGTTGTTTGTATAACAGCCGCACTTCCAGCATGTTGTGGATACGCGTTTTGACTTCGACCAAGTCAAACGGTTTGCTGATGAAATCTTTGGCGCCAGCTGTCAGCGCCCGCAGTTTATGGCCCGGTTCGGCAGTAATCGCGATGACCGGAACGTAATCATCGGATTCAATTTCTTTAAGGTTTTCCATGACCTCAAAACCATCCATGCCTGGCATTTGTAAATCTAGCAAGATCAGTTCGTAGTTATTTTTTTGGTGTAACGCGCAAACTTCAAAAGGATCGCTGGTGGTGGCAAAGCGTGTATAGCCGGCATCACTCAGCATTTCCGCAAGTAGCAGCACATTAGATGGCTGATCATCAACGATCAGAATGTTGGCGTTAAGAATGTCTTGTTTATTAATCATTGTATTTGTCCGGTTTCATTGGCGTCGGCCAATTCCAGTTTGGCATGTTTTAGGGCCTCATCAAGGGCAATCAGCAGTTCTTTGACCTTGATGGGTTTGGTGAGATAGCGGAAAAAACCCGCCGCCAATCCTTTTTCTATGTCATGGGGCATGGCATTGGCGCTCAGGGCAATAATTGGGATGTGTTTTGTGTGCGGATCTTCGCGCAGAATTTTTAGCGCTTTCATACCGTTGATGCCGGGCAGGTTAATGTCCATCAAGATCACATCCGGTAGATGCTTGCGCGCCAGTGTGATGCCAAGATTGCCATCACGCGCGCTCAATAAACTCAAATGTGGGTGGCCTTCAATTAAGTGCTCGACCAGCATCAAGTTGGCCGGATTATCTTCTACATAGAGTAGCGTGGACGGTGTTGTTTGGCTGTGTTCATGTGTGTTCAGCTTGGCGAGTATTGGTAAATCATCCGTGTGTGGCAAAGTATCGTCGCGGAGCAATTCAATCCAGAATTCACTACCTACGCCGACGGTGCTTTCCACGCCGATGGCGCCGCCCATCATTTCGACCAGTTGTTTGGTGACCACCAGGCCGATGCCGGTACCTTCCACGCTACCGTTTTCTTGTCCAAGTCGATTAAAGGGCTGAAATATCTGCGCCAGTTTATCAGCGGGTAAGCCCACACCACTGTCTATGATGCTGATGCGAATGCGTTCCGGGCTGGTTAAGGTTAGCTTGATTTCAATGGTGCCATGTTCGCGGTTGTATTTGATGGCATTGGACAGTAAGTTGATCAGCGCCTGTTTCACTCGGGTGCGATCGGCATAGATAAATGAGGTGCTGTCGAAGGGCGTAAAGATCAGTTTGATGTCCCGTGTTTGTAATTTGGGTTCGATCATCGCCTGGCATTCGAGCAACAGATCAATCAGTGATACCGGTTCTTGTGATAACGAGAGGTTACCGGACTCAATCAAGGCCAGATCAAGGATTTCATTGATAAGGTCAAGCAAATACCAGCCCGCTTTGATAATTTGCGCGATTCGTTCATGTTGGGATGCGGTGGGTTGCGGATTGCCTGCTTCCAGTAACTGGGAAAAACCAAGGATGGCATTGAGCGGAGTGCGTAACTCATGGCTCATGCGCGATAAAAAGTCCGATTTGGCTTTGTTGGCTTGTTCTGCAGTGGTAATAGCTTCGTGGAGTTTTGCTTCGGCGAGCTTGGTTTCGGTGATGTCCAACAGCATGTTAATGCCGCCGATGACGTTGCCATGAGCATCACTTAACGGCGTCGGGTACGGCCTGAAAATAACGCGACTGCCGTCTGGCCGTTCCGCAATGGCTTCGATACCCGTGACTGAGCGATTTTCTTGTACTGACATTGCCATTGGGCTTTGGTCGAACGGCACTGGTGTGCCATCCATTAGAAAAACTTTCCAGCTTACGCACCATTTATCGGTGCCTATTTGCGGGGTCCGACCGGAGAATTCGACTGCAGCCGGATTAAAATAGGTAAGAAGGCCTTCGGCGTCAGTCGTGTAGATAGCAATTGGCAGTGCGTCAATCATGTTGCGGAACCTACGCTCGGTTTCCTGTAATGCCGCCTGTATCTGTTTACGTTCGGTGATGTCTTGAACGATGCCGGCCATACGATGACTGATGCCGGTCTTATCGGGTTGATGTTCGCCGGTTGCCCAAATCCAACGTATCTTGCCATCGGCGCGACGAATACGACATTCGAAATTCCAGTCGGATTTTTCTGCGGTGGCAACAAGGAAAAGTCGCTCAACCTCGGCACGGTCTTCAGGGACTATGTGTTCCAAAAAAGTCTCGTAAGTCCACTCAGGCTGCAATGAATCGTAGCCAAAAATGCGGTCGCACGTCAGCGTGCGATGAGTGGCGTGAGTGATTAGATCCAGATCCCAGCCGCCGGTATGGGTCATTTCCAGAATAAAGTTGGAGCGCGCATCACTCTCGCGCAAGGCCAGTTGCGCGGCTCGTTCTTCGGTAATGTCGCGGAACACTAAGACCGTACCCAGTACCTGACCGTCGCGGTCGCGAATGGGTGCACAACTGTCGGCTATATCAAACTCGCTGCCATCGCGAGCAATCAGTAGCGTGTGATCGGCTAGACCTTGCACTGCGCTGTTCGCTAACGTTGCCATGACTGGAATGGTAATAGCTTCGCGGTTGTGTTTATTGATGATATGAAAAATTTCGGCCACCGGGCGCCCCGTGGCTTCTGCTTGGGTCCAACCGGTAAGCTTTGCCGCAACGGCATTCAAGACTGTCACCCGTGCTTCGGCATCGGTGGCTATCACTGCATCGCCGATGGAGTTAAGGGTGACGGCAAGTTTTTCTTCGCTGATTTCTAAGTTGACGTTGGTTTGTTGTAGTTTTTTATTGGTATCTTCCTGTAGTTCCAGCAAATGCTGCGTTTCAATGTGCAATAAATTCTTGATACGTTGCTGGGATTCGCGATAAATAAAATAAGGCAGGCTAAGCGCAAACAACAGCGTCAACAGGCTGGCAAAAACGATGATGACAAATAAGTTTCTCATCTTCTGTAGCAAGGTTGCTTCGTGCTTGGCCAGCTCAGTTTGCTTGATGTCGTTGAAGGCGCTCATTTGGGCACGAATTGATGTCATCAACTGCTGACCACCGCTATGGCTTAGCAATGTCAGTACAGCCGCCATGTCATGCTTACGGCGCAATTCAATCACTTCGGCTAATTCGGCCATTTTGGCATCCACCAAGGGCACCAGTGCATTCAGCGGTTTATTGGCAGCGGGGATTGAGTTAAGTTGCCGTAATTGATCCAGATCGCCAATGATGTGATCGCGTACCATCAAGTAAGGCTCTAAAAATGCCTCGTCACCGGTTAATAAATAGCCGCGTTGTCCTGTTTCGGCATCTTTTAATTCCGACATCAAGGCGTTGGCGCGGAGTATTAAATCACTGGTATGCCGCCGCGCTTCGAGAGCGGTTTCACTTTGCTTAAACGCCCAGAACGATGCCGCCACTATCAGCGCCACTAGGAGCAATGCGCCTGCAATTGAAAAAACCAGCTTATTATTTGTTTTCAAGAATGATGATCCTAGGCCGGGTTAGTGTTGTGGATAAGTTATGGTTCCTATTTATGCCCCAGAGGGTATGTTCTGCGTCACTGTCTTTAGTTAAGGATTTTTCCGTTCGCCCTGAGCCTGTCGAAGGGTGAATGGAAAAATTCGAGGCTATTAAGTTAAACCATTCATGGTTCGACAAGCTCACCACGAACGGTTTAACTTAATGGCAGTGCGGCATAAATGGGAACGATGTAAGTGTGTTATTCATGTCGTCCCAAATCACTAAGCAAACGATGAAATTCATTCTTGACGACGCCGTAGCATTCACAACTTCGAGTCTCTAATCCTGAGCGATCAATAACCGTGATGTGACCACGACGGTAACTAATAAAACCGGCGCGTTGCAAATTGCCGGCGGCTTCGGTGATGCCTTCACGGCGCACGCCGAGCATGCCGGCAATCAATTCCTGGGTCATGATCAGTTCATTGCTAGGCAATCTGTCGAGGGTTAACAACAACCAGCGACACAGTTGTTGCTCGACAGAATGATGTCGATTGCAAACGGCAGTTTGAGAAATTTGCGTCATTAGCGCCTGGGTGTAACGCAGCATTAACGCCATCATCGGCCCGCCGCGATTAAATTCGGTCATCATCAAGTGCCGCTTCAGCCGGTATCTGTAGCCAGCGGTATGCACATTGGCGCGGCTGGTGGTGGTATTACCGCCCATCAAAATGGACACGCCAAGTACGCCTTCATTACCCACCCCGGCAATTTCAGCTGACGCGCCATTCTCCATTAAGTAGTTTAACGACACGATGGCAGAGGTTAAAAAATAGACATGTTGCAATTGATCGCCAGCTTCATAAAGCACATCGCCGAGCGGTAGGGCTATCAATTCCAGATAGGGTGCAATACGCTCGAAGGTTTCTGTCGGTAGGGCCGCGAGAAGATGGTTTTGCTTGGGGAAAGGCTGTTCGGAAAGCGGTTTGACCATAAGGTTGGCTCTGAAGTATGTGTGGCTGAGTGGTTGGAAACCAGCACAACAACGAAGGTTTAGACCTTGACGGTAATATTGTGGGCCTACTTATAACAGATTTCACTATGTTGGATGGGTATATATCGTTGTTAACGAATGGTCTTGGTAACTGATTTTAACGTAACAATCTAATTCATCTACGTGCGCTAGCATACAGACGACAAGCGCTTTCTTCGGTACTGTTTGAGTCAATCTGACTGATTAGCCAACTCACAGGAGACATACCTTGCCTTTCAATTACGCTGTTCAAGCGAGTAATCAATTGTTGGATGCTTTGCCGCCCAAGGATTGCGAACAGCTGCTTAGCAAATGCGAGCACATTGAGCTAAATTTTGCCGAAGTGCTGTGCCGTCCGGGGGAACGCCTTGCGTATGTGTATTTCCCCACCGGCAGCTTTATTTCTTTGGTGACGCCGGTCGATGGCAAGGCCGGTTTAGAAGTCGGGCTGATCGGTAATGAGGGCATGCTGGGCATCACTCTTATGCTTGGTGTCGATGTTGCACCGTTTCACGCGCTGGTGCAGGGGGCCGGTCCAGCGTTACGCATGACTGCCTCAGCATTTTTAAGTGAACTTGGACAGAGTGCTACGTTGCAGCATAAGTTGAAGCGTTATTTATATGTGTCGATGAGCCAGCTTGCACAAACTGCGGCTTGTACCCGTTTTCATGTGGTGGAAGCGCGTCTGGCCCGATGGCTGCTGATGACGCAGGACCGAGCGCACTCTAATTACTTTCATGTGACTCACGTTTTTTTGGCCTACATCTTGGGTGTGCGTCGGGTCGGCATCACCAAAGCTGCCAATGCACTACAGCAGCGCAAGCTGATCAGTTATCAACGCGGCAATGTTACGATTATCGATCGTGCCGGTTTGGAGGCCGCGTCCTGCGGATGTTATCGGGCTGATAAAGAATCTTATGCACGGATTTTGGGTTAGCTAGGGAAGTGCTGAACAAATCGATTTTGCTCATGGTTCGACAAGCTCTCGGCAACTGCTCCTGCATCGCCTAAAGCGCCTAATGTTGGTGCCCTACCTCCTGCATCCATGCAGTCGACCACGAACGAAATCAATAAGTTACCGTTCATCCTGAGCTTGTCGAAGGATTTAATCAGCGCTTCCCTAGCTGTTGTTGTAGGAGCGGGCCTTGCCCGCGTTCGAAAACAAAAATCGCGGGCAAGGCCCGCTCCTACTTTCGACGGTCTAAATCTCAAATGGAGAAAAACATGTCTCAAATAATTAATAATTACCACGCCTTACCTAATACAGTTGTGCTTGTGCTAGCGCAGATACTCTTGATCAGCGCCTTCGCACTATCGGGCTGTACTACCCCAATAGATAACGGTGAGCAAAGTAAATCAACACCGCCGGCGCAGGGCAGTGTCACCAAGCCGTTGCATAAGGAAGTGGGTGAGGCGTCTTGGTATGGGCCGGGGTTGCAAGGCAAGGAGACGGCTAATGGTGAGACTTTTGATCAAAAAGAGCTGACCGCCGCGCATCCGAGTTTACCGATGGGCACCAAGGCCAAAGTCACTAATCTTGAAAACGGCAAGAATGTCGAAGTTAGAATTAATGATCGCGGGCCATTTGTTGGCGACCGAGTGATTGATGTTTCCAAAGCCGTGGCCAAAAAATTAGACATGCAAGATGACGGCACCACGCAGGTCAAGATTGAGACCAAAGCCATCAAGAAAAAATAGGGCGAGATCAGTGCCTCAAGTTGGTTTTGCAAAATTGTTTTCCTTGAGTGCGATACCGCACGGACTGCCGTTACAATGCGCCCTATCCTAAAGCCTAGATGGAAATGATGCCGGTTAACTTAAGGACGCATCTAATTACTATTAATGAGGCCAACCAATGAAAAGACAGAAATTATACGGTACACGTTACAACGCCATGGCAGGTTACAGTGACATGGCATCTCCGCATGTTGCTGATCAAGTGAGCGCTGAAAAGCTGTCGTTGGCGCAAGCTGTTATTGAATTGGCGGCACTTAAACAGGCGCTTATAGCCAGCCAGGAAGAAGTTGCAACGCTGTCAAAAACTAATGCCTCGTTTAAACTTAGGTTAATTCGGATGGCGAAAAAGTATGTGCATGCGCAGCGATTTGGCTATCACGATGAACTTACCGGTCTGCCTAATCGCAGTTTACTGATGGACCGGCTTAAACAAGCGATAGTGCATTCCGCTCGGCAGCACAAACAAGTGGCGCTGCTTTTTATTGACCTGGATAAATTCAAACAGGTTAATGATAGTTTTGGGCATGCCGGTGGCGATCAACTTTTGCAGCAGGTGGCGCAACGATTAACGGCCTGTCTGCGTTATGGTGATACCGCCTGCCGATATGGTGGCGACGAGTTTGTGATTATGTTGCCGGAAATTGAAGGGCATGAATGTGTGGCGGCGGTGACCAAGAAAATCCGCACCAGTTTGGCGGCGTCTTATGATGTGGACGGCAAGGCGGTTGACTTAACAGCGAGCATTGGCTCAGCTGTATATCGTAACGACGGTCAAGATTGCAGCGATTTGATCAAGCAAGCCGATACCGCCATGTATTTGGCTAAAGCCTACAGCGTGCCAATCAAGTCCTTTGAAACGGCTATGCAAATGTAAGTTGGAACGTAACTTGATTGCTTGTAATTATTCTGCGTTGTTTGGCGTTGAAGAGTTTAAGTAATTAACATTCTGATGTAGGGGTGAATTCATTCGCTCAGTCAGACAATATCGAAGCTCATGAGGCGAATAAATTCGCCCCTACATTGGTTTCGATGATCTATCAAAACAGGTCGGTGACTTCTACCGTTACCGTCATTATCGGTGATTGTCCAGAGGCAGCGATAAACGAGCCTGATACGGGCGGTACCATTTCAGGATGACGACTGACGGCCAGCGCGATGTAGTTGTTGTCGACTACCTTGCCGGTGGTCGAGTCGAACCCTTTCCAACCAGCGCCGGGCAAGTAAACTTCTGCCCAGGCATGCGTCGCGCCTTGATCCTTCAGCAGTGACGGCGAATACTGATAACCGCTGACAAAACGCGCCGCCAAGCCCAGGCAATGGCAAGCTTCGATGAACAACGTTGCAAAATCGCGGCAAGAGCCGGAACGATTGGCCAAGGTGGTCGCGGGTGTTTGCACACCTGGTTCCTCGCGTTGTTGATAGCTAAATCCAGTCGCAATCGCTTTATTAATCCACTCCAGCAGCAGATAAGTTTCCACGACTTGGCCTGCAACCCAGAATTGTCGTAACCACGGGCTTAATATCGGCCGGTCTTTGACAAAGATTGTGCTCAGATATGGCCCCAAATCGATACGCTCAGCGGCATCATACTGAAACGGAAAACGCACCGCATATTCCGCCACCAGAAAGTTTAGCGGTTGGGAATCATAGTGCTGGAGCGTCAGGTGGCTTTCGATTAAGAGTCGGCTGGCTGGCTGGGTAAAAGTGGCTTCCGCGACAGCATTGTCGTAAACATCACGTTGCCATTGCAGTTGGTGAGCGGGAGAAATAATCAGCTCGGCCGATTCGATACGGATGTCGTGACCTTCACGGGGACGCAAAAGTAACCGATGCGGCAGCAGGGTGACGGTTTCTGGATATTGGTAGGTAGTTACATGCTTTATTTGCAGTCGGCGCATCGTTATCAATCCTGAGGACTGTAGGTGGAATCGTTATTTTACCGGTGCGATTAAGATTCTATGTGGATTTTAGTGGTTGATTTTATGAAGTTTGCCATCTATCAACAGTCGAACTGTTGATAGATGGCCGTTAGCTGAGCGGAGCTAATTCGGCTCCGCTCAGTCAACGACTCTTCCCGCATTAATCAGAAATGGTAATGCGCGCCTATACCAATATATTCGACTTTTTCTTTATAAAACTGCCCGCTAGGCGAGAAGCCATTGTAATACTCGGCAAGAATCTGCAATTTTCTGCCTAATACCTGTGCATTTTCAAACTCCACACCCGCCCTGGCCGATACATCGGTACTCCAGTTGTTTTGATCATAATTCTTTATGTCAGCGGCAATAACCGGACGCATTGACGCAAACTCTATCCGCCACGGGCTGCGAAACTCAACACCATATTGTGCCGACCATATCTTGAGCTCGGATGGTTCTTTATGGAACAAACCGCCGCCCCCGCCATATAAACGCACGCCATAGGGAAGTTCATAAGACAGTTTTAGATCGGCACCTTCGTAACTGAGATTGACGCGTTCAAATTGCGTATTTACTTTACGTAGTAAAAACTCGTCGCCAAGATGTGAGCTTTGGTGATAAATACGGCCAAATGCTGAAAATTGCCCCGCGCGAACACTTGAGTACAACGAGGCAATAAAGTCGGTATTAAGCAGGTCCGACGATGAAGCTCCAAGGTTAAAATCGCTAAAGACGCCAGCTTGCAGGCCTGCTTCCCATTGCGCTGATGAGTGTCCGAAGTTACTGCGGTAAATCGGAATAGTTTCACCAAAGCTGACAGAAGCTATATCGCGACCATCAAAATTGTTGCTTTGGTAATTACGGTACGCCGCAGAAAAATGCGCCCAACGGGTATCGGCCAATAAGGGCTTGAACAAATGCCCTTTAGGTAGCAGTCCGGTGGGTGCAATAGTCGACTCAGTCAATTTGACGTTATCAGTGCCGGTAGTTGCGCCCGATGTTGCAGCAGCGGTAGCTTCAGTCGTTTTGACAGCATTAACGCCGGGAATTTCTGCTAATAACTGTAATGCTTTGGTTTTATCAGCGGGCTTTAAATCAGCAACCGGCAAAATAATGACGCCATCTTTAACGTCTAATGGCGGCAAATTCAGCTGTAAGCTTTGTTTCAGCACGCCAGCTGCGTAACCGGCAATGTAAGCATCATCTTGAACGGTGGCATTGGCGTAGGCCGGAACCAGCAATACGCCCAGCGCAGCGGTAACGCGTAAACCAGCCATTATTTTGTACTCGGAACAGGTGTAACAATCAGTGTAGATTGCACGGATTTAACATTCTTTTGAGCAGTTGCAACTTCTACGGCTCTACCCAGGTTTGCTTCCGAATCAACAGTGCCGCTTAACTTCACCACGCCATTCACAGTCGTTACGTCTATATGCGAGCCTCTAAGTAACGAGTCACCTAAAATGGCCGTTTTAACTGTAGTGGTAATGACTGAATCATCGATATATTCACCGGCAGTTTGGGCTTTATCGACTACTGACTCCTTAGCCTTTTCAATTTTTTGTTCTGCATTTTCTGTCGCCTGATCCAATTTTTTGCCGGCGCTTTCTAAGGCGCCCTTAGATGAGTCAGTTGATTCCTTAATGCTTTCTTGAACGGCTTCGGTTTTCTTGTCTAAAGATTCTTTGGCCGCATCAATTTTTATTTCTGCTTTTTCAGTGGCGGCATCAATTTTTTGCTCTGCTTTTTCAGCCGCTTGGTCGATTTTTTGACCGGTTTTTTCAGCAGTACCTTCTTGTTGGCAACCCACCAAACCAAGTACAGCGGTTAAACAACCGATCACCAGCACTTTATCGGCTGAAGTTTTTTGATTGAGCTTTTTGTTAGTTTTCATAGTTTTTTCCTTAAATAATAGGTGAAGTAAAAGCACGCTCGAAGAGCGGTAAACTCATTTTGATAGTAGCGATAAGATCAAACGCAGTCTGTTCGCTATCGAACATAAGCGCTGGTGATGTTTGCTGGAGATTGTAGGGGCAGGCCTTGCCTGCGAACGGCTTGTCATTAGCTCGACTAACATCGCGGGCAACGGCAAAGTAGGTGGTGTTACCCCCCCTTTGTAAAAGGGGGGCAGGGGGGATTTAATATTTACTCTTGAATCCAAATCAACTCAACTCGACGGTTCTCTGATCTTCCGGCTTCGGTGCCGTTGTCGGCAATTGGTTTAGTTTCGCCGTAGCCTTTGGCAATCATTTTGTTAGGAAGGCCTTTGATTGTTAGGTATTCGGCTACTGATTGTGAACGCCGTTGCGAGAGTTTTAAGTTGTAGTTGTCAGAGCCTTCGCTGCTGGCGTGGCCCTGAACTTCAATGACGTTGGATTGAGGATATTCAGCTAGATCTTTCACTACGCCATTGAGGATGGTCATGGCGTTTGGTGTCAACTCGGCGGAGTCATATTTAAAATTCACCCCTTTGAGTACAAGACTGATTAAACAGCCGTTAGCGTCCACCTTGCCGCCTGCAATGGTTGACGGGCATTTATCTAAACAGTTATTGACACCGTCAGCATCTGAATCAAGCGTTGAGCAATCGGCAACTTGCGCCGTTGCGATTGGCGGAGTAGCTATTACAGAGGATTTGGGTTTGTCACCGAACGGAATCACAAAACCAACGTTAACCGTCATATCGTGAAATTCGTCAGTACCCGCTTGAACATGGGCATTGAGATTGTTGTTGTAACGGTAGCGCACATCACTGCGGATCAAAAAGTTGTCATGCAGTTCGTAGGTAAAACCAGCGCCCGCTTCACCAATAAAACCGACGCCGCAATTGGCTGAGGCACAGGTGTTCATTGCGCCCAAACCGATGACGGTATAGGGCGAGAATTTATCCCGGAAGAAATAATACTGCGCATCGGCAGTGCCGCCCGCTAAATCCCAGGGGCCGTTAGTGCCGCCAAAGCCTTCGTAAAAGCCTTTCAATTCGACGTTGAAATGTTTATCAATGATTTTGCCGGCACCTAAACCACCGCCCCAACCATCGCTGGAATTACGATCGCCGCCGGTTCTAACAAATGAGGCAAAAGGCGCGACATACCAACGATTATCTTGGTATTGATCGGCGGCCTGAGCTAGCGGCAGCAGGCCCACGCCTGTTAATGAGGCAATGGCAAGTAAGTTTTTATTTAGCATGGTGAGTCCTTGGGTGGCATTAAAAAATTGGCATCCATAACAACCACTACTTGGCGTTGATGGGGGTATTTGTTGGCTTTGTTGTTAAAAAATCTCAAATGTAGCTTAGCGGCAACAGCAAACGGTCGTCCGTTCGTTACCGTACATAAGGCAGCCAGGAAAATTATTAATTGGATCATTGCGAAATAACTGGGTATGAGCGCTAGCGTACCGACCTGATCGGGTATAGCGGTTAGAGTGATTGCAAGGTTTTGACACAACCCCAATTTCATCCACAGCTTAAGCTCTCAGGAGAATCGCCATGAACCAACAAACCCACACTTCCAGTGAACACGGCATGATTGCTTGTATTGAAGCCTGCAGTCATTGTCATCAAGTCTGCTTGCAAAGCGCCATGAACCATTGTCTTAAGGCTGGAGGAAAGCATGTTGAGGCAGAGCATTTTCGTTTGATGGTCAGCTGTGCCGAAATTTGCCAAACTTCGGCTAATTTCCAGCTGATTAGTTCGCCTTTTCACCAACGAGTGTGCGAGGTTTGCGCCGAAGTCTGTGAGGCGTGTGCCTTAAGCTGCGAGAAAGTCGGCGGTATGGAGGCATGCGTTAAAGCATGTCGAGATTGCGCGGAAAGTTGCCGGAAAATGGCCAACGTTCAGCATTAACGGTGCTTGATTTTATGAACAACTCTCCAAAAGCCTTGGGGCTAGCGGCTATAGCGATAGCCCTTACGGCCTGTGGGGAAGTGGCACAATTGCCGATTTCATCTAGTGTCGGTACTCATCCCCAACTGCCGGCACCCAATCCAACTTTGATACCCACCGTAAATATTGCGCAGGCTGTCGGTTGGCCTGCCAATGCCAAGCCGATAGCGACACCGGGGCTGACTGTAAACGCATTTGCCGCTGGACTCGATCATCCGCGTTGGTTGTATGTGCTGCCAAATGGCGATGTATTGGTCGCCGAAACCAACGCACCAGCTAAACCTGAAGACGGGCAGGGCATCAAAGGCTGGATTATGCAGTGGGCTCTGAACAAGGCAGGTGCGGGCGAACCTAGCGCTAATCGCATTACATTACTGCGCGATGCCGACCATGACGGCGTGGCGGAAACTCGAACGGTATTTATTGCAGGGCTCAATTCGCCGTTTGGCATGGCATTGGTCGGTAACGACTTTTACGTCGCAAACGCAGATGCGCTGCTGAGGTTTACTTATAAGTCAGGCGAAACCCACATTACTCAAGCGGCAGTTAAGGTACTGGATTTACCGGGTGGGCTCATTAATCATCATTGGACTAAAAATGTGTTGGCTAGTCCGGACGGCGCGCGGTTGTATGTGACGGTCGGTTCCAACAGTAATGTCGCCGAGAATGGCATGGATCAAGAGGTCGGTCGTGCCGCGATTTGGGAAGTCGATCCCAAGCGCGGCAGCTATCGCATCTTTGCCTCAGGTTTACGTAATCCCAATGGCTTAGCTTGGGAGCCGGAAAGCGGCGCCTTGTTAACTGTCGTCAACGAGCGCGATGAAATTGGCAGCGATTTGGTGCCGGATTATTTGACCTTAGTGCCCGACGGCAGCTTCTTTGGTTGGCCTTACAGCTATTATGGTCAGCATGTCGATGAGCGGGTACAGCCGCAGCGGCCCGACCTAGTTGCCAGTGCCAGGGTGCCGGATTATGCGCTCGGGACGCATACTGCCTCATTGGGGTTGGTGTTTTCAAAAAACACCGGATGGCCTGCGCCATTTGATAACGGGGTTTTCATTGGCCAGCACGGTTCGTGGAATCGCGAGCCACGCAGTGGTTATAAGGTAATTTTTGTCCCGTTCAAAAGCGGTAAACCTGTCGGCGATCCCATCGATGTTTTGACCGGTTTTGTCAGCGACGAGGGCGATGCCTTCGGACGACCGGTAGGTGTTGCGCTGGATAAGCAAGCCGCGTTGTTGGTCGCAGATGATGTTGGCAACATCATTTGGCGGGTGGTGACGAGTCAGCCCTAAGCAACTTAATCATAGTCTATGTGCGATGCCGAACAGATGCTTGGCTATATCAAGAGCAATATTCCTCCGAACATAATTTTTCAGGAGATAAATCATGACCCTTACCAACAGTAAAACTACCGATGAATTCGGACCCCTGCCAAGCGGAATCATTCATAACCACCTTAACGCGGTGTCTTGGGGCGCTATCTTGGCAGGGGCAGCAGCGGCCGCGGCCTTGTCGTTATCATTGTTGATATTGGGAACAGGCCTGGGCCTGTCTTCGGTATCACCATGGGCGTTTAATGGCGTTACCGCGACTACCTTTGGCGTAACAACCATTCTCTGGCTAACTTTTACGCAACTGATTGCTTCTGGAGTAGGCGGCTACATTGCCGGCAGACTGAGAACAAAGTGGGTTGATACACAATTCGACGAGGTCTATTTTCGCGATACCGCACACGGCTTTTTAGCCTGGGCCGTTGCTGCATTGGCGACCGCCGCGCTATTAACGTCGGTGATTAGTTCAATCGTCAGCGGCGGCATTCAAGCTGGGGCGACTTTTGCTGGCGGCGTCGCCGGCACAGCCGCAGTGGCAGAATTAGATAGAGTGAAACCGGAGCATGACAACGGACCGATGGCTTACTTTGTCGATTCGCTGTTCAGACGAGACATTAATGTGGCGATAGCTAAAAACGACGGCGCACCGGAACCTATCTTCTCGCATCATGGTGCGCCTTTTGAAGTGAGTCGTATCTTTTTAAATTCTATTCATACCGGTCCACTCCCTCCGGAAGATATACGTTATGTCGGTCAAGTCGTCGCAGCTCGTACTGGATTGACTCAGCAAGCTGCGGAGACGCGAGTGACTGATACCTATAATCGTGTTCAAACCAAGCTGCATAACGCGGAAATCCTCGCCAAAGAGGCGACTGACAAAGCACGTAAAGCGACAGCTTATGCGGCATTGTGGCTGTTTATTTCGCTGCTTATTGGGGCCTTCGTGGCTAGCCTATCGGCCACCTATGGTGGTCGGCAGCGTGATTTGTAATTACCCATAAAACCCACCAACAAAGGAGACTAACAATGCGCTCAATACTTTTATACCTACTCGGCATTCCCATTCCTATCATTATCTTAATTGCGATTTTCGTGCATTAGCCAAAATCGCAAAACACGCTAAAAAGCGTCGCCCTTGGCCATGTTTAACGCAGTCACGTTAAGTTAGGACAAGGGCGATTTTTGCAGGCGGCTTACGTTATTGCTTAGAGCTTTCATTGCAACTTTATAGAAAAAACAGCTCAATTAACTATCGTAACGGTGCCTAATTATCGATAGCCGCACTTTTATTCAGTATGTTCGCTACCGTACCGACGGCGGCAGGCTTTATCGATAAAGTGTCTATAAGGTTTTGACGCAACCCCAATCTTATTAAGGATCTAAGGTTCTTGGTAAAGATGGCAGACTATTTTCGGACACTTGTTGCTATGCATTTTGCGATAAGCATCTGGCGATTTAAGCATCAAAGCTCAGTTCAATTTTAAACATCATTGGAGATTTACTCATGAAACAACTAATTAGATTTTTTGCTGCATTATTTATAGCGCTCACATTATTAACTGCGGTAGGTTGCGCATCATCAAAAACACAAGCTGGAACCGGTGAATATGTTGACGATACTGTTATCACCAGCAAAGTGAAAGCGGCGATTTTACATGAGCCGACGTTAAGTTCTGCCGAAATCAACGTGGAAACCTTTAAAGGCGTCGTGCAACTGAGCGGGTTTGTAAATTCTAATGAAGATATTACAAAAGCAGTCTCTGTGGCTCGTAACGTTGGCGGCGTTAAGTCAGTCAAAAATGATATGCGTCGTAAATAAATCAACTGAATAAACAAGGAATTAATTATGGAAACGTTAGATAGAGTATCGAATTCAGCGCATGACGCTTATGACAAGGTTGCCCAGGCGACCAGCCAAGCGGTGGATACGCTGGGTGATAAAGGCCAGCAACTAAGAAATACCGAGGAGCGTTTGGTTAAAGACTGCCGCGGTTATATTAGTAAGAATCCCATTGCGTCAGTCGGTATTGCGGCAGCGGTTGGTTTTTTATTTGGCCGTTTGTTGAATCAACGTTAGAGCGTCAATCATCAACTGAGATGCCTTAACAGGCATCTCAGCACGAGGAAATTAGCATGGAAACAATAGAAAAAGCCGCCAATTCAGCCCATGAAACGGTCGATATAATCGCCAATGTTGCTACTCAGGCCGTTGATGCATTAGGTGAAAAAGGCGAACAACTGAAAAATAAAGAGCAACAATTACTTGATGATTGTCGTGTTTATGTTCATGACAACCCGATTACTGCGCTGGGCATCGCAGCAGCGGCAGGCTTTGTGCTGAGCCGGTTGTTGAGCGGCCGTTAGTCGTCAAATATTATGAACCCAAGCACGGTAAAAGATCAGGCCTCTGCGCAAACTGCCCAAGGCGGCGAAGCGCTAAGCGGCGCTGGCGTATTGGCAGAGGCTCAGTTGTTGTGGGATGAGTTACGCGGGTTGGGTGTGGATCGCATTCGCCTGGCAGCGCTGGAAACTCAGCGGGCAGGTGATAGCTTGGTGTCCATGCTTATCTCGGGCGTGATGATTGCCGTCTTGCTACTGAGCGCGTGGCTAGGGTTGCTGGCCGCGGCTGTGTTAGTGCTTATTGAAAACGGCTTTGCTCCCAGTAGTGTCATATTGCTTACTGTCGCGGCTAACTTGGTGCTGACCCTTATTTTGTTTGGCGTGATACGCCGTAAGAGTCGTTTTTTACAATTTCCTTCGACGCTCCGCAGTCTTCAGCCTATAGCCCCACAGGGCCTGGATGCAGAGAAATCATCATGAAGGACCAGTTTCTAAAACGTCGCAAAGCCAGGTCGCTAAACGCCCAAATCAGTAATGTTGAATGGCAGATATTGCAACGTCAACAAAGTATCCATGTGCGTGGCGATAGCTTAATCAGGAAAATCCGCCAGCAGCTAAGCGCGCCAACTTCGTTGCTACTTTCCGGTGGTGTTGGTTTTTTGTTAGGAGAACTTACCAAACGCCGAGCACCAAAATCATGCGGTAATGGCGATAAATCAAAAGCCCCCGAAACCTCGCCACTGATCACTGCGCTAAATCTAATCGGCACAGTTCGCACTTTATATATGGCGTTGCCGATAGCCTGGATGCTGAAGTCTTATAAATTACCTCAGCGGGGCTATCGCCGGGCGTCGAGCGCTCCTCCTACAACGGCTAGTCGCTTTTCCGGACTAGATTCACGATAAGTTATTTTTTTCATCACTCTTCATGTTAGTACTCAAATGGGGTTAAAAAGTTATCGCTTAGACGCGACATTTCAAGTAAAGATTGGCGTCCGCGATCCGACTAGGGACAGATGGGGTATTAGCACCGTATCTAGTTTGCCTTCAAAAAAAGCACAACAAGATCTGACCTGGTATTTCTATACTTCTGATAAAGTGGGTTACTAGATATTTTTTTAACGACGGTTTAGATGTCAGCTTTTACACTTTCTCTTACGAGTTTTGAATAACGCAAGTGGATTTTGGCAGGGTGAAATGAGAATGGCTGTTATCAGGTTGTCGAAATGGGCAAACATATCGACAACGGCCGTAAGGAAATTGCAATGCAGCGGTTCAGGGGGGCGCAAATGGGTCGTCGCCGGTTTGGTTTTTCTATTGGGAATATCACTGCCCGCAGCAGCCGAATCAGTTCGGACTGTGCTGATGGTGTATGGCGAAAGCCGTTTATCTCCGGCGATCACGGTAGGCGATGAAAACATCAGGGCCGCTGCGCAGGAAGGCCGCGGGCAGTCAGTCGAGTTCCTGACCGAATTTCTCGATGTGGGCCGTTTTGCCGATACGGGTTACGAAGCACTGCTCACCGACTTTCTCCGCGGTAAGTATCAGGGCAAGCATATCGATGTCGTCGTCGCGGGCGGACCCTCGGCGCTTAGATTTCTGCTCCGCCACCGTGCGGAATTTCTACCCGATACCCCAGTGGTTCATGCGGCCGTAACATCGGCGCAACTCAAAGCGTTGGCTCCCCCGTCCGATGTGGTCGGCGTGCCAATCGATCCCGATCCGCTGCCGACGCTCGAATTGGCGCTGCGCCTGCATCCTCAAGCGCGGCGGCTGACGCTGATTACTGGAACTTCCGCTTGGGATCGCGATGTGGAAAAACAGCTGCGAGCGGTCGTTCCTAGATTGCCCGCACAGGTTTACGTGGAATTCTTGGCAGGATTGCCCATGGCGGAGCTAAAGGGACGGCTCCGGCTGTTGTCAAACGATACACTGGTCTTTATTGGCAGCTTTCAACGGGACGGGGCGGGACGGTCGTTCGTTAACGCCGATGCGATAGCGCAGATCGCATCGGCCTCGACCGTTCCTGTCTATGGCTCGTACAGTTCTTACGTTGGTGCCGGTATTGTCGGTGGCTACATGTCCACTTTCGAGGCAATGGGGTGGCAGGCGGGTGAAATCGCCCGGCGGCTGCTGAACGGTGAGCAGGCGTCGGCCCTGGGCTTGCCCACAGTTCACCGAAATGCTTACCTCTTCGACTGGCAGCAATTACAACGCTTCGGTATAGACGAAAATGCATTACCTCAAGGTAGCATCGTTAAGTACCGCCAACCTTCCTTTTGGGAAGCTTACCGTGGGCGCATCGTCGCAGCGATAGTGGTGGTCTTATTGCAGGCGGCGCTCATTGCCTTGCTGCTGGTGGAAAGACGATTACGTCGGCAGACCGCGTCTGAGCTGCTGGATAGCGAAAAGCGCATGAACTTGGCGGCAAATGCGGCGGGCTTGGGTATGTGGCTCTGGAACATTGGCCGCGACGAGATTTGGGCTACTCCCCATGCTCGTGCCTTGTACGGTGTCGGTGAATCCGAGCTTATTGATTTTGACCGTTTCCTTAGTACCCTCCATTCCGCCGACCAAGAGGCTATGAAAAAAGCCGTAGAAACAGCATTGGTTTCAATCGCCGATTTCGAAACCCAATACCGGGTGATTCATCCTGACGGTGAGCTCCGGTGGATTTTAGTTAAGGGGCAGGTGGAGTCCGATGAAGCCGGGCAACCTACTGCCATTGTCGGTGTATCTATCGACATCACCTCCCGGAAATTGGCGGAACTGGCAGCCGAGCAACACCGCAATGAAATGGTACGCATGGCTCGCGTGGGACTGGTAGGACAACTCTCCGGCTCCATCGCCCACGAGTTGAATCAACCCTTGTCCGCTATACTCGCCAATACCCAGGCGGCACAACGGCTGTTGGCGCGGGAAGCGGTCGACTGGCAAGAGATAGGCGAGATTTTGAAGGACATCGTCGAGGACGATCAGCGTGCCGTCGAGGTTATTCAACGCCTGCGTTCACTCTTCAACCGGGGGGAATCGCAACGCCGGCTGCTGCATACGAATGAACTCGTAAGGGACGCATTAAAGTTGGCGCATAACGACATCGTCACTGATCAAGTGAGCCTCTCGACGGAATTGGCGGACGATCTGCCGGCCGTGGCGGCAGACTGGGTGCAATTACAACAGGTTCTGTTGAATCTGATCGTCAATGCCTGCGAAGCCATGGCGGAGAAAGAGACGACGCGCAAGCTTGTGGTTAGAACCTGGAGAGACGGCGGGGACGTCATTATCGAAGTGGCCGATACCGGCAAGGGCGTCGGTGCCGACGTGGAAGCGCGTTTGTTCGAGTCTTTTTTCACCACCAAGAGCAACGGCATGGGCATGGGGCTTGCCATCAGTCGCTCCATTATCGAAGCCCACGGCGGACGGCTTGCGCTGGCTAACAATTCGGAGCGAGGCGCGGCATTCCGCATCAGCCTGCCCATTATCAAAGAGGGCGTCGACCGATGAAATCCAGAGAACCCACGATCTTCCTGGTTGACGACGATCCGTCGGTACTTAAGGCGTTGGATAGGCTGTTGCGATCCGCAGGTTACTGCGTCGAGGCATTTGCTTGTCCACAAGCCTTTCTGAGCAGCTACGATCCGGAACAAGCGGGCTGCCTGCTACTGGATCTGACGATGCCGGGAATGAGCGGTATGGACGTACAGCAGCGGCTTAACGAGGCTGGCGTGAGCCTGCCTATCGTCTTTCTCACCGGTCAGGGTGACATCCCGACCAGCGTCCGGGCGATCAAGGACGGCGCGGTGGACTTTCTTACCAAGCCGGTCGTTGACGAGGCGCTGTTCGCGGTAATACGCGAAGCCCTGGTCAAAAACGTCGCCGACCGCCTATCCCACGCCGAACTGGCACTGATCCAGCGTCGCCTCGCCTCGTTGACCCCGCGAGAACTCGAAGTGTTCAAGCATGTCGTGGCCGGTAGACTCAACAAACAAATCGCCGCCGATCTTGGCACGGTGGAAAAAACCATCAAGGTACATCGTGCCAGAGTGATGCAAAAGATGCAGGCGAAATCGTTGGTCGAACTGGTGCGTCTGGCCGAGCAAGCCAGCCTTGTTTAGTCCGCACCGACTAAGCTGTCCGGCGTCTGGCGATAGGCGCGCACAATCCTGCCAGAGCGGCCGCTGACTGTTGGCCCAAGGTCCAATAGTCAGCGGCCGCTCTCTTTAGTAGTCTGTTAGAGCAGCATTGATTGTATAAACGCCTACGACATCGGGTGCAGTAGGCCATAAAGTCTAACGTTAACTAAATAGGAAAAATGATGAATATTCTGGCCCTTAAAAAACATAGCAGGTCTTTCAGCGCGTCAAAGCCGCTCATCGTAGCGGGTTGCTTGGCATTTGGTTTAATGGCTCAACCCGCGCAAGCGGCTTTGACCTTCAGCTTTAATTATCTGAATCCGGGCGAGGGCTTCGACGATCCGACTTTTGGTTTGAACAGAAAAGCGGCGCTAAATGAAGCCGCAGGCATGTTAGGCGCTTATTTCAGCAACTACACGGCAAATTTAACCTATGACGTGACTTCATATAGTATCGATAAAAACACCTTAGCCTCGGCAGGTAGCGGTCAATTCGTTGAGCCAGGTACCTTTCAGGAAACTGTTGTACAAACAAAAATTCTGACTAATGGCGCAAGCGACGGTAACGGTGCCGATGCCGATGGCATCGTCGATTGGAATTTTTTCTATAACTGGGGACTCACCGATAATGTCGCGGCAAATGAATATGATTTCAAAAAAGTCGCTATCCATGAGTTATTGCACTCATTTGGCTTTGCCGGAAATATCGGCAATGGCGGTGTTGATAATCAAGGCGTCGCACCAGGCAGTCAGGGTTCCTGGGCTAATTTCGACAATTTTTTAACCGATGCCTCGGGCAATCGACTGATCGGTACCGACGGTGTTTTCGACAGCACCAAAGTTGCTGCACTGACAGCGGGCAGCGGCAGCGTATTGTTTAACGGCGCCAATGCGGTTGCCGCCAATGGCGGCGTGGGCGTTAACATATTTGCACCGACTACGTGGACTGGCGGTAGCAGTCTTTCGCATCTTGATGACGACACACCGGCTTTTTCTCAATTGATCATGGCATCAACCGTCTCCGAAGGATTAAAAACTCGCGAAATATCCGCTATAGAGCTTGGTATACTGAAAGACATCGGTTATACCCAAATAGAGGCGCCAGCAGAGGTACCCGTACCTGCTACTGTTTGGTTGATGCTGACTGGCTTGATGGGGCTATTGGGTTTAAATCGTCGTAAAGCTGCGTTGTAAGTTTTTGACAACCTGGCTTTTAGTGCAGAAAGGGGCTCTTTATGAGCCCCTTTTTTATTTGATGAAAAGGAAAATACATGTACAAATTCGCGATGACTCTGTTGATAACACTGGGAATGAGCCTAATGACCAATAACCTATCGGCAAATTCTGATGTTCCGTTGCAGTACACCTTGAAAGAGATAAGTATTTCCCTCTTGCATCAAACCGGTCACGGTATTCCAGGCGGTTACGAAATCACTATTAGCGGTAGCGGTAACAGCTTTTACAGCAGGAACAACGAGGCTCGAACGCCGATTAGTGTCGACAAAAAGACTTTGTTGGAACTGGTTAATGATTTTTACAGCAGTCATTTTTTTGAATTGGCCGATACCTATACGGTAAAAAAACAGGTGGTTTTGAAAAGCGATGACAGCGTTGCGACAACTGGCATGCGCTTAATGGACATTGCCAGTACGCGGTTGTGTATTCAGCTTGCAGATTATAAAAAGTGCGTGACCATCGTCAACGGTCAACCCGTAGAAGCCGCACAACTGATCACGAAAATCGAAAAACTGTTTATGCATTGATGACCGGAGTAGGGGCGGTAGATTGTCGATTACCGTAATCCCATACATAGAGCCTCAAGGATAAGACTGATTCGATTGTTGGATTTTATTCTGAATTATCAGGACGATTAAAACGGGTTTAACGATTTACGGTGTCAGAGTACAAACGTGATTAGTGGTACCTAGTTCTATTTGTAAGGTGCTGTGCTCGACGGAAAAGCGTTCTTTCAGTGTTAAGACAATCTCATCTATAAATATATCGCCAGGGTAGCCGTTGGGCATGACCAAATGAACTGTGAGAGCCGTTTCAGTCGTGCTCAAGCCCCAGATGTGCAAATCGTGAATATCACTGACACCTGGACATTGACGCAGATAAATTTCTACTTCAGAGCGATTAATATGTCGAGGCACAGCGCTCAAGGCCAGGCGCGTTGATTCACGCAGCAAGCCCCAGGTTCCGATCACAATAACTAAAACGATAACGAGGCTAATGACTGGGTCAAGCCAGAACCAATTGGTAAACATAATTGCGACACCGGCGGCAACGACGCCTAATGACACTACGGCGTCAGCCAGCATGTGCAGATAAGCTCCCCGGATGTTCAAATCACCTTTGCTGCCTTTGACAAACAGCCAGGCGGATAAGCCGTTTATGACGATACCAACTGCCGCGATTTCCATCATCAGCATTCCTGAAACCATCGGCGGCTGTGAGAAACGCTGTATCGCTTCCCAAGCAATGGCCCCGCACGCCACTAACAGAAACGTCGCGTTTGCTAAAGCCGCCAAAATTGATGTGCTTCTAAGTCCATAGGTGTAGCGCACGCTAGGCTCTTTGCGGCCCAGGATCGTTGCAATCCATGCCAGCAGCAGACCCAAAACATCCGATAAATTATGCCCGGCATCGGCCATTAACGCCGTCGAGTTGGCAATAAAGCCATATACAAACTCAATCACAACAAACGCGGTATTCAGTCCGATAGCGATAATAAAGGCGCTGCCATAATTGCCGGGTTTAGCATGGTGATGACCATCATGAGAGTGACCTTGATGGGAGTGATCATCGTGAGAGTGCGAATGGTGGTGGTCGTGTTGATGTGCCATCGGCGGGGATTTCCGTAATTAATTATAAGTTGACCGGATCGGTCGCGACTATCTTGCCAGGCGTCATTCTGAATAACGAGCAAGTGACTAATCTGCAGTCAGTATACGCAGCAATCGTTGATTCAGTTGCATAGCTAATAGTCTTATTGATGCGGTGAAGACAATACCATTTGGACAGTCTTCCCAACTATATAATAAAAATTAGAAGATTTTAATACGCGGCTATTGATTAGGTTATTTCGGAGATATTCAAGCCGACTGTTTTCGAATCAAGTGCCAGCGAAAGAATAAGCAATGTAAGAGCCCCAAGCTGAAGTGCGAAACGAATGGTATGGCCCATTTCCCAGTTTGCACGCAGATCTGTCCAATTGAGCGGAATGTTGTGCTGTGTTGTCTCGAGAAAAAAAGCATTAGCGGGCGCGACCAACCAGAAAAAGACGACCGGAAACGCCAGCAACAACGCGAATAACGCAGCCAAGGAGAACCAAAAACCTGGTTTGTTCTTGCGAATTAAGAATGCGAGCAGGCCGGTTGCTGCAATCGCTAACGGTTCAAGTACACCACCAATATTTGGCGGCCCCCATTGAACGTATAGCGACTTTTGCAGTGTGATGTATAACGTAGCGTCGTAGTGCATCTTTGCCGGTTGTTCAAGAACATGGGCAAAAGCGAGTCCCGAGAGTAGGGCAACCAATAAAATGGTGACGAATCTTAATAATTTCAGCGGCACGCTATACCACCCTTACTGATAAAGCTAAGACTTCCCGCAAAGTCACAAATTCTTCAGCGGCAGTCGGATGGATGCCGATCGTTGAGTCGAAAATGGCCTTGGTCGCACCGGCTCTAATCGCAACAGCCATGCCTTGGATAATTTCCGGCGCATCGGCACCTACCATATGCAAACCCACGACCTGATCAGTACTGCGCACAACGATCATCTTCATTAGGGTTTTTTCATCCAAGCCGGACAGGGCGTTTTGCATTGGTGTAAAACTGGTTTTGTAAATATCGATGTCCGAATGCTTTGCTCTTGCTTGCGCTTCGGTTAGCCCCACCGTACCAATGGTCGGCCGGCAAAATACTGCGGTGGGAATATTCTCGTAATCCACCGATTGCGGCTGCTGGGCATATAGCTTATTGATTAGCGCCATGCCTTCGGCTATCGCGACCGGCGTCAGGTTGACCCGATTAGTGACATCGCCTAAGGCATAAATTGATGGAATATTGGTTTGATAGTTGTCATAAACCTTAATTGCGCCGTCGTCGTCCAACTCAACGCCCAACGCTTCCAGGCCAAATCCGGTTGAGTTCGGGGTTCGGCCGGTGGCGTATAACACCAAGTCCGTAGTCATTTTAGTGCCGTCAATAAGCCGGACAGCAAAGTCTGCGGCCATTTTTTCTATGGCTTCAATATCGCTGTTGAACAACAGACTAATGCCTTTTTTGGTCATTTCCGCAGCGAGAAAGTCTCGAATGTCTTCATCAAATCCTTGCAGCAATTTGTCGCCACGATGGCAAATAGTGGTGTCGACGCCAAGGCTATTAAGAATACTGGCAAATTCCACCGCGATATAACCGCCGCCGACAATAATGATGCGCTTGGGCAATTGCTCAAGAAAAAACATCTCATTATGTTCCTTGCCAGGCATGTCGGGTACAAACGGTCTGCCGCCAGTGGCAATGATTATGCGTTCAGCCCGGTAGGATGAACCTTCCACCTCGACCGTATTGGCATCAAGCACTTTTGCTGAGCCGGTAATTACATTGACGCCGGATTGTTGCAGCCGCTTGTTGTAAACCCCTTGTAACCGGGTTATTTCCTCGTTTTTGTTGGCGATCAAGCTTGACCAGTTGAACGATGATTGTCCTACAGTCCAACCAAATCCTTTGGCGGCTTCGAATTGATCGTGAAATTGCGAGGCATAGACCAACAGTTTTTTAGGCACACAACCGACATTGACACAGGTGCCGCCGATGTGGCGCTGCTCAGCGAGAGCAACTCGTTTACCCAAACCGGCCGCCGTGTTTGCAGCACGCACGCCGCCTGAGCCGCCACCGATTACAAACAGGTCATAGTCATAGTGTGTCATGGGTGCGTCTCATAAAAATAAATGGAATGGGGCAAAGGGGCGTGGTCATTAAGTAAGGAATTTATTGCAAACACAACCGTTGACTTCGACTTCGCTCAGCCAACGGCTTAACTAAATGTCATGGACAAGGTAGCTATTTATTTTGCTGCAAATAATCCAACAGTGTATCTGCGCCGCTCACCGTAAACGGGTCATCCGGGCAATTATCAATTTGGCCGGGTTCGCTGAATATTTTGAGGATCTTTTTATCATCAACAATCATCGAATACCGCCATGAGCGACTGCCAAAGCCGACGTTGTCTTTTTTCACCAGCATGCCCATGGCGCGGGTAAACTCACCATTACCGTCGGGCAGCATCTTTACATTGGTGATGTCTAAGTGCTTGCTCCATTGAAACATCACAAAAGCATCGTTAACGCTCAGGCAATACACTTCATCAACACCTTGATCAAGGAAGTCCTGATATTTATCAACAAAGCCGGGAAGATGTTTGCTTGAGCAGGTTGGGGTGAACGCACCGGGCAACGCCAACACCACGATTTTCTTGCCTTTAAAAATATCGTCTGTACTGACATCTTGCCAGCGAAAAGGATTGTCGCCACCGATGCTTTCGTCGCGAACACGGGTTTTAAAAATTACCTCAGGTACAGTTGAAATCATTAGGAATTCCTTGGTTTTTAATTAGACAATTAGAATTAAAAAATGTTTAAAAGAGTCCTATTTATTAATAGGACTCTAATTTAATAGAACGTAAAACCTAGATATATTTTTTACGTTTTGATATTGAAAGCAGACCAAATAAACCGGCCCCAAACAGCCAAATAGCTTGTGGCAGCGGCACTGCTACAGGTATGTCATCAAAAGGCAGTGCGTTTGCTGATAAGCCGACAAATTTTTTCTGAATAAACGCTAATTCATCGCCTGCATTGCCAATTGAAATCTTGGCACGCAGGATGTTTTCGATACTGACAATTGCTGAAGCTACATAGGGCAAATCTAAATATGCGTTGGCTGTCCACTTACCTGTTGGACCATCAAAATCTGTTTGAGAAAAAGCGCCGGTAGGGCTGATATTGCTGGCATAAGTTGAAAATGGATCAGCCAGATCAACAGCTCTTAACTCGCCAGTAACGGTTGCTTTGGCATGATCGCCTTCAAGTAGGTAATCTCCTCTTTCGGTCAAAGCGATGGATCCAATCACGTTGCCTTGTAGGGCATCGATTTTGACGGAAAAAGTGCTGCTGGTAAGGGAGCCACCGGCTACGTTTTCACGCAAAGCGTTAAAATTTGTAGGAACGAAGAATAGCGAATCGCCAGATACTGTCGGCGAACCAAACAGTCCAACTAATAAATCGTCGTAAGTGAATGAAACAGTGTTGCCATTGGTGGTGACTAAAGCAGCATTAACTGCACCTGAGACAGTGAGCACCAGAAATGCAAAAAATATTTTATAAATAGTGGACATAATAATTACCTTTTTTAAGAATAAAATTTCATATAGATGGATCAAAAAGCCGACTAATAAAATTTTTTATCTAATCCTATTGGTAACGCTTTAATTACAACGGCAGTTCTCCGATTTAATAATGTCTTTAAATGCTTACTGAGTTTCAGTAAAGGAGTATCGAAACCGTGTTTTGTTTCGATGTTTGAAGTTATAAGCTTTATATTTAGAAAACTCGGTACGCTGACGAACTTAGCGGCTTCTTTACCGTTCAAGTTAAGCTCGTTGGCTGAATGGAGTCGAAGCCAATGATTGTCTTGAAAGCAAATTGGTAATTTTTGACCGAAGTGTTGATTAGGGTCTGCCCGGCACTCTCTTGCTGCCGGCTAAGATCCTGCTCCGACAACAATCAAGTCGCCGAATAATTACTATTTTGCAGGGGATTTAGTGAATTGGATAAAGCGATAAAAAAAGCCAGCGGGAAGACTGCTGGTCCACGCTGGCATCAGTTTAAAACTGCATGAGTTTGGGGGATCTAGGCTGTTGCTGCGTCCAAAAGCCGATCCAGGGTACGGATATGCGCTTGCTGAGCGGGCAGCAGTTTTGCTTCAATTAACGTGCGAAGATCGGCGGATAACTCGACATCCTTTAAGGCTTGATCATAATCATCAACGCCATTTTTTTCACCTTCGCGTAGTGCCTTTAGTGCAGTGAGGTTACCCAAAATGCTAGCGCTTTCCAGCACTAATGTTGCCCACGTGCCCCATGCACCTGAAGTCTCAGCGGGCGTTCCGCCTAACGAACGGCTTAATGTCTGCAAGCTGGATACAGCAATTTTATGATCTTGATAAATAGGTCTTAAATGCTCCGACTCGCCCAAACTGACATCTTGTCTGAGTTTATCCAAGGCTTGTTGATAAGACTCAACGGCTGCTAATTCATCTTTCAGCAATTTGTTGATTGTTTCGATGTTATGCATAACAAAATACCTGTGCGATTGTTAGTTTGGTTTTGTATGAAAACAGCAAAACCAAGCTAACGAAATTGATGGAGATTTATTGCACTGCTTTTAGATGCTTGACAGCTTCTTCTGCGGATTTTTTAGCTTCTTCGGTATGGCCCAAATTGCCATGCTCGATAGCTCCATCCAAGCTCTTGATGCCGGCATCCAGATGCTCATCGGCGATTTTTGCGTGGGTTTTAGCGGTATCCGCATGTTCGGCGATAGTTTTAGCGTCGGTGGCTTTTGCCGCGACTTGTGCATGTTTAAGCGCTAGCGCGCTGTGGCTTTCTTCAGCAAATGCGCCGAATGAGCATAAAGTTAACGCGATACCTGCACATACGCTTGAGGTAAGTTTCATATTGATTTCCTGTAAATTTATTATTGGTATGGGGTAGTAAGCCAGTTTTTGTTAACTGGCTTACCTTGAGCCGGGTTACTTGTTTTCTTTAATATCTTGTTTAATATCGCCAATGCCTTTTTGGACTTTGCCGGTATTTTTTTGGATGTTGCCTTCTATTTCCATGCCTTTGTCATCCAGCACTTTGCCTACTTCTTCTTTGGCTTTACCTTGGGCTTCATCAACGCGGCCTTTTACTTGATCTTTGTTGTAAGGCGCTTCTATTTTGCTGTCTTCCGCATAAGCGCCGAAGGAGCAAAGGCTTAAAGCTATAGCTGCAGATAAACCAAGCAATTTAATATTTATGATTTTCATAGTGATGTCCTGTGAAGTTTGTCTTGGATAGGTTTGTAGTTAAGCCGGTTAGGCATTAACAGCGCAGCGCTTCTTTAGAGTGCTTTTTTAATTTCTTCTTTGATGTCGCCGACCTTTGATTGCACTTTGCCGACATTCTTTTGGACGTTGCCTTCTACTTCTAACTCATCGTCATTGATGATATTGCCGGTGACTTCTTTAACTTTACCAATCACTTCGTCTACTTTGCCTTTAACTTGATCTTTGTTCATGAGACTCTCCTGATAATTATTTAGCCATGACCAGTTAGTCTTGGCTAAAGCGCGAGAAGGTTTTTCTCAGCGCTTGGGTTAAACAATACAGTTAAAGATAAGCTTGGTCGGTGCGGCAGCGAACAGAAGGATTGAGGCAACAAAATTAATTAGTTGTCGACACCGCGGACCCAGGTGGTGGTTGATCGGTTATTTGGTAAGGTGCGGTTTGTTCAGCCCAGACCGCCATATAGGTTAGCGTCGCTTCCCCGATGATAGTTGCGAAAGATGCGTCTGCAGCATCGCGACCTGTGCCGATACGAACAAATCCCTCAACCGGAGCCATTCGTGTGGCATCAAATAAGTACCAGCGAGTGCCCAGATAAGCTTCAAAAAAACCATGAAAATCAGGTGGCTGCAAATACGCGGCGTATCCAGAAACATAGCGTGCGGGAATACATAACGCCCGGCATAAGGTAATGGCAAGATGGGCATAATCCCGGCACACGCCTACGCGCTCTATTAATACGTCACAGGCGCTGGTACTTTCGCCGGTACTGCCTGCTTGATAGTCGAGATTGTTGTTTATCCAGTCGCAAATCGCAGTAACTCTTGAAAATCCAGGCGCGACGTTGCCAAACATTCGTGACGCAAAATGAGTTAAACGATCTGACTCGCAATATCGACTGGGGTTAAGGTAGGGCAACACCTCGTTTGGCAATTGGGAGTATCCCGTCTCCATAATCCCTGAGGTATCATAAATTTCCGGGAGTAAATTTACATTCGCACGGTATTGAAGTTGAAGATCGCAGGGTTCAACAGTTAGCCGGTACACTTGAATGTCTTCTGTACCCAAACTGCTGGCCTCGTATTGGATATTGGGGTTTAACTGTAGAGTTTCCCAGCTGATGATCTGGTGCCTAGTGCGTGCCGCGGCTACGTTAAATAAGAAGCTGGTGGGAGTTGTGACTGAATACGTTAAATCGCAGCCTACTTGAATTGTTGTCATGATTATTAACCTTAGATAAGCACTTGCTCAACTATCTGTGCATTGTTTTAAGTGCGTTGATAAGTACCCCGACATCATGCTGGCCCTTAAATACCGGCGGGATTTCTTTTTCTATATCAAGCAGCGTATAGACCGCCGTTAGCGCCGAGCGTATTGAATATTCAACGGTGAACACCACATCATCGGGAAGCTCGCAGAACTGGCCGATAAACGCGAAATTCTTTGCGCCAACGGGCACCACATCCGGTCGGTCGCCTTTGACTCGAGGCATAAACTGGCTGGTAATAAACGGCATCAGGCAGGGAATACAGATTGCCGCATCAATGACGGGCTGCGCTTTGTCGCCAAGTTTGAGGTGCTGAAACAGCTCAATCAGAATCTCTTCACCGCTACAGTCGGACATGGTTTTTTTGATGAAGTTGCCGAGTCTGTCCGGGAATAGGCCATAGCCCCAGAATACGAAGACATTTTCGGGTTGGTTAATAAAGTGTGGCTGATGCGCCAGCACGATACTCATAAACCAGTTCGAATCGGTCACTGTGAATAAGCCGCCGGTGCCTGCCTCGTTGCCGGTAAATTCTTCGATAAATTGGAAAAATGCCGGATCGGTTAGGGTGACGGTAAACGACTCCCACTTGGTCTGGTCGATATGATCGGCAAACACGGCCGGGTGTCCAAACCCTGGACGGCCCTTAGCAATGTCTTCCCACAGCGACCAAGCGCCATTGGATTTATCTGAATTTAGAACGGCGGGCGAAGTCATCGTTCCCAGACTGGAGTTTTCAGTCATACAGCCCAGTGTCACGAACACCAGATCATCTGCTGCGACGTCAATTTTGTTAGTCTCGCCGGCGCGGGTGTAGCGAATGCCGTTGACCGCCCGATGCTCACCACCTAAATCAAAATCAAGCCCGGTGATTTCGGTGTTCAGAGAGAACTGTACGCCCTGCGCCTTAAGCCAGTTAGTTAGCGGTAGTATCATCGAATCATACTGGTTATAAGGGGTACGCCAGACGCCGCCCATTTTGTTGAAATCAGGAAATAACTGAATAAATCGTAACAGATAGCGCTTGAGTTCAACCACGCTATGCCAGGGTTGGAACGCGAACATAGTTGCCCACATCAGCCAGAAATTATTCTCAAAAAATGTCGGTGCAAACCAATCTTCGATACGCTTGGCGCCCAACGAACTTTCCGAATGCATCATTAACGAGATTAAATCCAGGCGATCTTTTTCAGTGAATTCAAATGACGACACATCGATTTTTTGCCCATCTCTAACCATACGACAGCGAGATGCGCTGACGTATTTTTGGCTGAATTCGAAAATTTCATCTTTAACGCTTTTGGCCGGGTCCGTCAAAGAAGGGATGCCGGCAAATAGATCGTAAGTGCAGACGTAGTGCTCTTCAATCATGCGGCCACCACGAATGACATAGCCTTGTTCCGGCGTGCCCGCGCCATCTAAACTGCCGCCGGTAACATTAAGTTCTTCAAAAATATGAATAGCTTCGCCGGGTATTTGTCCGTCTCGTATCAGGAAAGCCGCACCTGCCAAAGAGGCGATGCCGCTGCCGACAAAATACGCTTTTTGGGTACGTGTTGGTACTGAATTGGCAGGGTTGTTACTTTGCTTGGTGTTCTGCATGTTGGCTACCTAATGACTAAGACGGAAAGTCGGTATGGCGGTCTAATTGTTTGCCGCCATAGCGAAGAGATAACGCATGGCCTTGTATGCCAAAGAATAATAAGGTGAAGATTCCTAAGCCAAAGATGCATGCTTGAGCGAGTTGCAAGTCATGTGGAACGGGTGTGATGCTGAGTAATAACGCTAACACGACAAGTGACGGGACTAAGCCGAAAACAATGATCAGCGCGATAATAAAAATGGGTTGTTCCGCACCGGAGGGTTTGGTATGCGCAAAACCAGACACGACTTTAATAATCGTTTGTCCGAATAACACGGCTGAGCCAAAGGATAATTCCGGGGATTCGATGATCGCAAATATCGATCTGCCAACACTGACATCGACGATGGCAATTACCACCAAGGGCAGTACGATAAATAGCAAGTCTCCCAATATCGCGTATATCGCGGCTTTACGATGAGTCTTATGAGCTAAGACGTCACCGGCTATAAATGTATCTTTAATCATGATGATGAAATGCCTGATAAAACTTACACGCGCTGGGTAAGTTTTGGGGTGATGTAAATAGCCATCTCCAAAAAACACGTCTTATAAAAGAAACGCTGATTTATGCCCTCGACAGTTTGGTTTTCAAGGGAGATCTATGTACAGATATGGGCCAAATCAGCGATGGCTTAAGGTCAAATATATAAATTTGGAGAAATGGGTTGTGATAATTGCCAGTTGAATTTCCGTATTAGCAGCTTATCTTTTGCCTGCAACAAGCAACAAGCCGCCACCTGCCACTATCGCTGCTACACCGGCCCAAATGGGTATATTGACAGTCTTGGTATCGTTAACTGTCAGCTCTATAGGCCCAATCTTGGCTTCTTGCGTTTCTTGGGTATAGCTAAATTGACCATACACCAGTCCCAAAATGCCGAGTGTGATTAGGACAAGCGCCAGCATTTTTATTCCACTCATTTGATTTCTCCAGTAAATGACAAATGTAGAGTTCGGTGTCGAACGCCGAACTCTACCAATTTGTGTTATACACGTCGGCCTTGAATGACCCGCAGCACAATGACAACAAGTGCAATGACTAAAAGAATATGAATAAACCCGCCCAGTGTGTACGACGACACCAAGCCCAGTATCCAAAGGATAATTAAAATAATCGCTAGGGTTTCAAGCATGTTTGCTACTCCTTAATTGGCCATCGACAGATGGCGCTAGGTAACGGTTAAAGCATATCCAGCCGATGATGGGTTTCGCGATGCTTTACCCATCCTACGGACTGTTTAACTTTGCTCAAATTAGAGGCTGTCTTTAATATCTTCTTTAAGATCGCCAACTTTACCTTGAACCTTGCCAATGTTTTTTTGGATGTTGCCCTCTATTTCCAAGCCTTTATCATCCAATAACACGCCCGCGGCTTCTTTAACTTTGCCTTTAACTTCGTCTACTTTGCCTTTAACTTGATCTTTGTTCATCACTGTCTCCTGATAATTGAGTCATGACCAAATGACCATGACTGAAGCGCGGAAGGATCTTTGCCATCCATCGCTTAGGCAAAATAGTATCAGCAAGACTTAACGCAGTCGGTGCGCTAACGAACATAGTTGGGTACTTTGATAAACTCAGCACCTACAAGGCACTTGTGACCCCAGTGGTTATAAATACCAGCAGTGTCTTATAAATCAATGGATTGTGTTCGTGGTAAGCCTTGGTTTCGCTCTCCTGAGCGTATCCTAATGATATGAGTGGAATGAGGTTAAGGCTTATAAAAGGGGAGGGTGTCCTGGATTTTGTGTAAACGGGGTTCTAATTTAATAAATGATGCTTAAGCATCTTGGTAGCGTTCACGAATGCTATCGATTTCCTCAGTATTTAATTCTAAAGCCGCAACACAGTCAGCATCCAGCTGCCCTGCAACAACCATTCTATTGAGTTCGTCGAAAGCTTCATGAGTTGTCCAAACACGCTTATAAGGGCGTTTGCTAGTGAGGGCATCAAAAATATCAGCAACGGTAACGATTTTTGCTTCAAGCGGGATTTGATCGCCTGTTAATCCATGTGGATATCCGGAACCATCAAGAAATTCGTGGTGAAATTTGACGATGTTAATCATGATTTTGGAATCAGGAAGATGCTCAAGCGCAAAATCGCCAAGAATCTTTTTTACAATCTCATATCCTTTAACGACGTGAGACTCCATTATTTTGCGTTCATTCGCATCGAGTTTTCCCTGTTTAAGCAAAACGCTATCAGGAATACCAATCTTGCCTATGTCATGAAGCGGGGCAAATAACAACACGTGTTCGACGAATTCATCATTTAAGTGATAGGCAGGCGCGATAGATTTTGCAATGACTCTTGAGTAACGAGCCATACGCCCCAGGTGTGACCCCGTCTCAAAATCACGTAAATGGGCAAAATCGCTGGCGATTTTTGCAGATGCAATAATTGATCGAACTGCTGAGAATTCGCTGGAAATGCTCATATTAATGAGACTGGAATATAGGCTTAGATCTCGTTGAATTTCTTGTGAAAATGCCGATTGATCTATTGAATCGTATAACACGAAGCCAATAAATTCACCGTTATCGTAAATTGGCAAGGTGAAAGACGACCGATACCCCTGTTTTAATAACCAACTCGAGTGCAATGAGTTTGACTTGATTATCTCCTGGATTTCGTTAATAACACGCGGCTCTCCGCTCATTGCCAGCTTGTGAAGAGATGGGCTATCGGAAAGTTTAAAGTCGTAGGAGTTAATCGCTTCGCCTTTACGGGTGCTATTGCTTATCCTCTGACGCTTCATAGAGCGCAACGGCAATGCGATCTATGGCCGGAATTGCCGCCAATATACGATCATGCAAGATACTAAGCCTGTCATTGAGCGAAGAATCACTCTCGAAGAGTCGTGGAATAACCGTATTGTGTGATAGCGACATAATCGAGCCTTTTACATAATGAGCAAGAATAGCAGTGATTGCTGAATATAATATTGTTCCAATCTTAGCTATTTTCACATCATTGCAAAAAGTAACTGATCATAGAGATTTACTGGGTTTCGACTTCAGTTAGTTCAAAGTGGATTTGCAACTCATCACTAATCTGGTCACTAGGGAATTTACCTATGACTGACAGACTCTGACCGGTAAAGTGCCTATATTTCTGCGAGGAGCGGGCAAGCCTCTGCGCTGTCTCATGAATAACGCGCGGTCTCTCAGCTCATTAATAACCGAATGTCACATAGTGAATCCTACCTCGGTTTGCATAAAGGTCAGGGTGCGGCGAGCGTTCCCTGACCATTCAAGCCTAAACTGACTTAGTTTGCGGCAAAGCAATAAAAATAGCCGGCACCGCCGGTGCTTACCAAATTGTCCTGACTGCAGCCTTTGCTGGCATGGGTCGAATTCCAGGATACGTTGCCGCCGGTGGCGCCGCGATTGGTACGATCAGAGTGACCAAGCTGAACGGTACCATCGCCGCTACTCGTGTAGTTCTTGCAGGTATGATCGGCCGCGTCAGTGTAAGCTCTGCCGTCTGGTTTTGAACCGGTGATGACGTCGTGCTGGTTAGGCGTAGCGCCAACGCCGTTGATCTGCGCGCCCTTTTCGGTAAGGTTCGTGGTGCGATGCACATTGTTGCCGAGCTGGCCAAGTTCCACGGTGTCGCCATGCAGATGGGCCACGTCATTAGCCACGATGGCAACGTTGGCATTGGCCCACGGCCCATTGCCGATGCGGTCGCGCGCGTTGACGGCAGGATGGTCGCCTTCAGCCTGAGTGCTCAGATAAGCTCGCCAGGTCCGGTTGCCCGCACTAACGCTGCTGGCCAGTTTCTGGCAATGGGCATCGGCGCCGGCGAGGCCACCCAAGTCGGCTCCCTTGCCTAGGCCTGTGCTGGTTACGAAGAAGCCCAACGGGGGCTTAGGCGGCTCTTCTGCGAAGGCAGCGGTGGCGCTCAAAACGAGCAGACCGGCAAGCAAGCTACTTTTTTTCATTCATTTTCTCTCATCTAGGGTTTAACAAAACGGATTTGTCGAGCAAGCTCGAACCCCAATAGTCAGCATTTATCGTGCCGGGAGAAATTAAGTGATAATTCTAATGTTGAAGTGAATTGCTGATCACTAAGTGTTGCTCTAAGGACATAATCTGCTGATGTCCTGTTGGTACAGAAGCATGAAGTGGTAATGACTATCTATATCAGGTTGGCCGACTTTGCTATTAAATGGCCCTCACATCACCAGAAAAGTAGTCAGGTAAACAATCCCCGCCGCTGTAGAAAGCAAGCTCAATTTGTTGCTTAAGGTCAATGACACCCAGTAGGCGGCACATTGGGTTTTTCGGCGTTGCCAAGCGTGCTGCACAAATTGAACAATCTGTTGGTAAAGACGCGGCAGAACTCGCCATAACCAGTACATCAACAAACTGGCGATCAGCATCAGAATATAAAAAGTGACAACCTGACTGCCATGCCGGGAAGTATGAAATAAATGTTCTACGCTGTGCTCGATACCCAGCTCGAACCATTCGTACAGGATATGGATGGCTTCGAAAAGCAGATGCAAAATATTCAAGAACAAATCAATCACCACGTCATACATGGCAATGGACAAAGCAATTAGCGCCACACTAACCAAATCAAGATGTTCTTTAATCATGTCAATTCCATAAGGTTTAGCTTTTGAAGATGTCTACTATCAAAGCTGCACCACATAAGGGCTCTCTTCGCCGCCCCAAACCGCCAAGCTTTGTTTCTTAAAAGTAATTTGGTCGGCATAGCAAGCGTAATCCTTGATAAATTGACGGTTAAATCATCTTACCGGCTTAAGCTTTCGTAAACCTTTCAACCAACACATGAAAGCTGTAAAGGGTAGAAAAGCGCATTCTTATCTTGAATCGATATTCAAACAATCAATTGGCCTTGGGTTGCAGCCAAACCGATCGTTACCACCGTGCCGGAATTGAACGCCAAGTAGTCGGATTCGATGCCATCCGAGAAGATCACGCCATTTTCCGGCATCTGCGATTCCAACGTAAGCGGCGTTTCAGGCGTGATGGCGCCAAATACCATACGAATCCCCGTGGTTCGACTCGGAAACGGTTCACGAACAGTGAATTGCAAACGTTGTTCGTGCCAGGCAAAGCCGTCCTTGAGCGGATGAGATTCGCTACCGGCAACGCTCAACGCCCCGGCCAGAATGGACTGAAACCAGCCGGTCGAGCCGAAACCGGTGGAAACAATAATACCCGACGATGACTGGTTTTCCTGGTGACCGCCCCATAACATTAGGTAGCGGGCCGAGGTATGGCTTTTCGGTCCGATAAACAAGTCATTGACCGCCAGCATGCGTTGCCCGTCGTTAGTTTTGGCTTCGGCAAAGCTAATGGTTTTACAAGCCGACTTACCGGCTAAGGTGCGCGCGACCACAGCCGGTAAGTCGCCGATTTCAAACGGCAGCAGTTTGCCATCCCAACGCCCCGGATCGGGATTGATCGCAATCACCGGCTGACCATCCAGGTATTTCAGCGTGTTGGCTACCAGGCCGTCCTGGCCGATCGTCACCACAATATCGGCGGGGCTGAACTGGTAATTGGGCAGCAAGCGGCGTTCCAGCAACTGAAACCGACCCAGGGATTTCAGCGTCCGCTCCGCCTCCTGTAAACGCCGCTGATACAGATCGTGTTCATCCAGATAATCCTGAGCATCGACTTGATTATGTTCCAAGTAAAAGCGAGCTTGCGGCCAGGTATTGAAACGTTCGATCAACTCCTGCAGCCGGGTTTTGCGCGTCACCAGAACAAAACGGTATTGATAATTACCGCTCATGAGCGCACCGCTTTTTTCATCATTTGCCCAAACAAATCAGGCGTGATGTTCAATTCGCCGATCTTACCGGCGTTCTGTGCCAAGGATTCAAAGGCCATCGCCATCAATTGTTCGGGATCCATTTTAGCCAGCGCCATGGCCTTGAGATTTTCCACCGGCAATTCCCTAAACGCCTTCATGCGCTCGGTAATGGCATAAGCTTCCGCATCGGCTTGCTGGCGACTGTTTTCGCTATTCAGCACCACTAATTCCTTACGTTGGATTTCGGTGGCAATTTCTGCCTGCAAGCGCTCGCGCTCGGTTTCGACTTTGCCGCGCTGGATGGTGCGCTCATTCAGGATTCGTGATTCCTCAATTTCCTGTTCTTTTTGTTGCACCGACAACTCAGTCTGCAATTCGGCTTCTTTGATAGTGCGCTCTTGCTCGACCGCAGATTTACGACGATCATAAATCGCGTCATCGGCTTCTTTTAAAAGCGCTTCTCGGGCTTCCGCCTCTAAGGCCCGGGCCGTTTCCGGAGTCGGTTGCACCGCGCTGATGGAGACATCCTGCAAAGTGATGCCCAATACCGCCAGCGGGGAATCACCGACAAGTTGTTCCCGGAGCAAAACGACCAACGTTTGCCCAAGCTTCAATGCATCTCGTAATCCTGTGCCTTGTACTTTGTTCTGCACAATCGATTGCACGATGCGAATCACCCGATCCGACAACTTCAACGGGTCTTCCGAGACATAGCTTTGGCCGTCATTTTTCAGGCTGTAATTCAACATCTCGGCCATTTTTTCCGGTGCCGCCACCCGATAGGTCACTTGGCCTTGCACGGTCACCGACTGAAAGTCTGCCGTCAATAGCTTGAAAATAAACGGTGCTTCCTGAGCGTTGACCGGTACTGCTGCAATCGAAGCTGTGGCAACGTTATAAAAAAAGCTTAAGCCTTTGCCGGTTTTCCTAACCTTACCGTTGACAGTTTTGATGACGAAGGTTGAAGAATCTGCTTTGAAGTATTTAATGCCTAACATGGTATCTCTCCTATTTATGTCTATAAGTCACTTAAGGCTAATAGTGACTTATAGACACCTTTCTGTCAAGCATAAAAGTGACAAAAAGACACAAATATTTGAGACAATACTGACTCCTCACCCAGCCATGAAGACAGACCCATACAATGGACGAAAAACAGTTTTTAGCCGAATACGATAAACGCCAATATGACAGCCCGTTGGTGACCGTCGATGCGGTGATGTTTACCTATCATGAAGAATGCTTAAAAGTGTTGTTGGTAGAGCGCTCGAATCATCCTGATCAAGGCAAATGGGGCTTGCCGGGTGGCTTTGTCGACCTGGAACGGGATAGCACCCTGGAAGATACGGTGCGGCGCAAGCTGAAAGAAAAGACCGGTATCGAACCGCCCTATCTGGAACAACTACAAAGCATAGGCAATGCTAAGCGCGATAAGCGTGGCTGGTCGGTAACAATTGCCTATACCGCGTTGATGGCTTACCAGAGCTGCGAAGCGCATATCGCCACCGTCACCGATGCGCAATGGCTGGCGTTAGATATGGTCAATCAAATGGATTTAGCTTTCGATCATCAGGCGATCATCGGCTTGGCGCGGGAGCGCATGCGGCAAAAGGCCCTGTATTCGATCGTGCCCGCTTACGCCCTGCCGGAAGCATTCACCCTGCCGGAACTCCAACATTTACATGAAGTGTTAATCGGCAAAAGCTTGCAGAAAAAATCTTTTCGTCGCCGTATCGAGCAGGCGGAATTGTTGATAGATACCGGAGAAAAACGCTCGGAAGGAGGCCGCCCCGCCGCACTATACAGAATGAAACAAGCCTCCGGCGTTTATACCTTTGTGCGTAATTTGGAAGATTAAGTATCTACGAGCTAATACGGCACTTAAGCAAGCCGCTCAACTGAAATTGGGTAGGCAGCGCTGCCCGTTTTCTCAAAAGTGGTAACGTTTTCTATCGTTTTTTTGGCAATTTCACTAAGCGCCTCATGCGTAAAAAAGGCCTGGTGCCCGGTAATTAACACATTCGGGAAAGTAAGTAGCCGCGCAAATACATCATCGCGAATCACCGAATTAGAAAAATCGCGGAAAAATAGACTGTCCTCTTCTTCATACACATCTAGCCCAAGACTACCAATCACCCCAGACTTTAAGCCGCGAATCACCGCGCGAGTGTAGATCACCGCACCGCGGCTGATATTGAGTAACATAACGCCATGTTTCATCAACTTAATGGCATTATCATCAATCAAATGTTGTGTTTGCGGGGTCAGCGGGCAGTGCATGCTAATAATATCGCTGCTCCCCAGCAATTCGGGCAAGGTTACATAGTGTGCGCACTCAGGGTGTGGGTAAGGATCATGCGCCAAAACGTTACAACCAAAGCCTCTCATAATGCGAATAAAACCCAGGCCAATTTTACCTGTGCCGACCACACCCAATACATGGCAATGGACAAAGCAATTAGCGACACACTAACCAAATCAAGATGTTCTTTAATCATGTCAATTCCATAAGGTTTAGCTTTAGAAGATGTCTATTATCAAAGCTGCACCAAATAAGCATTTTCTTCGCCGCTCCAAACCGCCAAGCTTTGATTTTTAATAGAAATTTGGTCGGTGTGGTGGCGAGGATTGGCACCAAGATTTTGAGTATTAAGCTAATCGTAACTCACTAATGTATTTAAGGTATTCGTCATCGGTCTGGTTGATAATCTCCCAGGCTCTCTTATATGCCCCGCCGGGTAATTGCCCATCAACAGTAATAACTTCCTTAAGCTCTTCAGTTAACCCCAACTGCAAATAGACGGCTTTTTCCAGCGCCAACAGATGCAGATGATTTAATACCCGCTTATTTTCGTCCTGATGCTCAGACAGTAAAATTGATTCCGATGGCAAGTGCTCGTCCAAAAATTTATGCAGAATTTCGTGGAACAGTACGCTGACTTTATATCGCAGTGATACAGGTGTCGCAGTAAAGCTAGCAAGGGCATAGCGCATATTTACCACTGCCCCCAGAAATGAATCAGACGGCACATCGCAAAGCGTCAGATGCGCACTAATTTGCGCCTGAGAAAATGCTTTGCCGGTAATCTTTTCGACCTCCGTTAACAGTTTCGGACCGGTTGCTTGCCACTGCCGCTCAAAGTCAGGCATACGGTTTTTTAAATCAGCTTGCCACTCTTCCTTAATCTCAGAGCCTCGAAATACACTGCAAATCCAATCAGCGGACTCGCTATAGGATATTTCAACAGCAGGTGCAGCAGCTTCGGCTGCACTCACGTAAAACAGTAATGTTAATGCAAGTAATGATTTCATTTATGTAGATTGGGTTTTGTATGTAATTGCTGGAATGGGTTGACCTTAATCAACTATGTTGCCAAGTCGCTCCCAACGTATGCCTGCTTGTGGCTGCTTTGAAAACCATATTTGCCGGGCTTTGCCGATGATGTCAGAAAGCGGTACGGTGCCGAACACACGCGAGTCGGTACTCGTGTTGCGATTGTCGCCCAATACAAATGCCTGCCCCGGCGGTATGGTTATATCGACATCAGTAGATTGCTTATCGGTGTTTGTCCACTGTACCTGCCATTGCTGGTCTTCGATGGCTTCGTTGACCAGAATGCCCGACGCGCTTGCCTCTTCATTTAACGTTAAGGGCTTATCGTTAACCCGGACGGCATGCCCTGAAATATGCACTCGATCGCCGGGCAGTGCGATAACGCGCTTGATGTAGTTGAGGGTACGGTTATTGGGATAGACGAAAATTGCGATGTCACCCCGCTTAACCGCCCCTTTGCAGCCGGGACAGTTGTAGCGCATGTCGGCGAACAACACATCACCTTTCAGAATGCCGGGTTCCATGCTGTTTGAGGGAATATAGAAGGATTGGGCTTGATGTGCTCTGACGTAATCGACCAGGAACAGTTGCGCCAACCAAGCCAGCAGCAAGACTACAGCATAGACACCGCTAATCTGCCATCCGGATTGCACATAGTCTTGTTTACGCCGGGCCGTGCGCCATGCGTCAATCATGCCGAAGAGCCAGATTGACAGCGTCACCGCCAAACTAATTACTAATGCAGGCAGCATCAAGCCACTGGATAAATACAGAGCAATGAACACTAAGCCCGGAATGCTGAGCACAGCAAAAGTAATAAACAACCAGATCGCTTTATTCGCTTCGCCGTTGTATAGCTGACCAAAACCCGGCAGCACAAAGGACATTGTCAATGCCAGCCAGGGTTTGCGAGGATAGTTTAGGGTTTGCATAAATAATCTCCTTAAGTTGTTTTTTAATAAGCGACGGTGGCTGTCCAGATGCCAAAAATAAATGAAAACAATTCGATAATGCCTACTGTCACAGCGCCGATCATGGCCAGCGATTCCAGTCGGTCTCGCCAAACTTGCCGGGGCGCTGGCTGCGGCAATCGATTAATTTCACGCATCACGCGTTCGGTAAAGTCATCAGGTACTTGCAGCAAGCCCGATGCCAGCAAATTATCCAAATCTTTATTCATCATGTTTCTCCAATAGTTGACGCAGGCGTTGCTTGGCTCGGTGCAAACGGACTTTAATCGCGCCGATACTGCAGCCTTCAATACGGGCAATGGCTGCCAGATCCAGTTCCTGAAAATAAGCTAACGCGAGAGCGCTGCGGTCTGCCACGGGTAAAGCGTACAGGGCGGCTAGAAGGTGTTGTCGTTGTTGGTTTTGATTAAGCGCATCAGCAGGTTGCATGCTGTCACAAACGAAATCCGGTAAGCTTTCATCGCTTGCCACTTCGCGTTTGTTGGACGCCCGTTCGAGTTCATGCAAGGCAAGATGGCGGGCAATGGTAAACAGCCAGGTGGAAAATTCGGCGCGCATAGGGTCGTAATCGTTCAGCCGTTTCCAGGCGCGCAGGAAAGTCTCTTGGGCAATATCCTCAGCCAAACTTTGAGTTAGTCCCATTCGTCCCAGGTAACCAAACAGCGGCTGCTGAAATTGCTGAACCACCAGGGTAAAGGCCGACCGGTCTCCATTTTTAATGCGTTTTAGAATAGCGTTAATGTCCACATGACGATTCCGTGTTGGGTTGTGGAGTTATACCGGTGAATCGGCAAAAGGTTACAGAGATTCATGCCGTAATGGTTGCAGGTTAATTTGAAAGCTTGGCTGAATGGGAGGAATCGAAAGTAGCAGGCTGCCGGTTTTCTATCGTCTTTTTGGCAATTTCACTAAGTGCTTCATACGTAAAAAAGGCCGGATACCCGGTATTAACATATTCGGAAAAGTAAGTAGCCGCGCAAATACATCATCGCGAATCACCGAATTAGAAAGTTCGCGGAAAAATAGACTGCCTTCCTCTTCGTACACATCTAGCCCAAGACTACCAATCACCCCAGACTTTAAGCTCGAACACTTCCCGATGAGTTGGCGCATCTGCGATCAGGTTACCGGACTGTATTTAATGAGGATTTTGTGTAATTAGAAGCGGGGATTGGCAACTGATGGTTTTGATATAGATCACAGACCAGACTCTGATGTATAGGAGATGCATCGCTCGCGATTGATGCGCTTCACTGTGTTCAGCACATCCTACGAACTGCGCGGCTTTATCGCGCAGCGTCCAGCGACCGGAGGGAGCGGGGTCGACCGCCGGGTTAGGGTGCGTTTTTGTTAGGGTGGAGTGTTCTTGCACGGCGATACCTCACCCTCATGGTTTATTGACAAGCCGCACTGGTACTCGACGTGCTCGATCTCGGCCTCAACATCTCTTCCCCCTGAATAGCCGTGAATTGTGTAAAAACCACGTTGAACGAGAGGGGAGCCGCACTTTGGACAAAGAAAGTCAGAGTCTTTTATTAGCTCAGCTAGGGCGGTTAGCCTGAGCTGCACGTCCCGCATTTCTGCTTCTTTCCTCAAGATTTCTTCGTTGTTCAATGTTTCGTCCACGCGGAGGCGTTCGATTTCTGCAAGCTGCCTTTCCACTCTGTCTGAGAGAGATTTCGCAAGAGCGTCAGGGGTCTTTAGCTCAAGTTGGCGAATGGATTCTGCCTGGTCGCTAATTCGTTCCTTGAGGAGTTGGATGACCGCATCCTTTTGTTCGACGAGTAAGCGGTAGACGCCAAACACAGCGAGAAGGAACGTTACTACCGAGCCGATTTGGGTATAGAAAATAGTTTCGTTCGTCATGGCGGTGTAGCCCCCTAATGCCCGCGGTAAGCCGCGCCGGAGCACGAAGTGCGGAGGGCACCCGCAAGCGCAGCTTGTGGGCGTCGGCTTGACCAAAATGTTAGGCTGGTGACAGATGCTTCATAGGTTGAACTCATTTGGCGAACCTTTGGATAAGCCTGTCGCAGGCTGCGAAAATTGCTGAGCCATGCACCAGGATGACTTCCTGGACTTCCGCTGCACACTTGGCCAGCCATTCGGTAGTGCAATACGCCGTGGCTGTTCCGGATGGAAGATGATCGGTTTCTGAATCTACGGCCACAAATGGGATGAAGTCTGGGTCTTCGCCCGATGAGCTAACTTGAAAACGCAATGCGGTAAGTTTTCGAACGCCTTCGATGAATGGGATGGCGCCAGATCGCAGATCTTTGGCCGTGCGTAAGATTTCAGCTTGGCTCGCCAGTACATGCTGTTCGTTGAGTGGATTGAACGTCTCGCTCATGAAAAGCCTAACTATTGATTATCAAGCAAACCTGCATATACAAGTCGATATTACCCGCCTTTTCGGGCACTTTTCTTTGATAATTAGAAAACCGCGCATAGTTGCCTCGATAACTTGATATTAGCCGTAAAATCAGGCGAATTTGCCTGCATATTTAATTTTCGCCTCACTATAGCCGGTAATATTCCTATGTCAAGCAAGCACGAGCGCAGTTATCCGGCTAGCCAAGTAGGGTATGCACCGCATACCTTTTACAGTTTTAGAATAGCAATAATGTTTATAAATGGTACTTAAGTACCCTCTGGGGCGTAAATGTGTACCCTACTTTTGTAAGCAGTCACATCTGATTTGCTTTCAAATTTCAGGATAGTCTCCTCACTTAGGCCCCGCATTGCTTGGACTATCAATCCAACCTATTTTCAATAATCAACAACCACGGCCTAGCGCTGGTAAATTGCAGGTAGCCTTCCGGGGATAAGGTCAGGATAGTTTTTGAGACGGAATTGCGGACATTGCCGCCGATGGCTTGCAAGGTTTGGCCTGTGGTTTCCACGACTATATCGCAATGCAGCTTTGCCTTGAGTGAGTCCGGGAGCTCGTCTATCGCTTCTGTGGGCGCGTCTTCGCCCCGGTTGGCGCAGATCAAATCTCCCGGTTTAGGTTTGTATTCTTGGATGGTATGGGGGATCAAGGGCGCGCCAGAGTTGTGGGCATTGGCAAGAAAATGATTTAGGTAAGATTGGTGGGCAATGGCCCGTGGAAACAGGGTTTCTGAGACGCCTGCCGCCTGCATGATCCAACCGATGAAGGCGGCGGACCAAGGCTGGTTGCAGTCGTTGCCCGACAGCCAGTACTCGCCGACCGCGCTCCAATACTGGTTGATCCGGTCGCTGTGACTGGCATCGGCATCCTCCCAAATCCCGACATGGGGAATGCTCTCCTCGTCGCCGTTGATCACGACTTTCTGCTGGCCGAAGAATATCCATTCATCCTTTGCGGCGGTCACGATCTTAACTTTCAGAGAATCCCCAGGACGTGATACCAAGCTGTCGGCACCTGATTTTGTTTGTTGATCTTCTGGCTGCCCAGGTTTCTTAGGTGTCGAGCTGCACGCGGCTAAGGCAAGAAACAAAAGGGTAAGCAGAGGTTTCATTATCATTATCGACGCTTGGATATTGTCAGAAATTAAATTCAGCTGGCGACATAAGCACCCTGAGGATTAAGGCTTAGCAGCTTACTTCATCGTGTCGGCCGTCGAGCCTCGCGGAACCAGAGCCGGTATTGCTCCATTTTCGTCAGCTGTTCTGCTGGCGCGTGGCGGCGGCAGGTGGCATATTCTTCCGTATCCGGCTGCGCACCCCAGCGTATTTCGGGGCAGTCGTTGGGATTATAAGTCATTTCATAGGCGGGCTTGCGTGCCAGCACTTCGGCTATGGAAAGTTCCCACTGGCTGCCGTCTGTGCGCGTATAGCGGATGCTGCGTTCCTGAATGCGCTTGGCGTGGTATTGCTCGATGTCGACCTTGGCCTGTTCCGGGCTGCTGCCGTTCATCACGAACAATTCGGGATGCCGCACGATCTTCTGGGGCAAACCATTCAGCACGTTGATGGCGATGATCAGCCGCATGTCGCGGGAGGGCGTGGAGTAATCCTCCCAGGGGCCGATGGTCTGAAAAATCGCCGCGCCGCTTGGCATGGAGATAACGCTGCCGGGGCTTTTGCGGAAATACGCTTCGCCGTTGTCAATCGAACTCACGCGGGTCTCGATTTGCTCCACCAAGGCATCCAGGGTGGCTTCATAAGCTTGCTTGGGATCAAGGCCGCGTGGATTGATGAGCTTGGCCAGCCTGGCGTAGAAATCGTCGGGCGAAAGTTGATTCTGCTCCAAGGAAAAAGAGACGAAGCCGGGATGATCGACTAATTCATCATTAGACAGCAGCCGCCATCCGCCCGAAGCGGTGCGAGCCAAGGGCCGGAACGCCTTGAAACCCGGCCCGGCGCTGGCAACATTGTCGAACAAAAAAGTGCCTTCCCAAAAACGCTTACGGCTAACCGAGTTGTCCGGCTGAGCATCGACGGCCAATAAACTACCAGGACGCTCCGTCGTCTGCGGCACCCACTCGACCAACACCAGCACATGGCCGTAAGGATCGGCATAGACAGTGCCCGGCCAGAGCGTTTCACGGCTGAGAGAGATGGGATAAAGATCGGTGACCTCGTCCTCAAGCCTGGTCCGCGCCGAGCCCGAATGGGCGGCATCCGCCAACTGTCTGCTGACATTTTTGAAACTGGCTTGCGCGCTGCTACCGTGGGTGAAATCGGTCTTAACGGTTGGCGCGTCACAGCGTGGCGGCGCGTTGGCCGAACCACGACTGCAGGCGCGGAAGGCGATAGGCAGGCCGACCTTCCAGGCAAAATAAGTCCGCAAGGTGTAAGGCAGATCGGCGCAATCGGGAGTGAGCGGCAGGTTTTTATCTTCGTTGAGGCCAAGATGATTGTGCAGGAAGTTGCGCTCAGTATTGCGCAACACCGGCTCCAGGGAAGGAAAGCTGAGGTTTTCCTCAGGCGACGCGCCAAACAATTCTTCGATCCAGGCCGAATAAAATGCTTCGGTGGCAAGCCCCCAGGTTTTGGGCTTTTCTTGTATACCTGACCCGCCGATGCTGAGCGGATGGCAGGCGGCAAGCTTGCCATCCCGACTCACTACCAGCCGATAATCGCCGTCGTTGATCTCTTCCAAAGTGGCAACCATGCTCCAAGGCGGGCCGCCTCGACGATGGAATTGCACAGGTTTGTGCTGACCTTGGCTGTCAATCAGAGCCAGTTCTGACACCGGGCTGTCCGTGGACACGACCATGATCTTGACCGGCTGATCGGCTTTGGGGTTGAGGGGCGAGATCCAGATATGCGTATCGCCGGTTTCTTCACATGCAAAATCCTCAGCCAGCGCCGTCGATATGCCGGCCAATGCCAGCAGGCAAGCGAGGACATAGCCCGTCAGCTGGGTTGGCGAACCCGCTAATTTGCTTAACCTCATAGCTATTAATGGGCAGTTTTCCAGCATTGATTTTGACAAGGGTAGCGTTGTCATTCAGGTACTCCATTGAGGGGGTTTTCTCGGCGGATATGACGGCCGGAGGTTGCGCTGAGTCTATCACTTAGCATGATTGCCTCTGTCTGCTTTTACTTGGTGAGAATTAAGCAAACCACCATAGCGCTGTCTCATGTTTTCCATGTGCGAACCGTCCCAGTAAATGCGCTGACAAATGGTGCATTGGTAGAACTGTTCATAGTAGCGGCGGGTTTTCGGTTCGAGTCTTTCCAGAATATCGGCCTTAGCCACTGTAGACAGTACGCCATTGCAAACCAGACAGCGTGCAAAGGGCTGAATGGCATTGTGCAGTTCGAACCGGCGCAGCACTTCATCGACCTGGTTTATGACCTTAACCGCGCGCACCCAATAGCCATGGATGATCTGCTTGGCATATAAAAGGCGACGATCTCGCGTCAGCACAATGCGCTGCTCGTTTACCGCGATATTGGCCACTTCCGTATCCTGATAATCGTTGCGATAGAGGCAATCAAAACCCAGTAAACGCATGTGCTTGGCAAGTTTGCCCAGATTCACATCGATGATGAAGCGAGGATTGCTCAAAGGTTTTTCACGCAGTTTAACCACGGGGCTGATGTCCACGCTTACAAATATCGGGTAGACCGCAACATGGTCGCCGTTTTGCAGCTGATAGTCGAAACCCACTGACTGACCGTTGACGATGATTAGCTCTACCTCGGTATGCGGTACGCCGAAAACCTCGATGGGGTCTTTAATGCCCGGATGGCCGATGAATTGATAAGAACTTGTTCGCTGGCGCTGCGACGGCGGCAGAAAATCGCTTAGTTCTCCGTAAAAACAAAACTCCGCGGTATGTTCCGGTTGCATGTTATCCGCCTCTTAGTAACAGTCATGCACCGAAAATAGGAAATCTCACTCAACAAGTCAATTTGAAATGGAATCTAAGGCTCTTTTTTGGATTTGCTCTATTAGCTCGATGATTTGCTGATCCAGCATAAATCGCAGTTCCCATTCCATTGCCAGGTCGGCCGGTAAGCTGTCGATGCGATGGTGTTCGCTGTAGCTTTGTTTCAGTTGTCTGTGGATGTCTGCAAGCTCAGCCCATGTCTCTTGGCGCTGACCTTGCAACACTAGCGCCGCATTCTCCAAAGCGCTGGCCAGCGCCGCATCGAAAGTACGGCTATGTAGTTGGAGCTCATCTGGAAAACTGCTGAATTGTTGACCGCTGAGCAATCGATAGCGCCGCCGAATCTGTAGCAAACTGGATAAGTTACCGGCTGCATTAATAATCGCACGCAGCGCCGTTCTTTCATGGACTTTGTGATTTAATCCGGCATCCGGTTCCAGTACCGCGTGAGCGACCAAATCCTGTGCAACCGCCAAGTCTTTTTCTGCCGACAGGCGCAATGGCAGGGTGTGCTTGAGTATCAGGCTCAGATCCGGCAGCCGGGTGGTGAACTTGGCGAGGGTGTGCAATGCCGCTACGCTATGGTGGCGAGCAAGCACAATCGAACGTCGGGGCCATAGCGCGTAGTCGATTACTCCCATCACAATGAAGCCAAGCAAAATGCCTAGAACGCGGTCTCGCGGTAGATAGAGGTCGGTGGCCGGGCCGAAATCATGCAAAACGAACATCGCGAACGAAAATCCGACCTGTCTACCTAGGTAAGCGATACGTTCACTACCGGAGGAAATCCAGGCCGCAAGTGCCCAGAACGGCGCCGTTGCCAGTGCAAAACCGGCGATAGTCTCGAATTGGGATTGAAAAACCAGCACATAAAAATAGGCGCACAGTCCACCCAGTGCCGCGCCCGACAAGCGCAATATCGATAGCCGGTAGTCGGCGCCGAGACTGGTTTGCGCCGCGACCAGACAGGTGGGGATAGCGGTATTGAGGCCGGGCCAGCCCAGGCTTTCGACGATCAGCGCGCAGAGCAGGGCGCCCAGGGAAAACTTAATCCCGAATTGCAGGCTGTCGGCATGCGTCGCCCAGAATTCATAGCCGAACCAGTCCGGAAGCCAGGACTCTGCTTCGTTACTGTAAGTTTCGTCTTCTATGGTCTTAATGTCCGGCGCTGCTGCCGGGTTATACAAGTGATGCATCAACTCGGCGATTCGTTGCAGCTCCCGCCACATGGCGGTTAACAGCGACGGGTTGCTTTGCAGCGAATAACTGTGCAGCACGTCATCGGTCAGCAGCGTTTCTATTTGTCCGGACACATCGCGCGATTCTTCCACGCCTTGTCGAAGCGTTGCACAGGCGTTTTGTAGTGTCAGGTAAACATTTAATTTTTCCTGGTTCATCGGTTGCGCGCGATACTCTGCCGTCAATGCCTGATCCAGCCAAATAGCGAGTTGACGCAAGCCGTCGATTTCCAGCAGCAGGGCAAGATAAGACTCATGCTGTTGTCGTAGGGTGGGATGTATCAGTTCCGCATTTGCCAGTAACCCCAATATTTTGCCTAAACTGCCGACAGTGGCATGTTTCCGGTTTACCGGCTTATGGATATTGATGCCGCTGTCAGCCATGCGAGTGGTGAAAATAGTTTCTACGGCCGACAGTTGTTCCGCGATACTCGCCTTCAGTAATTTGAGCGGATCTTGCGGCTTGATGGTCAGATGCACCACCGTCCATGAGCCGATAGCGAGAACGCCAATGATCGGGATATTCCACAAGGCGCTATAGATATTTTCATAGGGCGTACTGGGGCTGTACAACACCGCCACGGAATACCACAGGGCAATGCCTGTCGGCCAGGCGATCAAACGGGCATGAAACAGCGCAAGGGCCATGATTACCAAGGACAAAGGTAACAGCAGCCAGGCGTCGTTGCCGGCAAACATCAGCGTAAATACCGATACCAGAGTAGTAAGGATGATATAGCCCAGCTGGCGCAGCCCGAATGCCAGCGATTGACCGGCATTCGCATAAGCGTCGTAGCTCAAGCAGATAAGAACGGCAATCGCCCCCAACGGCGGTATGTGCAGGGTTTGGCTGGCCAGGGCAATGATCAGTGCAACGATGAATAGGCGCAATGCAGCGACGCGCCGACCCGGAAAATCCCTGAGTTCAGTTTTTAGGAATTGTGCGAGGCTGGTGCCAAACCAAAGTTTGCTTCGTCTTTTGTGCAGATCGGCAGTGTGCTGGGTGTCGCCGGTATTCATTACCGAATCCCGGCGTTGCTGGCTCCATTTTCACTGGCTGGCGTATGCCCCGGATTCTCGACGGGGCGATCCAGGACGGTGACAAAGGCGGTCATGCCCATGCGCAACGGATGCTCGGGGTCGCGTTCGCTTATCTCAATCCGCACCGGAAAACGGGAGGCGAGAACAACCCAGTTCAAGGTGCGATCAACCTCCGGCAATACGCCTTGTTGCTTAATATTATCCGGAGAGTTGGCCCAGCCGATGCCGGTTACTACGCCCCGGTAACGCTTGCCAGGATAACCCACCAAAAATACGTCGGCTTCCTGACCGGGTTTGATGGACTGTAGATAAGTTTCTTTGAAGTTGGCGATGGCATACCAGTGGCGGTCATCGACCAAGGCGAACAGCTGAGTGCCGGCCTTGGTATATTCGCCTTCGCGTGTATTCAGGTTGGTGACGTAGGCATTAAAAGGCGCGCGCACCGAGCAATATTCCACGTCCAGTTCGGCGGCGGTAACCACTGCTTTGGCCGCTTCGATGCGGGCATTGACATCGCCGACTTGGGCAATCAACGAGACGGCGCGGCGGCTGTCACTTTTGGCTTCATCTATCGCGCTCCGGGCCGAAAGCTCTTTGGCTTGCGCGTCTGCCAGCTCGGCACGGGAGGCGGCGTATTTGGATTGGGCCTGCTTGAGCTGATCAGCCGTTACGTATTGTTTCTTCGCCAATGGCTCAATGCGTTCCAGGTAGTTATGCAGATATTTATCTTCGGCTTCAATCCGGGCTACTTCGGCCGTTGCGGCAGCACGTTGGTGTTCCAGTCGCTCGATGGCAAGCTCGGCGGAACCGCTGGAGGCGCGCCGTGAATCCACCTCTTTTTCAGCTATTTGCAATTCGGCCTTGGCTTGGGCCAGCTTGGCTTGGTAGGGGCGGGGGTCGATCACATACAACAGGTCGCCCTGCTTGACGTACTGATTGTCTTCGACATGCAATTCCACTATCCGGCCGCTCACTTCCGGCGCGATGCCGACGATGTTGGCGCGTACCATCGCGTCGTTGGTACGCGGGTGTTGGTAGTTTATGCGCCAGACCAACGTTCCGGTTACTATCGCTCCCAGCACGATTAATATGCCGATGATGCGGCCGAGCAGTATGCGGTGTTTAAGAGTGATAACGTGATTATCAGTTTGACTGTTTTCCATAATGGACCGTGCCCTTTTACGCTGAGTAAAACAACAACCAGATGACGAAGGTACATAACGCCCACAGGCTCGGCACAATCAACAGCGGCGACCCCAGATGCGGCGCCAGCCTGTAACGCACCAATTGCCACATCAGCACCATGCTTGCCGCCAGTCCAGCAAGAATACAGATAATCCAGGCGGGCCAGAACGAACCTTCGATACTCAGCATCGGGTCGCAAGCAGTCAAAAAAACAGCGGAAACAGTTATCAAAGCGCTTTTTCGCAATCCCGGAAGGAATATCATAAATTGCCGCCTGAGCAGGGAACTGAACTTGAATAATTTTCGTAAGCACATGAGATTTACTTTAGCCTGCGTTGTTTTATAGATCAGGTAATTAAGAAATCATCTTTAGCTGAAAAAACTAAAGATTTAATTAATCGTTTGGACACGAATATGCGGCAAGGAGAAAAAGCGCCTACGGCAGTAGAGGTGCAGGTACGATTGCCGAACTTTTTTTTATATTACACCATAGTGTAAATACAAAATAGTTTTAATTAGGACTAGTCGTGGTAGACTTTGATCATATTAATATTGGTTCTAAATGAGTCAGCCGCAGCTGAGTTGTAGATTTCTCTGGGGCATTATTTAAGTAACCTAATGTTGCCATTCAGGTTCTAAATTGTAACTTTCTACCATAGAGAGTTATTTCATAACTCGAACAAGGTGTTTAAATTTGCGTGAATTTCGGCGCCGCAAGTGCGATAACTTGGTAACAATTATGTCATCTCTGCCGCCAGGTATCAGCATCATAGCTGTGCCAGCCATGCTGGTATTGACAGCCTGCATGCCAGCCAACGTGACGCAGCTTGATAAACCCGATCTGGCGGGTCCTGCAGGCTCTGCCGTTTCTTGGCATGATTACCAGCGTAAAAGCGGAGCGCAGCAGCTACCCAACTCCAGTCGTCCACTTGAAGATAATGTCATTGACACCAAGCTGACCTACGATCTGCCTTCATTGGTGGATCTGGCCTTGAATACCAATCCGGAAACACGGGTTAGCTGGGAGGAGGCGAAAGCTGCCGCTGCCCGACTCGAAAGAAATCGCAGTGCCTGGTATCCGACGTTGACGGCGATGGTGTTCGGGCAATATTCCACCACCAGCTTCCCCATTCCCGGCGGCGCATTAGTAACCGATAGTTACTCGTCTCTTGGCAGTTTGGATTTGGCATGGACACTGTTCGATTTCGGACGCCGGGAGTCCGTGGTCGATGCGGGCGCACAGCGCTTGAACGCCGCTAATTTTGCCTTCAGCCGCAAACATCAGGAAATTGCTTATCGGGTTGCCAGCAGTTTTTTTGCCTACCAGGCGGCTCTAGCCAGGGTAACGGCGGCGCAACAGACATTTGAGTCCGCCAAAGCCGGCACTGGTTCGGTGCATGCGAAACTCGACAAAGGTCTGGCAACGCGCCCGGATTTGCTGCTGGCGATTCAGGAACAGGCAAAAGCCAGTTATGACTTGCAAGATGCCCGCGGTTCGGTCACGCAGTCACGCGCCGATCTGACCACAAACCTGGGAATTTCGCCTGCTTATACCTTACAACTGATTGACCTGAGCAAGCTGCCGTTACCGGCAGCACTGGTGCAGTCGGTCGAAAAAATTGTCGATCAGGCCTTGGAGCAACGTCCTGACTTGATGGCGCGTCTGGCGGAATTGCGTGCACGCGAAGCGGAAGTGAAAAAGGCGAGAGCCGAATTCTGGCCCAAGGTTGCTCTGCGCGGCATGGTGGGTAATCAATACTGGGGCAATGTACACACCAATCCGCCGGGCAATGAGAGTTATTCGGCAAATAATATGGTTAACACAGCGATGCTGACGGTGGAGTGGACGTTGTTCGATGGTTTTGAACGCAGCAATGCCGTACATGAAGCCGAGGCCAAGCAAGAGGCTTCCAGGGCTCAACTTGAAGCTTTGCGCCTGGAAATCATGCGCGATATTTGGAAAGCTTACGCCGATACCAAAACCGCACTGGAAAAGCGCGAGTTTGCCTTAGCTTTGTTGAAAGCCGCCGAAGAATCTTATGCCGCCACCCAAGAATCTTATGATCACGGTTTTTCCACGGTAATAGAACTGCTGTCCGCGCAAAAAGATTTGGCCCGCGCCCGTTTTACCGAAATCGACAGCCGAGCTACCTTGCTACGCTCGGCAGCAACACTGGTTTATACGTCGGGTGAACAAAACTCAGGAGAATTAAATGCCGATGACCAAGCATTTAGCCGCATTCGTCCATAGTGTGTTGTAGATGGTTATCGGCTTATTTCCTCCATCTGCTGCTCGAGCAAATCGAATTTTTAGCGCATAAAGAATTATCGGCTATGATGCATTCCAAATAAGTAAGTGCGTTGAAAGTAGGTCGTGAAAATGGCTAATGACGTTAGATAATTCAGCGTCAAAACAAGCCACTCAAAATTGTTTAATGATGCGATGCTAGATATTCACTATTACATTAAACCTAAAATCCGGTAAGTCCCTTTAGTATTCAATATGATGGTAATGGGCGATTCTGAATATGCTCTAACACGCCAAAAAATAGCGTCAAACTGTGTCCTAGCGTAAATAGACTGACATAGATCAAGACATCTTTAGTGCGGAACAAAAAGAAAATAACCCCAATTAAAAAAAGCAGGTGATCGTATCCGGTCACCATGTGCTTAGCACCGATATATAAAAAAGCGGGTATGGCTACACCTTGATTTGATAATAAAAACTGTTCGGTATTCTTATCAACACCGTGAGCAAAGACATCTGCACCGACAAAAAATAACAATAAAGATAAACCGATAAGCCCAACGGGGCCTTTAAGTATTGAGGTCATATTTGAAAAATCCTGTTTCAGTTTTTATAACTTAATGCCGAAGCGCATTAGTATTGTGATCATGATGAAATAAACCCCAGCCGTCACTGCCATTGATAACCCCATGCTCAAATAGAACGGGATCCCTTTCTTTAGCAGAAGCGGTAAGCTGATAAAAAAAGCTAGTGAGGGAATCACCAACCAAAAAATGCTGCTCGCCAAGTCAGACACCTTGGTCACATCTTTGGTATCCGTGTACAGCCAGAGTATTGCTAAAACAGAGGTCAGTGGCAGCGAGGCTAAGAAAGCGCCAATTAATGAACTTCGTTTCGATAGTTCGGAGATCGTTACAATAAGCAGGCTCGTGATAATAACTTTGATTATTGTGTAGCTCATTTGTTAGGGAGTAATTGAGACGAAATAAATTAAGCGCCTAACGTTGCGTTCAACAGATACACGCACATGGAGCTATTTCTGATGTTAAGTTTTTGAGCGGCTCTATATCAGAGCTGCATTATAACGATTAAAAAAATCTGAGTGGCTGGTCGGGTGCAACCTTTGATATTCTCAAAACCTTGCAAACTCAACCGCCAAGTACCTGGATTTTTCACATTATGATAAGTTTAAAAAAAGAATTCGTTAGCCTTTGCGTTAATTGATGGGACTTAAAAGCGTATTTGATCCGCGCTAAATATTCATAACTGGAACAATTTCTTTATGCTTTGTCTTTGCCCTCAAAATATCTAACTAAAGTGAAAATAACCTAAGTAAATTTGGAAAATTAATAGTGAATAAACGGTTAGTCTTAAAGTCATTCTGTGCTTGGGATGGCGATGCGTTGGTGCTGAATATTCTCGGTACCCCTAGCGCCAAAAAAGATGCCATCGGTAAACCTAAAGGTAAGCAACTTAAAGTGAGCGTTACAGCCGCGCCTATAGCCGGCAGAGCAACCGATCATATGGTTAAATTTCTGGCAGAAGAATTTGGTGTGTCAATTAAAGATATTGTCGTTGTGTTTGGCAGAATGAATGTTAACAAACAATTGCGTATTAATAAGCCCAAGAGCTTACCTGCTGTTATTAGTAAACATTTATCCCAAGAAGCAGAAAACACGAAACAAGTTCCTTAATGAGTGACTTCATCAATAGCATGAGGGTGAAAATCAGCAAAAGGTTGTTTGTTAACGGGGCACGAATTTATAGCAACGATTATGGTGCGACAATTTGTCGCACTTTTACTGGACAATAGCTTTTTTAGCTAATAGAATTGCCCCACCTTGAGCAAGGCTGATACGACTCGCAAGAATCGTCATGTTTAAACGGGGGAGGAAGGCGACCGGTAACGCGGTAAAACAACAATAATAAACGCAAGTAATTGAACTGCCATTTTTAATGGTAGGCGTCCACATCAAAAAATAAAAAAATACCGGACGAAGCCCACTTTATGTGGGCTTTTTTATGCGTATTTTTTAGGCCAAAAATAAAAACGTACAGCAGATTACAACTTAGGACTGAATGGTTTGTTTGCTACCAGTGCGGACCATTGTAAAAGTACATCATAAGGCGCTAAATCGGTTTTCAGCGCCAATGCGTCCCGTAAATCTTTATTCCACAGCCAGATATTGCCCAGACCCGAGCGGCGATTCATATTGCACACCTTCTGCGAAATACTGTCTCGGATTGCTGGCAATCTCGCGAGCTGCCAGAAACTGGGCGTAATAATTTCGAGAAGCAAAACCGAAGGCCGGGCCGTCGTAGGCCGTAACGATATTGGAAAAATTCCGACCTGCCTGGCTTTGTGCCCGTTTCATGCCACCAATGCCGTGATTATACGAAGTGATTGCCGTCGGCCAGTCGCCCAGTTTGCCATAGGCATAACTTAGATAACGCGCAGCACCATAGGCAGAAGCAACAGGATCAAGACGTTGATCGACTCTGCCGTTGCCAGGCATGAAGGTTTTCGCAGCAGATTTAGTAAATTGCCACATCCCAACCGCACCTGCGGAGGATTTGGCGGCCGGTTGAAACGAGGATTCGACATGAGGAAGAAGGGCCAGTTCTTCCGGCAAACCGGCGTTGCGGAAGATTTTGCGAAATTGCGAATCGTAGCGCCCACTAATCTCAAGCCCGCGTTTGAAACGTTCACGGGTACCTCGTTGGGATCGTACCCGCTCGGAAGCGCCATTCAATATTTTATTAAGCTGATGGCCGCTACTTTGCAATTTGGCGATCAATTGCTTGTCGCTGGCATTCAATGGTGCGTTATAGCGCAATTTATTTTCCAGACCGGCTAATTGAACTTTCCAAAAATCGCGGCGCTGGCTGACGATTGTTTTTTGATCGCTGGTCAGGCCTTCAGCAACATAACCTGGTAATACCATTACTTCGTAAACCACATCCATGTAACGATCATCATGAAATGCTACTTCCGAGCGATGCCAGACTGCATAGGTTTTACGCCAAAATTCCACAGCCGGTTCAAGCTCGCCAGGTTTTTGAAATACCCCGGAGTAAGTCGCAGGTGGATAGCCTTTTTGCGTTGAGATTGTGCTTGACTGATCAGTGTTTCGATATACTGCGGTTCTTTCATGATTAACCGAGGGCGATGTACTGCTGCAAGCATTTAATACCAACGCTATCATTAGCAAAAGCCCAAACTGCATAAGTAATCTATTCATGTTCGTAATTGAGTTAGCGTTGATGGGTGTCGATTAATTGTTGGGTAAACAATAAGCGAGTCTTTTCAAGAAATAATAGCGGTCATTTCTGCTAATTGAAAATATAACTGAAAATGAAAATCTTACACCCTCCAAGCAATTTGAATAAGCCCAATTCCAGAATCATGCCCCCATCATTTATCCAGTTATGAAGAGAGCTCTTTCGGTAGTAGAGATCAAGAATCCTGTGGTAATTTATCATCCTGCCTTCTGAGAATGCATTAGCGACCTGGCAACCTTGGACGCTCAATCTGGTTGTCCAATTGTGAATGGCTAATCAGCGCCAGAAAACGATGATTTAGATAATAATTTTAAAGGATTCGATAGGTGTTCTTCCTTCTTATTCCTCTCACCGAAATGGTATGATTGAACACGAAATCGAACGGATTCTGTCCACCCGCTTCGACCCATCTTAAAGCTGCCGTATCATACCGGGCTAAAATACAACCACTTGCTCCCCGCAAAACGCACCCGGCCACATCACGCAAGCCAAGTCATGCAAAACTGATGTAAAAAACGACCGGAATTGTTAAATAAGTGCGTTTATAGTCAGACGGGAGTTGCTTAACTAAACTCAAAATCTTGTGAAAAATACCTAGGAGCTGTTGCACGATGACTGTCGAATTCTTGATTAACTTAGTGGTGCAGATTCTTGGCACCGGGGCAGTATTCTTCCTCGCCTATCGGTCTTTCCAAAAACGCCGCATTCAGCTGGGCAATGAACCAACACTACCGGAATACTTTGTCCGCAGAAGTATTTACTGGATAGGAATCGCATCGTACTGCACGCTTATGGCCGTACTTTACGGGTTACTTACCTGGCTGTGGCTGCCCTTGGCACCATTGGTGACGCTCATTGTGAAGAACCTTCGATCGGGGGAATTAGTGAATCTTCTCAATAGCTTGGACGGAAGCACAATCATGCCCTTGATTGCCATCGGGCTGTTCCTATTTTTTATTGCTTGGGAAAGCAAGTTTAATCCCTTACTTGTTTTGAGAGACAGCATCCATGACGCTTTCGCGATTCCGACCAAGGCGGTAGAAGTCTATAACGCTTTAATTACATCGAGATTATCGGCGGTCGACGATGGACTAAAAGCACAAATCAATAATCGCCTATTGGTGCCGAGCGTCGACCCTGGTGATTTCGAAAAATCCAGCGCTACGGTCGAGTATAAATGGGCTCATAATTGCCTTCTTTTTGACCAGATACAGAATTACGCCAACCAATCGTCCTTTCGTCGTTTATTCAGTGAGCCGTCTCTAAAATGGGGGGAAATCTGTATTTCCTACAATGCGATGTCGGAAAAAGTTGTCGTCTGGAAGAAAGCGGAGCCGCACTATACCAAGACGGTAAACCTGATAAAGGAACTGGACCACCTCACCGGATTACTCTGTCGCTTACTCGCTTCTCTAGTCGTGTTCGGGAGCGCAAGCGAAAACGAAATCTGGGCAAATGTGAAGCAGCTCGGCGGTAATGTCCACGAGACTCGTCTAAAACACACCTACAAATATATTCTGCAGTTCACGGCGGCTACCGCCATCGGGGTTATGTTGGGTCGAGAGATTTCGGTGTCGCTACATAATGCCTTCCTGTTTCCCGATAAACCGCTAGCGCACTTTAGTTACACAACGCTCCGGTGGATTGCCTATGCCATTCCGATGTGGGTTGTTCCGATAGCGCTAGTCTTTATTGCACGGACACTCGCTTTCAGGCGCCAACGGGAGCAATCCGATCGATCCTATGGGTTTTATATGACCATGATGATAATGGGCTTCATCGTAAGTGCCACTGTATCGACATATGTTCTTGAATTAACTTTCTACCACAGAGAGTCTTTCGATTTTCTGGAAAGCTTCATACAACACATGCGTTGGGGAATTCTGCCGGCACTCGTGTGCGGTTTTGTGGCTTATCGAATGGACACGCCGGTGAGCGAATCGGAAGCGCTAGGTAAGCTCATTACAGACGCCGCGTTGCGTTTTCTTGGGTGGGGATCGGTCGCCGTCATTATCATGCTTTATGCTACCGATGATTTGATCATCCAGAAAACTAACCTGCGTTTCACTCTTGTTGTTACCGCTTTCTTCGTAATCGGTCTCTTAGGGGCGTCGGCCCGTTTCAAAACGGCGAGGCTAGATGATTAGCTATTCTGTCTCGTGTAACTATATTCCGATGTTTCGCGCCGGAGATTGAAATCGAGTTTTTATCGCATGACGAACTGCCTCTGGGCGTTTACTGTGCACTGACTAAAGCCATACAAGCCTTCAACCCAAACTGGCAATCTGGTTTTTGCGCGCCAATGACGCCGGAGGTGGATGATAGAAAGCAGATTGTTGCAATAGCTGATGGCGATAGATACGTAACAGCCAATTTGCGACATTCAACGATTTCAGCGTATGGCGCTGCAACACAAAGCTTTTATTCAAAATGTAGGTGCGATTAGCTTGCGTAATCGCACTTTTCGAAGCCAACATAACATCCCTCCGATTACGCTTTGCTAATCGGGCTGTCATTTGTTTAGTCCTGAAATGCACAACACCCCGTTCAGCGCTCGTGCCATCCCGCGAAACCTGAAAACAACAAGTCGCTTCGTGGCGCGGATGTGCTAGAACGGACGGTTAGGCAAGTATGATTAAGTGGAAATGTCGAGCAACGATAGAGCCGTTGCCGGACCTATTTGGCTTCCACCGATGCGTTAGGTTTTAGGTGTTCAAGTTCGGCCAGAATCACTGATTCAAATTAATCAGAATACGCAATCCGGTTCGCAGAGAAATTTACGCCGCCGGAAAGTCACGATACTGAAAAAATAAGTACCGCCTGGGGTTTTAGCGCGACGATATTGCATGATGAAGATTCTCCAAATGTAGGTCGGGCAACAGTTTTATCGTTGCCCGACATTTTAGCATCCGAAAATTAAGCGGCAGTGGTCAATCGCGAAATTCGTTAACGTATTGAAGCTTGAGAATGTCGGGCATAAACAGCATGCCCGACCTACTGGACTGGGCACAAACAGCAGTGCCCAGCCAGGCTAAATTCAATGGTATTACACGGAAGTTGTCGCAATGACGGTGCCTCAAGATAGGTATCCTAAAAAGAAACGCGACAGCAGCTCTCCAGCAGTCTGCTGTCGAGTAAGCTTGAACTTAGGATTTACGCAACGTTATGGTTTTTTGCCGAAAGTTGAATCCGTAAAATCCCATTGCTGACGCAAATAACCAGAAAGCTGCGGGTATCGGCACAACTGATGCGGCATTGACTTGATAGTTAGACCCACCACCCCAAATGGTTTCGCCCACTGGAACAAAAGCATTAAAGCTGATAGCGCCGTTTTGTAGTTGTCCCGTGATACTAGGAAATGAGCCAGTACTATTGCAGGATGCGATGAATCCGGTTGGAATATTTGAACAAATATCACCATTGCCGGAAAATACTGATCCTGAAAGCTGACTATTAATAAAATCAGGCATTTGAAAGTCATTAGGTAGACCATTGGCAGTTAGATTCACATTATTAATGGTCAGCCAATCGGTATTACCGTTATCTGTGGTCCAACTGGTGACGTCGAATGAACCGCTGATAACATAATTTACCGTAGGTGATGGTCCACCTGAACCATCGGTTCCAAATGAAAATGTTCCTGGATTATAGGCTAGCGAACTTGTTGCGGAGTTAATCACATATGTTGCGCTTTCCAGGATTGTGGCGCCAGATGTCACTACACCAGCGTGAACACTGCTGGCTATCGAGAAAATGCTCGCGGCGACACAGACATTACGAAGCAAAGCAGTTGGTTTGTTATTCATAATTTTCCTTGTGCATTAAACAAAGAGGATCGGTTAGTAGTACTTTTATTCTGGCTACCGCAAGCGAACTATATGGCACGCTGAACTGATGTATCTCAGAATATGGTTTGATGAATCACCTCTGATTCTAGCAATATTTCTCATGTGTTTCTCGCGTTTTTTCCATTCATATCTACTGGCATGGACCATGCCACCTGGATTGACCGGTAGATTGATTTGAATAAAAAGGGGCATTGACGCTTCTGAATGTTCTACAGGCCCGTAAGGCTGAGTAGAGCAACGCGAAAACCAGCTGATGGCTTTGAAATAACTGATTTTCTTCTCATTCAAACTGCTATTTGGATTAGAAAATCCTATCAGCTTCGAAGCTGGGTTTCATTACCATTGAACCCAGCCTACTGCTTCAAACCCACTGCCAGCTTATTACCAACTTGCGGAGATTAACAAAACTGGAGCGAATGTCGCGTGTGGGTCGTTGATAGCCATTCATAGTAAAAAACACACCAACAATTTAATTTTTGAAAAATTCTAACTCTTCAAAATTAAAATAATAATTCGTATAAATACCTATAGTCAGAATCGATTGGCTGCTTTCAGTGAGTATTCAGTCATTCGTAAAGTTTGATTCAATGACTCCTGAGGGTCGGCTACTGTCTGAGATCTTTTTTCAAAACCTTGCAAACTAAAACGCCAAGTATCTGAATTTTCAACATTATGATAAGTTTAAAGAAAAGTTCGTTTTTTCGTTGATTTCAACAATCAATACATTTTTTGGTTTAGTTAAATTTTAACTTTTCAATACAAAATTCCGGATACCAAAAAATGAAGCCCTTGATAACCAAGCGCAACTGCATTCAAGGCGCGATTATTTATACATTGGGGGATAGTTGCGCCGCCTTATTGACTGGCGAGTTTCAAGTGTCGCGGTTGGTCGGCATGATGCTGTTGGGCGGAACCCTTTATGCGGTTGAAATCCCCTGGTATTTCGCCTGGATAGAACGCCGTTTTGAAAAGCAGGGTTTTGTGAATGGGTTGAAACGGGCTTTGACAGCACAGGCTTTTTTTAATCCGTTATGGATTGCCCGTCACCTTGCTTTCATCCAGTGTTTTTCGGGACAGTTTACTGCGATACAGTGGAGTTTAATCGACATCGGTGTGGATTCTTTTGTGCACATCGTTCCTTTCGCATTGTTCGTTAATTATGCGATTCAAAATTTTATTCCTTACCATTGGCGTTTTTTAGCTAACGCTGTTTTTTCGGCTGTGATGGCAATTTACTATGCCTTAAGCGAGGTTTGGTTTGGATGAATCTCTACAACGTATTCACGGCCCGATTGTTTGCGGATAAAAAGCCACACATCAGCTGAAATTGCTGTCAGCATTGCTGCGGAGTTAATATAAACTCTGAATCAGGAGTGATTTATGAACGACCTGGAACGCATGTTGAATGATATTAAAATGGAGGTCGAGTTAACTCGACATCTCATCGGTAAGAATGCCTTGGACGCCAGAGTGATGGCGGTGATGAAACAAGTGCCGCGGCATAAATTTTTACCTGCGGATTTTCGCTATCTTGCCTACGAAAACGGCCCGGCGCCGATCGGTTCAGGACAAACTATTTCTCAGCCCTACATTGTTGCTCTGATGAGCGACTTATTGAATACTAAACCCAGCGATGTCATTCTGGAAATCGGCACCGGCTCGGGTTATCAAGCGGCTATCCTATCGAAATTAGTTGCCCAGGTTTATTCGATTGAAATAATTGAAGATTTGGCCACAAAAGCAAGTCGTCGGCTGCAAAAGCTAGGCTACGACAATGTCGCTGTGCGCAATGACAACGGCTATTTCGGCTGGCAGGAACATGCGCCTTTCGATGGCATTATTGTTACCGCTGCCGCACCACATATTCCCCAGCCATTGATTGATCAACTGAAGGTTGGCGCTCGCTTAGTCATTCCAGTGGGTTTGCCATTTGCTTATCAGCAACTGATGGTTGTAGAAAAAAAGCCCAATGGCGATATAGACACCCAGGAGATTCTTGGGGTGAGTTTCGTGCCGCTTACCGGCGTAGCCAATACGGAAGATAACCGCCCATAACGCCTTAAACACTGGACCGAGGTGACGCTATGTTCAATATCAATCATGACATCAAAGACATCTCCCTGGCTGACCAAGGGCGTGAGCGCATCGATTGGGCACTGACTGAAATGCCGGTGCTGCGCAGCATCCATGATCATTTTGCCGAACAACGACCGTTAGCGGGCGCGCGCATCAGCGGCTGTCTACACATCACCACGGAAACCGCCAATTTGGCCCGCACGCTTAAAGCCGGCGGCGCGGAGCTGGTGTTATGCGCCAGCAATCCTCTGAGCACGCAGGATGATGTTGCTGCCGCGTTGGTGCAGCATGATCAGATTCCCACCTTTGCCATTCGCGGTGAAGACAGCGACACTTATTACCGGCATATCGCCAAAGCGCTGGACCACCGGCCGCAGTTGACGATGGATGACGGTGCCGATCTGGTCAGTGAATTACATAAAAACCGCAGTGAGTTACTGACTAAGGTGATTGGCGGCACCGAAGAAACCACCACCGGCGTTATTCGGCTGCGTGCTATGGCGGCGGATAACGCGCTCAAGTTTCCGGTGATTGCCGTCAATGATGCCATGACTAAACACCTGTTTGATAACCGCTACGGCACCGGCCAAAGCACGCTTGATGGAATTATTCGCGCCACCAACATCCTGCTGGCGGGCAAAACCTTTACGGTTGCAGGCTACGGCTGGTGCGGGCGCGGTATCGCCATGCGCGCCAAAGGCCACGGTGCGCAGGTCATCATCACCGAAGTCGAACCGCTTAGAGCGCTGGAAGCCGCTATGGACGGTTTTAGAGTTATGCCAATGCTGGAAGCTGCCGTTATTTCGGATTTTATTATTACCGCAACCGGCGACAAACACGTGTTGGATCAAGCGCATTTTGCAGTGATGAAAGACGGCTGCGTCATTGCCAATTCTGGTCATTTCAATGTTGAAATCAATATTCCAGCGCTGGAGAAACTGGCTATAAGCAAACACCGTCCGCGCACCAGCGTTGAAGCCTATCAACTTAAAGATGGTCGCACCATTCGATTGTTGGCTGAAGGCCGATTGGTCAATTTGGCTGCCGCAGAGGGGCATCCGGCAACCGTTATGGATATGAGTTTTGCCAATCAGGCCTTGAGCATTGTCTATTTATGGCAGCAGGGTGCTGATCTTGAAAACATCGTACATCCGGTGCCGACCAATATTGATCAACAAGTTGCCAAAATGAAACTCGCGGCAATGCGGATCAATATTGATGATTTAACTCCGGAACAGCAGACTTATTTATCTTCTTGGCAAGAAGGCACTTAGACTTTTAGCAATCGCTTAAGGCAGTAAGCATTTCCTCAAACTGCTCAATCGGTACCGGCTTGCCAAACAGATAGCCTTGGTAACGAGTACAGCCTTTGTTGAACAGTCGTTGTTGTTGCGCTTGGGTTTCTACGCCCTCGGCAATCACATCTAGGTTGAGACTTTGTGCCATCGCAATGATTGTGCGCACGATAGTTTGGTCGCTGCCGTTGGTATTTATATCTCGTACGAAGGACTGATCGATTTTGAGTTGATTGAGGGGCAGCCGCTTGAGGTATTGCAGCGATGAATAGCCGGTACCGAAATCGTCCAATGAGAATTTAATGCCGATTTCTTTTAGTTTAATCATCGAGGCGATAGTGTCTTCAATGTTATTTACCAGCATGCTTTCGGTGAGTTCTAGTTTAAGTAAGCTCGGGTTGATAGCGTGGTGGGCAACTGCGGATTGCACTTGCGCGACAAAATCAGCTTGGCGAAATTGCTGGGCACTGACATTCACCGCCAGAACAAGATCGCGGGTAAGGGCATCTTGTTGCCATGCTTTGAGCTGGGCACAAGCAGTTTCTATCACCCATTGCCCGATCGGCACTATCAAACCTGTTTCTTCTGCCAGAGGGATGAATTGAATAGGGGAAACTAGATTTCGTTCTGGGTGTATCCAGCGAACTAATGCCTCTGCGCCCAATGGACGTAGGGAACTATCTACTTGGACTTGGTAATACAATTGAAATTGTTGATTCTTGATTGCCGTGCGTAATTCTTCTTCGAGAGCGGCGCGCGCGTTAATTACACTCTGCATGTTCGGGTCGAAAAAACGCAATGCGTTACGTCCAGATTGTTTGACTTGATACATCGCGATGTCGGCTTGTTTCAGCAAGTCATCGGCAGTCTGTTGATGACCATTAAACAGGGTTGCGCCGATGCTGGGCGTATTACGATATTCGTATTCGGTGAGCAGGTACGGCTGACCCAGTATGGTGAGAATCTTCTCGCTGACGGTTTCTGTCTGTTCCGCAGCTTCAACATCATGCTTGCTTAAGTCTTCCAGCATGACGACGAATTCATCGCCGCCCAGACGCGCCACCGTATCCCCTTCACGGACACATGAAGACAGCCGTGCCGCAACTTGTTGCAGCAGCAGATCCCCAATGTGGTGACCGAGAGTGTCGTTAATGGTCTTAAAATGATCGAGATCGATAAAGAGCAGGGCGCCTCGCTTGCCACTGCGGGAGCTAGATGCCAACGCATGCTGTAGACGTTCTACCAGCATTCGACGATTGGGTAGGCCCGTTAGTGGGTCGTAGAACGCCAGTTGGCTGACTTGGTCTTCCATCTGCTTGCGCTCAATGGCGATGCTCGCCAGATAGGCGGATTGCTCAATCAGGTAAAGGTCTGATTCTGTCGGCGTGTTAGCTTCATGGTGATAGATGGCAAAGGTACCCAACACTTGGCCGGATGAGGCGTGGATGGGCTGCGACCAGCACGAACCTAATCTAGCGCTGGCCGCGAGTTCTTGGTAATCAGCCCAATAAGGATGCGTTGTAATGTCCTCAACAATGAGGCGCTGACCAGTAAACGCTGCCGTTCCGCACGAACCGACACCGATACCAATGGCAATGCCTTCAACTGCCAAGTTATAAAATTCAGGCAGGCTAGGAGCTATGCTGCGACCAAGGTGCTTACCTTCTTTATCCAGCGGCACAATGCTACAGAGCATGGTCGGATTGAGTTTCTCGACGCCAGTCACAAGAGCTAGAAGAATCTTGGGTAGCGGCTCACTTCCTGTCAGCAGTTCCAGAATATGGTTACGAAATTGTTCAAACTTTTCAGCTTTTATGCGTTTAGCCACTTCTACGGATAATGCGTCACGCGATGCGGTGATATTGAAAAGGCTCGCTCTGATTTCATTAAAATGGTAAGTCAAGGCCAGCGATAAAAGTGTCGCCTCAAGGATGGCGCCGTAATCGAGTCCGTAAAACGTCCAGGCGTTAAAAGGTAACCAGCCCAATACCGCTAAGGATGTAATAACCGTGCCCAACATGCCGCATAGCGTCGCTAAAAGAAAATAGCGCCCCGCCTTCTGTCCTTTGCGAATGGAGAGTATGCCGAGGACAATCATCATTAAAATGAACACTGCGATAAAGCTAAAGGCCAGCACAACTGCACCTAGATGGCTATCCATCAACAGGCATAATGCAAACAAGCCTATTGCCAATAAAGCCGTCAGACGGACAAAACTTAAGGTGCGCGGTCCATGTTCCGCGAGGGCCAGGAAGCGGCTGGCAAACAGTAAACCGCAGCAACTATACAAAACCATCAATCCTAAGACCACATAACGCTGAAGTAATGGCTGATCGGTCCAGAGCCAAGCGATGCCATGCCCGGTGTAGGAAAACAGCAGCAGAACTAGGCTTGATAAATACAAGGAATAGTAAAGATAACTGCGCTTTTTCAGTCCGGCAAAGAGAATGCTGTTGTAAGCGATCAAGGCAATAAGAAAGCCGAAAATAAAGCCGTAGCGGTAATTCAGGGATTGATTGCCGGCAATGAACTGTTCCTCGTTCAGCAGCTCTATAGGAAATACCAATGGATCAATCGATTCGGCACGCAGGTATAAATCACTACGCCCCGGCTTAAACTGGGGCGCGAAGGCGAAACCAGCTCCCGGTATGATTTCTTGCGCATTAACGTTTTCATCGCCAGTGTGCCAGCTGGCGATGATTTGGTTGTCATGCACTATGTACACATTTAAATGATCAATCCAGGTTGTCCCCACTACCAAATGCAATAGCAAGGTCTCAGCAGTAGGATTATTTAGCTCGAGATGTATCCAAACTGGGCGGTTGATACCGAAGCTGAGTACTGGTTGATTGCCCAATCGAAACAAGCCACTGTGTTGGCGAGTTTGAGCTTCATCCAGAGATAGTGGCGAGGCCTCTTCTATTAAATAACTTGACCAAGTACCTAGAGATCCAGTGGGTAATGCGTTGAGCGGCAAGGGTTGTGCTTGTATTAAGCCCGGTACCACTATCAACAAGATTGCCAAGAAGTGCCGCCAATACTGGGACAAGGTTGAGTCTAAAAACATCTTTAATTTACCGCAGAGATACATGTTGTCGATTAGAAGGAAAATACGCCCAAGCGTTCAGGCATTTGTTATTTGCATCAGTTGATTCCAGTTAAATTACCAAGTCGTAGGCTCAACGATGGGACTAAATGTATTCAGCTTAATACTGCTATTTATTACATAGTGAAGACAGCTGTTAACTATAGACGCTTTCTTTTCAAGCTCCATGTTTTCAATCTGCGCTTCAATTAGAAGAATCTACTTGCCATTTAATTATCTTTTAGCGGGTATATCGATGTTTTACACCCACAGGGAAATAGTCAGTGTCTGCAAAATAACGCAGGGAAATTTCCGGCAATTGCCGTTCCGCTGGCGTGTAGTTGGCGAATTCGCTATTCAAGCGCAATAACTGCGCGCGAATGGACTCGGCGATGATGGGTTTTATCGTTGCATCAGGCTCAATGCCGGGTAACAGCTCCACGGCAATGTGCAGAATCTTGTCGCCATTGTCGGTTTCCTGAGTTTCCAGTACAAATTTTCCGGTCAGCCAAGCCATGATTTCCGGCTGTTCCAAACCGACGGTGACGTTCTCTGGATAGATATTGGCACCGTAATAAGAGACAGTGAAATCCGCCCGGCCGAATACATATACAAACGGCAATTGGCGCGGATGAAAGTCGTTAGGCAGGCCCAGTTCGCCTAGCGATTGGATCCCATGCTCTTGCAGGAAAGTCCACATCTCTTCAAAGCCCAGCACACCGCCTTTGTCGGCAATGTGATAGCGCACCAACGGCACACTGTTTTCTTCGGAAACCACCAGCGTGCCTTCGTGGACTTCAAAGAACCGGTTGGCCGGATCGTATTGCACCAGAGTCGGCAGCCGTGATTCACCAAACAAGCGTCGGGCCGCATCGGGATGCTTCGCCAGCCAGCGGCGAATGGCGATGCTGAACGGCGTTTCATTACCCAGCACACCGCCGTCGGCCGTACCGTACAGCGAAGCGGAATCAAAGCAGGGAGACGTTGAGCCGGTGCGCTGTCCGAGCAATTCGCGCCATTCCTCGCTAAACACTTCGCCGGCAAAGACCAGCTTGGGGTTGTAGCTTTCCCAGTCGATCCCTTCGGCGGCACCCGCATCGATTACGTCTTTGACGAAAGGCGGATAGCCCAGTAACACCGTTTGTTCGAAATGCGGAGACATTTCCCGTACCACCCGGAAGATTTCCGCCTTATTGTTGCCGGGCGTTGCGACCATCAATGGATAACCCTTACGTGCCAGATGCCAACAACAGGACGTTGTATACAAGCCGCCCACCCAGTTACCCAACGCAAAACAAACCACCGCCAGCGTGCTGCGCTCATCGGCACGGAAACTATCAGCAAATACCTGCTCGAAACGCACCGCGACGTCCAACTCATGTGCAACCGAGCGCGGCCAAAAAGTCGGATGACCGGTGGAGCCGGAAGACACCGCCACCCGGTCAGATCCTCTAAGGCTACCGCCCAAGCAGCGTTCCGGCAGCGGATAAGCTTGCATGTAATTGGCCTTAGCCATCAGCGGTAATGTCTGAAATGCCGGGTAAGAGTTGATCTCCGCAGGGGGTACACCCTGTGTCTCCAGAAACTTTCGGTAAGCGGGCACCTCAGTCACGCAGCGGTGAAATAGTGCCAAAATCTTATCTTCGGGATTGATGGCTTGGTGTTCCGCCAGAAGCGTATCCAGTGGCGTGGCGAGAAAATGCTGAAAAACGTCGTCGGCTGGGGGTGTAAGCAAGTTGGACATGGCAAGTTACCGGATGAAAAATAATCAACGTGATTGAACGGTATATCTAATAGGGCGGACGAGTCAATTATGGCCACGATCGATTAGGTGTATCTACGAATAGATAGGGTGATTTTTGAGTGTTATGCTCAATTTTTTAATAAAACACGTGGCCCTTTTAAGTTGGCTGCCTAAATACAAACGGATGGAAAATCACATGTTACAGTTTCTTAGTTACCTAAATGGGGTGTGCCGAGGAAGCCCACAGAACATTGACACCTGAGACAGTGCCATCCTCCTAAACTGTCTATCACGGGGTCAAATCCAGGGTGACGCACTACGTATGATTTATAACACTGAGCAGGGCTTTCTTGCTGGACCTTACCTGCCGCCGCAAGGCAACGATCACTGTCGACCGCAGCAATAAAAAACTGTTTTCAAGGGGGGCAGGGCGATAATTCAGAATTAACCTTTGATACAAATCACCGGTTCCAGTCTGGCGACTTTTCTGGCTAGACCGGCGCGGTCGGCAACATCCACTACCGCACTGACATCTTTATAAGCCGCGGGCGCTTCTTCGGCGACACCACGCATTGATGGACTACGAATAATAATACCTTGAGCCGCCAGTGCATCGACTAGCGTTTTACCTTGCCAGCGTTTGGTCGCTTGGCTGCGGCTCATAGCACGCCCGGCGCCATGACAAGCCGAGCTGAACGCAAGCTGTTCACTGGCTTTAGTGCCGCACAGCACATAAGAACTGGTACCCATGGACCCGCCGATCAGCACTGGTTGGCCGGTATCTTTGAAGACGGCGGGCAAGTCAGGATGGCCGGGGCCGAAAGCTCGGGTTGCGCCTTTGCGATGCACAAACAGGTTTTTTTGTTGGCCGTTAATCGTGTGCTGCTCCAGCTTGCAGGTGTTATGCGAGACATCGTATAAAAGATCAAGTTGAATACCTGGAAATACCGTGGCAACCGCCTGCCGGGTTAGGTGGGTGATAATCTGGCGATTGGCCAAGGCGCAATTGATAGCCGCGCGCATCGCACCTAAATAGTGTTTTCCTAACGGTGAAGTTAGCGGCGCACAGGCCAGCTCCCGGTCCGGCAAGACTATATGGTATTGAGCAGCCGACATCGCCATGTCTTTCAGGAACTCGGTGCCGATTTGATGGCCCAGCCCTCTGGAGCCGCAATGAATGCTGATCACCACATCATCAACGCGTAAGCCGAAAATATTGGCGACTGTTTGATCTAAAATCTCTGTAACCCGTTGTACTTCCAGATAATGATTGCCCGACCCGAGCGTACCCATTTCGTCTTTTTGCCGTTCGCGGGCTCTGGGGGAAACATAGTGCGGTTCAGCACCGGTCATACAGCCGTGTTCTTCAATGCGCTCCAGATCTTGCTCGTCGCCAAAACCCTGATCCAGCGCCCATTGCGCGCCGCCGGTCAACATGCCATGCATGCTTTTATGGTTTAAGTGGATCTTGCCTCTGCTGCCGACCCCGGCGGGCACCGTGCGATATAACGCATCCGCCAGTGCCTGTTTGCGCGGCCTTAGTTCTGCAATGTTCAGTCCGGTATGCAAGGTGCGAACACCGCAGGAAATATCAAAACCCACACCACCAGCCGACACCACGCCACCTTGTTCCGGATCGAACGCAGCGACACCCCGATCGGAAAACCATAGCCCCAATGCGCGTCAGGCATGGCATAGGCGGCTTCAACAATACCTGGTAAGGTCGCGACATTGGTGATCTGCTCATACACTTTTTGATCCATATTTTGCAGCAATTGTGCATCGGCATAAATAATCGCCGGAACGCGCATCGCACCTGTAGGCCGGATTTCCCAGCAGGTTTCGTCGCGTTGGTTAAATTGATTGGTATCCATTAACAAGCTCCACTAAACATCGACCACACATTGCGCAACCCACATGCCATCAGGCTGCTGGTAGACATGTAATTCAGTAAACGCTGCACCTTTAATTTCGACGGCAATCTGATGTTTTTGCCGGTCAACGGTTTCACCAAAGGCTATCGCCGATAATTTTCTATCGGCAATCTCAACTTGATAACGTTTGAACAGCAGATGATGCACCGCAGTCTGGTAAATCAACTCGTTGATCCAATCCACCAGTAGCAGCTCATTGTCAGGCGCGTTACACGTTATCACCACCGCATTTGATTCTGTTAGCGGCTCTGGATTAGTCATAACGGCAGTCATAGCAACCGCTGCCTGTTCAAATGCCTGCGCAAGCGTTGGCGCAATGCCGCGTATGCCAATATCTGCATCGTGTTCAAAATGCTCCCAGTGGGGTGTTAGCTGTTGATTGTTCAATGGCATCTCGCTCTTAAGGGAGTCTTTAAAAATTATCCATTCATGCTTCGATATGCTCAGCACGAACGGATAAGTCACTGATTTAAATAGATCATCGTTCGCATTTATGCCCTGTGGGTACTGAGCATATCGAAGTGCAATTTTTAGAGGTTCCCTTAAAGGGAGGCTTGCACTACCAGTCGCCAGAATCAGCTTTTGACTACAGCATTGGTTTGAACAGAACTGCTACTTGGGTCAATGCTGACCAGTGAGCGGCACAAAACTGACCTGCACAATTTGTCGCGTGCTTACTTTGTTGTCGGCATCTTTAGTCACTAACACCAGATATTGCGGCGCAAGCGCTTTGCCCACCGGGATAATCATGCGGCCACCGGGTTTGAGCTGCTTGATGAGCGACGGCGGTAGTTGGCTAACAACAGCAGTAACGGCAATACCGTCAAAAGGCGCCGCCTCTTCCCAACCGGAGTAACCATCGCCGATTCGAGTATGGACAGTTTTGTAGCCTGTTCGGTTAAGGTTGTTAACCGCTTGTTTACCCAGTTCTTCAATGATTTCTATGGTGTATACGCTGCCGGCAAGCTCAGCAAGTACGGCCGCTTGATACCCAGAGCCGGTGCCGACTTCTAATACGCGATCAGTTTTTTTTAGATTAAGCAGGCTCGTCATAATCGCGACGATATACGGTTGGGAAATGGTCTGACCATAGCCTATCGACAGCGGCCGGTTTTCATAGGCATGAACGCGTTGATTTTCGGGGACAAATTCATGTCTTGGTACCTTACGCAGCGCGGCAAAAACCAATTCATCAAACGATGCCTGGCTTAGAAAGTCGTCGCTTATCGTCAACTCGGCTTTGATGTTTTCAATCATTAATTCGCGTTGTTGCTTAAACGAATCTTCGGCGATCACATGGGTTGAAAATAACAGCAGAATAAGACCGGCGATAAGCAACCAAAAAATAATATGCTTTATTCTTTTCATGTTTATAACCTCGATACGTCAGCAGGCAAGAACAAACTATTGGCGGCCCAGCGCTTTACCTGTCGGAACTCTCCAAGGCAAAAATAATTGGCAGATGATTAGCTATGGCGGGCCATATCATTGGGCATACAGAGCTCATCTGAACTTATCAGCGTAAGTAGACCGACTACTTTCGACCATAAATCAAAAATACATCGTTAAGCACAAAATACCTATGCGTATGAATACCTACTGTCCTAGCTTGAAAGTCGATAGGGTTAGGGCAGTTATGGTGAACTTACCCACAAAATGTGCTGGGTTTCTAAAGGAATCAAGCAGTCCGGATGGTTGGGCCTGATTCTGGGGGTGTAATCGGAAATCGGCCGGGTTGCAGGTATGGTAAGGCTATAGACAAAGCCGTTAACGGTACCCGGAAGGGGATGATCAATCTGCATTTCATGGACGTTGTTTATATCGCTTTTAGTCGGTTCTGAAAACACTTCAACACTGACATCTTGCGCGGTTAAATCGCCAAGATAAATTTGTAAGCTGAAAAAGTGCATGTCATCGCGCGTCTCGATTTCGACATGGACAACATGTATTTTTGACCACAAGTCATCCAGGCGTGCCAGCCATTTAGTCAGTGAGCGACCCAATTCGGCATTGTTGGCGGCGCGGTGATGAAATCTATCCGCTAGGGGAAGATAAAATCTTTCAGTGTATTCACGCACCATCCGGTTGGCTGAAAAATAGGGCGTTAATGTAGTCATGCTTGCGCGCATTTTAGCTACCCAGCGTTGGGGAATGCCGCTGTGATTGCGATCATAAAACGCCGGTACAATTTCGTTCTCCAGCAAATCAAATAGCCTTTTAGCCTGTTCTTGATCGTTTTGTTCGGACTCTATGCCATCCAATGACCAGCCGACTTCAGGACGATAGGCTTCGGCCCACCAGCCATCAAGCTCCGATAAATTTAGTCCACCGTTAACCAGTATTTTCATGCCGCTGGTGCCGCAGGCTTCCCATGGACGTCGCGGTGTATTGATCCATAAATCAACGCCTTGCACCATAAATTCAGCGGTGACCATGTCGTAATCACTGATGAATATGGCGTGTTCGCGAATGTCCGGCCGCCGCATAAATTGATGCCAGGCTTTAATTAACAGTTGTCCCGGTATATCGGCTGGATGCGCTTTGCCCGAGATGACCAATTGCACGGGTCTAATTTTATTGATTAACAACCGGGCCAGTCTGTCGGGATCGGTTAACAGTAAATTTGGTCGTTTATAAGTGGCAAAACGCCGGGCGAAACCAATCGTCATGACATTCGGGTCAAACAGCCGCAGCACCAGATTTTCCAATTCATTTTCGGATAAATTACTATGCACATTGAGTTCCCTGGCATATTCATCCCGGACATATTGCACCAGCCGGATTCGATTTTTGGCGCGCAAATGCCATAAGTCGTGGTCTGCCACTTGCTGAATTTTTGTAGAGACGACTTCCGGGTCACAAAACCAGCGCTCTTTGCCGCATAACGAGGTCCAAAGATCGTCGGCTTCTACAGAATCCCAGGCGGGTACATGAACGCCGTTGGTGACATGCGTGACCGGAATTTCGTATTTCGACCAGTTGGTGAACAATGGCGTAAAAATATGGCGACTGACTCGCCCGTGCAACTGGCTGACACCATTGATCGCAGCACTGCCATGTATTGCCAGATAAGCCATGTTAAAAGCAGCTTGCGAATTGTTGCCTGGGGGCCTGCCTAAGCTCAGTAAGGTATTAACATCAATATCCAGTTCTTTTGCATACAGACCTAAGCTATTAATTATCAACTCAGGGCTAAAACGGTCAAAACCGGCCTCAACCGGCGTATGGGTAGTAAACAGATTACCGGCGCGGCTTACCGTTAATGCAGTAGAGAAATTAATATTTTTTTCGCGCATTAAATCCCTGGCCCGTTCCAACACTAATAGCGCGGCATGACCTTCGTTAAGATGGCAAATATCAGGATTGATGCCTAAGGCTTGCAAAACCCGCCAGCCACCGATACCGAGCAGAATTTCCTGGGATAAACGTTGTTCTGAGCCGCCACCATACAATTGAGTGGTGATGCAACGATCTAACGGATGATTGATCGGATCGTTGGTATCGAGTAGATAGAGCTTGATGCGGCCGATCTTCGCCTGCCACACTCGCACCCATAATTTAGAAGGTGTTTGTAAATGTACCCGCAGCCATTCGCCATTCGCGCCACGCACCGGGCTGACCGGTAAATCGCTGGTATTGCTGGAAGGATAAAGAGCAATTTGATTGCCTTCGGCATCGAACGTTTGGCGAAAATAGCCGTTTTGATAAAGCAGTCCGACCCCTACCAATGGTAAGCCCAGATCATTTGCTGCTTTTAGGTGATCGCCTGCAAGCAAACCAAGCCCGCCGGAATAAATGGGTAACGCTTCGCTGAGGCCAAACTCCATACTGAAATAGGCAATTTTTTTCAGGCTGGGATTTTGTTTTTGTTGAAACCAGCGTTGTGCAGATAAAGATTGTCGATGCGTCGACACAATGGCCTGAAGTTTTTCACAGAAAACGTCGTCTTTAGTCAGTTCTTCCAGTCGGGCACGTGATATTTCTTGCAGCACCAGCCAAGGATTGCGGGTTTGCGTCCAAAGCTCGGCGTCCAATGTGTTCCATATTTCATCGGCACCATGCGCCCAGTAAAAGCTGCAATCGGTGGCCAAATCCAACAAGCCATCGAGCTTTTGTTCAATAGCTGGGTGAATATCAGCTCGAAAACTTCTTGGTGTATTCATGAATTATGTTCTCTCAGCGGTGCTATCAACGCAGGTTTTTTAGGCGGGTAGAGTTTGTGAAACGACAATGACTGCCTGCTGCTTTAGATAAGCGCGGATGGACATGATGAGGCCGGTCAGGGGAACTTAATGCATCAACTACCGGTTATTTGCCTTGCCTAGTTGCTGACTAATTTAAGGATAATGATAGAACTTGTCGTTTAAATAACGACTGACTTCCTCAATGTCATTCTTACTCCATTCAAGCCCAGATGCATGCTGCCAACGATCCACTTGAGCCACTAGACTTTTCCAGTCGTTAACAAGCGTCTTCTCTTGCCAATGTACCTGCTTAGTGTGGCATTGTATGCAATGATCATCGTAAAGCATCGCGCCACGATCGGTATCAAGCCGCGCTCCACTTTCAGCAAAAGCGGAACTGATGCTTAAAATAATAACGCACAAATAATTTAAGCAATATCGAATCACGTTAATCTCCTGCATGGCGTTAAGAGTCGTGGTGTTTTTTTAATTCAACGTTCAGAAAACAGTGGCTGGGGTGTAATGACCTCAATTAGCTGGTTTGATTATTTTAAGAACTCTTTGCGGCAAGCGCTTCAATGTTACGTTTAGCCAGTGCATCAATAACGGCGCTTATAGAACCTTTAGTTTGAATTTCCTCGTTAAAGGTTGAGCGATAATTAGTCACCAGACTCACACCGGCAATCACAATATCGTAGACCTCCCATTCGCCTTTGCTCAGGAACATGCGGTAATTGACCTCAACAGGTTGCTGACGAGGTTGTAATACTTCTGTTTTTACAACAACTTTGGTTGCTTCAGAGGAACTGTCAAGAGGCAAAAAACGTATTGTCCAGTCGTTATATTCAACAAATGCCCTGGAGTATGTCCTTACTATCAGCGTTTGAAACTCCTCTTTAAACCGCTGCTGCTCTGCAGTTGTTGCGGCTCTCCAGTGTTTTCCCAAGACTAACGGGGCAATTTTGTCGAAATCTGTATGCTGGGCAATAACGCCATTAACAAACTTCACTACTTGCGCAAAATTTTGGGTAAAGGCTTTGTCCTTTAGCTTTTGCTGCAATTGGACCGAGACACTTTGTATGACTTGCTGCGGAGGTTGTAAGTCCTCGGCTACTGATTGGCAGGATACTAGACCCAGTAATATGGCTAAAAAACCAGCTATGGCAAAGTGTTTAGTTCGGTTTGGCATATTGATGGTTTCGAAGCGATAGCAACGTTATCGATTTGCAAAGAATGCTGATTAACAAAAATTAATCTTCTTCTTGAAACCAGTAAAAGCAGTTATTTCTCACTTCACATTCGGCCTCAAGCCAATCGTCCAATTCATGTCCTGGAATAAAGCCTCTTTTTTCAGCTTTATGGTACGCAAGTTCTGTAACCATTTTTCTAAATTCATCGGGATCAATGGGAACGGAATCAGGGGGAATTGTTGAGCTAAAACCAGTTTGCATTTGCTTTCCTCACAAGATTGAAAGGAATACGGGAGGTTTATTATCGTGTCTAAAAATTAAAGAAACCATTCGTATAAATACTTATGGGCACTTTTCATATTCGGCATTCGCTTGTTAGATTGATGCCGCTGTTACAAAAAGATGAGTTGAGCGTCTTAATTGATGTTCAATAATAAAGCCGGCCGGACATAGGCGCTGTCTTAAAAATCAAGTAAATTGTCTATCATGGAATTCAGCCACGATTGATAACGCGATAACAAACTACTAAAGAACTCATGTCTGCAACCAAAAAGTCTATTCAAGACCCCTACGAAGCGATTTTGAAGCAGTTGCTTGTTGAACTGGTCGAATTGCGTGAAACCATTGAAGATCATGCCAATCAACGTCTGCAAAAATATCATAGCAGCTATCATGCCGGCCTGTTTTCAAAAAGCGCACGCAATATCGCCCATTATTTGGCGATGCGGCAATTTGATCTGCGCCATTTACAAGATCGCTTGGCACAGGCGGGCTTATCCTCGTTAGGTCGTTCTGAATCATCAGTCTTATCAACGTTTGATGCGCTGATTGAGGTATTAAACCGCGCCACCAATAAATCCTATCAACCCAGCGCCAGGAACCCCAGCGAGAGTGGCTTTAATCGCGGTCAGCAACTGTTGGAACAACACACCATCGCCTTATTTGGCTCTTTTCATGATCACAGCAAAGCGCATGTCATGGTTACTTTGGGGACTGAAGCTTCCTGGGATTACGAGCTAGTCAGCGCCTTACTGGAAAAAGGCATGACCTGCGCCCGTATCAATTGTGCCCATGATGATCCAGTTGTCTGGCAGAAAATGATCAGTAATATCCGTCGCGCCGAAACAGAACTGGCTAGCCCATGTCGAATATTGATGGACTTAGCCGGACATAAAATTCGGACCGGCGCGATTACCCTAGGGCCCGCAGTACATCGGATCAAAGTTCAAAAAGACCGCACCGGCAAGATCATCGCCCCAGGCTATTTGATATTAACCAGTCAAGTTGATGCGACAGGCAATGCTGATGCTTTGTTCAAAGTGCTAATACCCGAACAATTACATCAGCAACTTCAGCCAAAAATGACGCTGAGCTTTATTGATACGCGTAATCGGCCCCGTCATTTACAAGTGGAACAAGCGCTATCCGAGTCCGATTGGCTGGTGAGTTGCCCGCAAACGGCTTATCTGGCCTCTGGCTGTGCCATACAGCTGTTGTCCCCGGACGGGACAGACCAGCACAAACCGGCCGGCAAATTTAATGTGGGCCAATTTCCAGGTGAGCCTTTGGAAATTCGGGTGTTTAAAGGCGATACGGTTCTGCTGACTGCAGAACATATTCTTGGTAAACGGCTGAGCATAATGCCAATGGCGAATTAACACATCCCGCGCAAATTGGCTGCACACTGTCATCGGCCATCAACAAACTTAAGGTGGGGCATCCGGTATGGATCGATGACGGCAAGTTGGGCGCGACAGTCGAAGCCGTGTCCAAAAAAGGTGCGCTGTTGCGCATTAGTCATGCAAAAGCCAGCGGCGTTTGTATAAATCCCGACAAAGGCATTAACTTTCCGGACACGGATCTTGAATTGCCGCCATTAAGTCAGAAAGATTTAGTCGACTTGGATTTTGCTTGCGCTCATGCCGATTTAGTGGGCTTTTCATTTGTCGAAAGCCAACAGGATATGGAGTTATTGATGGATGAATTGGCAAAACGTAACGCTGCGGAAATGCCTATCATCGCCAAGATTGAAACCAATCGTGCGGTAAAAAACCTGCCGGACATTATCCTGGGCACTATCGGGCGATACAACCTAGGCATCATGATTGCTCGTGGGGATTTAGCGGTGGAACTGGGTAGTGCCAGACTGGCTGAAATACAGGAAGAATTATTATGGCTATGTGAGGCAGCGCATGTTCCCGTCATTTGGGCCACACAAGTACTCGAATCTATCGCCAAAAAAGGCACCCGGTCACGCCCTGAATTTACCGATGCGGCCATGGCCGTGCGCGCGGAATGCGTCATGCTTAACAAAGGCCCCTACATATTGGATGCGATAGAAGCATTGGTTAATGTGATGAAACGCATGCATGAACACCAACGGAAAAAGTTTTCGCGCTTACGAGCGTTGCAATGGTGAACTTAACTTCCTAGGTTCTGTTGGTGCTTCGTCTTAATCATAAAAGAACCTGGGAAATAGATAGAACGCTATTCAAATGTCATCAAGATGAAGCGGACGTTGTCCTGACTTCAACCCAAAAGTTCAATGAATTGATCAACCTGATCTGCTTCGGTTGCAAAACTGGTGACCAGGCGCAACAAAACTTCATTTTCCCCAAGCAGCTCTTGCTTTGAGCGCGGTGGATTCCAAGTATAAAAAACGGCTCCTTTTTGCTTGAGCAGTTCTGTCCGTTCTTTTTCCACAATACAGAAAATTTCATTGGTCTCAGTCGGCCAAGCCAGGCGGGCATTTTTGGAGTTTATGATGCCGCTTTGCAGGCGCTGTCCCATGACATTGGCATGCCGGGCAAGATCCAACCAGAGGTTGTTGTGCAGGTAAGCGTCAAATTGGCTGGCGATAAACCGGGTTTTAGAAAATAGCTGAGCCGCACGTTTACGGATAAACGGTAAATCCGTGGCCATCTGGGGATCCATAAAAACGAGCGCTTCAGCACACCAGCAGCCATTCTTTGTTGCCCCGAATGAGACGATATCAACACCACATTTCCAGGTTATCTCTGCGGGTGAAAGTTGCAACGCCACCAGCGCATTGGCCAAACGCGCCCCATCCATATGCAACGGCAAGCCTTTTTCTTTAGCAATTGCAGAAATCGCGGTGATTTCATCGGGCCGGTATAGCGTACCTATTTCAGTCGCCTGGGTGATGGAGATCGCCATGGGCTGGCCGGAATGAACAAATCCAGGTGGGAAACGGTCAATTTCGGCTTGGAGATTTTGCGGGTCGATTTTGCCATTTTCGCCATCAACCGGGGCAAGACGGGCGCCGTGAGTAAAAAACTCCGGTGCTCCGCATTCGTCTTCAATCATGTGCGCTTCTCGATGACAAAAAGCGACACCTCCAGGTCGATTAACCGCCGCAAGCGCCAGGGCGTTCGCTGCTGTTCCTGTGCCTACAAAGAAAACCGCGACCTCCCGTTCAAAAATATCATTAAACTTTTTTTCAACCTCGCGATCCAGCTCGCCGGCGCCATAAGGCACGGAAAAACCTACGGCTTCATCCAACAACCGTTGTGCAATGATGGGGTGAGCACCCGCCCAATTATCTGATGCAAAAATCATAGAGATGTGAACTATTCATTGAATTATAGAATTTACTTTAGATTGTTATTTATTGGCGATTGCACCTTTTTGTCGCGCTATTTATCAAACTTTTAAACGGTATCCAACGCCCGACTCGGTCAGTAAAAATTTAGGCTGAGTTGGATCTGCTTCCAGTTTATGGCGCAGCTGGCTCATGTAAATCCTGAGATAGTGAGCATTTTCTTGATAAGACGGCCCCCAAACTTCCTTAAGGATTTGTTGTTGGGTCAGCACTTTACCGGCATGCTTGATTAACACAGTCAGTAAACGGTACTGAATCGGCGTTAGATGGATTTCCTGGTCATCAATGCTGACCACGCGATTGTGTAAATCCACTTTCAGATTGGCGGTGACAAACACGTCTCCCTGTGTCTGTTCGTTAGGTTTGATTGAATGCCGCAACGCCACGCGAATCCGTGCCAACAGTTCGCCGAAACCGAACGGTTTGGTCAGATAATCATCGGCCCCGGCATCCAGCGCATCGATTTTGTGTTGCTCGCTGCTGCGCGCGGAGAGAATGATGATTGGCAGCCCAGACCAAGCACGAATTGCCTTGATGACATCGACACCGTCCATATCCGGCAAGCCCAGATCGAGTATCACCAGATCCGGCTTGCGGACACTGGCTTCAACGATGCCTTGTTTGCCGGTATCGGCTTCAAATACCGTAAAACCGTGGGTGCTGAGGCCGGTGCGCAGAAAGCGGCGAATAGGTGGATCGTCTTCGATGACGATGATGACAGGATCAGTTTTGGCCATAGCTCGAGGACCGCAGAATTGGCATCATTCTTCCGGCTCCATCACCGGCGGTGGTTGGTCAACCGGTAACACGAAGGTAAATACCGCGCCGCCGCTTGGTCTGTTAAGCGCATAAATACGACCACCATGGACTTCAACGATGGCGCGACAGATAGCCAGTCCCAACCCGACTCCGCTTTGTGCCGCTTCATGCCGAGCTTGATAAAATTTTTCGAATAAATGGTCTTCTCTACCTAAGGGAATGCCTGGTCCATGATCGGCAACGGCAATTTCAATCGCATGTTCGGAAGCCTCAGCGGTAATTTCCAGGCCGCTGCCGGACGGTGTATAGCGCAGTGCATTTTCAAGCAAATTAATCAGCACCTGTTCAATCAGTACCGCATCGACAAACATCATCGGTATGCCCGATGGTAGCTTGACTTTGACCGGCCTGCCGGCCAATTGTTTTTGCAAACGCGTCAGTACCGTACCGACGATTTCTTCCACTGGATGCCACTCTTTTTTCAACTCCACCACACCTGCATCAAGCCGGGCCATATCTAGGATATTGTTAACCAAGTTTGACATGCGTTCGGCTTCGTCGACAATGCCGCGACTCAGGTCGAGTTTGTCTTGTGGTTGCAAATGGCCGTCATCTTCCACCAGTGCGCTTGCCGATCCGACGATGGTCGCCAGTGGCGTGCGCAGGTCGTGGGAGATAGCACTAAGCAACGAATTACGCAGCCGTTCAGCTTCAATCTGCAGGTGGGTTAGCTTGGCTTGTTCTGCATAGCGGATTCGCTCTACCGCTTGACCAATCTGCCGCAAAAAGGTTTCCAGCAATTTCTGTTGTTCCGGCAAAAACACTCGCCGCAGATTAACCGGCAACAAGGCCAGAACACCTAACACTTTGTCTTCATTGTTAATAGGAAAGTAAATCGCCGATGCGCCAGGCAGGGTATTCGTGCCTTGCCCGGCCATTTCGTTATGGTCGAAAACCCATTGTGCGATGCTTAGATCGGCGCCGTGCAGGGATTCGGCAATGCTCTTTTGCTTTGGATAAACGACACGGCCGTTGTTATTCGGAAACAAGATAACATTGCGGCTGCTGAATTCCGAATACACTTGCCGCACTGCAGTGCGGACAATGTCATCTTCACTTTGACTGCGACTGAGCTCCTTACTCATCGTGTAGAGCGCTGACGCACGTCGTTCTCGATGAGCAGCTACTTTTGCCTGAGAGCGAACATTCGCCATCAGACTACTGGTGACCATCGCCACGGTCAGCATTGCTCCCAGAGTGACAAGATATTGGCTATCGGCCACCGAAAACGTTAAGTAGGGATTGATGAAGAAAAAATCCAGGGCAGCAACACTGAGAATAGAAGCCATGATCGATGGTCTTCGCCCAAAGCGGGTTGCCACAAAGATAACGCCCAATAGGTAAACCATCACTATGTTGGCCAGTTCGAACTTACCGACCATTATCTCGGCGACTAAAGTACAAAGTCCGATAACGATTGTTACCCAGACATAATCAAGATAACGATTTTTCCCGCTTTTACCCAAGCGGTTTTTTAGTCCCGGCAGCGGGGCGCGATTGAATAGTGATGCTTCTTGAATTTTGCCTTCACCCTGGGGACTTCCCAGCAAATAAACATTGATGTTGTGTGCCTCACTAATGATCTTATCGACCACCGAACCCAGCAGCCAACGTCGCCAGCCCCTACGACTGGGTTTGCCCATGACAATTTTGGTGACATTACGCTCTTTGGAGAAATCGACCAGTGCTTTGCTCATGTCAGGTGCGCTCAGGGTCACCGTCTCGGCGCCTAGTTGTTCCGCCATGCGTAACACCCGCAACACCGCATCACGCTTTTCTGCAGATAAGCGTTGCAACTGTGGGGTTTCCACATAAACAATTATCCATTCCGCACGTAAACTGGCGGCCAGCCGTTTACCGGCTCGCACCAGTCGTTCGGCTAGGGAATTAGGGCCAATGCAAACCAGAATCCGTTCGTTAACCTGCCATATATCTCGAATAGCATGATCTTCCCGATAATCCAGCATCTGCGCGTCAACGCGATTGGCGGTTTGCCGCAATGCCAGTTCCCGTAGCGCAATCAGGTTACCTTTGCGGAAAAAATGATTAATGGCTTGCTGCGCTTGTTGCGGCAGGTAAATCTTGCCTTCTTTGAGTCGAATCAATAATTCGTCGGGCGGCAAATCTACCAGTTCGATTTCGTCGGCATCTTCATACACCGTGTCGGGCACGGTTTCCCAGACCCGTATGCCGGAAATTTGGCCGATGTCGTCGTTTAGGCTTTCCAGGTGTTGGACATTCAGCGCGGTGTAGACGTCAATCCCGGCATCCAGCAGTTCGTGAATATCCTGCCAGCGTTTTGGGTGACGACAGCCGGGCGCGTTGGTGTGCGCCAATTCGTCGACCAGAATGATCGATGGTCGGCGTTTGAGGGCGGCATCTAGGTCAAATTCATGAAGAATAGTGCCTTTGTAGTCGATTTTGCGGGTCGGCAGCACTTCCAGACCTTCAAGCAAGGCCTGAGTTTCCTTGCGGCCGTGGGTTTCAATCAGGCCGACGACGACATCCAGATTTTCTGCGCGCCGCTCCCGTGCTGCCAGCAGCATTGCATAACTTTTACCGACGCCCGCTGCTGCACCAAAGAAAATCTTCAGGCGTCCGCGTTTGGCTTTGGCATTGTCGCGTTCGACGCGAGCTAGCAATTCGTCAGGATCGGGGCGTTGGTTGTTCATGATGAGGGCCTGTGTATTTTAAGTTTACAGCCAACCTGATTTTCGCAGTCGCCAGTACAGCAGCATACTGCCCACTGCGACGCCGCCAACTACGATCGGATAGCTGTATTCCCAATCCAGCTCCGGCATGTGCCGGAAATTCATGCCGTACCAGCTGAACACCATGGTGGGTATCGCCAAGATCGCGCCCCAACCGGCCAGTCGTTTAACGACTTCGTTTTGGCGCACTGTTTCAAAGGTCAGATGTACCTGCATTGCCGCAACCAACATTTCGCGCATCGCGTGAATTGCCTGATCGATGCGTTTGACATGATCGGAAATATCTCGAAAATACACCCGTACATCCTTGGGAATACCCGCGTTATGAAAACGCATCAGTTCGTTGCAAATATCGATAACCGGGTTGATTGCACCTTCCAGCAGCAACAATTCACGTTTTAATTCGTAAAGGCCTGCCAGGGTCTGCCGGCCGGGCTGGTATTGAAAGATTGCCGATTCCAGCTCATCGAAACGCTTCTGCAAGCCGTCGATGACCGGTACATAATTATCGACAATAAAATCCATGATTGAGTACAAGGCAAAGCCGGGACCTTTGGCCAATTGCTGCGGCATGGATTCGCAACGTCCCCTGACTTTGCTGTGCGACAGCGCAGAGCCATGTCTAACCGTCACCAGAAAGTGCGGCCCCATAAAAATATGGGTTTCGCCAAACTCGACATCCTCTTCGGTGAGATGTGCGGTATGCAAGACGATAAATAGTGAGTCCCCAAATTCTTCTATTTTCGGTCGTTGATGTGCCACGCAGGCATCCTCGACAGCCAGTTCATGCAGACCGAATTCCTCCTGAATTTTAAGCAATAATTCTTTATCGACCTCACGTAGACCCAGCCAGATAAAAGTATTGTCTTGTTTCAGCACTTCACTGATGTCGTCGATGGTCACATCGCCAATGCTGACGCCATTTTGATAGGCCACACATTTCATGATCATGTGGTTGTCGATGGTATTTGTCAAAAGCGTCTCCTGTTGATCGGCAATAGGAATAGAGGGGCGATATGCTTCACTTTGAAGTGATAAGCTGAGTCAGTTCGTAAGTTTTATCTTCCGATATGCGAATGGGTTTAAGTCTGTGGTTATGGAGATCTTCCCATTCATCCACCCTGGGCCGATTGATATTTGCTTTATTAGAAACGATGGCAACAGCCCATTTTTTCTCTGGGTTAGCTGTTTTCAATAAGGCTTGATAGTTTTCATGAGTAATTGTTGCCTCAAGCTGTTTTAACGCCTCAGGATAATTATTGCCTTTTAGCTCAACAATAAAGACATGCCGTCGGCTGGGTTGTTGATAGAAATAGAGGCAGTCGCAACGAGCACTATTGGTAATCAAGCCGGGCAAGCCGTTATTTTTAGACTGATCATCCACCCTGATTTTGATGGCTTCTCCATTTGAGGACGGTGTGAGTTTTACGCCTTTGCCTTTTTCCTGAAAAGACAAGCTATTGTGTTCGCAATTAATCTTGCCCAACTCTTTCAGTTTTTGCCGAACAGTAGTAATCATTCGCGATGTTCCCATTCAATATCGCGCATGGCTTCATACAGATCATTTAATCGGTCGAAAGGCTCGGTAAATTCTGCTTCATCAATGAGGCCGGATGCCAGCACAATGTCTTTGACGATGCCATCGCGGTCGAAATGATAGGCTCGCACTGGCCTTTCAATTGCCACTAAGTCGGGATGGCCGGTTTTGAATTGTGCTACTGCATCGTCGTTAGGAAACTGCTTAATTACGCTACCGAACTTAATCAGGTTATTAACGCAGGATAAGATGTACGGGCTATGAGTGATAAGGATGAGTTGTAAGCCTTGATTAACAGCCTCAGCCAACACATTTATCAGGCATTTTTGAGCTTCGGGATGTAGGTGGGATTCCGGCTCGTCGATAATGACCAAGCTATTTGGCTGAACCCAGTATCTGAAACCGACCAATAGCGGCGAGGTTTCTGTAACCATTGACGAGGTAAGGTGCAAACGTAAATTGTTGTCTGAATTTTTAACTCGATAGAGAAAATCCGGCAACGCTCCATCGGGTTGTTCAACCACTAAGCTATCACCATCATAAAGCTGTCCTTGTAACTTGTTTGCAATCGAAGCCAATGGGCTTTCTTCAGAACTGTCCAATTCGTAAATTCGACTGAGAAAATCTTCGGTGGGTTTATCGAACCGATTCAATTTACCAGTTTTTCGTGCATGGAGGCCTTTACTGGGTGTCTCCAAACCAACATGTTCATTGGCTCGAACCCGGTAAATTTCTTTGTAGGAAAGCATGAAATTTGAACGTGCTGCGGGAAAATATTCGGCATAAGGGAAGTCATCACGCCAAAACAAATATAACCATAATTTCCATAAAAGGGATTCCGGAGTAATTGTATTTTGTGTTGCAGTGAGTAATGTCGAGCCGGACTGAGGGTTTAGTAATTTGTTTGCTTCCTCAATGGCTGTATTTATTATTGCTTGTAGCTGTTCTTCTGGTAATAACTCAATATCAGAGTATGTGACGGTAGTATTGGAAAAAAGATTGCTATCGGCATTGAAAAACTTATCCAACCTTTTTTTAAAAAATTCTGCTTGTAAATTGAATAGTGCGGGTAAAGCAAGCTGTAATTCAATGGGCTTAAGCTGTTGCAAATCGAAAAGAGCGTCTTGAACAGTTGAAATGCTTTTGCCAAACAATGTCTGGTAAATGTATCCTGCATTTTCTACATATGTTTCGATCATTATCGTTTGCTGCTGCAAACCATATATCACTTTGGCTAGGTAGCTTTTCCCTGTGCCGTTCGGCCCCACAAATACTGTTAGACCACCTAGCTCAATAGTTGCCTCTTTTATTGGGCCAAGGTTTGTTACATTAATTTTCATTTCTTCATCCTAATTCATAGCCACAACTGAATATAACTGCGTATTGCTATCTAGTGTATCAAAGGCAATCATTGCACATGACTGAAAGCAGTTGTATGAATAGGTTATCAACAGATATTAATGGCTAATTGATTCGCTGTTTAGACGTGAACGATCTAATCGATCAAGTGCCAGATTCAACCGCAACACGTTAACCCTTGGCTCACCGAAAACTTGCCATTGTCTGGCTTCTGTCATTTGAGTCACCAAATCCCTTAACTTATTAGGATCAAGATGACGGGCTTCGGAGAGGCGGTTAATCTGGTATTCGGCCGCAGCCGGGCTGATATGCGGATCGAGTCCGCTGCCGGAGGCAGTCACCAAATCCACAGGAACCGCAGCTTTATTGCCGGGATCGGCCATTTTTAAAGCGTGAATCCTGGCGGAGACCGCTTCAACTAGCGCCGGATTGGTGGGCCCTAAGTTGGAGCCGGACGATGCTGCGGCGTTATTGGCATAAGGCCCGGTCGCCGATGGTCGTCCCCAGAAGTATTTCGGGTCACTGAACGATTGGCCGATCAATGTCGAACCGATGGGTTGTCCATGTTCATTTTTGATTAAACTGCCGTTGGCCTGATCGGCAAAAAATACTTGGGCAACTGCGGTGACCAGTGCCGGATAAATCACGCCGGTCAATAAGGTCAATAACAGTAACATCATTGCTGCGGGTTTTAAGTAACTCAACATGTTCGCTCCTTTAGACTAAATGCATGGCAACGAGCAGCAAATCAATCGCCTTGATGCCGATAAACGGCACGATCAAACCGCCAATGCCATAAACCAGCAAATTGTTTTGCAGTAATTTTTCGGCGCCGACCGGCTTATATTTGATGCCTTTCAAGGCCAAAGGAATCAAAGCGATAATGATTAAGGCGTTAAAAATCACCGCCGATAAAATTGCACTGGATGGCGTTGCCAAACCCATCACGTTCAGCACATTTAACGCCGGATAAGTAGTGGCAAACGCGGCCGGGATGATCGCGAAATACTTGGCGACATCGTTGGCAATACTGAAAGTGGTCAGCGCGCCGCGGGTCATCAGCATCTGTTTGCCGGTTTCGACGATTTCGATCAGCTTGGTGGGGTTGGAATCAAGATCGACCATGTTGCCGGCTTCCTTGGCGGCCTGAGTGCCGCTGTTCATGGCCACTGCGACATCGGCCTGCGCCAGGGCAGGCGCATCGTTGGTACCGTCGCCGGTCATCGCCACCAAGCGACCATCGGCCTGATGTTGGCGAATCAACGCCAGTTTGGCTTCTGGTGTAGCTTCGGCCAGAAAATCGTCGACCCCCGCTTCGGCCGCAATCGCAGCGGCAGTCAGCCGATTGTCGCCGGTGATCATGATGGTTTTGATACCCATCTGCCGCAGCTCGATAAAGCGTTCTTTGATGCCGCCTTTGACGATGTCTTTTAATTCGATAACGCCCAATGCGCGTGGGCCTTCCGCGACCACCAGTGGCGTACTGCCGCGACGGGCGACATCAGCCACTATTTTCTGAATATCATCAGGAAACTGTCCGCCCTGTTCGGCAACATAGTTGCGAATCGCATCTTCTGCACCTTTACGGATTTGCCGGAGATTTTCGCCACTTTGACCTTCGGTTGAAGGCAAATTAACCCCGCTCATCCGCGTCTGGGCGCTGAAGTGAATGAAGGTGGCGCCCAAAGCATTCACATCGCGTTCGCGTAAGCCGAATTTTTGCTTGGCAAGCACCACGATGCTGCGGCCTTCGGGGGTTTCATCGACTAGCGATGCCAGTTGCGCAGCGTCGGCGACCATTAATTCGCTGACGCCTTTGGCGGGAAAAAACGCCGAGGCTTGGCGATTGCCTAATGTAATAGTCCCGGTTTTATCCAGGAGTAATACATCAACATCGCCCGCCGCTTCGACTGCCCGGCCTGAGGTAGCGATGACATTTTTTTGCATCATTCGGCCGATGCCGGCCACCCCAATGGCCGATAGTAAACCGCCGATGGTGGTAGGAATCAGGCACACCAGCAAGGCCACCAGCACGGTAATAGTGATCGGCTGGCCTGCACCGGCGCTTTGCACACTGTATAAAGAGAACGGCAGCAAGGTCACCGTCGCCATCAGAAATACCAGCGTCAATGCCACCAGCAGGATAGTCAGCGCAATTTCGTTAGGTGTTTTCTGGCGCTTAGCGCTTTCCACCATAGAAATCATCCTATCCAGAAAGCTCTCGCCGGGATTGGCCGAAATGCGCACGACCAGCCAATCCGACAACACCCGAGTGCCGCCGGTGACTGAACTGAAATCACCGCCGGACTCGCGAATCACCGGTGCGCTTTCGCCGGTAATAGCGCTTTCATCGACTGAGGCCACGCCCTCGATCACATCGCCGTCACCCGGAACAAAATCACCGGCTTCGATCAACACCACGTCGCCTTTGCGCAGGGTTGAACCGGCTATTTTGGAATAATTGCCACCGTAGCGCGGCTCATCCAATTTTTTGGCGGCAATATCGCGCTTGGCGGTGCGTAAAAACGCCGCCTGCGCTTTGCTGCGGCCTTCCGCAACGGCTTCGGCGAAATTGGCAAACAGCACGGTAAACCATAGCCATAGTGTGATTGCTAAAATAAATCCGGCAGGTTCTTCGCTTTCGCCGCTCAGTGCTTGCAGCCACAATACCGTGGTCAGCAGACTGCCGAGATAGACGACAAACATCACGGGGTTTTTCCATTGTTGTTTGGGTGTCAGTTTGCCAAAGGCATCAAAAAATGCCTGTTGCAAAATTTGCGGGTCCATTAAGGAGGTAGAAACGGATTTGGTTGTCATTGTCTTGTTACCTATATCCAAATTAGTGATGACTGATCATTTGTAGATGCTCAACGATGGGTCCCAAGGCTAAAGCCGGCACAAACGTGAGTGCCCCAACCATTAACACAGTAATAATCAGCAATACGGCAAACAATGGCGTGTGAGTCGGCAACGTACCCGCGCCGAACGGCACGGTCTTTTTGGCGGCCAAGGAGCCAGCAATCGCCAGCACCGGCACCATCAACCAATAGCGGGAGAACAGCATCGCCAGACCTAGCATGAAGTTATAGAACGGCACGTTGGCCGACAGACCGCCAAAGGCGCTGCCGTTGTTATTGCCGGCCGACGAGAACGCATACAACACTTCGCTGAAACCGTGGGCGCCGGGGTTAAATACCGAGGCCTTGCCCACATCCAACATCAAGGCAATTGCGGTGCCGCCCAGTACTACCAACGGCGGCACCAAGATAATCACTGCGGCCATTTTCATCTCATAAGCTTCAATTTTTTTACCCAGATATTCTGGTGTACGACCTATCATCAGACCGGCAATGAATACTGCGACGATGGCGAACACGATCATGCCGTAAAGCCCTGAACCGACACCCCCGAAAATCACCTCGCCGAGTTGCATTAAAAACATCGGTACCATGCCGCCAATCGGCGTAAAGGAGTCATGCATGGAATTGACCGAGCCATTGGAGGCCGCTGTGGTGACTGTCGCCCATAATGCCGAATTGACGATACCGAAGCGGGTTTCCTTGCCTTCCATATTGCCGCCTGCTTGTTGGGCCGATGCAGTTTGATCAACACCAAGCTTGGCCAGCGCCGGATTGCCGCTTTGTTCTGCAGGGACGGCAACGAATACCAGCGCCACGAACACCAAGGTCATCGCCGCCAATAACACCCAGCCCTGCCGGGTGTCGCCGACCATCACGCCGAAGGTGTAGCACAACGCCGCCGGTATCAGCAGAATTGCCAGCATTTCCAGAAAGTTGGTCAGTGGTGTCGGGTTTTCGTATGGATGGGCGGAGTTAACATTAAAAAAGCCGCCGCCGTTGGTGCCTAACTGTTTAATCGCAACCTGTGATGCTGCCGGTCCCAAGGCCAAAGTTTGCTCATTGGTTACGACGGTTTCAGTCACCGGCTTGCCTTCGGCATCCATCACTGCTTTGCCGTCTGCATCCAGCTTGGGCGCTTGATAGCTGATGGCTTCTTGTAAACTAACTGTTTGATAAGGCTTAAATGTCTGCACCACACCTTGACCGACTAACACTATCGCCAACAGCAACGACAGTGGTAATAAGATGTACATGGTGCTGCGGGTCAAATCCACCCAGAAATTGCCGATGCTGTCGGTATTGCGGCGAGCAAAACCGCGGATCAGTGCCACCAACACCGCCATGCCGCTGGCGGCGGAAACAAAGTTTTGCACCGACAGCCCCAGCATCTGGGTCAGATAGCTCATCGTTGTTTCGCCGCCGTAGCCCTGCCAGTTGGTGTTGGTGGCGAAACTGACGGCGGTATTAAATGCCGAGTCTGGACTGACCGCAGGCAACGCTTGCGGATTGAGCGGCAACACGTCCTGAAAGCGTTGCAGCCCGTAAACTGCCAGCAAACCCAACAGGTTGAATATCAACACGGCAACGGCGTATTGCGTCCAGCGCATTTCCAGTTCGGGTTTAATGCCGCTGAGACGATAAAACAGCCTCTCGACACCGGCAAACCAGCGATTGAGGCCTACCGATTCATCCTGATAAACCCGCGCCATATAACTGCCCAAGGGTTTGGCCAGTGCTATCAGTACAACCACATAAAGTGCAATTTGCAGAAAACCTTGTGTGCTCATCAGAATTTCTCCGGATAAAACAACGCGACCACCAGATAAATAAACACCGCGACCGCCAGGCTGCCGCTTAACACATAAATCCAACTCATGATTACCCCCTTAGTGACTCACAACCGGAAATTAAAAGAACGGTCACTGCAAAGAAAACCGCCGTCAATATCAAATAGCCTATGTCCATCGGTAACACCTCTTGGAATATGTGGAAACGTCAATGCAGTCAGCCCTGAATGCCTAATGATCAATGTACTGCAATCGCTGGTAAAAATGCCGTAAAGAATTCGCTCAACGGTATAAAGAAAATATAAAAATTGAGCGGCGCACTTTAGTAGAGGAGCCGATGTTGGTATGTTGAGCGCGAATTCAACACTGAAGTGTAATTCTAGTAATCACGCGGCTTGCTGCTCGTATTCAGCTGGTATAAGGCCATATCAAGTATGTGGAATCCGATTTTTCAATTGAGAATAATCTACGTCTTTACGCTTTTTTTACATCCCTATCCTTACAATCAATTGCCGTATTGAAACCTGAAGGCTTACTTGTAACCTTTGCCAGGTTAATCATTCAAATTAATTGAACATAGGGAGATTATTGTGAATTGTGGTTTTCGTGTGCTGGGAATAATAGCCTTGTTGCTACCGGGAACGGTATTTGCCGAGGGCGCAACGGTGACACCGGCATTGCAACGGATTGATCTGACGCATCATTGGGCAGGGTATTTTTCATTGGCGGTGATGGTCGCCGCTTATATTGCTGCAATGTTTGAAGAGGCCACGGCGCTACGTAAATCAAAGCCGATGTTACTTGCTGCGGGATTAATTTGGTTTGCGATTGTTTTGGTCTATCAGCAACAAGGCAATGACCAACTTGCGGTAACGGCCTTTAAGAGCAATTTGCAGGCTTATATGGAATTGCTGTTGTTTATCATGGTGTCGATGACCTATTTGAATGCAATGGAAGACATGCGTATCTTTGATGCATTAAAAGTCTGGTTAGTCGGCATGCATTTGAGTTATCGGCAATTGTTCTGGATTACCGGGTTGCTGGTGTTTTTTATTTCCAGCGTTGTTAACGGTCTGACAGCAGGATTGCTAATGGGAGCTGTAGTGGTTGCCGTCGGTAAAAACAGCCCACGTTTTGTTTCGTTAGCGTGCATCAATATTATTGTTGCTACCAATGCCGGCGGTTCTTTCAGTCCATTGGGCGGCATCTCAACCTTATTCGTTTGGCAGCATGGCATGCTGGGCTTTACTGAGTTTTTTAAATTGTTTATTCCTTGTCTGGTGAATTTTTCAATTCCGGCTTTGGCAATGCATTTTTCGGTACCCAAAGATAAACCCGATATTGATGCAGAACAGGTCCATTTGCTTCGTGGAGCCAAACGGGTCATCTTTCTATTTGGGGTCACCATAGGTCTAGCGGTGGTGTTTGACACGAAATTGCATTTGCCGGCAGCAGCCGGGATGATGGCCGGGTTATCGTTATTGCAGTTCTTTTATTTTTATCTACACAGAATTAATAAACAAAATACTCAACAGCAATCGGAATTTAGTTTGTTTTTCGGTAGCGGAACAATCAACTCTTCGGCCAGTGAAGTCAGCAGGTTGGATATTTTCGACAAAGTCGGTCGTTTGGAATGGGATACTTTGCTGTTTTTCTACGGCGCGATGATGGGGATAGGCGGGTTAGGTTACATCGGTTATCTTGATGCTATATCCCAAGTGCTGTATGGACAATTAAGCCCAACCGTTGCCAACATTCTGATTGGTCTGTCTTCGGCATTTGTCGATAATGGTACGTTGATGTTCGCTGTTCTCACCATGCATCCCGACATACCACAAGGTCAATGGCTGCTATTAACTTTGACGTTAGGTGTGGGCGGCAGCCTGCTGGCAATTGGCTCGGCGCCTGGAATAGGCTTGCTGGGTCAGGCCAAAGGTCAATACACTTTTACCAGTCATATGAAATGGTGCCCGGTAATTTTATTAGGTTATTTTGCCAGTATCGGCGTGCATTTTTTGATCAACTCTCAATCTTTTTGACAGTGCCGGCTAGCTGCTTCGGGAGAAAAGTTTGCGCAAAAAACAGCCAGGAAGTGAACCAGATCATCAGGTTTCCGAAATCATGTTAAGCCGCAGTCGTCGGTCTGATCGATTGCAGGGTTACATCTGGGGCATAGCCGCACCGTTTATTTGCACATTGATCGATTGGCCGCTGCGTCATGTTCTGGGCCCCGCCAGCATTCTGATGATCTATCTGTTGGGGGTGTTTCTGGTCGCAAGCCGCTATGGACGCGGCGCGTCAATCATCGCTTCGTTTTTGAGCGCCCCGGTATTCGCTTTTTATTTTGCATCGCCGATTTTTTCATTTGCTATCAGCGACCTTGAAAACATTATCGGCCTGGGAGTGATGATAGTTGTTGCCAATGTAACGAGTAATTTCGTGGAAAGAGTGCAGTTGCAAGCCGAAATAGCCAAACAGCGTGAAAACCGCGCCAACGCACTTTATCGCTTAAGTCAGGCCTTATCTGAAGCGCAAAATCGACAAGCCGTTGCCAGGATCGCCGTCAGTCATATTTATGATGATTTTGGGGCCTTGTCGGTGCTGCTGTTTCCAGACCAGGCGTTTCAACTTCATTATCCATCTGACATGCCACTCGAACACTCTCTCAGAGCTAGCAACCTGGAAATAGCGCAACAGACCTATCAGCAACATACCGTTAAACAAGCCAACGAGACCACCGGCCTAATTAACTATTACCCGCTGGAACGCTCGCAACTCATTCAAGGTGTGCTGGCTATTCAATCACCAACGGATTCTGACCTGGCCAGTCCGGAATTGATTACTTTCTTTGATACCTTTTTAAGCCTGATTTCGCAAACGCTGGAACGCCTGCGCCTCACTGAACAGGCCAACAACGCTAACTTGCAAGCCGAAACTGAATCGTTACGCAACGCGCTGTTAAGTGCCATATCACATGACTTGCGCACGCCGTTGACACGTATCATTGGGGCAAGTACGGCCTTAGTTGAGAACAATACAGAATTTTCAGCGGAAGAAAATCTCGATTTTAACAAAGTCATTCTCGACGAGGCCCAACGCATGGCGGAGCTGACCAGTAAAATGCTGGATATGGCGAGACTGACTGCCGGAAAATTAGTGCTGCATCAGGAATGGAACGCTCTTGAAGAAATTGTCGGCAGCTCCCTGAACAGATTAGAGAAAAATTTGGCGGCGCGCCCAGTAAGAACGCTCTTGCCTGATCATTTGCCACTTTTATGGATAGACGCCGTCTTAGTTGAACAGGTATTAACCAATCTGATCGAAAACGCCATCAAATATACGCCGGAGGGAAGTCCTATCGATATCAGCGCCGAACTGTTAGCCGACACAATAAAAATCAGCGTAGCCGATTATGGCTTTGGCATTCCCAAAGGCATGGAAGAAAAGATCTTCGACAAATTCTATCGTCTGGAATCCGAAAGCCATCAAGGCGGTGTGGGGTTGGGATTGACTTTATGCCGGGCCATTATTGAAGCGCATGGCGGAACCATTCAAGCCGTCAATCATTCCGGCAAAGGCGCGTCATTTATCATTCATTTACCTTCACGCGATCCACCGCAAATTAATTGGCACGAAGGTATGGAGGCATGATGAGTGAGATCAAGCCATTGATATTAATCATCGAAGACGATCCGCAAACCCGACGGCTTTTAAAAACCAATCTCTGCAACCGTGGCTGGCGTGTTATTGAAGCTGAAAACGGCAAACTTGGTTTGTCGTTGGTCAAAAGCGACAACCCCGACCTGGTGATACTCGATTTGGGCTTGCCAGATATAGATGGTATTTCCGTCACCAAACGTTTGCGGCAGCTATCTGATTTGCCCGTGCTGGTGTTATCGGCCCGCAGTCAAGAACAAAACAAAATCATGGCACTGGATGCCGGCGCAGATGATTATCTGACCAAGCCCTTCAGTACCGGGGAGTTGCATGCCCGCCTGCAGGCATTGCTGCGGCGTGTTATGCGAACGGCAAGCAGTATGGAAATCTTCCAAACTGGCGAATTAAAAGTTGAGCTGGCTCGACGCAAAGTTTTTATCGCCGACAACGAGGTACATATCACCCCCATTGAATACCGCTTGCTGCTTATCCTGATCCGACATGCCGGGCTGGTGGTCACTCATCGCGAGTTGCTCAAAGAAGTTTGGGGCGTTGAGCATATTCACGACCAACATTATTTGCGGATTTACATGGGACAACTGCGCCACAAACTGGAAATAAACCCGGCTCGACCACGTTATTTGCTGACGGAGATCGGCGTGGGTTATCGATTAGTTGATGATGAAGAGAGCTAATGTCGTTATTGAATCCGCGCTGACCATCCTCTGATATAGTCGATATTCTCTAAGTTGATCAGGCGTTAAATGGGACTACAGGCTTATAATCTTCATTCAAATACGTATTTCCGGAACAAATATTCGCTCAACATTATCTATGAACGCCATAAATATGCACGATGTCCCAATGGTTGAAGTCACCATTGAAATACCACGAGGTAGTTATATGAAGCGGGGATCTTCCGGAGAATTAGATTTTATCTCCCCCGTACCTTGTCCGTTTAACTATGGCTCAATTCCTGCCTATATTGGCTTAGACGGCGATCTGTTGGATGCGGTAGTGCTTGGCCCTCGTCTTCCTGTGGGGGCTAAGGTACGGGTTCCTGCCAGGGGAGCCGTTGTAATGATCGACCATGGATTATATGACGACAAATTGATATGCAGTTATTCCCCCATTGCTACCTGGAAACAACAACTGATTCTTGTTTTTTTTATGATCTACGCGAAATCTAAAAGCCTGATAAATCTTCTCAAAGGTTTTAGAGGACGTAATCGTTGCGAAGGTTGGCGTGAGGCTAAAGTTTGCTTGGCGAGAGCAACACCCCGTACTCAATTAATCTGCGAAGAGCCAACAATCGAGCGTAAAGATAATAGTTAAGCGTGTTACTAAAATTGGTGGTCAGCAAATAGGTGAATACTTGCCGATCAATGAATTGGTAGTTTAGAGACGGCTTCGGGTCGGGCAGCAACTTCGGCCTCATCAAAACCAAACAATTTTGAATGTCAGCTACCGAGATTCGGTGTTTGAAATTGGTGAATTAACAATTTCGGCCAAAACCGGGTCTGATAGGAGATTGAAAAGTTGAACCTATTAATTGCAGCTATAGTGAAATAAGGTGTCATTCAAAATGTAGGTGTGATTAGCTTTTTCGAAGCCAACATAAAATTCCTCAGATTACGCTGTGCTAATCGGAGCTACGCGGGCTGATACTTATGGCAAAATTCCAATAAAAAAGTGCAGCCATGTGGTGTACCAATAAAACATTACCAGGGAGCGACTTTTTTCAACAGGTTCTCAAATTATTCTAATTTTAGAGATGGCAGGGCCTTATATGATGTTATCTGAAAAATGTTTTTTTATGCATACTTACATGTTTTATACAGCTTAGAAAAACCAGTATTGAAAGTCACTCTTTTTAGATTATTTTAATTTTGAAATATTGTTAAAACAAAAATTTATTGGGCCGTGAATACATAATGAGATCATCTATGAAAAGCTTTTTGCTAAGACTTATTCCTGAATTTTTAAAACCAACACTGAAAAAGTTCTACTGGTCTTATGTTGATAGATTAAAAGCTAGGAGAAGTATGATTCCACCAGAGTCGATGAATTTTGTCGGTGGTGGTGATTTTACAAAAATTGGGGAAGAATTTAATAACTATTTCATCGAATTAGCGAATCTACAACCAAATGATCGGGTTTTGGACGTTGGATGTGGAATAGGGCGAATGGCAATACCTTTAACTAATTATTTGTCTAAAGAAGGGGAATATTGGGGCTTTGATATAGTTAAAAAAGGAATTGAGTGGTGTCAAAGTAGAATTTCTTCGAAATTTAGCAATTTTCACTTTCAGCATAGTGATGTTTATAACAAGTTTTACAACCCAGACGGCAAAGTTCAAGCTCAGAATTTCCAATTTCCTTTTGAAGATGAGTCCTTTGATTTTGTTTTTTTAACATCAGTATTCACACACATGCTTCCACCAGATTTGGAGAACTACATGTGTGAAATTTCACGTGTACTCAAAACTGAAGGTAAATGCCTAATTACCTTTTTTCTTCTAAATGAAGAGTCAGAAAACCTTATTCACTCAGGCCTTAGTACTATAGATTTTCAGTACAATATACAGGGATGTCTAACGAATGATGAAAACAATCCTGAAGGCGCTATTGCTTATAATGAAGAATTTGCTTTAGGATTGTTCAGAAAATATGGGCTGGAGATTGCTCAGCCAATTCACTATGGATCTTGGTGTAAAAGAGATACTTTTTTGACCTACCAGGATCTGATAATCGCAACAAAAATGCCATTGTAGTTTTGGTACTAATCAATAAAAGGCGCTAAAGTTAGTTTTGTCGCAAAACATTAGACTTTTCGATACGGACTGTCTAATGTCAACCCGATAAGGTGCGCTGATAGGATGCTGCCGACGTAAGGAGGCGCATCGTTCGCGTTACTCAATACCATTAATTTCTGCTTCCTCATAATTTCCCCAATTTTCCAAATAAATGCCTTGCTCAACATAACGGTGAAAACTTGAATAAGGCCAATCGATTACTCTTTTAACTTGACCGTGTTTCACGGGGTTCCAATGGATATAATCGACATGACGATTGTAATCCTCTTGATCTTCGATCAAATGCGCCCAAAATCGGCGTTGCCAAATACCCCGCTCGCGGCGTTTTTTACGGCTTTTTGAAACTCTTTCGCCTACATCAATTGACCGAGAAAATCTCCCTTTCAACATATTCCACCGTATCGAAAAATCGCCATCGTCTGACGGCATTGTCCAAATACAATGCAAATGATCCGGCATAGTCACTACCGCATTCATATAAAAAGGTCTTTGTTGTTTTACATATCGAAAGGCATCTCGCAATACATCAATCTTTTCAATCAACAAACGATTGTTTTTTCGCTCGGCAAGATTGACTGTAAAAAACCACGTGGCTTTCGGTATATAAAATCGTCGGTATTCGGTCATGATGTTATTAATTACGCAATCGATGCGCCTCCTAACGTCGGCAGCATCCTATAGGCGCACCTTATCGGGTTTATTCGCTGCTTGAGTCAAATTATTAATTACAGTGGTATTTCCGGCTGTACCAGAATTACCGAGCCAGTTTTGTACATTAGTTGATAAAGCCATTTGAATTACTCCTTGTTAATGAAAAGTTCTATTTCAGCAATACTGCCGTCGCGATAGGTCACTATTCGGATTTCTATTTTTTTATTAAACGTATAATTTAACGCTGCCCCTCCCAATGGATGGGGGTGGGGCGTTTCATCGAATTTTTCTATATAACGCTTAGAATCGGCCATGGCGCTTGTAAAATTTGTGCTATGGTGTCTTATGTCCCAATACATCCGATTAACCCAATAAATATCCGTATTTCTAATAGGCCTATTACGAATCGGCTCCTTTAAGTTGAACTGCGCTAAAAATTCATCAATCTTGATGAATTTCGGTTTATCTTTAATATTACTTGTCGTTCTGACTCTAATATGCATTTCTTTTAACGGCCCTTTTTTAATATCAGACCAAGGCTTGTAATCTACAAAACCAAAATGAAAACGCGATATACAAGGGTCAGCAATAGAAATTTTTCTACTCACATCGCTAAATTTTGGATCGACAATAGAAGAAGCACCAAAAAACCGCCGTACATTTTCAGGGGTGTAAAATTCGGACTGAAGGAATAACTCCGTATCCAACGCAAAGCGAATATTTTTTAAGGTGTTTAAACAAGACTCCGGCGGTGCAATTTGCGCCAATAATTCGTCAACGCTAGGCTGGTGTTTGACAATAGCCAATTTAGCCTCGATCGTTTGCGTTGCATCCTGAACGATTGACGCTTGCTGTACAGGTGCATCGCTACAACCCGCAAAGCCGAAAATCCCAATCAAGGCCGTAAGGCGCAACAACCGGCACGCGGGAAATATAATCAATGGAGTCAAACTCGATTGATTATTATTTTGACTGACTTTATTCATCATATTTTTCTTGATTGACAATATTTCTATACCTTAAGGCTATATGCGCTTGGCCAAGCGGACTGGCGGTTTGCATGGGTATCCTGCCGAAACAACACTAATCAATATCCTAAGAGGCTCAGAGGCGTGGTTTTCCGATGCCCTATTGCTGTTGAGCTTCTGCTTAAACGACTGAGCACAATTTAAATTGTTAATCTGTGATTCTCATCATGCTTTAAATAAGCCCTGTAGGTCGGGCAAGCTGTTTATGCCCGACATCAATTCTAACTTCATCAAGCTCCATCCACCATGATGGTTCACTTTTATCCCGCCAAGCTCGCGTAGCTCCGATTAGCGATAGCGTAATCGGAGGAATGTTGGCTTCGAAAAGTGCGATTACGCAAGCTAATAGCACCTACATTTTGAATGACAGCTTATTTGCCTTTTCTTGTCTTTTCAATTTAATCTTAATTGGCAGCTCAAGGTCGATAACTGACTTCTGCGACTACTAGCAGCTGGTATTAATATTTAGCAATTTACCGCCTAGTTTCCAGTCAGAGCCGGACGGTACATTGCTGAGATGCGGAATGTCGTTTAGGTGATATTTGTGAATATAGGGCAACGAATTAGTTCAACCTCAAGGTGAATTTATCGACCTAAGTTAGGTAGCTCATTCGGGCGCAAATTGAAAACCAATACTTCCGCGTTATTGCCTTCAGTAAATCTTAGTGCCTGTTCATCCCTGATGCGAGCACCATCACCTTCGTTAAGGCGAGTACCGTTAACGGCCAAACTACCCCGCGCAACATGAACATAAACGTACCGGTTTGAGCCGATTTTAAGTTCAGCGGATTCTGTCCCATTAAAAAGACCGGCAAAGACTTTCACATCTTGGTAGACAGAGAGTGAGCCTTGTTTGCCGTCAGGTGAAATAATCAGGCACAGTCGGCCTCGCTTCTGCGCCTCGTTAAAGTGGACTTGCTGGTAACGCGGCGTAACTCGTTTTTTTTCCGGCACAAGCCAAATTTGCAGGAAGTGAACGGGATCAGTTTTAGAAGGGTTATATTCACTGTGCCGGATGCCGGTACCGGCGCTCATCATCTGCACGTCGCCGGGCTTAATAATAGAACCGGTGCCCATTGAATCTTTATGTTCCAAAGTACCTTCAAGCACGTAAGAAAAAATCTCCATATCGGCATGGGGATGAGTGCCAAAACCCATGCCCGGTTGCACCCGGTCATCGTTGATGACCAGCAGATCAGAAAAACCTTGCTGCTGCGGATCGTAATAATGACCGAAAGAAAACGTATGCCGGGAGTTAAGCCAGCCAAGATTAGCAACGCCTCGATCTTTGGCTTTACGAAGTTCAAACATGGCACTCTCCTTTAGAGAAGGATCAGAAAGTCAAGCGGTTCCAAGGTTTAGGCTTTAGGGGATCTCTAAAAATTATCCGTTCATGCTTCGACAAGCTCAGCACGAACGGATAAGTTACTGATTTACATAAGCCACCGTTCGCACTGAGCTTGTCGAAGTGCAATTTTTAGAGGTTACCTTTAGCTAAAAACTATTTCTTTACCGCTTCAACCGAGATCGTCAGGGTCACATCGTCACCCACATTCGGCGCATATTTGCCCATGTTAAAGTCAGTACGCTTAACAACGGCAGTCGCATTGGCTCCGCACGCATCTTTGTTCAACATTGGATGCAGCATGCACTGAAAAGAGCTCAGCGTCAGTGTCACAGGTTTGCTGATGCCTTTAAGCGTCAGCGTGCCATCGACCGACGTCACTTTGTCGCCTTCGAAATTAACTTTGCTGGAAACAAAGTGAGCGCTTGGGTATTTAGCGGTATCCAGAAAGTCTGCACCTTGAATATGTTCGTTGAACAGTGGATACCCGGTATTGACCGACGTCGTATCAATGTTAACGCTGACAGAACCTACTTTCGCCTCGCGATCAATGACAATATTACCGGTGGTTTTGTCGAAGCGACTCAGCTGCGTTGAAAAGCCAAAGTGACTATAAGAAAAACGAGGATAGGTATGGGTGCCGTCAATGACATACGTTTCTGGTGCAGCCAGGGCTGTCGTTGAAATTGCTGCGGCCAAGCTTAACAATGCGATGCGTTTCATGTGTGGTTCCTTATTTATGGTTGAAAAAACTGCCAAAAGATTAAATGTTCAAGCTACCAACTTAGCGATTTGCTGCTGGGCTTCGGCCAATGCGGCCTCTTTATTTAAATCACCCATGTTGAGGCCTTCGGCATAAATAAATTCGACATCAGTAATGCCTAAAAAGCCCAGAAAGTTGCGTACATAACCGGTTTGGCTATCGAGTGGCGTACCTGCGTAAAGCCCGCCTCTGGTTGCGAAGACATAGGCTTTCTTGTCGGTCAGCAAACCTTCAGGACCGTTTTCTGTGTAACGAAACGTCACGCCGGCGCGGGCGATTTGGTCGAAATAGGCTTTGAGTGTCGAAGGAATACCAAAGTTATACATCGGTAAACCGATGACAATAACCTCCGCCTGTTTGAGCTCATCAATCAATGCATCCGACTCGGCGACAAAGGCTTGTTGTTCCAGCGTTCTCGCTTCAGGCTGGGCGAAAAAAGCCAGCACCCGCTGAGCGTCAAGATGTGGCAAGGGTTGCTGTGCCAGATCACGAACTGTCACTTGGGCATCCGGTTGATTTACGCGCCATGCGGCAACAAGCTGATCGGCTAGCTGAGTCGACTGGCCGCCGGAAGAGAAAATGCTTGAGTTAAGTTGTAGTAAGTTTTTCATCGGTTTTTGCTCTGTTATTGAAAGTGACGCCATTAAACTCCTGATCAATTAGATAAAAAAGTATAATATTTAGCCTTTAATGATCTACTTTTTAGATTAATGACGATGATCCCTCACATTACTCTTGAGCAATGGCGATCACTGATAGCGGTGGTGGACGCTGGCGGTTACGCCCAGGCGGCTCAAATGCTGAACAAAAGCCAGTCTGCGGTGACTTATGCAGTGCAAAAAATTGAATCGCTATTGGAAGTGAAAGCCTTCGAGATTCAAGGACGCAAAGCGATACTCACGCCTACCGGCCAGATGCTTTACCGGCGCGCCTTGGCATTAATAGACGAGGCCAATGATCTGGAAAAAGCCGCGCATACCTTATCTGCAGGGTGGGAGGCGGAAATTCATATCGCGGCTGAAATTTTGTTTCCTTCTCGATTGCTATTGGCCTGCCTGGATCGGTTCGGTCAGGAAAGTCCACGCACACGGGTTGAATTAACCGAGTCCGTGCTGGGCGGCACTGCCGAAGCCTTGCTTAAAGGAGAAACTGATTTGGTGATTTCTCCCCTGCAGCCGCCGGGCTTTCTAGGCGAGTTGTTGATGCGCATACGCTTGGTCGCTGTCGCGCACGTTGATCATCCTTTACATCAGCTTGGCCGGGAATTGACTAACAGAGATCTGCGCGCTTATCGGCATTTGGTGATTCGGGATTCCGGCACCAAGCGCGATCGACGTGCGGTATCTGTCGAAGTCGATCAGCGCTGGACGGTAAGCCAAGTTGCGACATCTATCCAGGCCGTTTCGATGGGTTTCGGTTTTGCTTGGCTACCGGAAGAACATATCTGTGAGGAGTTAAAGACAGGCTTGCTTAAGCCATTGCCGTTACGTGAAGGCGGAACACTTGAAGCGCCGCTATACATGATCTTTGCCAATCCGGACTTTGTTGGCCCCGGTGTAAAACGTCTGGCCGAGATTATCAGAGAATCGGTAAAAACATACAGCTCAGTCAATGTTCAATAAACCCGAGCAATGGCACCGACGGCTTCTTTCTTAACTTGAAAATGGCAGACATTAAACTTTGTCTGAAAAATACACCACAACAATTCAGTAAAGCTTAGCCCTCAGGGCCAAAACATTTAGGGTAATCAATGCAGACCTCGCACGAGGGGGCGCGGCATAAATACAAGCCTTCTGCTTCGCAAAGTTGTTTGTACAAGAATTTTTTCCATTTCATATCCTTGTTATTTCTTGCGGCTAAGTCGGGAAAGTTGTAGTGCAGCATGGCGCTTAATTGTGAGCGCGACCAGAGACCTAAATCCTGCCATAAGTGATCGCTACCCAGACAACCGGCGACGATGATGTCGATAATCCAGTCAATTTCCGGGCTATTAGGTTTGGCATAGAGTTTTAACAGATTGACCAGATCCTGTTTTTCCAGCATCCGGCTGAAATCCAGCTTGCTGCCGGAAGGTGCTTGTTCTGGAATGGCGCAGCCGGGAAAAAAATGCGTTATCAATATGTTGAACTGCTCAGCCTCCAACCCCAGGGTGTCAGGTAAAACCCCTTGTCCATCACACCAACTGGCCGTCATACAGGCGAGCCATTCATGATTTGGAGACATCAAGGCTTCTGACTTTAACCGGGAATAGATCAGCTCCCGGTTGTCCTGATGTTGGAGAGCGGGTGACATGATTAATATTCGACCAGAATATCTTCATCCCTGACTATCATCTGGCAGGCCAGACGCCAGGGCGAGGGCAGGTCATCGACAATCATTTGCTCCATTTCAGCTTTGCTGATTTTGCCGCTGGATTGCAGTACTGCTTTTTCTTTTTCAGTTAACGGGCCGCCCATACGTTGATGTTTTTGATCAACACTGCTGACTTTAACCAAGCAGGTGCCGCATTCGCCATCTTCACATTCATAATTGATGGGGATTTTGTTTTCCCGTGCCAGTTTTAGTAGTGATTCGGTATGGCTGCCGGCGACGGCATAAACGGTTTTATCCCGATATTCGGGATTTGAAAAGGTAACTAAAGCCATGGTTTTTCTCCTTAAAAAATTGTGTGTTGTCGTTTGGCTCGTTCCCAGGCTGGTTTATTCTGGGCCGTAACCCAAAAGCATGAGAACGAGATTGACTGTTTTAAACCGGCTTAACGCTAATCGTTCCGCCCAGTACCTGTGCTTGGCAAGCCAGTCGGTTATGTTTACCGGCCATGTTTTCGCGCAAGACTTTATCTTCAAGTACAGACGGTTCGGTCAGGTTGTTCCAGCCTTCCGTTACTTTGGTAATGCAGGTGCCGCACTCGCCTTCACGGCATCCATAAACAATACCTGAGCCAACTTTTTCGGAAATTTCGATAAGCCGGGTACCCGCGGGTGCGGTTACGGTAACGTTTATATCTTCAAAGGTAATCGACGCTTTTGCCATTTCTACTCTCCTGTTGTGTTAAAAAAATATTAAGTAAGATCAGCCATATCAATCACTTTGGCTTGTCTTAAACCCATTAAATCCAGAGCCATGTCATGCCCGAAATCTCGACAGAGTTGGATTTCCTCATCTGTCGGAATTAACTTGATGCGTATGCCTGGAATCGGCACACGCAACTTGAGGCCACGTAATCGGTCCTCAACCATTTTTACGCCTTCGCCGGTCCAGCCATATGAGCCGAACACACCGCCCAATTTAGATTTGAGATTGACCACCGCCAATGACGACAACAAATCCCACACCGGTTTGACCGCATCGCCGTTGATGGTCGGCGTGCCAAACATGATGCCGTCCGCACCTTCTATCAAATCAACGAAGGGCGCTATTTCACTGCCTTCCAGGTCGTATAACGAGACGCGCACATGCTCAACCGCCATGGCGCCTTCATAAACAGCCTCGGCCATGCGCCGGGTATTGCCGTAAGAACTGATATAAAAGATCAGCAGAGTTTTCTCGCCGACACTGATTTCACTTTGCAAGGCTGAGCTCGATAATTCGCGATAACGCTGCACATATTTTTGCGGTTGATCCCGTAACAACGGACCATGCGCAGGCAGGATTTTATTCAGCGGTAGCGGCTCTATCAGCGCTAGCGCTCGATTTACATACTCCTTAAACGGCCGCATGATGTGGGCGTAGTAGTATTCAAACGAGAAGCGAAAATCACCGACTTCATCGTTAAATAAACGTACATCGCAAAAGTGGCAGCCAAACACATCGCCGGAAAACAAGGTTTTTTCTTCTATCAAATAGGTGCATTGGGTATCCGGCCAATGCAGATAAGGCGTGTGCAAAAATTCTAAGGTGCGATCGCCCAGTGATACCTTGTCGCCGGTCATTACCGGCGTAAAATCGAATTCATCCTGCTTTAAAAGTGCCTTGAGCATGGACTGCGCTTTCTGCGAAATGTAAAGCTGGGCTTGCGGCGCACGGCGCATCAATTCCGGTAAGGCACCGGTATGATCCGGTTCCAAATGATTTAAAACGATGACTTTAATTTCGTCATAACGCGCGACTGACTCCAAGCGGGCAAAAAAATCGTTGGCATAGGCCTCTTTCACGGTATCAATTACCGCCACGCCTTCACTGCCTCTCACCACATAGGCGTTATAAGACGTACCGTTAGCGGTTTTTAAAATAATGTCGAAGTTGCGTAAATTAGGATCCAGCGCGCCTATCCAGTGCACTCTCTCTGATAGTTCAATGGCTTGTGGTACGCCATCAATAGTTAAGACCGGGGGCTTACTCATGACCGCAACTTGCCTGGGCAAGCGTTCTAGGACAACTCTCCAAATCAGTCGTTGTCTCGATTTCAGTTAAACCAATCCAGTTGTCTACCACTTGCTGATCGAATCCTGCCAGCAAGCGATCACCCACTTGCATTAACGGGCGGCGAATTAATAACGGAGTTTCCAACATTAATTCTATGGCTTGTTGTTCCGTCAGGTGATCAGGATCAATTTCGCCATGTTTAATCGCCGGTGCGCTGTAGTTAAACCAGTCTCGTACCGCCATATCACCGAAAAAAGCCCGTAAACGCCCAGGTTGCCAGCTTTCGGTTAACAAGTTTTTGGCTATCACCTGATGGCCCGCTGCTGCTAACAGTTTCTTTTGCCGGGTGTTATTAATACAACCGGGCTTTTCATAGAAAGTGATGGTAGCCATCAGGATGCCCTTAAGTTAGTGGGCCTGTAACTCGGCCATGGCTTCCGCCATTTTTTCCGGCGGAATGCCGGTTAACGAGCCGGGCGGGTTGAATGCCACGCCTAACGAATCCAGAATCGCACCCTCAATCGGGCAAATACTGGCGCATTGATGAACCGGAAAATCGCCTTCGCACTCAGTGCATTTTTTAGCATCAACCAAAAAATGCGGTTTGGCTTCGTAGATGGCTTTACTTGGACAGACTGGCTCGCAAGCAAAGCAATTAACGCAAGATTCAATAATTTTTACTGCCATGACAGACTCCTGGTAGGGTGGGCAACGCTTTTCTGCCCACCGTTTAACTGTAAAAGGTGGGCAGAAAAGCGTTGCCCACCCTACATTAATTAAGCACTCGCCCTGACTGCTTCAGGCGTTGAGTCCAATGTACCCGCTGCCGCCATTTCCTTATAAACCGCCATCACAGCCTCTTCGATAGGTTCCATCGCATGCTCACCATTGGGTGCGATACCTGCGGCTTCGAGCATTTCCCACGGTTCATAACCGACTTTGGAGCACAACACCGCTTCGCATCCTGCCAATGCCCGGACAGTGACTTGCAACACGCTTTCGCCATCCCCGCACGAGGTGTCGCCGCCGCAATATTGATCGGCTTTGCGATGACTGATAAAACGCACACCGTCCGGCGAGGCTTCATAAATCAGGAATTCTTTGGCATGACCAAAGTGGACGTTAATAACGCCTTGTCCGCTGGTGGCGACGGCCATCAAGACCGGTCGGGTAGTCAGTTTGGGTTCTTCTTTATGCTGCTGGGCTTTTACAGCTTTTTCCAAACGTTTGCTGTCCATTTCCTCCTGTATGGCTTGATGAATCACCGCACGTTTTTCCATTGCCGCTTGATAGTCGATTTCCATTTCTTCGATCTTATCAATCGTAAATTCATCGCCGCGATCTTCACCCAATAATCCAACAGCATCAGCACGGCATTGGCGACAATGGCGCATCATGTTCATATCGCCGGAGCAGCTGTCTTGTAAGTCTTGTAGTTCATCCGGAGTCGGGCCGCGTTGACCCATCACGCCGTAAAAAGTGCCGTGTTCGGCTTCAGCAATCAGCGGCATTACGTTATGCAAAAATGCACCTTTGGATTTAACAACCTTGCTGACTTCCGCCAAATGCTGATCGTTGACACCCGGAATCATCACCGAGTTGACCTTAACTAATATGCCCTTGGCAATCAGCATCTCCAGGCCTTTTTGTTGCTGTTCAATCAGGATTTTCGCGCCTTTCACGCCCTTGATGCGTTTGTTGTTCCAGAAAATCCACGGATAAATCTTTGCGCCGATTTCAGGATCCACGCAATTTATGGTGATGGTGACATGATCGATATTGTGTTTCGATAATTCCTCTACCGAATCGGGCAAAGCCAGGCCGTTGGTCGAAACGCACAGCTTAATGTCTGGTGCTTCTTCACTTAAGCGTCGGAAAGTCTCAAAGGTGCGTTCAGGATTGGCTAACGGATCACCAGGGCCGGCGATGCCTAACACCGTCATTTGCGGAATAGTCGCCGCGACCGCCATAGTCTTTTTGACTGCTTGATCCGGTGTTAGCACTTCAGATACCACGCCGGGACGTGATTCATTGGAGCAATCGTATTTACGATTACAGTAATGACATTGGATGTTGCAAGCCGGAGCAACAGCTACATGCATCCGGGCAAAGTAATGGTGAGCATCTTCTGAATAACACGGATGATTCTGTACCTTTTCCCGTATCGAATCAGGCAATGAATCCATTTGGTTATCGGATGTTCCGCAAGAACTTGCGGAGCATCCACCCTTTTTTTCCTCTGCATGGGCAGGGGCATCATTCAATACTGGTAATTGCATAGCCTTGACCTCGTTTGTGCGTTGACTTGAAAAAGTAAATGCACAGGCCATGCCAATGGCAGTATTTTGTTTTATATCTTTGATTTATATGGTTATATTATTTAATGAATGACTAGATTGTTGTAAAAGCAACAGTCATGTTTTTGGGTTTTGTAATGAAGGGGACAATGGTTTGCTGTTTGGAACCTGATGCTTTTACGTTTATGACATAGTGGAAGGTCTGTAGCAAACTAGCCATGTAGGCCGGAATTGGGTGGGCAGGGTGGCAAAAAAACCAAGCTCACGCCACAATCATGATGCCAATCCCCGCGCCAATTATCAGCAGTCGCGGTACTCATGCGGAGTAAGGTCTACACAATCTCAATACAGGCTTTATTGTCGATAATTAATGCTTGTTCAATAGCGTGCTGGTTATCGAGCAAGGTTCTGATAGTTGCCGCTTTCGATTGATTGCCCATCTTGAGCCAAACAATTTTGGGTGGTTGTCCATGTACCAAGCTCATTTCGTAAAAATCAGCATCTTGGGTAGTGATGATGTAGTCGTTATCAATGGCGTATTGGCGAATAACAAGATCGTTTACACGCTCCAGGCCAATTAAAGTGACTTGCGTTGAATCGGGGTAGCTATTTTGGATGAATGGCACGATACGTCGTGACAGGTTTTCGTCAAGCAAAAGCTTCATTAGGTTTTGATAGTGACAGATTGATGCTCCCGATCTGCTGCAAATTGCAAACAGGCAGTAATGTCATCATCTGTTAATTCGGGGAAGTCTTCGACAATGTCAGTCCGGCTCATGCCATCTGCAAGCCAGGAAAGCACGTCATAAACAGTAATCCGCAAGCCTCTAATACACGGTTTGCCGCTACGTTTGCCAGGTTCTATGGTGATTATGTTGTGATAATCAATATTCATGGCGTTGAACTCATTCGATAATTGGTAAGCGGATTATACCGAAGGGTAACTTTGCGAATGAAGAATAAAAATTGTGTCTTTTTTTCAACAAATACCTGTATCAGGCGCATTGTCTTCAACTGACATCATGATACCAATCCAATAGCTCTTCGCCGCCCCAGTTTTCAGCGTCTGCCGGAATAGTTTCATCCGTTTGGTATACCGTCATTTGCCCGGGTTTGGGTGTGGAGACTAACAAACTTTCGGCATATTCAACGGAACAGCCTTGTTTGCCTGTTGCATCTTTCAACCATTCCGCTGCCATGGCGATGGCTTCTTGTTTGGTTTCGCCAAAGCCGAAAACGGCGTAGTCGTGTTGCACGTATAAAATGGTCATTTTTGCTCCAAATACTTAAATCTGCTTCATGGTGATGTCCAAGGTCAAAATACGATAAGCAATTTGCCTTGGCGTCATGTTTAGCAGGCGGGCGGCTTTGGCTTGTACCCAGCCGCTTTGCTCCAATGCTGCAATGACACGTTCGCGGTCATCCATGTCTGCATCATTAAAATCTACGGCAACCGATTTTTGCTGGTGATGACTGAAGCCGCCCGTGCCTATTTCATCTTCCAAGCCGGTGCTAACCATGACGTCACGATCGATAATGCCGTTTTGACTCATGATGGCGGCGCGTTCCAAGCGGTTTGCCAGTTCGCGGACATTGCCGGGCCAGTTGTGTTTCATCAGTATGCGGATGGCGCTTTCTTTGATTTCCAGCGGTCGCCCGCCTTGTTGTTCGGAAATTCTGCGCAGCAAAAATTCGGACAGTTGTGGAATGTCTTCAGTTCTGTCGCGTAGCGGCGGCATGATGACGGGCATGACATTAAGGCGGTAATACAAGTCTTCCCTGAATTTGCCTTCGGTGACTTCTTCTTCAAGATTGCGATTGGTTGCGGCAATGATGCGCACATTGACCTTGATGGTGTGCGTGCCGCCGACGCGTTCAAATTCACCTTCTTGCAATACACGCAGTAGTTTGGCTTGGAATGAGGCGGAAATTTCGCCGATTTCATCGAGAAACAAGGTGCCGTTATCGGCGAGTTCAAAGCGGCCTTTGCGTTGACTGATGGCGCCGCTAAAGGCACCTTTTTCGTGCCCGAATAATTCGGATTCTAATAATGTATCGGGCAGGGCGGCACAATTGAGCTTTAAAAAAGGCCCGCTGGCACAGCCGGAATTAAAATGAATGGCATTGGCGACCACTTCTTTACCGGTGCCGGATTCGCCGCGAATTAATACCGTGGTATTCCACTTGGCAACCTGACGGATTAAGTCGAATACTTTTACCATGGGTGGCGAATGGCCAATGATGTTCTCAAAGCTGTAGTTTTTGATTAGCGCTTGTTTAAGTTGATCGCGTTCGCTTAGCAGATTGCGCTGTTTGCGCTCAATGACCCGCAACATCTTGACGCTTTGGGCAATCAAGTTGGCAATCATTTCCATAAAGCGGGCGCGTTCACCCAGAAATTGGCTGTTGTCGGGTTGGGCGGCCAGTACGCCGATGGTGTCGCCTTCTTCTATATAGATAGGCGAGCCGATAAACGGTAATTCAGGATCATATAATCCCAAGCGGCCTAAGAAACGCGGTTCTTCAGCCACTTTTTCAACGACGATGGTGCAGCCGGCATCCAATATGGCTCCCATTACGCCTTCGCCGGGGCTGTATATAACAGGGTGATCAAGTTTGCCGGCGCCGTCAGAATGCACGGCGCTGACAATCATGCTGTTATTTTCGATTTCCTTGATGGTTATCATTCCTGAACGCATGCCTGATCTTTTATGCAAAATCTCCAGAACAGCTTGCAGTTTGGCATGCAAATCATGGGTGCTGTTTAATACCTGACTGATCAGGTACAAGGTATCAAGCTCGGCTTCGATTAGCTGGGTACGCTCAGTCATTGCAATAATCTCCCTGGCTCCTGTCTGTGCAGAGGAAAGCTTATTTTGAACCGGCATCCTTGGTCGTAATCCTGATCTATATCAATAAACCCCTTATGCTGGTTAACAATTTCTTTTGCGATAACCAGGCCCATGCCTGCTTGATTACCGCCCATGGGCCGGGTGGTGTAAAAAGGTTCAAACACTTTTCTGCGCTTTTCAATCGGGATACCCGGCCCGCTGTCTTCAATACAGATATAAACCAAATCAGCATCAGCATCGGTGGTAATTTTAAGTCGCTGTTCACTACTGTCGGAGGTGCTGACTGCCTCAATCGCATTGTCGATCAATTGCTTAAATAATATGCGCAGGCGATTTTCAGAGCCCAGTATATTCGGCAGCGGGGATAGCGGCTGCCAATGCATGTCTATACCGTAATTAAAGATACGCTGCTCACTAAGTAACAGTACTTCATGCAAAATTTGATTCAGATTCACTGGAATAACAGCGGTTTGTAGAATTTCTGGGATACATTTCTGCATGGTGGCAATGGCTGCTTCGCCGGATTGCTGAATTTGCTGCAGACTTTGTAATAGACCGGCGTGTTGATCGTCCCGCTTGTGTCTAAAAATCTGCTCGGCTGCCCTAATTTGGTTCATCGGCATTTGAATTTGGTGCATTGCCCCCAGCAACGTTTCCCTGATGCTGCGTACCCGTTGATCTTCGGACATGATGGTTTTTAAGGTCTGAATATGCAGTTCTTCCATTTGCCTGTGTTGCCGGGTAATGTCGGTAATGGTCAGTATCAGGTACTGTTTTGACGCATTTTCAAAGAAGGCATCGGCGTTGACTTCATTTTCTATAAACCAGTTGCCGGCGCAAGAAAACCAGCGAGTTTTGCGGGTTCCTTTGCCTTCTATTCTAAATTCACGGTTATGAAAGCCTTGTTCGTTAGTTTGTAACTGTGTCCATAAATCGCCCATTTCATCGCGCAGTAATTGCAGGAAATAGCTTGCCGGCTCGCCTTTATCAAGGTCAGTTACCAGGGCTTTATACATGTGGTTATCTAAAATGACCCGATCCTGATTATCGATAACGACCATTGCAATGGGCGATGAATTAATTACCGATTCAATCAATAATTTTTGATTGATCAGCTTTTTTTCCGATTCGTGCGCTTGAGTAATATCCCTATGCATGCCGATGTAATGCGAAATCGTGCCTTGCGCATTTAACATGGGCGCTATCGTCAAATCGGCAAGATAGCGTTGCCCGGATTTATGCCGGTTACACAACTTGCCGCGCCACACCTTTTTTTTGCTGATGGTATGCCATAAATCGTAATAGACATTGCGAGGGGTGGATTTATCAGATAACAGCGATTCGTTTTTACCCAGCACATCTCCAGGCTGATAGCCGGTAACGCGGCAAAACTCTTCATTAACATAAAGAATTTTGGCTTTTTTATCGGTAATGGAAATGGCTATTGGTACCTGTTCAACCGTTTCAACAAACAGGCTGTATGGCGTTTTATCAGGGTTTTCATTATTTAATTGATCAAATAAATCAGGCGCAAATTCATCAAGCACACTGGCCAAGTTGGTGTGTTCCTGAAGAAAACGTAATGAAATTTTTTTCATAGTTATATCCGTAAACTAAGTGCTTTAAGAATTACCTAGCAAATATGGCGCCAGCTTTAATAGGTATGCTGGGTACTTAGCTCTTATATCGCGTGATTCATTATCGCGTGAACTTACAAATCAAGGAAAGTAGGCTAATTGCCGAAAATATTTTGTAAGGTTTACGACACACAATTTTTTATCAATGTAGAAATGTACTACTTGCAACAGTTTTTTACGCACTAATTTGGGGCGGTTTTGATGGCTCTGGTCCGCCAAACTTGAAGCGCTCGCGCATTTGTTCGATTGGCATAATTGCTGCTGTGATGTTGTAAACAGCCTTACAAACAGCCTGGAAAATACAGTGAGCGAATACCTTCTACTTCTATTAGGCACGGCTTTGGTCAACAACGTGGTCCTGGTGAAATTTCTCGGGCTATGCCCGTTTATGGGAGTTTCGAAAAAACTGGATACGGCCTTGAGCATGGGCTTGGCAACCACTTTTGTATTAACGCTGGCCGCGATGACCAGCTGGATGTTGGAACATTTTATTTTGGCGCCTTTGCATATTCAGTTTTTACGCATACTCGCCTTTATTTTGGTGATTGCGGCGGTGGTGCAGTTCACCGAAATGGTGGTGCATAAAACCAGTCCGGTGCTGTATCAGATACTGGGGATATTTTTGCCGTTGATTACCACCAATTGCGCGGTGTTGGGCGTGGCGTTATTAAACGTACAAGAGCAGTACGGCTTTATGCAAAGCATGATTTTCGGTTTTGGTTCTGCGGTTGGCTTTACCTTGGTGATGGTGCTTTTTGCAGGACTACGTGAACGATTGGCATTGATGGCAGTACCAGTGTTATTTGCCGGCACGCCGATTGCGTTTATTACCGCCGGGATTTTATCCCTGGCGTTTATGGGGTTTGCAGGACTTTATAGTAAATAGTGCCAGGAAAGAAACTATGTATGTCTTATCCGCTATTGTCAGTTTAACTTTATTAGGGTTGTTTTTAGGCCTGTTGCTGGGTATTGCTGCCCGGTATTTAAAGGTTGAAAGCAGCCCGATTGTCGATGAGCTGGAATCATTGTTGCCCGGTTCGCAATGCGGGCAATGCGGCTTTCCAGGATGCAGGCCTGCTGCCGAAGCGCTGGCGGATGGTAAAGCACCTGCGACGATATGCCCTCCCGGCGGCAGCGCGCTGGCCGAACAAATCGCTGCTCTATTGGGATTAGACCTGGATTTAAGCGACGTTAAAGAACCCGAGTTACTGGTCGCCCGAGTCAGTGAAGATACCTGCACCGGTTGCACCCGCTGTTTTAAAGTGTGTCCTACCGATGCCATCGTCGGCGCACCCAAGCAAATTCACGCGGTGGTGGCCGATGCTTGCATAGGCTGCAAAAAATGTGTGGATGTGTGCCCGACCGAATGCCTGCAAATGCACCCGATTGAAGTCACCCTACGTAACTGGCGCTGGAATAAACCCAGCTTGCCGGAAGCGAGTAGCGGCATATGTTAAGTTTTTTCACCAGACAGCGCATTCGAGGCGGCGTGCATGCGGAAGAGCGCAAGGTTGAAACCTCCACTCAACCGATAGTTTACGATTTTCCGTTGCCGAAAAAATTGTATATCCCTTTGCAGCAACATGTCGGTAAGCCCGCTGAGCCGCTGATTAGAGTCGGTGACAAAGTGCTGAAAGGACAGTTATTAGCCTACAGTCAAGGCATGATTTCCGCACCGGTCCACGCGCCAAGTTCGGGCGTTATTCTTGATGTCAACGATTATCCGGCGCCGCATCCTTCGGCCTTACCGATTCGCATGATCGTGTTGGAAACCGACGGCAAAGACGAATGGATAGAAACCTGTCCAGTGGCCGACCCCTTCCTGTTAACGCCTGAAGATATTAGTTTGCGCGTCGGTGCGGCCGGTATTGTCGGCTTGGGCGGCGCGACGTTCCCTACTGCCGTTAAGCTCAATATGGGTCGAGAGAATCATATCGATACACTCATTATTAATGGTGCCGAATGCGAGCCTTATTTAAGTTGCGACGATAGGCAGATGCAGGAGCGTGCGGAACAGATTATCGATGGTGTGCGCCTAATGCTGCATGGCATGGAGACCGAGCATGCCGTGGTGGCGATTGAAGATAACAAGCAGCAAGCTTATTTTGCCATGCGAGCCGCTGCAGAGCCTTTTTCGCAGATTAAAGTGATACAAATCCCCACTCGCTACCCGATGGGCTGGGATCGACAATTGATCCGTTATGTCACTGGCAAAGAAGTTCCGGTCGGCTGCAGGTCGTCGGAAATCGGCGTGACCATTCACAACGTCGGTACTGCTTATGCAACTCATAAAGCCATACGCCACGGGCTGCCTTTAGTCAGCCGGGTGATTACCGTGTCAGGTGGTGCGGTGGGGCGGCCCATGAATGTTGAAGTGCCGCTGGGAACCTTAATCTCAGAGCTGTTCAATTTTTGTGAAGTCAATATTAAAGACACCGCGCGCATCATTATGGGCGGGCCAATGATGGGCGATTCGTTGCCGCATTCCGGATTACCTACCGTTAAAGCCACCAGCGGCATTCTGGCGTTAACGCAAAGCGAACTTAAAGATACCGACGAAAAACCCTGCATTCGTTGCGCGAGTTGTGTGACGGTTTGTCCGGCGGGTTTAAGGCCGTTGGATATGGCGAACAATATCCGCGTTAACCAACTGGATGCGGCTGTCGATATTGGCTTAAAAGACTGTATCAGTTGCGGCTGCTGTTCATATATTTGCCCGTCCAATATTCCGTTGGTGCAGTATTTTAAATATGCCTCTGGCGAAGTGATGGCCAGACAGCAAGCGGCGCACAAATCCGAGCAAACCAAACGCTTGATAGATGATCGCAATGCCCGTTTGGAACGCATTGCCCAGCAGCAACGCGAAGAAGAATTGGCACGACTAGCGGCGAAAGCTGAACGCGAACGATTAAAAGCCGAACAAGAGGCCGCCGTATGATGGTTCATTTAAAGCCCAGCAGTGGCGCGCATGTCGGCGCTAAATCCAGCGTCAGTCAAATTATGTGGCAAGTCATGCTGGCGCTAACACCGGCGACAGTATTCGGCATTTGGTGTTTCGGCTGGCCGGCGCTGAATCTGTTTGTGATTACCGTGTTGTCGGCAGTGGGTTTTGAAGCCTTCTGTATTCGGTTGGCGGGCAGGGCGGCTATACCGGTCATTATGGACGGTTCAGCACTGTTGACCGGCTGGCTGTTGGCGATGACGCTACCGCCCTGGGCGCCGTGGTGGATAGGCGTGGTCGGTGCCGGACTGGCGATTGTATTAGGCAAGCAAGTGTATGGCGGCCTGGGGCAAAACCTGTTTAATCCGGCCATGTTAGCCAGGGTCGCGTTGCTGATTTCTTTTCCTATCGAAATGACCACTTGGGCTAATGTGTCGCCGCTGTTTTTTTCGGATTCGCCAGGGTTGGTAGAGAGTTGGCGTATTACCTTTACTGGGATTGAAAATTTAGACGCAAGCACCGGCGCGACTACCTTGGGCTATATCAAAACTGAATTTTCTCAAAACCGGCTATTGACCGACATCCTCAAGGATTATTCCGGTTTTCTTGATTTCATCGGCTGGACGCGCGGCAGTATGGGCGAAAACTCTGCGCTGTTATTGGGCTTGGGCGGTGTGTGGTTAATCCGTAAAGGAATTATTCAATGGCAGATTCCGGTGTCGTTATTGTTGACGGTTGTGTTGTTATCTGGAATTTTTCATCTCATTGATGGTGAGCATTATGTCGGCCCGCTGCTGCATTTAAATTCAGGTGCGATGATGTGTTTGGCATTCTTTATCGCCACCGATTATGTCACTTCACCGAATACGAAGACGGGCCAGCTGGTGTTTGGCTCCGGTTGTGGGCTGCTGATTTTTGTTATTCGTACTTGGGGTGCGTATCCCGAAGGTGCAGGGTTTGCGGTATTGCTGATGAACTCGGCGACACCATTGATCGATCATTACATTCGGCCGCGAATATACGGACGAGACCGTAAGGGCAAGCCACTTGAAATACCAAAATCGTAGGCTGGAGCGTAAATTATGAAAATTGACCCAGCAACAATCGAGCGCATAAAAACACAGGCTACCTATTATCTGGAATGGCTAAAGCGCTGGCTGGAACCAGCAAATCTTGCGAGGCTTAGACCCAAGCTTGAATTTCAAACTGGGATATTGGCGGGCTTTGCGTTACTGGCCAGTGTACTGCTGGGGGTCACCAATTGCAGTACCGAAGGCACTATTCAACGGCGTCTCGATGAAGATTTAATCAAGTCACTGGAAGAAGTCGTTCCGGCTGCTTTACATGACAACGATATGCTGCAAGACACGCTAACGATCCCGTCAGCAGAATACAACATCGGTGCCAATGAAACCACCGTATATCTGGCTAAGCAAGCGGGAAAAGTCACTGCTGTGTGCTACAAATTTATCGCGCCAGATGGTTATTCCGGCGCCATCAATATGATTATGGGCATAGACCGAGACGGCAATATTTTGGGTGTGCGGGTGCTTAATCACAAAGAAACTCCCGGCCTGGGCGATAAAATCGAAGTTGCTAAATCGGATTGGATATTGAAGTTTGTTGGTCGCTCGCTGGACAATTTAACGCCCGCACAATGGGCGGTTAAAAAAGACGGCGGCGAATTCGATCAGTTTGCCGGTGCCACTATTACCCCGCGCAAATCAGTCCAGGCAATTAATCGCGGCTTGCAATTGTTTAAAGCGCATCAAGCACAACTGATCAATCCTTAAGGAGCTCGCCATGTTTCTATCAGAAAGCTTTCGCAAAATCGCCAGTGACGGACTTTGGAATAATAATATTGTGTTCGGCCAAAACCTGGCGCTGTGCCCGTTACTGGCCGTGACCGGCACAGCAACTAACGGCTTAGGAATGGGATTGGCAACATTGGTGGTGATTACCGCGTCGAACGGTTTGATTTCACTTACCCGGCATTTAATTCCCAGTGAAATCCGCATTCCGATTTTTGTCTTACTGATCGCTGCATTGGTGACTTTGGTGGATATTTTAATGAATGCCTGGGCGCATGAGCTCTATAAAGTGCTGGGCTTGTTCATTGCCTTAATCGTTACCAACTGCGCCTTACTTGGCCGCGCCGAAGCCTTCGCTTCTAAACAGCCGGTTAAAGAAGCTTTGTGGGACGGTTTCATGATGGGCTTAGGTTTTCTCCTTGTGCTGGTCGCGCTCGGTGCGGCAAGAGAAATCAGCGCAGCGGGCACTTTATTCGCTAACGCCTCATTGCTGCTGGGCGAATCGTTCAGCTTTCTGGAAGTGACTGTTATTCCCGACTACAAAGGCTTTTTATTGATGGCGCTGCCGCCCGGCGGTTTCATCATGCTGGGTTTTTTGATCGTCGGTAAGCGCCTGATTGATCAAAAATTTGCGACCAAAAAAGTGCTGGTACCTGTTTCAACTGAAGAAGCCATTATCGAAGAAGCTTAAGGAGGCATCATGAACGTCGGAGTGTGTTACGCAGAAGCTGATAGGCAACTTTGGATGCGCCTGGAAGTGCCCGATAACAGCACTGTAGAAGAAACTATCAAGTTGTCGGGCGTGTTAATTCGTTATCCGGAAATAAACCTGGCCAACCAAAAAGTCGGCATATTCGGCAAAATTGCCGCGCTGGATGCTACGGTGAAGGATGGCGATAGGGTGGAGATTTATCGGCAAATAACGGTCGATCCGCAAACGGTGCAACGGCGTAGACGTTGATTTTTATCAACTTAAAGATCAACAGATCATCATGTATCGTAATGATCAAGCAGAGAAGGGTTTTTTCACTTTACATAATTAATGAGAATCATTACTATTAATAAAAATGTATTAAGTGAGAGTTGAGCCATGTATGTATGCGTCTGTAAAGCAGTAACCGACAAGCAAATTACCAGTGCCATTAGTGAGGGGATTTGTACGCGTAAACAATTGTTTCAATGCCTTGGTGTGGGCCGAGACTGTGGTAAATGTAACACTCACATAAAAGAATTGATTAACCTCAATCTTCCTAAACAACAGATAATGGAGCCGGTCTAAACGCTTCTTTTCTTAACAATGGGTGAAAATATGAAAGGCGATACTAAAGTCATTGAATACCTTAATAAAGCTTTGGAAAATGAATTAACCGCCATTAACCAGTATTTTCTGCATGCCAGAATGTACAAAAACTGGGGCTTTCAAAAGCTTAATGAAAAGGAATATCACGAATCCATTGATGAAATGAAACATGCCGATCAGCTAATAGAGCGGATTCTTTTTCTCGAAGGCCTGCCCAATCTGCAAAATATCGGCAAAATATTGATCGGTGAAAATCCCCTGGAAATGCTCAGTTGTGATTTAAAACTCGAGCACATTGCTGTGCCTTTACTCAGAGAAGCTGTTGCCTATTGTGAGACGGTGAGTGATTTCGTATCCCGCGAACTGTTTTCCCACATCCTGGAATCGGAAGAAGAGCATATCGACTGGCTGGAAACCCAGCTGGAATTGATTGAAAAAGTGGGTATTCAAAATTATTTACAATCGCAGATGTAATAATTTCCAGCACTTTGGTGGGCAAAAAACTGCCCACCTTCGCTGACTTTTTACTAATGGCGCTGTAGAAATTTATCGATAAATAACGGTCGAAACGCAAACGTTGCAGCGGAGCAAACGTTAATGCCAAGGCAAGACAGGTACGGCAGAAACACTATTTTTCGGCGAGCCTTTTAATATCCGGTCGCTGTAGACCATATAAACTAACGTATTGCGGTTTTTATCATAAAACCTGACCACCTGCATCGACTTGAAAACAAGTGAGGTGCGCTTTTTAAATACATCCTCACCCTCACGCTCGCCTGCTTTGATTTTCGGATCAAGATTCACCGGTCCGGTTTGATGGCATGACAAAGACGCGTCGGAAGTGTCTTCAGCCACACCGACAGCCCCGGAAATACCGCCGGTTTTCGCCCGGCTGATATAACAGGTCACACCGGCAATGTCCGGATCGTCAAATGCTTCAATGACTATTTTATTGTCCGGCCCAAGGAGTTTAAAGTCGGTATCAACAGAACCGATCAAATCCGCCAGGGCTGAGGTAGTGAAAGCCAGTAAAAATAAGCTGATAACAACGGTGTTTTTCATAACAGTACCCCTAAAAATTCAAAAATCTCATTCCCCCGCCAGGCATTACCGTTAAGCAAATCAAGCGCACTTTACGAGAATGGCGCAGGGGTAAAGATACTATTGTATATCTTGCGCAGTGCGAAGTCGGGTAGGTTGAGCAACATCTTCTCGTTGCCCAACATTTTTCGTATATTGATGTCGGGCAGAAACAGCATGCCCGACCTACAGGGCTACGCAAATGGGTTAGCCTTCATTTGATGTTTAATGCCCACCTCACACATACGGCGTGCCATCTCTGTGGACGAATTCCCACTTTCCTTCAACGAGCAAGGCTTTGAGGTCGTCATCGGGATAGCTCCCTTCGTCTCCCGGTGTTCTGTCGCCGACTTCGAGGTACACAACTTCCTCTGTGGTTTCATTGACTAGGCGGTGTCCGTTGTCTGTGCCTGCCTTGAAACCTGCGCACATTCCGGGAGACAGTTGGGTTTGGCCTTCATTGGTGTGTAGTGTCGGCTGACCTTGGAGGATATACACAAACTCGTCTTGCTTGGTGTGTGCATGGCGAAGGGCCGAGACTGCGTTAGGAGCCAGACGGGTTAAATTTACGCCAAAGTTTGTCAGGCCAAACAGATCGCCAAGTGGGTGCTTCACTCTGCCCGCCATGCGTGATGCGAATGACTCCGGATAGACGGAAGGCTTAGTTCGTGCTGGCACATTGGCAGCGGTGACGGCGATTAGCTTTGGTTTTTCTGACATGCGAACCTCGTGGGACGGGAAGATGGGGTAACGATATCAACAGTCGGGTAGGTTGGGCAATATCTTCTCGTTGCCCAACATTTTTCGTATATAGATGTCGGGCAGAAACAGCATGCCTGATCTACAGGGCTGTTCAATCCTATACCCCATCCTCCAAATGCCCATAAGCCGGCAAAGTTTCCAGTCGTGAATCTTCCAGCGGTTTACCCACGGTAAAGTGGTACAGGCTCTGGAATTTATCGTCTTTGAACCCCAAAAGCTCATGCACGCTGTCATCAAAGTAACAGCCGATACCGGTGCCGCGAAAACCTGCCGCTTCCGCTTCCAGATATAACGTTTGGCCTATCAGGCCGCATTCCCAGAACAAGCGGCGGTAAAGCCACGGCGCCGCTTGGATGGTTTCACTGAATTCCGCAACCATGCCCAGGCTGAAGGCGCTGTCGCTGGCGATGGGTTGATGGCAGGACAACGTTTTGGCAATTTGTTTGCAATCGCCTGAAAGCAAATGATAAAGCGGCAATGCTTCTGACACTTTTTGCCAGTCAAAATCAGTCAAGGTTGCGGCCTGCAATTTTGCCAGAGCATCGTGATCTCTCGGCAATGCGTATACGCCGGGAGCTAAACCTTCAACGCGATGGACAAATATAAACAGGTGGATTTTCGGCGGCCAGCGCCACAGCTCAAATGCGGCGGTGGTCGGTAAAACGGCGGCCAGCATTCGATAAAAATCAGTTTGCGGCATCGGCGGCATTTTGCCGTCAAACTGTTGCGCGCTGCGGCGTTGCCGGATGATTAGCGTTGCTGTTTTTGTGCAGGTTGATTTTATAGGTTGCCGTTCAGTTTGCCATTCCGGTTCTTCAGTTCGCGGTTTGCTTGCAGCGGTTGAGACTTCATCAATGACCGGCCACTTATACATATGATAGGCGCGAAGGCTATCGGCTTTGCCGGACCAAGTTCCTGATTGCGCGGCTTCCAGCAGAGCCTGGGCGTCTAATGGTTTGCCGCCAGAATGGGTATTAATCCGGCAAATAATGTCGGCTGATTCATGTTCTTGTGATTTGAAGTCATCCCGATCAAGTCCCAACAGTTTGGCGATGTCGTCATCCGACCATTCGGCCAGCAATTCCACCGACCAGCCCAGTGTCGCCGCCGCGTAGCGCAGCGCCCCCAGCGCATGACCAATATCATGCTGGCAATAACGAAAAGCTCTTTCTCCATATTTCCAGGCTTCCCGCCAATGGACGGACGATAAGCCGATCAATATGTCAGAATTAGGCAAATTGCTTGCAAATTGGCAACGCTGTTCAAGCGTATGGTCGTGGCTGACATAGTGGTAAACCCCTGATTGAATAAAATCATTACCAGCGCTAACCAGATAAGCTTCAGTCGGATGCAGGTTGCCGCTGGATGGGTTGCAACGTAATGCCCAGCGGCTGGGTCCAAATTGTTTCCACGCTGACAGACCGAAGGCTAATTCCAGTAACAAACCGGCATTAGTCAGGTTTAACGGTTTTACCGCTATGGTTTCCGGATTATCCAAATCGCTAAACAAGGGCTCAAGTTCTGCGCCGGGTAAGGGCAATTTAATAATATCGCACCCGGAAAAATGCCGGAATTGGTCGGGTTGATCTTCCCAATCGATTGATTCCGGGCCTTTGGCGTATCGCTCCAGGCTGTGCTTGGTGCGATTGTGGTAGTTTAGGACGGTTTCGGTTTGCTTATTCATAAGGGTAAATCCACGGAGAAAAGCTATCTTCAAAAGGGGGCAAGGATCTTCCCATATTTGCCTGAAATTACAATATTACAGATTAATTGATCAACTTGGGCTCCATCGCCAAATCCTCTACCCAACAACCAATCGGGTTGCCGAGATTCATCTCCCTGTCTTCAAAGCGCACTAGAAAAACACTGCGGGTTGGCTCTTCTTCGACATGTCCAATCATCGTAAGTACGCCGCGTGTACCGGCTTCGACCAATATCTCGCCCTCGGCGCCGTTGGGTATGGAGCCGTCATCCATAATCGTTTTTGCAGCATAAACGACATCGCCAATATCTAAGTCTTCAATTTTCATGGTTTCTCTCCTTTGGTTTGTAGTAAACCTTACATTGTTGGTTTTGTGTGTGCGTAAAACCTGTCTGAAAGGACGTTGTTTATTGTCATGCCGCTTTGTTAAAGCCTTATTAAACAAGCGATTAAACAATTAGAAACGAAATGGCATACAGGTTGCTTTAGATATTTACAAGAACGATGCCAACCCTTTTAGGAGACTTAAGATGATTACACTCACAGACAAAGCCATCACCGCAGTTGGCCGTTTTATCGCCAGCTCGGAAATGCCTTCCGCCGGTCTTCGCATTGAAGTTACCGATGGCGGATGTTCAGGCTATCAATACGGGTTGAAATTAGAAGCCACCCAGACACCAGATGACACCGTGATTGATTGCGGTGAAGTTAAGGTATTTATCGATCCGGGCAGCTTGCCGATGCTGGATGGCATGAATGTCGATTTTCTCGACAGCATCGACGGTTCAGGATTTAAGTTTACCAACCCGAATGCGGCTAAAAGTTGCGCTTGCGGCACATCGTTTAATACCAGTGCTGAAGGCACCGGAACAAAGACCTGCTCGTAATTTAGGGTGGGCAAGCTGTTTTGCCCACCGAAACGTGATTAATGGTGGGCAGAACAGCGTCGCTTAAAGCGCCTACTGTTGGTGTCCACCCTACAAGTTAACTTGAGGATAAAGCCATGTGGGACTATTCAGACAAAGTAAAAGAGCATTTTTTCAACCCTAAAAATGCGGGCGCGGTCGTTGATGCCAATGCGACAGGCGAAGTGGGTTCAATCAGTTGCGGCGACGCCTTACGGCTGACTTTAAAAGTTGATGATGACAGTGAAGTCATTCTTGAAGCAGGTTTTCAAACCTTCGGTTGCGGCTCTGCAATTGCATCGTCATCAGTATTAACCGAAATCATCAAAGGCATGACGCTTGATGAAGCCTTAAAAGTTACCAACCAAGATATTGCCGATCAACTCGAAGGCTTACCGCCAGAAAAAATGCATTGCTCGGTGATGGGACGTGAAGCGCTGCAAGCTGCGATTGCCAATTATCGCGGTGAAGAATGGAAAGACGATCACGAAGAAGGCGCATTGATCTGTAAATGTTTCGCAATCGATGCGGTAATGATCGAAGAAATGGTCTGGGCCAATAAATTGCGCACCGTTGAAGATGTCACCAACTTTACTAAAGCCGGTGGCGGTTGTGCTTCTTGCCATGAAGACATTGAAGCCATTCTGGAAAAAGTGCTGGCTGAAAAAGGCGAGAAATTTGACCCAACTGCCGCACCGGTTGAAGCGCCAGCAAAAATCGCCGCAGTGAAAACACCACTGACCAATTTACAACGCATCAAAAAGATCGAGGAAGTATTGGAGTCATTAAGACCGGCATTGATGGCTGACGGCGGCGATGTGGAACTGGTTGAAGTCATCGGCAATACCGCTTACGTCAACATGACCGGCGCCTGTAACGGTTGCCAAATGGCGGCGATGACCATTGCCGGCATCCAACAACGCTTGATGGAAGTCATGGGCGAATTTATTAAAGTCGTCCCGGCAACGGAAATGGCTAAACTGGTCAATATTGAGGTGGCGTGATGAGCGATATTTATCTTGATAATAATGCCACTACTAAGGTTGATCCTGTCGTAGTCGATGCGATGATCCCTTATTTTCTTGAACAATACGGCAACCCGTCATCCATTCATAAGTTTGCCGACGGCGTGGCGCGCGGGCTCAAGCAAGCCCGGCAGCAGGTTCAAGCCTTGATTGGTTGTGAGCATGATTCTGAAATTATATTTACCTCTTGCGGCACTGAATCCAATTCCACAGCAATGCTTTCTGCAATCAAAGCGCAGCCGAATAAAAAGGAAATCATCACCACCACGGTTGAGCATCCGGCCATTTTAAGCGTCTGTGAATATCTTGAAAAAGAAGGTTACACCATTCATAGAATGCCGGTTGATAAGGCTGGACGCTTAAACCTGGAATCGTATAAAAAATTGCTATCCGACCAAGTGGCGCTTGTTACGGTGATGTGGGCTAATAATGAAACCGGCACCATTTTCCCGGTCGTGGAAATGGCGGAAATGGCTAATGCTGCGGGGGTGATGTTTCATACTGATGCAGTACAAGCCGTCGGCAAGATTCCAATGATGCTGCAAGATACCAAAATCGATATGTTGTCGGTGTCCGGCCATAAATTGCACGCTCCCAAAGGCATTGGCGTGTTGTACCTGCGTCGCGGCACAAGGTTCCGTCCATTGTTACGCGGTGGTCATCAAGAGCGCGGCAGAAGAGCCGGGACTGAAAACAGCGCATCTATCGTCGGCTTGGGTAAAGCCTGTGAATTAGCGTTAGAGTTTATCGAATATGAAAACACCAAAGTCAAAGCCATGCGCGATCGCCTGGAGCGCGGCATTACCGATGAAATTCCGCATTGTTTCGTCACCGGCGACTTATATAACCGCTTACCAAACACGACTGACATAGCGTTTGAATATATCGAAGGCGAATCGATTTTGATGCTGTTGAATAAAGCCGGTATCGCTGCATCCAGCGGCTCGGCCTGTACTTCCGGTTCGTTAGAACCTTCGCATGTAATGCGGGCCATGGACATTCCATACACTGCGGCGCACGGCACCATTAGGTTTTCATTTTCGCGCTACAACAGCATGGCGGAAGTCGATGAAGTATTGAAAGTGATGCCGGGGATTGTTGCAACGTTGCGGAAATTGTCGCCTTATTGGGATGGTAACGGGCCTGTGGCCGATCCTGAAAAGGCGTTTGCGCCGACTTATGCGTAAGTGATTTGAACGGCTATCGTCCCCACGCTCTGGCGTGGGAATGTCGCCTTTGACGCTCCAGCGTCGCGTTTCGGAACGCCGAAGCGTTGCCGTATGCGTTCCCACGCAGAGCGTGGGAACGATGAATGACTCTGCGCTCCGGTTGAGCGCAATGTTAGGAACAATGGGCATTACCCCAGCCTACCTGCTGGAATTTTTGGGTTTAGTTTTTTCTCTAGATAAACCTCAAGCGCCGCCACCCAAAAATAATCATCAGGTTTTTTTACATTGAACAGAATAAGCCGAGCTTCGGAGTCGGATGCTAAATTGGTCATAACTCCACCAGTGTTAGCTGGGAGATGTTGGAGTGCTCTTTTTCTTGAATTATCAAAACTACGACCAACTCTAATAACTCCCCTTTGGGGGTGCCAAAAAACATATACGCCAGGATTCCATACATGCTCGGCTATTGAATCTGATGCCTCCGAGACAGAAATATCAATAACGATAAATTTTTCAAGAATTGGATTGAACTCTGACTTGAAAATATTAATTACATCTTCTCTCTGCATTGCTGTCGGTTCCTAACAAGCCAAGTAGGGTGGGCAACGCTTTTTTTGCCCACGCTGAATAAAAGCTATTGAGATAAACGGTGGGCAGAAAAGCATTGCCCACCCTACATTTGAATGCCACATTTGGGTTTTTCATTTCTGGTCAATCACGATTATGTTTTCTTCTGAATTTGCTGGCTTTAGCCGAATCGTTCGGAATTATCGCATAGTGCTTGTTTTCGTAGGCTTCAATTAAGGTGACCAGCATTTCCATTTCCTTCGCCTCGGGCGTGTTGGCTTCAGCTTGAAAAATCATTTCCAGGCTCTGGAGCATTGCTTTTAGTTCGTCATCGTTACTGATTGGTTTGTTAATCATCAGTTTTCACCAGGTTTTAATTCAAATTTACCCATTCCCCATTTTGTCAGCTTTACGACAATTCCTTGGTTCTCGCGCTGTATTGTTCTGTCGGCATTGCGTCAATCAAGGCGTGCATCCCGCTATTTCCGCCGATTAGATAGTTGGCAAGTAATTTGCTGTATTGAATTTAGTAGGGTACTCACTGCGTACCTTTTCATAAGCTAAACAATGGTACGCAGTGCGTACCCTACGGTGAATTATGAAAACTCAGCTCCGCCAAATCATTATCGACGACACCACGCTCAGGGATGGCGAGCAATCTGCAGGCGTGGCGTTTTCGCTGGACGAAAAGCTGGCGATTGCAATGCAGTTGGCGAACTTGGGTGTGCCGGAACTGGAAATCGGTATTCCGGCAATGGGTGCGGTTGAGAGAGAAGAAATCAAGGCGATTGCGGCATTAAAGCTGCCTGCAAAACTTCTGGTCTGGTCAAGAATGCGCCGTGATGATTTGCCTGCTTGTTTAGGCTTGAACGTAGATAAGGTGGATTTATCCATTTCGGCTTCCGATCAGCATATTCAGCACAAACTCAAGCAAAGCCGTGAGTGGGTGTTAAGCACGATCAGCAGTTGTGTTCAGGAAGCAAAAGATCTTGGTTTGGATGTGTGTGTCGGCATGGAAGACGCTTCACGTGCCGATGTGGATTTTTTAATCCGTATGGCTGAAGCGGCTGAACAAGCTGGGGCGAGTCGGATTCGGTTCGCAGATACTGTCGGCATCATGGAACCGTTTGGTGTATTTGAGACGATCAAAAAGTTAAGGGCCGCCACGGATTTGGAAATTGAAATGCACGCTCATGACGATTTAGGGTTGGCTACGGCTAATACCTTGGCGGCGGCGCTGGCTGGGGCAACACATTTAAACACGACAGTAAATGGATTGGGTGAACGCGCCGGTAATGCCGCATTGGAAGAAGTGGTGGTGGGTTTAAAGCAGTTGTATGGGTTTGAAACGGGCATCGCTCTACAGAATTTTCCGATACTTTCCGAACAAGTGGCCCGCGCCTCGGGTGATGCTATTGGCAGTCGCAAAAGCCTGATCGGCAAAAATGTCTTTAGTCATGAAGCGGGCATTCATGTCGATGGCTTGTTAAAAGATCCAAAGAATTATCAAGGGGTTGATCCGGCTGTAGTGGGTCGCAGTCATCAACTGGTGTTAGGCAAGCATTCCGGAACACAGGGGGTTATTCATGCTTATCAGCAAATGGGTATTCCGGTCACCCGAATCCAGGCGCAAGCCTTATTAACTCAGGTCAGACGCTTTGTCAGTGAGTTTAAACAGCCACCCAACGCGGTGGATCTCAACCGATTTCATCAAAATCTTTAGGAGAGGCAGTCATGAACGAAGTTAGCGAAAAACAAATTTGTGAGCCGGAAATTAATCAGTTGAGTCCATTCATGGTTCGACAAGCTCACCACGAACGGAATTGTCATGATCACCACGAACGGAATCAACAGCTCACCGTTCGTCCTGAGCTTGTCGAAGGACAAATTAAAGATGAAATGGAAATACCCGATCAGGATGATCGTTATCCCGGTTCATTTTTCCGTATTCCAGGAGCGCCTATTACGGGTAGCACGACCTGGAGCCTAAGCTAGTGGTTATGGTCATGTCCAATAACGCAACAATCAGCACTGAAAAACCGTTGAGTTTTTTCGCCCAGTGGCACGAGGACGTTTATTGTGTTTTTGGGCGTGATCCTGCTGCGCACAGTGTCTGGGAAATTTTACTGACTTATGCGGGCGTGCATGCGGTGTTGACGCATCGAGTCACACATCGCTTATGGCATGCAAACTGGCATCTGTCGGCCAGAATTCTAGCGGCATTCAGCAAGATGATTACCAGTGTCGATATTCACCCGGCGGCAACTATCGGGCGACGCTTGTTTATCGATCATGCGCTGGGGGTAGTGATCGGCGAGACGGCGGTAATTGGTAATGACGTCACGCTTTATCACGGCGTCACTTTGGGCGGCACCACTTGGAACAAAGAAAAACGTCATCCGACCTTGGGCAATAACGTCATGGTGGGGTCGGGTGCCAAGATTCTTGGCGCAATTACGCTGGGTAACAATGTCCGCGTCGGCGCTAACTCTGTGGTCATTAAAGATGTACCGGCTTGTTGTACGGTGGTGGGCATTCCAGGACGGGTGATTCAAAGCAAAGGTACCCAAATCCAGAACCTTCATGGCATTGATTTGGATCATCACTTGATTCCTGATCCGGTGGGTAAAGCGATTGCCTGTTTGATGGAACGCATTGATGAGCTGGAGGCCGGGCAGAAACAGGCGCTTAAAGTGTTGGCGGAAGATAGTTGCGACGTGTGTGATGCGGAAAGCATTTGCGCCCCCAGAAAAGAGACGCCGGTAAAACGGGCGGCGGGAGCGGCATAAATGGATCTGTTAGATTTTGAAGCACAAGGTTTGTATTTTGAAGAACCTGATGTTACCGGGGTTAAAGAATTGATAGCCACGGCAGCAGAGAATTATGCGGACGGCGATGCTGAACAACCCTTATTGAAAGCGTATGCGCTGGCACCAGAATCGTTGAATGTATTGGTCGCCTTAAACCGGTTTTATTACTACCAGCACCGGCTCGATGATGCATTAGCGGTAACCACAAAAGCGTTGGCTGTGATCAGGCCGTTGGTGGCTTTTCCGGAAAATTGGCGCTTGTTGGAGCTGGGGCATATTACCGGCGCTCCGTCCGAATTATTAACTCAAGTCAGGTTGTATTTATTTACCCTAAAAGCAGTTGGCTTCCTGAATATGCGTTTGGACAATCTTGATGTGAGTCAGGCCATTTTTGAAAAGCTGGTGAGTTTAGATAGTAAGGACAGGATTGGCGCACAAGGATTATTGGAATTAGTGGTTAAGCGTAAAGCGGATGTAGGTTGGGGAGCAACATCATGTTGAAAGAGAAAACAGACCGGCTGCTGACCATTATGGCCTTAGCTGCATTTATTATTCTGGCACTTTATCTCCTGATTCAGGATACCGCTTTAATTGGTCCTATTTAATTTATTCCATGATCAGAATTCAAAACCGTCATTCCGGCATGGATAGGTTTGAATTTACCATCCATGGCACTGGATAGCCGCTCCCGGCGGATATGACGAGCTTGCGTATAGTTTGACAAAGTAGAGTTAATTACCGGAGAAAAACCATGAGTTTTGAAGAAGATTTGGAAGAGCTGGAATCCGCTGAAGATTTTTTACAGTATTTTCAGCTGGAATATATCCCTAGCGTGGTACATGTGAATCGTCTGCATATTCTGCAACGTTTCCATGATTATCTACAAAAAGCTGGCGATGACATGCCGGAAAATGAACCGGCAAAGCGGGCTGTCTACAGTAAATTGCTAATGCGCGCCTATCAGGATTTTGTTGAATCCGATGCCCAAACCGAAAAGGTGTTCAAGGTGTTTTCGATGGCTGAGGCGTCGCAAACGGCATTTGTTTCTTTAAGCGACATAAAAACATGAACCCCGATAGATTCGACGAAGGCCGGTTTGAATTCGGTGAATCGGTTCGGGTCACCAGAAATGTCCGCAATGACGGCACCTACCCCGGAATGGATGTGGGTACGCTGTTAGTTCGCCGGGGCAGTGTCGGCAATATTCTTAATGTCGGCACTTTTTTACAAGACCAAGTGATTTATACCGTGCATTTCCTGTCTGTTGACCGAATGGTGGGCTGTCGACTGGAAGAGCTGATCGGTGGCGATGAACCTTGGAATCCCAGTCGCTTTGAGTTCAGGGATAAGGTGGTTTGCAGTATCGATTTAGGCTTAAAGGGCAATGTATTGTTCCCAAAAGGTACGGATGGCGAGGTCTTCAAGGTGATCAGAGACCATGAGCTCATTCAATACCATGTTGCTTTTCAGGGCAGGGTCCTGCAAGTACCGGAAACAGCTCTAGCGCCCGCACACCCTGAGTCATTTGTTGAGCCAGAGAATTGATATGACCAAAATCGACAAGCCCATTCAGCTGGAAACTTATAACTTGTTAAGAGCAGCGTTAAGCTTATTCAAAAAGACACCTGCTGAATTGGCTGAGGACGAATTAAAGCAAGCCAAAATCCAAGCTTTAAATGAGTTCAAGATTGAGAGTAGGGTGCTTAACGCGCCTGAAGCGGCGGCAGTCATCATTACCGAACAAGAACTGCAACAAGCCTATCAGGAAATTCGCGGTCGCTATCAGGACGAGGACGCTTTCCTAATGGATTTGAAAAAAAATCAGCTCGATAAAGACAGTTTGATGGCCGCCTTGCATCGTCAGTGTAAGGTCAATACGGTGTTGGAGTTTGTTGCCCGCAATGCGCCGGATATTAATGATGTGGAAATCGGCATTTATTACCATCTGCATGCCGAGCAATTTAATCGCCCTGAGCGGCGTGAAGTCTGCCATATCTTTATTAGCATCAATCCCGATTATCCCGAAAACACCGAAGAAATGGCGTTAATGCGCGCGGAGGAAATCTCCGAGAAACTGCAAAAAAAACCGCACAAATTTGCCGATCTCGCCTTAAAGCATTCTGAATGCCCAACCGCATTACAAGGTGGTGTGTTGGGTACCGTGTCACGCGGCACACTTTATCCGGAAATAGACGAGGTGCTGTTTAATTTAAAGTCCGGCCAAGTCAGCAATGTAGTCAAATCAGAAATAGGCTTTCATGTGGTGCTGTGTAAAAGTGTACAAAAACCTGAAACCCTGTCCCTGGCCAAAGCCACACCGAAAATACGTCAGCTAATGAAAGAACGCGCCCGGCGTACTTGTCAGCGCGCTTGGATAGCCAGTTTAACTAACCTTGAATCCGGGGAAAGCAGCCATGAGTGATAAAGAAATCAAACACTGTTCATTTTGCGGTATAGAACAGTCGGCATCAGTACCCCTGATTGCTGGCGCGGAAGGGTATATTTGCGGGGCGTGCGTGTTATTAGCCAATCAGGTGGTCACCAATTGGAGCCGGAAAAAAGAGCTTTCCGAGATGCAAGGGCCGTTGCCTATCCCCGCCAAGATTAAAGCGCATCTTGATCAATACGTTATCGGCCAGCATCTGGCTAAAGAAATCTTGTCGGTGGCGGTTTATAACCATTACAAACGACTCAAGCATGAAGGCGGCGATGCCGGGTTGGGCGAGTACGACAAAGACGTTGAGATCGGCAAATCGAATATCTTGTTGATCGGTCCATCGGGCACCGGCAAAACTTTGTTAGCTAGCACCCTGGCAAAAATCGTCGGTGTGCCGTTTGTGGTTGCCGATGCCACCACGCTGACGCAAGCCGGTTATGTCGGCGATGATGTAGAAAACATCCTGGTCCGGTTGCTGGATGTTGCTGAAGGCAATATGGCTAATGCCGAATGGGGCATCGTTTATATTGATGAAATCGACAAAATCGCCCGCAGTCCGGAATCACAAACCGGCACCCGCGATGTGTCCGGTGAAGGCGTGCAGCAGGCATTACTGAGGTTAGTCGAAGGCTCGCATGTAAAAATTTCCGGTAAAGGCTCGCGCAACAAAGACGGCGAATCCACTATCGATACCCGCAATATTCTGTTTATTGCCGGTGGGTCGTTTCCAGGTCTGGAGAAGTATGTCGAAAAACGTTTATTGCCGACCAATTCAGCAATTGGCTTTCATGCTGAGGTCAATAAGCAGACTGAAAAACCAACATTGGACGCTATGCTCAATGCCACACAGCCCAGTGATTTACGTAAGTTTGGTTTGATCCCGGAATTTATCGGCCGCTTTCCGGTGTTGGCGCCGTTGGAAGCGCTGGATGTCGACTCATTGATTAAGGTGTTAACCGAACCCAAAAATGCACTGGTGCGGCAATATCAGCAATTGTTTGCTTTCGAAGGCGTCGAGCTGAAGTTTGAGCACGACGCCTTGGTTGAAATTGCCAAAAAAGCTATAGAACGGGAAACCGGCGCACGCGGCTTGCGCAGCATCATGGAGCAGATTTTACGCAAAACTATGTTCGATATTCCGTCTGTCGACGATGTTGAGCAATGTATTGTCGATGCCGATGTCGTTAAAGGTGAGGGCGAGATTCACTTGGTAAAGAAAGAAGAAGACAAGCTCAGGCAGCAGGCTGGGTAGGATGGGTAGAGCGGGAGCGAAACCCATCATAGCGAACCCCATCATTCAAATGGAAACGAGAAAATAATTAAACAACGAGAGACTTATGAAAACAGAAGACAAAATCCACAAGCAATTGGCAGACAACCCCGTCATTCTTTACATGAAAGGGATACCGGCAAATCCACAATGCGGATTTTCGGGTAAAACAGTCGGGATACTCGATGCTACCAAGATCCCTTACGCTTATGTGAATGTACTGGAAGCGCCATTTATTCGTGAAAAGTTACCGAGTATTTCCCATTGGCCAACTTTCCCTCAATTGTTTGTTAATGGGGAGTTAGTGGGCGGTTGCGACATTGTTGAAGAAATGTCTAACAACGGCAGTTTGTTACCGTTATTAACTGCCGCCGCGTCGAAAACAGCAGAATCCACCGAAGGCTTGAGCACATCCGAAGTTGCGCAACTTGTGCAGCAGGGAATTCCTGACGCGCAAGTGATTGTCGACGGTGCAGGCTGTGATTTGTTGATCTCGGTAGTTAGCGAGCAATTTGGTGATTTATCAATCGTAAAGAAGCAGCAGCTGGTGTTGGCAACATTAAAAGAACCGTTGGCCTCGGGCAAACTGCACGCGGTCAGCGTTAAGGCTTATACGCCGGAAGAATGGCAGTCATTACAGGATGCCAAAAAAGATCCTGGTCTGTTGCAAATACAGCTTTAAGTTGCAAGTAGACCCGTATTTTCCGAATCTAATTTTGTACTGACACTAAGTGAGGACATCATGGCTAAAGTAGGCATTTTTTTTGGCACAGATACCGGCAATACCAGACGGGTCGCGAAAGATATTTCCACTACACTAACGAGTGCGGTGGCTGCTAAACCAGTGAATATACGCAATGCAACCGTCGAGGACTTGCTGGGTTTTGAAACCTTAATATTAGGCACACCGACTTACGGAGAAGGCCAACTGCCAGGCTTATCAACCGGTAATGCCACCGAAAGCTGGGAAGAGTTTTTACCAAAGCTTGAAGGACATGATTTTACCGGCAAGAAAGTGGCGATTTACGGGTTAGGAAACCAAAAAGGCTATCCGGATGAATTTGTCGATGCCATGTTTTATTTGTATGACCAGTTTGAGCAATGCGGTGCCACACTCATTGGCGCATGGGATGCTGAAGGTTATAACTTTGTAAAATCTAAAGCCATCGTTGATGACCGTTTTGTCGGCTTGGTGCTGGATCAGGAAAATCAGAAAGAGCTAACGCCAACGAGGCTTGAAATATGGTTAGCAAATTTGGCGGAAGCTTGGGGTTGACTTGTGTAGGTTGGGCTTGATTAACCATGGCAATCGACAAATTAAAACCAGCCTGCACTCGTCGTGAGTTAAATGAAGCAAGTTATTTAATACGCAAAATTCAATTTAAGAAGTTGCCGACATCAGCCATCATCTTCGCTTTTGAAGGCATTGCTTATGCGTATGTTAACCATTGCATGCACATGCATCGGCCATTGAACTGTGAGCAAGATGCGATCTTTGATGAAACCAGAAAGTACCTGCGTTGCTCGATGCACGGCTTTATTTTTGATCCCAAAACCGGCGAGTGTCAAAGCCCGGTGTGTTTCGGACAACGCCTGCAAGCACTACGTCTGGAAGAGGTTGATGACACATTGTATTTTGCTGAAAAGCATCTGGTACTTATCGATTAGAGAGGCATCGCGATGATAGAAGAACTAGCGGTCGTGGTGAAAATAGAAAACCATCAAGTCTGGGTCGAAGCCGGACCGAATAGCGCGTGCGGCGGTTGTCAGCAAAAAGCATCCTGCACCACCAATGCTATCGGCAGTGTGCTTAAGAAAAAGTCAGTGCCGGTCGATTGTGACATGCAACTAAAAACCGGCGATCAAGTCATGATCGCCATTGATGAAAACCTGTTGTTGCGCGCGTCCCTTTTATTGTATCTGTTGCCGTTATTAGCGCTGTTTACCGGTGCCGGTATTGCCGACTGGTTGTTGGCAGATAACGCCCAGTACGCCGATGTTTGGACTGCCGGCAGCGGTCTCTTAAGCTTTTTACTGATCCTATGGCTAATCAACAAAGCACAAAACCTGCTGATCCTGAATTATTACGCCCGACCTGTGGTCGTCAAGAAGGTCTAGGCCTGAGTACGGGGATGAATGTCTGGGCGATAGATAAGGATATTCCACTCAAACTCTTATTATTAGAGCTGGTGCATCGATATGGCGAAAATACACTCGCGCTTAATACTAAAGAACAGCATTTTCAGGCCATTGAACTTTCTACGCTTAACGACCCCAGTCTTGCGGCTTATATTTATACTTTTGGTCAGAGCGCTGAGCGCTACGGCATAGACCTGAAATATCCTATATCCGCGCATAATATTGTCGGTGAAAACGAAAACCTGACCTTGGATCAAATAATAGAAATCATCTCTATCCATTTATTTTCGTAACTATTCAGCGCGAAGCACAACAGCCCCTCTCCAGCGGGAGAGGGTAGGGTGAGGGGAAAATTGCTGCGCTGAACAGTTACCTATTTTCTTAAATTCTACAGGCTATGAATCCAGAAACCGAAGTTCGTTATTTCGTTAGTTACAGTGGCATCAAACTGCCGCTAAAGCTGGTTAATGAAATAACTGAAGCCAGTCTAAATAATAGAAATACCTATTACCGTGGCTATTTTGATGCTCAAAATAAAATGCTGCTGTGCCAGAAAGTGGTTTATGGCGAGGTTGAATCCGAGCATCAATATCAATATGACGATAGCGGTGTGTTAGCGCATGCAAAAATCACCGAAGATGATGAAGTGCGAGAGATTAGTTTTAATGAATTGGGGGAACCAAAGATGATGTGATGTATGCACCGTCGCCCCAATAAAACTAAGCTACCAAAGGGAACCTAGAAAAACCCACTCCGTTCATGGTTCGACAAGCTCACCACGAACGGAACTTATTGATTTATAAAGCACCGTTCGCATTTATGCCCTGTGGGTACTGAGTTTATCGAAGTGCAGGGTTTTTCTAGGTTCTCCAAAGATAAGCGCTCGCCATTTTTCCCAATATTTCAAATTCAAATACTCTTGTTGCCGCGGTGCCGGCGGCGCCATAGCAAACATGCAGCGGTAATAAGTGCTCTTCTCTTGGATGGCAGTATCTTGCAGCCCGCGCTTTATCCCAATTATTCAGCCTTTGTTCCCGTTCCTGTTCAGTCAGTTCAGTGTTCGAACAAGTATCGATCAGCCATTGCTCGAAGGCTTCATTCATGGCTTGGCTTTGTTGAGTCGCTGGCGCAAAAAACGCCTTGAGATTATGAAAAGAAAATCCTGAGCCAATAACCAGCACGTTCTCCTTTCTCAATTCAGCTAAAGCCTTGCCAATCTGGATATGCGCCTCGGATTGTAAATTGTTAAGCAAAGACAATTGCACACAAGGAATATCAGCCTCCGGATACATAATCTTTAAAGGCACAAATAAACCGTGATCAAAACCCCGTTGGGCATCAAGCGTGGCTTCGATACCTGCATTTTCTAACAGATTAAAAACCTTCTGCGCCAACTCAGGCGAGCCTGGGGCAGGGTACTTAATTTCATAAGATTCTTTAGGGAAGCCGTAATAGTCATAAATCATTGTAGGAAACGCCCCGCTGGTAATGGTGGGTTTATTCTCTTCCCAATGGGCGCTGATTACTAAAATTACCGCTGGCTTTGTAATAAGTGATGCTGCTTCTTTAAGAAAATTTACTAGATTTTGGTGGCTTTTATCGCCGAGTAAAGGCAACGGCCCGCCGCCATGGGAGAGGTATAAGACTGGGCTTAGTGGGGTGATTGGTTTGGGGGGCATGATTGCTTGACCTGTTTTGGCGGGGGAAAGTTTGTTTACTCCGAGCTTTGTCAGAGTTGAAGTAAAAGTAGGTTGGGTCGCCTAAAGCGCCTACTATTTTGGTGCATGTTGTTCGCAACCCAACGTTTTGCTTACTTGTTGAGTTAATAGTTAGAGTTTTTTGCCAAAGCGTGATCACCAAGAAACGTATTCCAATTTTCCTTTGTATCTTCTTTTAGCGTTCTTATACGAGGCTGATCCGGCTTAAACATCCACTGAGAATTGCTGACTAATGAGCCAACAATATTTGAGATGCTATTTCTTGGAGATTCTTTTGCAATATGTAAGCCCGCAAGTTCACTAAGTTTATCCCCATCGATTTTGAGCGTAACTATAAAAGGCTCGTTACTCATAAACCGGACGTATCCATCGACGAGTGAGTCGCAAGTCCACCAATAGATGTCCAACTTGGTTAGGTCAAGTGCTAAATGTAAGCAAATGTGTAACCAACGACCAAATTCAGATGGGACGACAATGCTTCCAATTTCCTTAGCCTCACTGGGATTTATTTTTTTGTCTATATGGGACGATAACTTATTGCGTAAAACGCTCAATGGGGCTTTATGATCATGAGGTAATATTAAGCCAAACTGTTCCCCCATTTTTTTAACTTGGTCAATTTGAGTATCTTTTAGTAGCTTCGATGTTTCTTTGTTGCATCGGATATTATTGAGTAAATCATCTAGAGCTGTAATCAGAGAATGAAGGGGCGTAATTGCTATTTTTAGCCTGCGCTTTCTTTTTGTTGCATTTTTCTGATGAATCGCTTCTTCTAATAAATCATCTAGATCACGGAGACACTCAAGGCAGCGCCATAGTTTTTGTGCCGCCGAGTTTGATGGATACCAAGCATTAACATCTGCCTCTCCTTCGACAAAGGTATCAGCCATCTCTCGATTAGTAAGGTCGAGGTAGATCGGCATTCCACAAGGTTGTTCTATTTCCATTTTTATACTTAATTAAGTAGAAGGTGGACAAGCATTTTTGCCCACCGATTTATGGTCGAAAGTATATCCCGCATAAAAAAATCAGAGTAGCAGAATGGGACTTTGTGGAACGTTAAATCAAGCATATATCTTGATCTATTATTTTCCCAGGCATATATTATAGTATCTATCAAAGCCAGAGGATTTAGCCATGAGCCAAGTAGCTAAACTTTTTATCAATGGTCGTAGCCAAGCGGTGCGTTTGCCTGCTGCTTATCGGTTCGATACCAAGGAAGTTTTTATCCGCCAGGACCCAGAAACCGGTGATGTTATTTTGTCGCGCAAACCGGCGAATTTGGATGGATTCTTTGCTGCACTTAAGGGCGCTGGTGTACCTGCTGGTTTCCTGAGCGAGCAGGAGCGCAACCAGGGAACGCAAGATCGTGACCCTTTCGAAGGTTGGAGTGAATGAATAGGTACATGCTTGACACCAATATAGTGAGTCACTTGATCAAAGAGCATCCAGCGGTTGCTCAGCGGGTGGTTGCTGTGCCGATGGCCTCTTTATGTATCTCGGCGATTACTGAAGGCGAACTGCTTTTTGGTTTGGCGAAGCGGCCGGACGCTAAGCGACTCCATCTTGTCGTGCGCGAGCTATTACGTTGCGTTGATGTCTTGCCTTGGGATAGTTCCATTACAGAACATTACGGAATAGTGCGGGCTAATATGGAACGTCAAGGCAAAAATCTTGCACCGCTTGATCTGTTGATTGCCACGCATGCGCTGAGTGTAGGGGCAATATTGGTAACCAACGATCGGGCTTTTACCCAGGTACCCGATCTAGTTATTGAAGATTGGACAGTTTGACCGATTGTTAATTTCGTTCATGCCCTTCGACTACGCTCAGGAGAGCGTTCGGCAAACTCACCATGAACGAAACCTGTTAAGAGATTTCTTAATACGCCTCATCATGACTAAATCTAACCCGCTCTTCAGCTGAACGTCCCAAGGCTTTGGCAAACCAGGGCGGCGGGGCATCAAACACTTTTTGGAATTCCTTTAACTGATCGACTGCTTCGGTGACGTCCGGAATCTTGATTGGGTAAATGTCGGCGCGGATCACTTTAGCGGCTGCCGGTCCGCCGATCGATTGCACGAACATGACGTGACAGTCTTTTATCAAATTGGCGCGAAACAGGTTTCTATCCTCGGCGCTATCAGCCTCAATTGTTGAACGTATATCAACCAGCCGGTAATCATCCTGTGACAACTGATACACCAGAAAACGGATGCAGGAACCGAAATGGCCGTTAATTAACGCGCCGCTGTTGGAACCTATTGCAACCCGAATTGAATCGGGCAGGTCGCCGTCTTTATAGGGCAAGATTTCCGGTAGGTCTTCATCTTCGGCCTCGTCGCCCCACAGATAACGCACGGCCAGTTTGATATTGGCCAGGCCGATGCCGATGTCCTCGCCGTCTTCTTCCCCATCCAGGCTGCCTAGGCCGGTTTTAAGATTGGTGACGGTGATGGACTTTAATTTTTCATCATCCAAGGGTGAGCCTACTTTTTCATGCAGTATTTCCAGTAACCTGGGAACGTCGATACCAGGCAATATGCGCGATGCCAAGGCGATGCGTAAGGCGAGTTCACGGGGCAATGCTTCCATTTTAATCTCCTGATTTAACAAGCTTGGATAAGAGTCTGAGTATTTTTCTGGTGGAGGCTAAATCCAACGCAGTGAAATCATCGTGCGATTTAAGTGTTAGATCAGCGCCCGCCGCCAGTAGCTGTGCAACAACGATCTCTCTACCACTAGATGCCGCATAAATTAATGCCGTTGCACCTGAGGCGGAGTTTTGATGATTTATATTTATGCCGGCTTGTATCAGTGCCGCAATACAGTCGCTGTTGTCGGCATAGCAAGCTGCCCATAAAGCGTTATTGCCGTATTGATCGATAACATCCAGTTCGGCATTTTGTTCAAGCAAAAATTCAATCACATCGCGACGACCTTGCTGACTAGCCAAGATCAGCGGGTATATGCCGTCATGGTTCTTTAACACCGGCTGGGCTACTGAGAAATAGTTGTTTTGTAACCAATCCCGTATTTCAGGCTTCATCATGCTTCCTGATGTTTTTCTTTCCAACCTGAATAGCCGCCTTCCAAGCTGTAAACATCTTTAAAGCCGAAATCACTAAAAAATTCGGCTAGATGTTCGCTGGCATGACCGTAATAGCAATAAATGAGCAGACTGCGCTGTTTATCGCCGCGTTTGACCAATGATTCTTTTAAGCTCTCATGGACATGCAGAGCGTCTTCCAAATGTCCGGCCTTATAATCTTTCAAGTCTCTACAATCCAAGATTAAAGGCTTTGCATCTTTAATAAGAGTTTCAGAATCAGTAATGGAGATGGTTTTAAATTTCATCATATTGTTAATGACTTTAAAAAAGTCATCCCTCAAGTGTTGGAAAGATTGTTGTAAAGCTGACAATAAAAATACTTTTGTTATTTGTGTGTCGCTATCTGCCTTGTTAATAGCGGCCTGAGCTATGTAGTTAAGACACACTAGATTAATAAGCAAATCATTTGCCACAATCTTGAATAACCTTGATTTACTTGAGGTAAACAAGATTGTCAGGCAAAAAAAAGCGCCCTATTTCGAGTAAATAGGGCGCCCAAAGTGCCAAGCCCAGGAGCACTAAACCTAAAAAAGGGTATGACATAAAATATAAAGCATTAACAATGCCAATTATTAGAGTTGTTGATGTTTAATTATTTATACAGATTGTCATTACGTTAAGGATTTGTCTACGCGTATGTTCAAAGCTGTAAGCAGGAATAAGCCCGCCCGGCGACAGCAAGGGCGGGTGTTTCCGGCCTATATTTATTTCAGGAAATCGTTTGCCATATTTTGGGAAGGTCTGATTTACCTGGGTTAAACAAGAATTTCCAGGCAAAAAAAAGGCGCCCTATCCGAGGAAAATAGGACGCCAAAGGTACCAGCACAGGAGTTGGCAACATGAAAAAGATATATGCATTAATTACAAAGCACTATCGATGCCAAAAAATAATATTGATAATTTTCAATTAGTTAGTGTTTTTCATTAGTTGTATGGAGCTAACTTTTGCACCAAAGAGCGGCTTTATTCGCTATTAATGTTCTAACTTAGTGCATTTTCTGTGGATTTCTCGAGATCCATGCCCCTAAATATTGAGCAACGTTTGAATACGTCCAACGTTGGCGGAACTTGTTTATGCTGACAAAACTTTGCCACCAGTTTGGAGAGTCCTTTAATGTCGCGGCCGGTCGCGTCAGGGAAACTATCCACCAATTGATCGATTAATTGAACATCAACGTCCAGTTCAAATTGATTGACCATGACCTGCCAAATCTGGCGGCGTGCATCGCTGTCCGGTGGGTAATATTTAATCAACGCGATGCAGCGGGACACAATAGCTTCATCAATGTCATCGACTCGGTTAGTGGTTAAAAACAGCAAGCCGTTAAAATATTCCAACACCCGTAAAAACACCCCGACCACCGCATTCATGGCGATGTTGTTGTCGCGTCGTTTTATGTAAACATCAGCTTCATCAATCAGCATCACCGCGCCCCAACGCTGGGCGCGGGTTAACACGTCTTTTAAGGCTTTTTCCATTTCGCCGACATTGAGTCCGAGTTGTCCAGAATGCACGCGGTACAAAGGGCGTTTGATGATTTCGGAATAGACTTCGGCAGTTAAGGTTTTACCGACCCCGGCTGGTCCTGCGCATAACACGGTCGTTCCGCCGGATTTGCCTTCGACGATGTCATCCATCAACACATCCATTTCGGCGGTCAAAATGTCGATCAAATCGATCTGTTCTTCGCGCAGAATCAGTTTTTGTTTTAATTCCGGCTGATAGCGGTAAGGGGTGAGATCATTCACATGCACCCATAAATGATGATGCAATTCCAAATGGAACATCAGCAGGTAGCAATGTACCGGTAGCTCAGTAAATAAACCTTTGGGGATTTCCGTTTGCGAGGCTTCAACTTCGTTCTCGACCTTGCAGTCGTAGCGATTACTTTTCGCGGCTTTGCGTAGATATTTGGCAAGAATGTCGCCTTTGGCATCGACCGTTAAGGCGCGGTCGCTCAAGATGCTTTCATCGCACACCAGGCGCGCCGTGCCGCCTTCTGTCGACAACACCACGACATCTTTGCGCGCCCAATCGGTATTGCGATGCGAGGCGGTGGGATCTTCTGCATAAAAGCCGGTGCCTTTACCGCAAAACTGGGCGCCGGACTGGCCGCACCATTCAAAATAACGCCCGGCAGCATCGTCATAAGAGTGGACCAGCTCAGGCGTTTCTTTCAGAAAGCCTTTTGCCATAAAAATTTCGGTAATGGTTTTATTGGCAATGTCCCGTGCGCGGATAGTGACGGTTGAAATCGCCACTTTGCCTTTGGCATTGGCTTTAAGTTCAAGCGTGACACGCCCGGTTTCTTCTTCGCCGGATGGCGTAAAATCCAGCCGGGTGACCACGTAAGCCATAGGTTTACCGGCAACGTTGGCCTGGAATAGCCAGCCGCGGATGGCGTTATTGATAAGGTATCGAGCGACTGCCGGCAGCAGCATTTCCAAGTCATCTTCTTCAAACCTGACCGTGTCATCGTTCATCGCTTGTTGCAGCGTTGACAGCTGCGCGGCGCGGCCTTGCATCTCTGATCCGGCCTGTTTGTACAATACCTGTAAAAAGCTGAGTTCAGTATTGGACAGATCTTTGAACGGCACTTCGGCTTTATTGCCGAAACGCAGTTGATCTTTTAATGCGGAAAGCCCCGGGAACTCATCCACCATGGCTTCCACATACTTGCGCTCAATCTGAAGTTTCATAATGATTTATATCAGTGAGTGAAGCCATAATGAAGATGGCTTGGGCCGCTTTGCAGTTAATTTTGTTCATGGTTCGACAAGCTCTCGGCAACTGCTCCATGCGTCGCCTACCAACAGTAGGCGCATTAAGCGAAGCGCCTACTGTTGGTGCCCTACCTCCTGCATGCCCGGTGAAGCGGGGCAGGCCCTCCGTGCAGTCGACCACGAACGAAATTAACTTGTTACCGTTCGTCCTGAGCTTGTCGAAGGACTTAATCAAATCTTAAATCGCACCCACTGCCGCATCTTTAACCACGACAATAGTATTGTCTTCAGCTTCTGCGAATGAAACCAGCGGAGCTTTGGATTTATACGTTTTGGCTGCGGCATAAGCGATGGCCACTTTATCTTCAGCAGATTGATTCTTTAACTCGCTTTTTTCGATGTACAGTTCTTCGAGTATTTCATTCCAAACCAAGCCATCTTTGAAAGGCAGCAAGATGTAAGTCACGCCTTCCAATTCAACTTGTAAACTTTTGCCAATATTTTCTACATAAACAATAGCAGTAGCGTCCGGGGCTATATCGGCTTTATATTTTTCAACAAATACCGGCAGTAAATTGAGAGTCGGTAACAGGCCGTTAATAAATTTGATCTTGTCATTTTCAATAATTAAAGCCGAATGGATGAACAGCGCTTCCGGCGGTCTACGGTCAGTGGTTGAGCCCTCACGCAGAGTGCCTTCTTTTAACACTAGGTCACCGCGATAAGCGTAAACGCCGGGCGTGCTGGTTTGTCCATTCACCAAAGTGACGGTAAGTAAGCCTTTAGCTTGATAGGTTTCTAATAGCATTGTTTTTTCTCCAGATAGTTTAAGTAGATTTTTAACTTGAGCGTTGGGGGGAACCGAGCAGCGCAACAATTGCGCTAATCAATAGCCAAGGTAACTTCAGTCGATTTAATCAGTGCATAGGCTTTGCTGCCGACTTTAAGCCCAAGACTTTCAACAGCGGTTTTAGAAACGATTGATATTACCGAGACATTGGGGGCTATTTCTAAGGTGACTTCCGACACGATATTGCCATGATTAATCGCGGTAACAATGCCTTGCCATTGGTTGCGAGTACTGAGTTGCATAGGTTTATCCTTGCTGAATAGTTAAAAACACACCTTTGGTTAAGCACGCCTTATGCCATATTTAATAAGATATTCTTTTTACTTTTAAAACAGATAGATAGGGAACCTGGTTGGCGTCATTTTCAATATCTAAACCGACAATACCGAGTGTTTTTTAAGTAATTGTCGGAAACCATACATTCGCGGCATCGTCGAGTTCACACCTTTCCCGTGAACAATATTAATTAGCTGGGCATTGGCAGTAACTTGGGTTCAGCTTTAATGTTTTCCCCATTGCCCCAGGCCGTAACACTTTCTACAAACCATTTGGCTTTGCCGGGATGCTGTTTGACGACATCATATTCTGCGTAAAAAGTGCCATCGCTATTAAATTGCAGACTGCCGAGACGCTGCCTTTTACGATCGTCATACCAATAGCACGCCAGGTTTTGGTCGCCACTGTAAGGATCTTTAATAAGCACAAAGGTGGCGTCGTCGTAACTTGGATAATGTTGTATCTCTGCGACGGCAAACCCCAGGCTGTTAATTTCGTCAGTTAATCGCCTGCATACGCATTCAGCCATCTGACGTTTTATGGTGATATGTTCAGATAATTCCATTAGTCGGTAACTCCCGTTGCTAAATCCATAATGACAGACGCGCCGGAAAGGTCTTTCGGGTCCAGTTGTTGCAGATGCGATAAAACCAGCTGCGCGGTAATTTGATCACCTTGCCTCAGTTTGATAAACGCTAATGCTTTCAGTGTATATAAATAAAAAAAAGTGATCTCATTGGCGTACAGATCCCATTTTTGCCGATTCAACACCAGCCTGCGGTAGTCGCTGGGAAAGTGGCCTTGTCTTGCAGCCTCTTCCAACCCGGCTATAACAATTCGTTCTGCATCGACCAGACGTTTTTGGAAGAAATAAAATTTATACAATGCAAAGTAGGTTTGTAAGCAATGGCTATCCAGTGCTTGTGCTTGTAAAAATAGATTCTCAGCCTGAGCTTGATCAACCGAGCTTGCAGCCACTGCCGCTTGCAGAAGATTATTAACTTCAGGGGGAATATGCGGGCTAAACAGCACCCGCTCTTCTACAAATGACACAGAACTCATCACCAGATCTCGGCAGGAACCATTAAATCGGCAACGGGCTCGCCACCAAGCAGATGTTGCTCAATGATGGTCTTAACATCTTCTTTCTTTAACTTGCCGTACATAATCCCTTCCGGATAAACCAAAACGCTGGGGCCCATCATGCACGGTCCCATGCAGCCGGTATTGGTCAGGCCAATTTTTTCAAACAGATTGCGGGCTTGGATTTCATTCATGAATTCGTTCATGACTTCGGCGCAACCGCTACTGGCACAAGACCCTCTGGGATGTCCTTGTGGGCGGTTTTGAGTGCAAACAAATACATGTTTTTCTGGTCTTGGCATGATCGTAATCCTCTAACAAAAAAATTAAGCGGCTTGTTTGTGTTCGTGGCTAAAACAGTTTTTCGGGCACACTCTGGAACAAGCCTCGCAACCGATACAATCGAGGCCATTTTTGATGCTCATCACCATGCTGTCATCATCGTCTTCAAAATCGCCATAATCATCATCAAACTGTTCGGCTTCAAGCGCTTCGGATTTTTCCACCAAATCGAACACATCCCGTGGGCAAACCTTAAAGCAGCGCCCGCAACCGATGCAGGTTTTTTGGTTGATGTCGGTGACATACGCAGGCGTCCATTCCGTGCCGCCAAAAGTTACGCCAGTTACAAATTCAGACATGACAGACTCCTTAGGCTGTTTCAGATTGCGCGGCAATCAATTTTTTATTGGCCTCATCCCAGGCTTGGCAAGCTTCGTAAGTGGCTTGTGCGATACCCAACAGTTCACCGTAGCCTTCAGGCAAACTGTCTTCAATCAGGTCGTGCAATACCATCGCTTGCTCATTCGCCAGGCGTTTGGTCTTTTTGACTTCTTTCTCAAGTTTTTTTAATTCTTCAGACATGATTGGGCTCCTTTAATCAGTTGCAGCCGCATTGTATTTTTCAATTAAGCCCAGTGCTTTTTCGATGACTTGGTCGCTCTTTTCCTTTAGATCTTCCAAGCTTGAGAAACCAAAACGGTGGGTGTCCCGCAATATCTTGTCGACCACAACCAGCTTGCCGACCATGATTAGCGCACGACCAAAGCCTTCATGACTCAGATGCACCATTGGTGCAGCCATCAAGCCGGACTTTTTCTCAATCAGCGTCGCTAATGAGTTGTAATAAGCTTTTAAACGGGCAATGGTGATTTCATCCGGATCGCCAATCACCGGGATGCCTTGTTTGCGTTCTTTGGTTAATACAATAGGGTCGATAATTTTTGCTTCCGACCAACCGGCATAGGTGTCGTAAGCATCTATCGCGCGTAATTGTTTGATCATATCTTTAACGATTTCAGACCCCAGATTGGTATCGTCTTCTTGTACAACTAATGCGGCTATGGCCATGTTGATCTCCTGAATTTATAAATTAATAGTTTTGGTTTTTTAATGCTGGTCGTTTACGGAGCACCAGGGCTTTCATTCATCCCAGCCTTCATCCTCCATTTTTTTAAAGCGATCAGGATCGGGACTTTTATGTTGACTAATCGCTTTGGCCAGCCAATTGGACGGCCCGGCTTTTATTTCATTTTGCAGATCGACGATTAAGTCTTTAATTTTGCCGCCTTCATGGACTTTCACCGGCTGAATGCCTTTGGCGATTAGCTGATTAATCGCCGAGCCGCCAACCGCTTGGCAATACACCGCGGCACAGCCGTCCAGTAATTCAATTTTGACGGATAACTTATCTTCATTACCGTCCTGACTAAGTTCACCAAATTGGGCGACTTCCAGTAATTGCGAGTCTTCCATATCCACCGCGTAAATGGCAAAGGATTTGGCCGAGCCGAAATGTTGATCCACCGTTTCCATGTCGGTAGAGGCAAACGCGATTTTCAATGCAGTTTCCATAAACTTAATCTCATCAGGGCCTTGCACAATGTGCATGCGTCTTGTTAATGACATGACAGCGGGTAGTCAGTGAGTTCGCTGGCGGGTTTTTGGGCATACACCGAGCGGTAAATCGGAATTTCTTCGTGTGAATAATTGATGACCAGATTGGCCAAATCAAACAAGGTTTGCCGGGTGCCGCGGTAACCGATCCAGGTTTTTTGGTAACCGCCAATAATGTCGAATAACGGAAATCCCGCTCTTAAAATGGGCGTGCCCAATCTTTCAGCGGTATCCACGGCGTGGGAGTTACCAATAACCAATTGCACTTTATTGGTTCGACCAATAATTTCCATGTCTTCAAGGTCGCCAATTTTGATGCTGTCGACCGGAATGCGTGATAACAAGGGCACGTTGCAGGAGGTAACGGCAGCAACAACTTCTGCACCCATTTCCTGCACCAGGTCGATAAAGGCATTGAGTAAATCGGCATCGGCGGCAATGGCAATGCGTAACTGACCAAGCATGAAATGCGTATCCAGCATGGCGTCTTGTAACTGCGAACGCTGCCGTTCGATGCGCTCAGGCACGTCATTGCCGCTAATCTCAACCAATGCGGAAATCAGCGCATCGTTGGCTTTCAAGCCGTAGAGATGATCGATGCTATAGGTCGGCACACCGGTTTTTTCTTCCAGCACTTCCGCCGCTTTGGCAAGGGAAGGGCCGATAACGACTGTCGCCAGCGAGTCACCCAAGGTCGCCATTTCCGATATCGGCGTGCCGCCGATGGTGACCGGGCTGAAATCTTCATCGGTCAGGCAGCCATCTAATGAATCGGAAAGATCAGGTACAAAAACGGGTCTTAGTTGGAACTGCTCGAAAATATCCCGCAAGGCTTCCAGATCTCCGGGTGTCAGCATGTAGTTAACTAACACATTGACTTGGCGTTTTCTTTTTCCAGGATAGGTGCCAGCCTCTTTGGCATCCGGCACTGTCGCCCGAATTATCTCGGTAAGTGTCGCTGCAAAGCCGGTTTCGACGCTGCCGGTAAAATCCGGGGTATTCACACCGACCACTGCAATATCGGCAAATTCCGGGTTGGCTTCTTTAAATTCCCGGACATTTCTATGTACATCAGCGCCTTGCGTTTCCGCCAGGCCGGTCGTCAAAATTGTAATCAGGGCAGGGCGGGATTTTTCGGCGATAGTTTTAATGCCTTCGCGCACGTTTTCATCGGCACCCATCACCGAGCTGCCTTGATCCATCGCGGTACTTTGCAGAGGAATAGGTTCTCTAAAGTGGCGGACAAAAAATACTTTGGCAAACGCGGTGCAGCCTTGCGAACCGTGCAGCATCGGCATCGCGCGATTAAAGCCCAGCGTGGCAAGCGAGCCGCCAATCGGCTGGCTGGCTTTGAGCGGATTAACCGAAAGGGCTTTGTTTCTTTTCAGGATGTCAGCCATTACGCAGCCTCCACCAGATTATTACCCCCCTTTAACAAAGGGGGGCCGGGGGGGATTTGGGGGATTCTTTTCCATGGCGCCGGAGCTCTAACCGCCTCCCAGACCGGGCTTTCAATGGTCAATGCCAGTTGGCGCACCAGCTCCAGCATGCCTTGATAGCCTTCGTAACCGAATTCGCGTTCCTGGTTAATATCCAGAAACGGCACTTTGGCTTTTAATGCGGTGTACATATTCCGGCCGCCGGCAATCAGAATATCGGCCTTGTAATCGTGGACGATTTTCAACAATGCCTTCGGGCTACCGTCGTCGATCATCACCGTATCTTCGCCCATCAGTTCACGAATTCTGGCTTTATCTTCTTCAGTAGATTTCTTGGTGCCGGTGGCAACCACTACCATGCCTAAATCCTGCAAGGCGGAAATCACCGACCAGCTTTTTACACCGCCGGTAAACAACAACACCCGTTTGCCTTTTAGACGTACTTTCCACGGCTCCAATGCTTTCTGGATACGGGTTTCTTCACGCAATATCAGCGCTTCCGTGCGTTCGGTTAAATCCGGATCGTTAAGCACTTTGGCGAAATCTCTTAATGATTGGCTGGTGTCGGTGATGCCGTAGTAACTGCCTTCAAACCAGGGTGTGCCGTAGCGTTCATTTAACTTGCGGGCGACATTCACCATCGCTTTGGAGCACACCATCATATTGACTTCGGCCTTATGCATGGTTTGCACTTCGCGGAATCGCGCATCGCCGGACAAAGTACACAATATGCGCAAACCCAGTTCATCGAACAACGGCAACACATGCCAGAACTCACCGGCGATGTTGTATTCGCCGATCAAGTTAACATCATGGATTTTTATATCCGTGCGTTGCACGCTTAAAGGTAAGGGGTCTGGATCGCGGGTGCCGATTACATGTTTAACCATCGCATCACCGGCAATGCGGTTACCCAGATTCTTGGTGCCGTAAAATCCGGCGCTATCAATCGGCACCACCGGCACACCCCAGAGTTCTTGGGCATTTCTACACACGGCAAAAATATCATCACCAATCAACGCCGGCACGCAGGTGTTATAAACAAACACGGCGGGTGGATGATAGGTGTCGATGGCTTGTTTGATGGCGTGGAACAAACGCTTTTCCGCGCGGCCCATGATAATGTCTTGTTCGGTTAAATCAGTGGTCATGCCGATGCGGTATAAATCCGCACCGGACGAGCGCGTACCCCGGTTATCCCAGGAACTGCCTGCACAAGCGATCGGCCCATGGACGATATGGGCGACATCGGCAATCGGCAACAAGGCAATCTGCGCGCCGTCAAACGCGCAACCGCCTGCCGAAGCCCCCGGCTTAGGTTTGGCGCAACCGGACTTTTCCTTCTTGTTATGCTCACAGGCAGGTTCGTCCAGAAGTTCAGCAATGTCTTTTGTTGTTTTCATCGGATTAACCAGTAGCGTTGTTTACTTAAGCTAAAGCAATCGATGTGCCATTTCGTATAGTGTTGAATTTATTGGAGTTTACTAAGATTTTATTTGTAGCAAAGCTTACAAAGTTGATAGATGGATATGACAAGCGGGTTGATTGGAGCAATGGCGTTTCCGGCGTGTTTGATGGCATTTGTTGGAAACTAAAGTTCTTTCTGTCGCTGTAACTGGCTTATTAAGGCATCAGCAAAGCCTTGGTCATTCTGAGGAGAGGGACGTTACAACAGGCAAATTGGCGCAATCCTGCCAATGCCTATTAGGTGTTTATACGGATTATGTATTTAGTTCGGATATGCTAACTTCGCTAAAAAATAATAAACACTATTAACGATTAAGTCGCCATTATCGCGACAGTAAGTGTTTGCTTTTAAATTACTTTTTACCGACGTCATCCGATAATTACAACAGAGGCTTTATTTATGATTACTATCAAAAACACCGCGTTAATATTATCACTGGCTTTTTCTTTAGGCTCATTCAGCGTTATCGCTAGTGCAGAAGAAGCTGTCCAAGTCACAGCCCACAGCCCAAATGCGACCATTATGCATATTGAAAAGGCTAAGGTTGAAATCCTACATAAGGATTTCGTGCCGCCCAGCGAACATTTAAAAGCGGCGCGTGCGGAATCCGAGCAAGTAAGGGGAAATCCGGACATTGTCAAACAGGCCACCGCCAGCATCATTCAGGCGCAAATTAAAGTGAAAGCGGGTGATATAAAAGGTGCGACAGACGAGTTGAACAAGGCCTTAGGCTTGTATAAATTACTCAAATCAGAATAGTAGATAGACCTCGTTTTTTGGTAGCCGAAAGATGGGTTGATTGAGTTCATCAACAAGCAGCCAGTTGAGGTTGGCGCCGATAAGATTGTCACTTGGATTGGAAATCGAGCCGCGGGCAGTGTTCAGATCGTTGAGTTGAGCATCAACACTTAAATTCAATTTATCTCGAAACTTAAGGGGGAGCAGTCGATGAAGACAATATTAATTCAATGGCCATGGGCTATAGGACTGATGTTTGTTACTACGTTGTCAGTAGCTCAGGAAACCCATTTTATGAAACTTCCACAACCTCAGCTCGATTCGGGAATGCCGCTGATGCAAGCCTTGCATGCTCGTAAATCCACACGAGAATTCAGCCCGCAAAAACTGTCTACCCAAGTGCTTTCAAATTTGCTTTGGGCGGCATTTGGCGTAAACCGTTCGGAAACGGGTGGCCGTACCGCCCCGTCAGCACACAATTGGCAAGACATCGACATCTATGTGGCGACCGCAGAGGGTCTTTACCTGTTTGACGCAAAGAATCAAGCGCTGGAAATGCTACAGGCGAAGGACATACGAGCGCTGACAGGCACGCAGGATTTTGTTGTCGATGCACCGGTCAATTTGATTTACGTGTCTGACTTTGCCCGTATGGCTGCAGACACCAGTCAAGAAGATAGAAAAATCACTGCGGCAATCAATACCGGCTTTATCGGTGAGAATGTCTACTTGTATTGCGCCTCCGCTGGTCTGGCGACCGTTGTTCGCGGCTCAGTTGATAAGGAGGTGTTGGCGAAAGCGATGAAACTTAAATCAACACAGTGGATTGTAGCGGCGCAGAGCGTAGGTTTTTCGAACAAGTAAAAATGCATTTATTTGGTAATTCTGGCTGTTTGACAGCTCAGCAATCCGATAATGTGTGCCAAAAAGACGAATAGGGTCAGGTCTTGTGAGTTCATTTAATGATCCATTCAAGCAACCAAGAACTAAGTTCTCACTGTGTTCTCTCAGTTCGGCCATATTCTCTGCTACTCGCCTACCCCCAAATCTAAATTCACAAACGACTGAGATTTACATCTCAAATCTCAATTGGTTACGTGCCGACTCATTAAGTGGTTTTATTTTGCGGTCGATACTTCCGGCCTCTCCTCGATGTAGAACAGTTACAGTTTAATTACCCATAATAGATCGCTAAATAGAGCATCTGTACTGCTAAAAATATACAGTTTCTGCTTCTGTTCCTAATCCTCTTCTCTATTTAGAATTTTCCCTGCTCGTTCAGCATCCTCCGACTTTACCCCGGTTCAATCCAGTATTTAGAAGCGGCGGCTTTTCGAGCACATGGGGCAATTTGGCAATTGCTTTTATTTCATCGTTGTTAATCATTGGGGCTATTCATATGAAATTAAAACAGACCGCTCAATTCATTGGTGCTGTTGCGCTATGCCTAAGCATCCAGGCCAATGCTGCTGAGCATCACGCGGCAGTGGCGTTAGAACATTCGGGCATGGCGGTAGCCCACGGCCAGGATGGACATGCGGACCAATTGCTCAAGCATGCTCAAACCGCTTTGACTCATGCCCAAACTGCGGAAAAAGAGCATGCCGAAGCACACGCTCACATGACTGAAGCAGTTCAGCATCTAAAAGAATCCATTGATCACGCGCAGAAAGGCCATGCCGATGTTGCCACCCAGCACGCTGAAACAGCTATGGTGCATATGCGTGAATCGATTGATCAATAAATGACTATTACCCCTCTTTTTCAAAGAGGGGAAGGTATTAATGGCATCATTGCAGTAAGCCGGATAACTTAGAAAAATACACTGAATAGTTAGCATGAAACACTTATACGAAACCGTCGCGGAAACGGTGATTGCGCATATCGAGCAGGGCGTTTACAAACCGGGCGAAAAACTGCCCGGCGTTAGAAAGCTAAGCCAGCAATTACATGTCAGCATCTCCACGGCGCTGGAAGCCTATCGATTGCTGGAGGACAGTGGCCGCATCCAGGCCCGCCTGCGCTCAGGCTACTATGTCAGTAGCTTTCATCGGCAAGCGATTATCGAACCGGAAATCTCCGATGCACCGGTCACGCCCGCCAAGGTCACCGGTCAATCGCTGACCCGGCAAATCCTGCGCGCTGCCAAAGACCCGTACCTGATCAACCTGGGCTCGTCGGTGCCGCATGCCGACTTTTTGCCGGCTCATGCCTTGCAACAAGCTACCGGCAAGGTGTCGCGGACTTTCGGTAAACGCTGCTTCGACGCCGATGAATTGCTTGGCAATCAGGAACTACGGCGACAAATTGCCAAGCGCATGGTGGAACTGCAATGTGCCGACAGCCCGGACGATATTGTCGTTACCCACGGTGCCCGCGAGGCGGTAAGGCTGGCGTTAATGGCCGTTTGCGACCCCGGCGACTTGATCGCCATTGAATCGCCGACCTTCTACGGTCTGTTGCAAGTCATCGAATCCTGCGGCATGGAAGCCCTGGAAATCCCCACCCATCCGCGCGATGGCCTATCGCTGGACGCCTTGCAAATGGCCATCGAGCAATGGCCGATCAAGGCCTGTTTGATTGTCTCCAATTACAACAACCCGCTCGGTTCCTGCATGAGCGACGAGCGCAAACAGGCCTTGGTAGCCTTGCTGGAAAAACATGAAATTCCGCTGATTGAAGACGATGTCTACGGTGACCTCGGCTTTGGCTTGCGGCGGCCATCTGTTTGTAAGGCTTGGAGCAGCAACGGACAGGTCTTGTATTGCAACTCCTTCGCCAAGACCTTGTCGCCAGGCATGCGCGTGGGCTGGCTGGTGCCGGGCCGCTACAAAGATAAAATCGAAAACCTCAAATACATGAAACACCAAGCCGTGCCGACCCTGAACCAGCTCATAGTCGCGTACATGCTGGAGCAAGGCGGTTACGACCGCTACCTGCGCCATGTACGTCAGGAATATGCCCGCAATGTAGCACTGGCCGTCAAGGCCGTCAGTCTGTTGTTTCCGGAAGGCACCCGCGTCACTCAACCGGAAGGCGGTTTTGCGTTATGGGTGGAATTGCCTGCCGGTGTCGACGCTATGGAACTGCATCGCCGCGCCAGCCAGGAAAACATCATCATCGCCCCCGGCCCTTTGTTTTCGGCCACTCAAAAGAAATACGGCAACTACATCCGCTTGAGCTGCGCGGTGCCGTGGAATGACAGAGTGGAAAAAGCTTTGAAGAAGTTGGGGGAGTTGATGAGGGATTTGATGGTGGAGAAGCGTTGAAGGATTGGAGTGCCCAGGGCTGATATTGTCGTCTTCGTTGGATTGGCTGGCTTTAAAGTTGCATCCTATGCATTGCGATTTAATGTGTTAAAAATCCATTGATGAAATACGGCAGTGCCGTATACTTTAATCATGAAGACCGTTTGCGAAACAGAAATTTTTATCCGTTATGCCAAAGAAGTTTGGACAGATTTAGAACGCGCAGAGTTTGTGGTTTGGATTGCGCAAATCCTTTCGGTGGCGATGTCATTCCCGGCTCCGGAGGCTGTAGAAAGGTGCGATGGAGCAGAACCGGCATGGGCAAGCGCGGTGGTGTTCGAGTGATTTATTTCAACGGTAACGATGGTCGAATCTGGCTGTTAATCGCTTACGCAAAAGCAAAATTCGATAATTTGCCCGGTCATTTTCTGGCGAAGCTAAAAGAAGAGGTGGAACGTGGATAAAGAAACAATGCAATTTCAAGCAGACTTGCTGGAGTCTGTACGATCAATGAAAGCCAATAAAGCCGGACAGGTGTCAGAGGTTGAGGTTTCCGACATAGCCGAGGCACGCAATACAACCGGTTTATCGCAAAGCCGGTTTGCCGATCTGATGGGCGTATCGGTAAGAACGCTGCAAGACTGGGAACAAGGCAGACGTAAGCCGTCAAAAGCCGCGCAAACTTTGCTGAAACTAGCCAAAAAACACCCTGAGGTATTGTTGGAAATCGCTGGGTAGTCCACGTAGCATCCGGTTAAAATTTAGCGTGCGGTGGACGACTGCGGTTAAAAACCGCGTAGGAAGCGTTTCTATTGTCAGGCTGGCTGGATGGTTTGAAGGTAGTTAATCCGTTATCGGATTAGGATAATAAGAGCTGATCTCGGCAAATCCTCCGGTGCTCGGCGCGGCAAAACGGGAGAAAACCCCGCCGTGAAATTAGAAAGCGTCTAATATTTGCGAGGTTTTGTAGGCCGCATTAGCAATAGCGCAATGCGCCGAATACTTGACGTCCTACATGCGGCGCAATACGGCTACGCCTATTGACGCCATGCGAATGCGCCTTACGGCCTTAATTAGATCGTCATAAGATTATGGGTAGAGAAAAAAATGCAATGATAGAGGCAGGTGATCGCGGTTGGCGTGAACCCGAAGGTTATGTTTGCCCCGCTTGCGTAGAAGACGAATATCTTAAAGATATTATTCGCGATTATGCTTGTCGTCGTAAGTGCGGTTATTGTGGGCGCAGAACCCGCAAACATTCTGCCGCACCTGTTGCCGAACTAATGGAATCAATCGGCGGTGCTGTTTTTAATTGGTTTGACAATCCCGAAGAAGCTGGAGGTTTTTGGGATAGTGAGGAGGAAAATTATTTTGGAATTGATGCGATAGATACCGACAACATGTTGAGAGAACTTCCGCTTGAATGTAATGAACAACTATTCGAGGAAATTGTAGAAGCATTCGTCAACGACCAATGGATTGCAACGGCTGGCGGGAGTATATATGGTTCCCATCCACACGAATTGATGTCTTATGCTTGGGAGCGATTTGCAGAAATCGTTAAACATGAATCACGTTATTTTTTTCAGCAGACACCATCAAACTTTATTAATCAAGAAGATGAGTGCGAATCTACAGAGTATGAATACTATAGTCCTGCAAACTTTTTACCTACTTTAGGCGAGTTAGTAAAAAAGCTAAAGTTGATTGATACTGTGCCAACAGGCAAAACCTTGTTTCGTGCGAGACCAAAAGAAGAGGGAAAGCCTTTTCCCTTGAATGCTAAAGAATTGGGCGCAGCTCCTTCTAAAGTTTCAAGAGCCGGAAGAATGAATCCAGCAGGAATTAGCTATATGTATTTAGCTTTTGAACAGGAAACGGCAGTAACAGAGGTTCGTCAAGATAAGCTATCGTTACCCGTAGCCATTGGTCAATTTGAAACTCAACGAGAATTACTCATTTTGGATTTAACAAATCCCCCGAAAAAGCCATCTATTTTTGATGTTCAGCACTATGATGAATTGGTTGGATTATTTTTTATCGATGAATTTGTTAACGAGATTACTAAACCTGTAGTAAAAGATGACAATAGGGAACACATTGAATATGTGCCATCGCAAGTTGTTTCTGAATATTTCGCTTTAATTTTTCATTTATACAAAGGCAAACGGCTAGATGGAATTAAATATCCCAGTTCTGTCCGCTCAGGTAGTTACAATTTGGTCTTATTCCCTACTGAAAGAAGCTTTGAGCGTGTATTCGATCAGGTTGAATTTCAAGGTGGTATAGACTATCCAGAGTCGTAGATCCGTACGTTTCGCTAATCCGACCTACCGATCCTGAGTTTATAACCTTCGATCTCAGGATGGTTCCCCCCCCCTGATGCCGCGCCGAGCACCGGAGGGTTTGGGCGGATTAGCCAGCGTAGCCTAATGGAAATGCAATGAAATCCAGGGAATTTGGCTACCCGTTAAACGGATATAGCCGCCACCTCATTCATAATGACTCCACAGCCGCAAAACCTTGACTTGTCTCTCTCCGCTTAATACTTGATAAATCAAGCGATGCTGGATGTTGATACGCCGCGAATAAACGCCGGCTAAATCACCGACCAATTTTTCATAAGGCGGCGGATTCTGAAACGGATCGTTTTTTAAAATCTCTAATAGCTGTAATGCCTTGTCTTTTAATCCTGCGGCGGCAAGTTTTTTGGCGTCTTTCTGCGCCTGTTTGGTGTAGATAATTTCCCAGCTCACCAATCGAGTTCCTGGCTGCATTCGTCGGCACTTGCCGCCATGCCTTCTAAAATGGACTCACGCATGCCGGGGACGCCGAGCAAATACAGGGTTTCTTGTATCGCCGACCAATCTTCGGCGGATAGCAATACGGCGTTGGCGCGTTTGCCGGTGATCGCAATCGGTTGATGCGATTCGGCGGTTTGATCGATAAGACGATAGAGGTTTGCGCGGGCTTCACTGGCAGTTAAAGTTTGCATAATGGCACCTTAAAGAAGATCAAATGCTTTATCGTACGTTAATGCGTACTTTTAGACAAATGATTTACGCTACTAGCGGATTAGGCGAACCGGAATTGGCCGAATGGCTTGAAGACCAACAACGGCGCAATACGGCTGCGCCTATTGACGCCCTACGGATTGCGTCTTATGGCCTTAACGCCATGTCCTTAACGGCCAATTTGCCGTGAATTATGTTGGCTAGATAATGCGCATCGTCGGCAATGCCCAGGAATCGTCCTGATCCCCAGGTATGCAACCAAGGCAAACCGATGAAATACAGGCCGTCCACATGGGTGATTCCGCGATCGAATTGCGGGTAACCACGGCCGTCGAACACAGGCAATTCTATCCAGCGGTAATTCGGCCTAAAACCAATCGCCCAGACGATGCTGGTGATGTTTTCTTTGTCGGCGTCGATGCTGGTCGGATCGAATTCGGGCTCCCAGACTTTACGGAATGGCGGTTCGACCGGCGCATCAATGTTGTTGTCAGCAATATAACGATCTATATCGTTACGGATGTTGACATAAATCTCGTCGGCATCGTCCAGGTTTTTGGTTAGGTCCGGTTTAAACTCCAGCGTGGTGCCGTGGATGTTGGCCATGCTGCCGTAGAGCTTGACGCCTTCCAGCGCAAATTTGCGCAAATCGATCTCGTGACCACCGCTGCGTCCGGTCAGAAAATGGTTGGTCTTGTGTTTGGCCTCGTCGCCCATGGGATGGCGGTCTATGGTCAAATCGTAGAAACCCAGGTCGTACAGCCATTCGGTGGTTTCGCGGCCACGATACATGCGCGGCGAACGGGGCGCGCTACCCACCGCTAGATGCACTTTTCGACCGGCCAGATGCAAATCTTCCATGAGCTGCACACCGGATTGCCCGGTACCCACAACCAGCACCTCGCCTTCGGGCAGTTGCTCGGGGTTACGATAATCAATGGAGTGGATTTGCTGGATGCGTTTGGGCAGGCTGTGGGCATAATCGGGCACGATGGGAATATCGTAACCGCCGGTCGCCACAACCAGGTGATCGGCAGTGAATTCACCACAACTGGTTGTGACATTCAGTTGGCCATTTTGTCCGCGGCAAACACGGGTTACCGATACACCCTCGCGTATCGGGGGATTGACCTTTTGCGCAAACGCTTCGACATACTCGACAATTTCATCCTTGAGCATGAAACCTTTAGGGTCGTTACCTGGATAGGGAAAATCCGGTAACTGGCATTGCCAGTTGGGGGTCACTAGACAGAAGGTATCCCAACGGTCGTTACGCCAGGAATGGCCGATACGGTTTTTTTCAAAAATGATGTGGTTAATGCCTTGTTTTTGCAGGCAATGGCTGACCGACAGACCGGCTTGTCCGCCGCCGACAATGATCACGTCATAGTGTAAACGGGTATTTTCTAGTTTTTCTTTCATGGCTTCCTCTGTTGTGGTGTTGTTATGGTTTTGGGTAGGGTGGGGTTATTCGATGAACTCGATCATGGTGACTCTCGGAGCGTCATCGTCCCAAAACCGGGTAGCGACGGCTTCGATGTCAGCCAGTTGGCTCATTGCGCTGGAGCAGGTGTAGCCGTATTTCTGTCGCACCCGTTCACTGGCGATTTGCAGCGCTTCGCGGCTGCGGCTGACAAACTCTTCCAGCGGATAGCTTTGGCCGGGTTCTAAAAAATCCTTGATCACCAGCGACGGCGAATAACAAAGGCTCTCGGATTGGTCCGGCCAGCGGACGCGGAAACGCATTTCAGGCATGGGCTGTTCCTCTTGTTTCAAGTAGTGAGTGATAAATATTTAAATGGCTATGTGCCGAGTTTTGCCAGGAAAACTCGGCACTCAGGCGTTGAGCGATGGCCGGTAAACTGTCTTTGGGGAAATCTTCAGCCGTATGCATCGCCTTAGCTATCGCAGCGCTGTCTTCCGGGTCGGTCCAAATACAGTCTTGGGCTTTCAGGTATTCGGTAAACGGCGGCCGGGCGGAGACGATGACCGGCGTGCCGGAGGCGATGGCTTCCAGCACCACCAAACCGAAGCCTTCGGTCAACGACGGAAACACCAAGACATCGGCCAGCCGGAACAATGCGGGCATGTCCACATCGGGCAAGGAGCCGGTCATCACCAACGCTTGGCCGGGCTGGTCCTCGATGCCGCTGTCGGCCACGGCGGCATCGAATTGTTGCCGGTACTCGCTATGGTCTAGCAGACTGGCACCGCCGACGATCAGCAATTGAGCATTGGGATATTGTTGCCGGACTTCCAGAAAGGCGGCAAAAATGCGTAAGGTATTCTTGCGGGCCTCGACGCCGCCGACTGCCAGAAACAGCGGGCCATCTTGGGTAAGTCCCAGCACTTTACGTAAATCATCGTCCCCGATTTGGGGTGTGGGCATGTAACGCCGGGTATCGACGCCGTTGTTGATCTGTAGCGCGTTGATGCCGTAATCGTTACTCAATTTATCCCGCCAATCGCGGCTAACGCACAGTACTTGCTCGGCAGCTTGGAATGACCAGCGTTGCCAGTCCATTAGCCAGATGTCGTCGAAGTGGTCGAGATGATGAACGGTGCGGATGAAATTTTGAATAACGCCACGCTCGGTCAAGTCGGCGAGTGCGCAACCGCTGATGGCGTCCTGAGCGTGATAAACATCGTAGCTTTCGGCGTCAGGCCTTGCAAAATAGTTGCTATAGGCCAGGATGCGTTGACCGACGCTTTCGGTGAAATTGGTTGGTATTGTCGGCAGCGTTATTAATAAGGTTTTGCAGCGGGTTGGCCTGAAAAAGGTCTTGCCCGGTTCCGCTGCGGCGATCAGCGTTACGTCGTGCCCCAAGTCGTGCAGCGCCTCGGCCAGTTGCATGGCATGCACCACGCCGCCGCGCGGGTTGACGGAATGAGTCAGCATGGCGATTCGTAGTTTTTGCATGGCTAGTTTTCCTGTTTAGAGCCGCAGCCGATCAAGGGGGCGATGTTTAAATCCCAGAGCAATTGTTCTTCATCGTTATTGGCGAGACGCATTTGGCGGCTGGCGTCGGTCGTGCCGATTACTGCGCAAGCGATGTCGCGTTGTTTGAATAATGCGATTACCGCATTGCTGTCGTCGGCATCGACGCTGAGTACGAAACCGAAGCTCGGGAAGCAACGCAACCAACGTGGCAAATCGATATTTGAGGGACGCGGTATCGCATTGATGTCGATTACGCCTCCCAAACCAGAGCATTCCAGCAGCATCAACAGGGTGCCGATCACACCAGCATTGCTGATGTCTTTGGCCGAAGCGCATAAGCCGGTGTCGGCCAATGTCGGCAACAGTTCCAAGTCTTCGCGTAAGCGTTCGGGCGGCGCGCCGGTGCTGGCATCCCACCACAGATAGGGCTCGCGAAAATGGCCGCGCAAATCGATGGCTGCCAGCAGTTGTTGTCCGGGGTTTGCGGCGAAGCTGCTCAGCAATCGGTTGGCCCGGCCCAGAATAGCCACCGACAATTGCGGGCGGTCGTTGCGTAGGTTGCTATGGCCGCCGACCACCGGCACGCCGTAAACCTGGGAAGCGGTTGCCATGCCTTCCAGAATTGGTTTGGCCTGATTCTCGCCGTCGCTCCAGATCGCATCGACCACCGCGATCGGCCGCCCGCCCATCGCATAAATATCGCTGATGTTGACCATCACCCCGCAGTAACCGGCGAACCAGGGCTGGGTAGCGACGAAGTCGTTCAGGAAGCCTTCGGTCGCCAGCAACAGGTAACCGTCGCCGTCGAGTATCGCCGCGCAATCGTCGCCGACCGGGACGGCGGTATCGTTCTGATGCTCCGCGTCGGAATTATCAAACCCTCTCCTGCTGGAGAGGGGAGATAAGTAGCTGGCGTGCGGTGCTGATACTGGTTGGTTAAGCCCTTTCGGCAAATACTTAATCACTCCAGCAATGTCGCGCTTATGCGCCAGCCCCAAGCCTTGCCGGATGCTGATAGTCAAGTCGGCCAGCGCTGTCATGCCGCAATCCTGCCGGTGGCGACGAAACCGATAGCACCATCGGCATAGGGCGGGTACCAATCCAGGTCGGCTTGCATCAGATAATGCGGTCGACCGTGTACCGAAATTTCCTTTAAGGACTTCCAGTGCAGACGACGGAACAGCAGCTGATTACGGCTTTGCACCTGAGCCAGGAAGGTGTGGCAACCTTGGGCATGGGCACTGGTTACCGCTAGCTTGATCAACGCCGCGCCGAGACTGCCTTGTTTACGGTAGTCTTGATCGACCGCCAATCTTGAGCCCCACCAAACGCCGGGTTTTTCCTGGTGAATGCGCACGGTACCGACCACGCTGTCAGGCAGGCCTGCTACACAGGCAATCGCGACAATGGGAGTGGCGATGTTATCGGTTTCATCCAAATCATTGCCGTCGAAGATGCCTTGTTCCTCGCAGAACACCGCTCGGCGCAGTGCCAGCATTTGTTTGCGCTCCCAATCCTGGGTGACGAATTTGATCAGGTATTCGTTGGCAAAATACGGTTTAAAGTTCTCTATCAACATTTCACACCTCGTAACTGGCCAGTGCCGAGCAGGCACCGCATTTGGCGCAGCCGGCTTTCATGTCGTGAGAGAGCAAGTTTGCTTGCTTCAGCATCGCGCCCAATTGCGGCAGGATTTGCGCCATGAAGGCCGGCGTCGGTGCGGGATGGTTTGCCAATGGTGTATCGGTAATGGGCACGAACGGCACGACGAAGGGATAAACGCCTTTGGCTATCAACTGCTCGGAGACTGACAGAATCGCTTCCGATGTGTCGCCCAAGCCGGCCAGGATATAAGTGCTGACCTGACCTCGGCCAAATACTGCTACTGCGGCGTCGAAGGCGTCCATGTAACGCGCCATCGGTACACCGGCCTTGCCGGGCATGATGCGGTCACGCACTTCCTGCGTCACCGCTTCCAAATGCATGCCTAAGCTGGCTATGCCGGCAGCTTTCATGCGCTCGAACCAAACGTCGTCATCCGGCGGTTCGCACTGGCCTTGAATCGGCAGATCGACTACGGCCTTCACGGCACTGGCGCTTTCGCAGAGTAGCGCAGCACCGCGGTCGGTCAGATTCGGCGTGCCGGTAGTCATCACCATGTGCTTGACGCCATCCAGTTCTACTGCGGCGCGGGCCACTTCGGCTAATTGCTCGGGCGTCTTTCTTAAAATAGTTTTACCGGCTGCCAGCGACTGGCCGATGGCGCAGAACTGGCAGGAAGTCTTGCGGTTGCCGTAGCGGATGCAGGATTGCAGCAGCGTGGTGGCCAACACGTCCGACGAGTGCAAGGTGGCGATCTGCGAATAGGGTATGCCGTCGGCAGTCTGCAAATCGTAAAAACGCGGTTGGCGTGGAAATTCGATGTTGCTTACCACAATGCCGTCGCGGCGGATCACGCTGATGCCGTGTTGGTCAGGACGGCTGGCAACGAACGGCGATTCGCAGGCCGAGGCGGTGGCGATCGGTATCATCACGGTCCGACCGGCCAGGTTAACGGCTTTGTGGTCGGAAGGCCCGGCGCCGCCGCGACGACCGGTGACGCCGACCTCGCTGTCTTCCAGGCGTAGCCCAAGCGATTGCAAATCGGTAATCAGGCCCGCCGTTCCTGCTTCAGCTAACAGTGATTGATTCATGCTGATCACCTTGATGAATTGGTTTGGAAAAAGGTTCTGATGTGCTGTTGGTTAGCGTATCGCTGAACATAGGCACTGCGGGACGGTCGTCTATGCGCAGGCTCAATAGTTCTGGACGGGCGTAATGGCCGACCGAATCCATCATGCGCTTGCGCTTGGTGATCAAACTCATGTCCAGATCGGCGATTAATATGCCTTCGCCTTCGCGCAAGGGTTCGACCACGTGTTGACCTTCCGGCGAGATAATCGCCGTGCAGCAACCGCCGCGCAGGGCCTTTTGTAAGGCTGGGTCGGTGGTGACCGAATCGATTTGCTCGTCGGTCAGCCAGCCGGTGGCGTTGACCACGAAGCAGCCGGATTCCAGCGCATGGTGGCGAATCGTTACTTCAATTTGATCGGCAAAGATCGGTCCAACCAACGAGCCCGGAAACTGGCTGCAATGGATTTGTTCATGTTGGGCCATCAAGGCGTAGCGGGCCAGCGGGTTGTAATGTTCCCAGCAGGCCAGCGCGCCGATGCGGCCGATGCCGGTTTCGACGACTTTTAAGCCCGCAGCGTCGCCTTGGCCCCAGATCATACGTTCGTGATAGGTCGGCGTAATCTTGCGGCGTTTCAGCGCCAGTCGGCCGGTTTCGTCGAATATCAATTGGGTATTGTACAGGCTGCCGTGGTCGCGCTCGTTGACCCCCAACACCACCACGACGCCGTGCGCCTTGGCTTGTGCCGCCACCGCATCGGTAACTGGTCCCGGTACCGTTGGCGCTAAATCGTAAAGCTTTAGATGTTCGCGCCCCTGGGCGACAGGCGGCAACACGAAGGAAAAATACGGGTAGTACGGCACGAAGGTTTCCGGGAACACCACGATTTGTGCGCCTTTGGCAGCGGCGTCGCTGATGGCCTGGCAAACCTTGTCGCCCGTGGCGGTGGCGGATTCGAACACCGGCGACATCTGTACCGCCGCCGCTCTGACGATGTTGGGATTGGTCACAATAGGGTCTCCTGTTGCGGGTTGTCTTGAAAGCTATCAAAACCGATAACGGTAGGGTGGATAAGCAGAGCGCATCCACCTGTCGAGTTTTCTATTGGCTGGGTGTGCTTCGCTTATCCACCCTACATTTCTAATCGGATGAAATTGTGTAAGGTACGCGGTACCCTCTGGGGCATAAATGCGTACCCTACAGCGAATTTCGGTTTACAGCGTCCAGGTATCCAGAATGAAGGCGTTTTCTCGCTGATGTATCAGCACGATGTCTAACACATCTAATGGACTGATCGGGCGGATACCGGGAACTAAGCTCGGTTCGCCATGGCCGTAGAGGGCTTGCAGCGCAAACCGGCAGGCATAGACTTTGCCGCCTGCTTCGATAAATTTGGCGATTTGGTTGGCGTAGTTTTGATGACCGGGAAACGCTTCGTCGCCCAAGCGCGGAAAACCGCGTTGCAGACCTAAGGTAACGCCGGGGCCGTATAACAGAATTGAAGTTTCAAAGCCCTTGCGTTGCAGACGGGTGGCTTGCAACAGATTGACGAAGCCGATCGAACCTTCGAAGGCGACGGTGTGGAATTTGACCAAAGCTTTCTGGCCTGGTTCGGCCTTGACGTCTTCAAAGACTTTTTCTTCGAAATCGACAAAAAAATCGCCATTTTGGTGGGCTGGAGTGGTAACTGCTGGCATGAAAATCTCCCGGTGGTTAGTAAAAAGCCCCGCACCGAAGATGCGATGCAGGGGAGGACTATGGCTGTCAATCCTTTAGTTGATCGACGGTGCATACTTTACTAACCAGGACAATTCCAAAACAGAATCAGGAGGGAGATGAATTCTCGAGTACAGATTTACAAAAATAAGGGCTGTGTTTATTAAAAAAGAAGCAAACTGTTATGCTTGAAAAAAACAGTTAATCAAAGCTTCAATTAGTTTTTGTGTTGGTTAAGAATGATTCTGTACGTATGACAGAAAATTCAAAGCTCGTTTTTGGCTGCAGGAACGCTCGATTCATGAAACAGTTTGCCCGCCCCAGAAGAGCTATAAACCGGTGAATCTCGCACACTTAAACTACCAAAGTAGGGCGAGCTCAGCATAGAAACACCATTGCGATTCTATGCTGAGCTCGAATTGGTTGTGCCGGAAACGCCTGTTCTTTACTGACGTTCGAACAGGCTTATTCCGGCTACATAATGATATGGTTTTTAGGGAACCTCTAAAAATTATCCATTCATGCCCTTCGGCTACGCTCAGGACAGGCTTCGACAGGCTCAGCACGAACGGATAAGTTATTGATTTAAATGAACCACCGTTCGCATTTATGCCCTATGGGTACTGAGCTTGTCGAAGTGCAATTTTTAGAGACCCTCTTTAAACTCTCAACAAGGCTTTAGCCATTTTTTCAGAAAGTTGTTCTTCAATAAATTGCGGTTCGTTGGGTGGATAGAGTTCTACTTCATCGAGTTCAAAGTTGTATTCCTTGCCTAATGCAATGAGTTCCCTGATTTTTTGTACCGCTAACAGTTTTTCCTTTAATTCAGGATCTGTTTTTGCGTGTTCAGAGAAGGCTTTGATTTGTGCGATTGCCATAATATTTACTCCTGTTGTTGATAAAAAAGATGATGAAATCCCAGTGTTGTTGCTACACGCTATAAGGCGTGTTGATCCAATCTTTAAGTACCGCGACATCACGTTCGGGTAAGTAAGAAAAATCTCCGCTAACATCCTTAAAAACAGCGACACCAGTGTGCGGAGACACCAGCTTGCCTTTGACCATATAAAAGAACCACGCAAAGGGATAACCTGCCTGACGATCAAAACGAGTTAACAGGTTATGCAGTGAGGTGCCTTTTTTACCGTTAATATCTTCCAGTTGCGGCACGTTTTTTTGCTGAGCATTGATAATTTCAACGTTAATTATTTGCTCCCCAAAGCGCCCGGTATTTCTGTAGGGCCGAATAATCCAATCTTCGGACAGTACGATTTTTTGCTGGGCGCTACTTCGGTTCCAGTCATCCATGAAACGTTGCACCGGATGTTCTTCAATATGGTATTTATTGATTTCATCCATGAAAATCGCCACGTCAGCTTTACGTCGATAAAAATAACGCGCGGCTCCAACACCGAATGTTTCTATACATTCCGGGTCCAATGGATCAATAAATTCTTCTAAATCCTCAGGCGGATTGTGTTCATTAACCAGTAATCGATCTGACACTTCATGCGTTTTATCAATATCGATCTGGACAAATTGTTCTGCTTTAGTACCGGTTTGCACCACAAAATGCAGGGTGTTGCCGGTTTGCCGGGTGGCGATCAGCTTTTGTTGGCGTGCATGATCAATCAGCGTTTGCAGGTTTTTACCGCATTCGATATAGGTTCGTTCGGTCCATTCCACCAAGTCATTGGCAATACGGTTGCCATCCATATCGACAACGCCGCCCAAGCGATACCATTCTTCGCCGACTTTAGCTAAGCGCATCGGGTAGCTCGGGTTGAGCGATTGCAGTTTGGCGAGTAGAAATTCATCATCCAGCCCCGGCACAGTGCTTTTACAAATCTTTGCCAGCTGCGGCCCATCTAGTTGAAATGTTTGCTCAGCCATAGTTATGCTTCCGGTTTATTGTTCCCATGGGGCTCTTGGGAATGCATATTTAAACGTTCATGTACTGCGGCTCTGACATCCGGCTCGGGATCATTAATCATACACATCAATGCCTCTGGCGCTACACGCTGAACCGCTGTGTAGCGAACCACCCAATCGGGATCATTTAAAAGCGTCACGGCATCCGACGGACTCATCCGTTCAGCAACGATGCGCCGCACTTCAGGGGTGTCGTCATGAGCCATTAACCCCAAGCTGACTTCAGGTAAGCGTTCCGCGACCACTTTGCGAACTTGGGCATCTTTATCACGAATAAAACGAAATAAGCGTCCTGCGGGCAGTCGCCTGGCAATGGTCAATCTAACGATGTAGTCCGTGTCATTGGCCAGTTTTTCCAAGTCTTCAGGGGCAATGCGATCCGCGACAGTCATTCGTACTTCGCGGTCAGGATCATCAATCAGTTGATTGAGTTGAGCCTGCGGTAGGCGATAAGCAACTGCGCGTCTAACCACTTCATCTTCATCATAAATAAGCTTGGTCAGTGCTTTTTGCGGTGCATATCGGACCGCAATCGCGCGCCTTTCCCAAAAGACATCATCAAGGTATTGCTCGGCATAACCGGGATTAACCCGAAAAAAACGGTCTATCTGGCGGCCGCTTTCTACGGATACGCAGGTGTCACCCGGCATACAACGTCCCATCAGCAACGTTTTGCTGCGAAAACGACATAGGCTGCAATCCGCAATGGGAACGCTAACAGGGCTTTCAGGACCAGACATGCGTTCAGTTCCGTTTAGTCAGGAATAATTTCTGCAACCACAATACCTGTTGCAACCTCATAATCATTGGTCAGGCATAAACAGTGTTCACGCCCATCAATTAGATAAAGATTGAAGTCATTATGCTCAATGATGGGCGTGCTGTTCGGTAGATCATCATCCATGCAGTAAGTAAAATGCATTGGCTGATACTCCTGTCTTAGCGCCGACACTGTCGTGTCACTAAGTCCCGATGTTTCAATTTTTGCTACGATTGCATTGACTTGTTCTGTAGTAATCATCCCGTTGCCTCCCGCTCAAATCTAAACCGCTCGCTGGCGTCAATACCCATGGCTTTAGCCAGCCATGGCGGCGGCGTTCCGGCAATAACGGTTTGTAGTTGATCGATGATGTCAGTAATGGCTTCAATGCCGGATAGCTTCATCGGATGGATGCCCAGCTTGACAATTTTTGCCGCTGCCGGACCGCCGACTGAGGCAATATAAAGTACCTGGCAATCTTGGATCAGTTCGGCTCTAAAGACGTTTTTGTCTTCCACTTCCAGGTCTTCAGGGATGTCCGTACTGCGACTGTCGATTAGGCGGACTTCATCGGCGGACACTTGAAAAATCAAGAATTGGCTGCAAGATCCAAAATGGCCATCGACGTTAATGCCGTCACTGCTGGCACAAGCAATCCTAACGGAGCCGGGCATAGCGCCATCGGTATAAGCTTCCAGTTCCCATACGCCGGTGGGTGACTGCGGTTTGGCTTGAAGAATGTTTAAAGCTTGCGCCAATAAAGTGCTGTCAATGTCCAAAAACTCGCCTGCTTTGGCAGTTTTTAGAGTTTTTAAAGTGATGCCGGCAATTTTTTCTTCAGTAAGGGGGAGGTCGAGGCAGTCAGTTAAGACTGACAGCAAGCGTTTGGCATCAGTATCGGGCAGAGCGTGAGCCGCCAGCCCGATACGTAAAGCCAGTTCTCGTGAGAGTGCAGCCTGGCTGTTCATCGGGTTATGCCTTTAACGGCAAGATGCAGTTATCGATAGGACACACTTTGACGCATTGTGGTACGTCAAAATCGCCCTCGCATTCGGTACAGGTTTTTGCGTCAATTTTAAAAACAATTGCACCTTCGGTGATAGAGTCGGTCGGGCATACTGGCAGGCAGTCGCCACATGAAATGCAATCCGCTTCAACAATATATAAGGACATGATTACTCTCCTGAATCTAAACGTTTTGCGCGTAAGGTGACCGGGAAATCAGGTTGTGCGTTAATCGGTTCAAAGTAATATTTTGAACCGTCGCTGAGTAGCACTTCACCGCCCCATTTTTCAGGGCTATCAAACTCAACGGATTCCGCAACTTCTTCCAAATCTTTTTTAGGAACGTAGAAGACTAATTTGCCCTCAGCGTTTTTTTTCAGCATGACACTGGGCATTATGATTCTCCGTTATGCGCATTGGGAAATCCCCCCTAACCCCCCTTTTTCAAAGGGGGGAATAACCAATTAAGTGAGCTTCCAAACTGGTTACCCCCTTTGTAAAAGGGGGCTAGGGGGATTTTATTAACGAATCAAATCGTAGTTATAGTCAGTGGTGCCCATGCCTTTGGTTTCTTTATCCAATTGCTCCAGCACGGCATTGACCAGGGTTGTCAGCATGTAGATAGCGCCTTCGTAACCCAGCGTGGTCATTCTGTGCAGGTGATGTCTGTCAAAGATGGGGAAACCGATACGAATTAACGGCACTTCAAACTCTTCGCCTTTATAGAAAGTGTCACGTTGGATGAACTTGCCATAAGAGTTACCGATCATGAAGTCAGGTTTGTTGGTGAATACTAATGAACGGAAATGCCATAAATCTTTGCCGGTATGGACGACGGTATTTTGTCCATAAGGTGAGTCTTTCAGCATTTTATCCATGGCCTTAGTCCAGCGCTTGCTGGCATGGTTGCACAATACATCGGCCGGTTCAGCACCCATTTCCAGCAGGAATTTAGTCATACCCATGACAAAATCCGCATCACCGTATAAGGAGAACTTTTTGCCGTGCATCCAGGTGTGCGAGTCGGTCATCATGTCCACCAAGCGACCACGCTCAAGTTCCAGTGACGCAGGAATCGGTTTGCCGGTTAATTCGGAAACTTTCATCAGGAAGTCATCGGTCCATTCCAGCCCCATCGGAATATTGATGGCGGTAGCCGGTTGATGCCAAATGCTTTGGACAAACTTTTTGGTTTTTTCCAACTGCCAGGGTTGCAGCAGCAGGGTGTCAATCGCATTAGGCGAATCTTTCAATTCAGCTTGGGTGGTGCCGCCGGCATACATGCGGAAGTGACCGTCTGCTGGGGTATCCAGCACTTCAGAAGGATCACTCATTAATGTGTAATCAACGCCCATCTCAGTCATCATGCGTTTGATGACGCGGAAATTGCCTAAGTAAGTTTCAAAGCCTGGCACCAGGTTGATCTTGCCGTTTGAACCGACTTTTTTGTCGTCCATGTGGTTCAGGGTGAAATATTTGATCATACCTTCAAACATGTTGTCCCAGCCGGTGGTATGGCTGCCGACAAAGCTTGGTGTATGAGCAAAAGGCGTTGGAAATTCTTGTTCGATATGTCCGGCTTTTTTAGTGTTATTGATAAAGGCATTTAAGTCGTCACCAATTACTTCGGCCATACAGGTAGTCGAGACAGCAATGATTTCCGGTTTGTACAAGGCTTTGGCGTTTTCCAAACCGGCCATCATGTTTTTTTGCCCGCCGAATACCGCCGCATCTTCCGTCATAGAGTCTGATACGCAGGCAACAGGCTCTTTAAAATGACGATTAAAATAAGTACGGAAATAAGCAACACAACCTTGCGAGCCATGTACATAAGGCATGGTCTTTTCAAAGCCCAACGCACACAGTACCGCGCCTAAGGGTTGGCAAGCTTTAGCTGGGTTTACGGTTAAGGCTTCACGGTTAAAATTGAGTTCTTGGTATTCCTTGGTAGTCGTCCATTGGAAGACTTCATCAATTTTTTCCTGGGGGTGACGCTCTTCATAAGCTTCACGTTTGTTTGCCAGGCTTTCCTTGTATTCATCATTGCGGAATAAGGGATAGCTGGGTTGAATGTTATCGACTTCTTGACTCATGATAATCTCCTACGCGCCACTAATCTGTGGACGACGGTTGAGGAAGGGTAGGGTGGGCAGACTTTGTTGCCCACCACACAGATACAAATTAAGCGCTTGCTGCAACTGCTACCTTCGGACTTTCATCTGTTTTCCAAGGCACTTTCACTTGTTTCCAGCACGGGTTATTCAATGTCATGTCCATATCTCTGGCGAAGATGGCAAAGCCGTCATAACCATGATAAGGACCGGAATAATCCCAAGAGTGCATTTGACGGAATGGAATGCCCATTTTTTGGAAAATGTACTTTTCCTTGATGCCGGAACCGATCAAATCAGGCTGTACTTTTTTAACAAACTCTTCAAATTCATAGCCGGTGACATCGTCATAAATCAACGTCGCATTGCCCATTTCTTTGATAGTGCGGTCATAGTCATCGTTATGACCAAATTCATAACCGGTACCAACCACTTCCATGCCCAAATCTTCATACGCACCGATCACATGACGCGGACGCAGGCCGCCGACATACAACATCACGCGTTTGCCTTGCAGACGTGGTTTGTATTTGGCGATTACCGCATCGTATTCAGCTTGGTATTTGGCGATAACTCTTTCAGCGCCGGCTTGAATGGTTTCATCAAACAATGCCGCAATTTTGCGTAAGCTTTCGGCAATTTTGGTCGGGCCGAAGAAGTTGTATTCAATCCAGGGGATTTTGTACTTTTCTTCCATGTGCCGCGCTATGTAGTTCATAGAGCGATAGCAATGGATCAAGTTCAATTTCACCTTAGGCGTTTTTTCCATTTCAGCAATGGTGCCGTCTCCAGACCATTGAGCGACTACGCGTAAGCCCATTTCTTCCAGTAAAGTACGAGAAGCCCAAGCATCACCACCGATGTTGTAGTCACCAATCACGGCAACGTCATAAGGCGTAGTTGGGAAGCTTTCATCGCCGTCACGGTTTTCTAATACCCAGTCCCGAATGGCGTCATTGGCTATGTGATGACCTAACGATTGTGATACGCCGCGGAAGCCTTCGCAACGAACCGGCACGACAGGTTTATTGATTTCTTTGTTGGCTTTTTTGGCGACCGCTTCAATATCATCACCAATCAAACCGATCGGGCATTCCGATTGAATGCTGATGCCTTTGTTCAACGGAAACAGTTCTTCAATTTCGTTCATGATTTTGGCAAGCTTTTTATCACCGCCAAACACAATGTCTTTTTCCTGAAAATCAGACGTAAAGTTCATCGTGCCGAAGGTATTTACACCGGTGGTGCCGACATAATAGTTACGTCGACCTGCACGAGAATACTGACCACAGCCAACCGGACCATGGGAGATATGAATCATATCTTTAATCGGGCCCCAAACCACACCCTTGGAACCTGCGTAAGCACAACCACGAATGGTCATTACGCCGGGCTGGGATTTACGGTTTGAAGTAATACATTTGTTTGATTTTTCTAAAGATTGATCATTTACCGCTAAATGCTTAGCGCGATCTTTCCTTGCTTGTTCGGGATAGACTTCCAGCACTTCTTGAATCAGCGCTTCGGTCTCTTCTCTTGTTAGAGCTGCCATGATTGTCTCCTGCTAATGTCATGGGTAATCCCCCATAGACAGGTTTGAGGATGTAAAACGTAGGATGGGCTGAGTTTACGAAGCCCATCGCTGCCGTTGGGTTTGATGGGCTTCCTTGCGTCAGCCCATCCTACGATGTTTAAGCAACTGCTTCTGCAGCTGCCGTCTTGCCAACAATTGCTTCGTCTACTTCATCGATAATGCCGAATTCCATCATCAATTCTTCCAGCTCATCCATCGTGATGGGTGTTGGAATGATGAAGTTCTTGTTATCACGAATTTTGATAGCCAACTGACGGTACTCATCAGCTTGTTTGGCTTGTGGTTCGTATTCGATAACAGTCATACGACGAATTTCAGCACGTTGTACAACGTTGTCGCGTGGTACAAAGTGAATCATTGTGGTGCCGATTTTTGCAGCTAAAGCTGAGATCAATTCATCTTCACGTGCAGTTTCACGTGAGTTACAAATTAAACCAGCCAAACGCACACTGCCTGAGTTAGCGTATTTCACAATACCCTTAGCAATGTTGTTAGCGGCATACATCGCCATCATTTCGCCCGAGCAGACGATGTAAATTTCTTGCGCCTTGTTTTCACGGATTGGCATGGCAAAGCCACCACACACAACATCCCCAAGAACATCATAAAAAACGAAGTCAAGTTCATCATCGTAAGCCCCTTCTTCTTCGAGGAAGTTAATCGCCGTGATTACACCGCGACCTGCACAACCAACACCAGGCTCAGGACCACCTGATTCAACACATTTGATACCGCCGTAACCGACTTTTAATACATCTTCAAGTTCTAAATCTTCAACACTACCGGCTTCAGCAGCCAAACTCATAATAGTAGTTTGAGCTTTCGCGTGAAGAATTAAACGGGTAGAGTCAGCTTTAGGATCGCAGCCGACAATCATTACACTGTTACCTAGTTCTGCTAACGCAGAAACCAAATTTTGAGTTGTAGTAGACTTACCAATCCCACCTTTACCGTATATTGCACATTGACGTAATGCCATGATGACTTTCTCCTCTGATTGAACGTTGTCGTGAATGACATTATGGATAAAGCAATGGCTGTGCCAACAGTGTTATTATTAGTTATCTTGTTGAAATGTAACTATTATTTATTTTTAACATGAGCGTAAGCAGCGTTATGTTTCAAACATTTTGTTATGCCTCTGTAAGCTTAGTAACAGTAAGGGATTTGTTTTTCGTGTTCTTTAAATCGATTCGACTGTGGCGGGATAGGGTTATATATAGAGAGTAAATGTAGGCCGGATAAGACCTCTTGAGCGGCAGCGAAATCGGGCGTTTCCGGCATTTATACGACACTTCTATATATGTTGGTAAGCGCCGTTAAGCGACAAAAGAATTGTAATAAATCGAACAAAACTGGGTGTCCACCGCTCTATATCCCAGAAAAACTCCACACAAAATCTAAGATAATCAATTGTTTGAATATTTCATTAATAGCAAATACAACTTGGATTACTTATTGCTTAAGTAAAAGGTACACCTACTTAAACAATGGAGTTTGCAATGTCTGCCGATGTCTTTTCTGAAATATTAAATGGTTTGTATGAAAACACCGTCGTGCCTTATCTAGGGCCTGGCGCTCTTTTTGATGCCACCAATAAACAAACCGGTGCCGCAATGCCGGCCGATAGTAATAGCCTGATTTTGGCTATGAATAACGGTAATCCGATGGCTCCCAAGCTGATGTACGAATTTCCACGGGCCGCGATGAATCAGGAACTTAAAAGAGGCCGAAACTTTCTGGGGCAGTTTCTTACCCGATTATATGGCGACACCGAATATACCCGGGCCTCGATCCACAATTGGCTGGCCGAATGGAAACCTGCTTATGTTATTGATGTCAACAGAGACACCCAATTGCAAGACAGCTATGCCGATGAAGAGCATACCTTGATTGTTGGTGTCGCCAGAATCACTGCCAGCCAGTTTCGCTTTAAGATTTATCACTTTGATGGCAGTGAATATTTTGAAATTCCCCAAGAACAGGTTGATCCGCGATTACCTGTGTTGTTTAAACCTCTGGGCACCCCAAAACCGGAAGCCAACTATATCGCTTCAGATGCCGATTATGTTGATTACATCACCGAACTAATGGGGGGCTTCGCGATTCCTGATTTTCTTAAAGCCTATCGTAAAGGCAAACAATATTTATTGATCGGTCTGCCATTAAATAGAGATTCTGAGCGCATGGTGATGAGTGACATCATTCGTGACGCGGCCGAGCCAAAAGGTTGGGTATTGAACAAAAATCCTACCGATAAAGAGCTGCGGTTCTGTAAAAAAATGGGCCTTAAAATCGTTGATGCGGGTGTTGAAGATTTATTGAATGCTTTTGCATCCAGCAGTGCAGCTGCCGCTTAGTTAAAACGAAGGCTACAAACTAGACTTTTTAAGAGGTTAAGCCATGAGCAATCCAAAGCGCATTTACGAGCTGTTGCTGGATTACTGTAGTGACGATGCGGAAGTCGACAACCTGATGATCGGTTTGGTGTGGACGCTTTGCCAAAGCAAGGGCAGGGCAACGACCGGATTGGCGATGAGTCCGGGGCATGTGACCCGGACTCTGAAGTGGTCCGGTACTTTGTCAGGCAAGCCGATTACCGATCTGGGCGCCTGGATTTTAGAGTGGGATCCTTATCAGGCCACCGTGGCGATGGCGGCAATCAACAGTTGCATCAACAGCAGGCCGTTACCTGATTCGGTGGCACTGGATAGCGCTGGAGAACATGGCAATCTGGCGGTGTTCGATTATTTCCTGCCGCAACTGCAGGGTAAAAACGTCGTGGTGATCGGCCATTATCCCGGCATTGAACGCTATCAAAACCAAATGCAACTAAGCGTGCTGGAACGACAGCCGAAAGCCTGTGATTTACCTGATTCGGCTTGCGAATTTTTGTTGCCGCGCGCCGATTGGGTGTTTTTAACCGCCAGTTCTATCCCTAATAAAACCTTTCCGCGCTTGGCAGAGCTTTCAAGTCACGCCAAAACGGTGTTGATGGGGCCGACGGTGCCATGGCTGCCGCAATTACACGAGTTTGGTATTGATTATCTGGCCGGGGTGGAAATCACCGATGCCACTGCGCTGTATCACACTGCCGCGCAAGGTGGTGGCGTGAGAATCTTCAATCAAGGCCTACGTTATCGCATTGCCGAGCTGACGCCCGCGACCAGTATGAGTTGGCTGAAACAGCAAATCGCCGATTGCGCTGCCGAAAAAAACCGGCTGACCGTTGAAATGGATGGTTGGTATGCCGCAGGTAACAGCAATCGCTTCCCGGCATATCTGTTGCTGGAACAGGCCAACAAACGCTTATCGCGGCTGGATAGTAGTTATAAGCCGCTATGGGACAATTACTCCGCACATCACTGAAATTATGTCACTCAACAACGTATTCAATAACCACCGATTGCTGCTGCTCTACAAAGGTGACATTAGCGCCTTGACGTTGTTCGCGCAGCACAGCAATGGCAGTATCTGTTTTCCAGAACCTTTGCCGTTGCTATCCAGCGCTTTGGAGCCTGAAGAGTTTGAAGAGAGCAAAGTCAGTGTGCATCCATCGATGTTAGTTAACGCGATCAACCAGCTCTTACAATTGGATAACGACTTGCTGCACGCCGAGCCGGGATTTTACGAACAAATCGATACGCCCGGCGGCGTTATTACCGTCTACATGGCGCGCTTCAAATTGCTTGATCCGCCTCATAAACTGATGCAAAGCCGTGATTGTAAGCTGAGAACCTTGCCGGAACTACGCGGCAGGCCACCGGCAGAAATGGAATTGTTACGCCGTGCTTATGTCAAGATGATGGAGGGCTGAAGTGTTCGACTTCATGGAGTTCGGCGTCGACGAACCTTCAGAAATACTTGAATCGACTGGCCCGTATATCCCCGAAGCAAGCGAATGTATGCGCTGCGGTCAATGTGTCAGCAGTTGCCCGACCTTTCGTTTATTCCAGATCGACGAAGAAACTCCGCGTCGCCGTATACGTACCCTCAGTAAAGTGCTAGTTGAAAACCTGCCGATCAGCGCCGATGAACGTTTGCATCTGGATAACTGCCTGCAATGCCGCGCTTGCGAAACCGTTTGCCCAAGCCGGATGGCTTATGGGCAGTTATTCGATCAGGCTCAAGCCCAATTAAAGACCACGCCAACCCGATTAGCGAAACTGGCGTTGCGCTTAATTGCAAACAAACCCTGGCGGACGCGGTTAATGCCTTGGCTGGCGGTTTATCTAAAATCAGGCCTACAAAAACCGTTGCGTCTTAGCGGCTTGCTGAAAAAGCTGGGCTTAGCGGAAGCTGATGTTTTACTTGGTACGCCTGCGTTGCAGGCATTGGCCGCCAGCTATCCGGCTAGCGTCACGCCGCGCGGCCGAGTTGCGCTATTCACCGGTTGTATCGCTGAACATTTTGATAGAGAGACTTTACTGGCGGCGATCAAACTGCTGAACGCGATCGGTTTTGAGGTGTTAGTGCCGCCGCAACAAGGCTGCTGCGGGGCGATACACCAGCATAACGGCCAGTCGGCCGCCGGTTTAATCGATAACAACATCGCCGTGTTTAACGCGCTGGACGTCGATGCCGTAATTCACACTGCCAGCGGTTGCGGGGCGATGCTCAGCGAATATCAACGTAGTGATGAAGCGGGACAACTATTCCAGCAGCGCTTGCAGGACATTAACGACTTTTTGCTAAGTCACTGGCCAGATGATTTGCAACTAATGTCCGCTAACCTGAAAGTCGCAGTGCATGAGCCATGCAGTCAGCGCAATGTCCTAAAGAACCAGCAAAGCGTTTATGCGCTGCTGCAAAAAATCCCTGATTTAACAATCACCCCGCTGGCCGACAACCACATCTGCTGCGGCGCGGGCGGCAGCTACATGTTGACTCATCCCGACAATGCAGGGCAATTACGCGAGTTGAAGCTTCAAGCTATCAGTTCGGCTCAAGCGGATCAGGTGGTCAGCAGTAATTTTGGTTGCGGAGTATTTCTTAGCGGCGCAGGGACTAAGGTAGAGCATCCTTTGCGGCTATTGTCTCGGCAGTTGCCGGAATCAACAAAGCTAATCAGGAAGAAATAGCCAAAACCATGCAAATCACTCCTGCAAACGCCGCCGACATCCCCGCTCTTTGCGAACTACTGCATTTTTTGTTTTCTCAAGAAGCGGACTTTACGCCTGATTGCGACGCACAACGCCGAGGTTTAACGCGCATCATCAATAGCCCGGATGTCGGGCTAATCATCGTCGCCCGGCAAGACGGTCAAGTTGTTGGCATGGTTAATCTGCTTTATACAATATCAACGGCGCTGGGTGAGCGCGTTGCGCTACTGGAAGATATGGTCGTTTCCCCGAAGGTTCGCAGCACTGGCGTGGGTTCTAAACTTCTCCAGCGAGCCATTGAATTAGCACGCTTAAATGGCTGCAAACGCATTACCTTGCTTACCGATGTCACTAATGAGTCCGCGCAGCGTTTTTATCAACGGCATGGCTTCGATTATTCAGCCATGATTCCTCTCCGGCTTTCACTGAGTGAATGGATCCCCGAACCAAACAAAAAAGCCTTGTAAACATTACAGTTACAAGGCTTTTTCGAGGAACATTTAACCTTTCACAAGGCTATTTTAGGTCGAAGCGGCCGAGGTTCATCACTTTGTTCCAGGCATTCACAAAGTCGGTCACAAACTTCTGTTTGCCGTCTTCAGCAGCATACACTTCCGCAATGGCCCGAAGTTCCGAGTGCGACCCGAAAATCAGGTCGACCGGGGTAGCCGTCCATTTGAGCTCACCCATCTTGCGGTCAAGGCCTTCGTAAATCCCTTCAGACTTGGCTGACTTCTGCCATTTCGTGGACATATCGAGCAAGTTTAAGAAGAAGTCATTGCTTAATGTTCCAGGTTTACTGGTAAAAACACCTTGCTTGGCTTCCCCGGTATTTGCGCTTAAAACGCGCATACCGCCAACCAGTACAGTCATTTCAGGGACGGTCAAGGTCAGCATGTTGGCTCTATCAACCAGCATTTCTGTGGGTGACAGCAAATTGCCTTCGCCGTAATAGTTACGAAATGCATCGGCTTTGGGCTCAAGCACGGCAAACGAATTCACATCTGTTTGCTCTTGGGAGGCGTCCATACGCCCCGGTGTGAAGGGAACCTTCACTGGATAACCTGCTGTCTTAGCCGCTTGCTCAACTGCAGTAACGCCACCTAAAACAATCAAATCTGCCAGCGACACTTTTTTTCCTTTCGCTGGCGCCCGGTTAAAGTCGTTTTGAATACCCTCTAACTGCGTCAAAACCTTAGCAAGTTCACCCGGGTTGTTAACCGGCCAGTCCTTTTGGGGGGCCAGGCGAACACGAGCACCATTAGCGCCACCTCGCAAATCGGTGCTACGAAAGGAAGCCGCTGAAGCCCAAGCTGTTCGAACCAGCTCAGACACAGTCAAACCCGAGTTAAGAATTTTATTCTTAAGACCTTCAGTATCCTTAGCATCGATCAGCTTGTGATTCACTGGGGGAATTGGGTCTTGCCAAATGAGTTCATCTTTAGGCACTTCCGCTCCAAGGTAGCGTGTTCGGGGGCCCAAATCTCGGTGCGTGAGTTTGAACCATGCCTTGGCAAAGGCAAGCTCAAATTCCTTAGGATTATCCAGGAAACGTTTTGCAATTTTTTCATAACTCGGATCGGCTTTCAGTGCTAAATCCGTAGTCAGCATGATTGGTGCATGTCGTTTGTCTTTATCGTGCGCATCAGGCACCAAAGTCGCGGCCGCTTCATCCTTAGGAATCCACTGTGTAGCGCCTGCCGGACTCTTGGTCTTAACATAATCGTAAGTAAACAGGTTAGTTAAGTATTGGTGCGTCCATTTAGCTGGGTCCATTGTCCAAGCGCCTTCCAAGCCACTGGTGATCGTGTCACCAGCATTGCCTTTGCCACATTTGTTTTTCCAGCCGAAACCCTGTTCCTCAATTCCGGCAGCGGCGGGCTCGGCGCCTACACAATTAGTTGGAACTGCAGCACCATGGGTTTTACCGAAGGTGTGACCACCCGCGATCAGGGCGACGGTTTCTTCATCATTCATCGCCATACGAGCAAACGTTTCCCGAATATCTTTCGCGGCCGCCAGTGGATCAGGATTGCCATTTGGCCCCTCTGGATTCACATAAATGAGCCCCATCTGCACCGCTGCCATTGGGTTGTCCAGCTTTCGATCTCCCTTGTAGCGCTCATCGCCGAGCCATTTTTTCTCTGGCCCCCAATAGACTAAATCGGATTCCCAATCGTCTGTGCGTCCGCCGGCAAAACCAAACGTTTTGAAGCCCATCGATTCCAAGGCGACGTTACCGGTAAGCACCATCAAGTCGGCCCATGAAATTTTACTGCCGTACTTACTCTTGATCGGCCAAAGCAAGCGTCGTGCTTTATCCAGGTTGGCGTTATCGGGCCAACTGTTGAGCGGTTCGAAGCGCTGCTGACCGCCGCCGGCACCGCCACGCCCGTCAGCCACACGGTAGGTACCCGCACTGTGCCAAGCCATCCGGATAAACAACGGTCCATAGTGCCCGTAATCTGCAGGCCACCAGTCTTGAGACGTTGTCATTAACTTTTCGATATCGGCCTTTACAGCCTTAATGTCGAGTTTCTTAAACTCTTGAGCGTAATCGAATTTTTTGTCCAACGGGCTGGACTCGGCTGCGTGTTGACGAAGAGGTGCTAAATCCAATCTTTCAGGCCACCAGAATTGGTTCGACGTCGTTTGTAGATCTGCAGTGCTTTTTGCAGGTGCCGGGTTTTCTGCGGAGTAGCCAACGTGGGAAAAGGCTAGCGCTAACAGCACGGCACTCGGTAAGTTTATTTTTAACATGTTTGTTCTCCTGTTCTATGCGTGGATACAGACTATGCAAGCCATCTGATTTTTAAGTGGCGAAAAATTTAAGGGAACCTCTAAAAATTGCACTTCGACAAGCTCTCGGCAACTGCTCCTGCGTTGCTCTAACTCCTGCATCCATGCAGTCGAGTGCGAGCGGTTACCTTATTAAATCAATTACTTATCCGTTCGTGCTGAGCCTGTCGAAGCATGAACGGATAATTTTAGAGGTCCCCTTAAACTAAACACAAGAAGCCCCACGGAACAGATAGGACATTCAAGCACTCATTCAAAGTATCCCACCTAAAGCCTTTATTACAAGCACCATTTTTCAATGTTCGATGCATTGGCTATTCCTGCGACCCCGCGCCTAAATTGCTCTAAAATGCAGTAATTTACCCACTCGATACCTGTTTATGGCTATTAGCTCAACGATCAATAAAGTCTCAATTAATATTGCCGATATGGACAAGCAGTATTACCAAGACCACGAATTAACCTTGGCTCAACATCCCTCTGAAACAGACTTCCGTTTTATGGTGCGCCTCATAGCGTTTATGACGAATGCCAGTGAGCGCCTTGCCTTTACTAAAGGGATGGATAGTGATGATGAGCCTGAACTCTGGCAAAAAACGCTCACAGACGACATTGAACTATGGATTGATTTGGGACAGCCGGATGAAAAAAGAATTCGTAAAGCCTGTGGACGTGCTAAGCAAGTCATTATCTACACCTATCATGAACGCAAGGCAAAAGTGTGGTGGGAACAGCAACAAGAAAAATTACAACGCTTTAACAACCTTAAAGTTTTACATATTAATGCGCAAGGTATTGAGTCAATGATTAAGCGGTCTATGCAATTGCAATGCACTATTCAGGACGGAGAAATCTATTTGAATGATGAAAACTCAAACCTCGTTATTACCTTGGATAACCTTAAATAATTGAGCATGAGTTAATCGTTTTCTTTTCAAAAAAATACTCGCTTATGGCTGGCTTGCCGTTAGTTGCGGCAAGCAGTACCGCCTCTTAACAGGATACTCAAGCCCCTTACTAAAGGCTTTTTCAAAACGCGGTCAAAAAAGCCGCCGGATACCATGATGAACACACTCGCCCAACTCCATACTGATATTGATTCACGCGTAAGAGCCATCCGCGACGACCACCCTGATTGGCTATGCCGCCAAGGCTGTGATGGCTGTTGTCGACGGCTTGCCGAAATACCTCGGCTCACGGTAGAGGAATGGGATTGGCTGCGGGAAGGCCTAGCTGCGCTGCCATCAGAGCGGCTTCTGGAAATTGACCAAGAGATCGCCAAGCTGGTCGAGCAGTCATCACGCCCTATCGTCTGCCCACTATTGGACAAGGAGGCTGGGGCCTGCCGGGTTTACGTCCACCGTCCGGTTGCTTGTCGTACCTATGGCTTCTATGTCCAGCGTGAGCTGGGGCTTTACTGTAAGGACATCGAATCGCGCGTGGCCGGTGGCGCGTGGGCTGAAGTGGTGTGGGGCAATCATGATGCTATAGACCGACGTCTCGGCGCTCTGGGCGATACCCGCGAATTGACCGAGTGGTTCGTGCTTTGGAGGAAGGAAGGGAATATAGATTGAACTGGTACTTATCGTAAAATTTGTCATACAAACAAGATTTTTGATAGGTAGCGCAATTACGGAAAGCAGCTAGTCAATGATGGTGCGCCAACTATAAAACTTATCTTTACGATTTCTAGCTTAAAACTGCTATCAAATACTCGATTTTTTTACTCATAACTGATGTTACGCAGACCGGTTTATCTCCCGTTATTCCGCCCCGAGCATCGCAGCTTTTGGCGAAATAGGCCCGCAAGGGGAGCGGCAGGGAGGCCGCTCGTTTTCGCAGGGCCAGGGATGGCCCTTCGAAAACCCTCGCCAAAAGTGAGAAGCGCAGGAAATTGGCGGAATCCGGGTCGCCTTTTCTTTGGCTACTTTCTTTTGGCGAAGCAAAAGAAAGTAGCTCGCCTGTCGGTGCGAGAACCGACATTAAAATAAACTGTCGCGATAGCGACACCAACGATCCTGGGGTATCAATAAAGGTCTTTCTTAACATCAACTCATAAGTCTATCAACCTATCTGCATGCCTGTTTTTATCAGGCCACTACAATTTGATGGCAAGCAGCGCCAGCGGAATATTATGAGCAGACATATGTTCTTGCCGGTACGAACTACGTTCAGTATTCAGCAGTGAAATCAGCTCCTTAAAGGCTTCAGATAAAGAACCAGCATCGTGTTGTTTTAACAGATAGTTCATAGCCACACCCTGGCTGTCATAACCGCTCCGGCTGGCAACCTTACTTTTTAGGCAGTTGCGCCATGCATTGGGTTCCGGTCCCAGCCAGTAACGGGCATTGTCGATGGTCAGGGCAATTTCCAAGCCTTTGGGATCCATGTCACTAAAGACGATAATCTCTTTGTCGCTACCAAACCGGTTTAATAAGGTATGACAGGCGTCAATTTTCGCGCCGCTTTTGTGATCGCCCCGATAGATCCATAAGGCGCTGTTAACTTGCGCGGGTATCTTCAACACATTGCATAAAGCCATAATGCTGAGATTTTCGACCACTACAATGGCCGAGTGGTCTATTTGCGTAATTTCAGAACTTAAACACAACAGGCCCGCGGCCGGCACAACATCGGTGTGCAACTGAATGTTCCGACCATTCAGATTAAGGATTCCGCTTGGGCTGTTAACTAACACATGATCATGACTTGCCGGATTTTTGGCTAATTTTTCATTGTCATGATGTTCAGCAATTTGTAAACGGCTATCCGGTAATTGATGCGTTTCAAAAGGATCAATGCCCAATTCCTTTTTTATCTCGCTGCGTAACGCGAATTTATCTTGCGAGGTGAAATGCAATTTGTTGTGGCGATGTTGCCCGCATTGATAACGCTCGCGCACAGCTTGACCGATTGCACTCCAGGCGCGCTCGGTTGTTTGCTCGGGTTGATGCCTGACAAGCTCACTGATCCATTGGTACATTTTACGATTCATGTTACTGAGCCCGGCGCAGCCAAATCTCAGTAATCTGCTGATTACCGTTAAAGCCGGGTAAACAGTTGCCTGCCATTTCCAGGGCAATAGCGCGTCTTAAACGCTGCGGTAAGCAGCAATATTGAGCAAAAACAATATCCAGCCAGAGCTCCGGTTTGACATCCAAACCGGCTGTTTGCCAGTAAGTTAACGCTGAAATTTTATGGCCTTGTTTGCCAAGGACGTCGGCAAACATAGATTCAACATGCGCTTCATAGGGATCTTGCTGATGCTCCATGACAGCAGCTTCAGCAGTATTAACGGGTACCGGGTCAGCGTTTCTATCGATCGGTAATATTGGTTTGGATTGCCGTTTTAACTCTTGAATCAGACTCACAAAATCAGCCTGTAGACTTGAATTGTGTGTGTTGATTCCCGATTGCAGGGTTAAACCGGAACCGCGTTTTAACAGATTTGGAACAATGCTTTCATTGCTCCAGTCCAGCGGTGTCCATTCCGGATGTTGCTTTAGATACTGCGCCATGGCCCGGGTTCGGTTGGCCGTCTGTTCCTGAAGTCGCAAGGTGAACAGTAGCGTTTTCATGCGATCGACAATACTGGCCAGACGTTCGACAATATTTTTGTATTGATCGACAAAGCGGATAATTTTGCGGCTTAACTCGGCTGGTGCCGCCCAGTTTAACCATTCATAGCAATCGTTAAGATTGATGTGTTTGAGTTCTTGGACCAATTGCTGCGCATAGCCGAGGGCGCGTTCGTTTTCACGGATTTTACTGGCTAAAGAATTAACGAAACCAAACTGGCTGGTGATTGCCGAAAACATCACACTGAGACTGTTTTCCAGTAATTCCAACGACTCATAAAGGGTGTCGTCTATTTGTTCAAGATGGTAATTGGCTTCGTCCTGTTCGTTGCGTTCAAGGGCATTGCGATAGGCGTCAATATCTTCCTCAACGCTTTTGACCATTTTGGCCATGTCGGTATTTTGTCGATAGCGCAAGTTGCGTAATAACAAACGGTCGATGAGGCGTTTAATATCGGTTGTTAAACGAAACTCATCGCTTTGGTCGGCTATCCGCAACAGACCGGTTTTTTTTAATCCTTCGATCAGGCTGCGGTTTTCATCATCAATAAATATCGTGCCGTTAATATAGGCTTCCGCCAATAATTGGTCGGCGCTGCCCAGTTTCCTAATCAACCCGGCAATCTGTTGCTGATCAAAACTCATGTAAACAACTCCTGCTGTTCGGTTTGCTCATTATTTGCCGCGTGCTGATCCAGTCCCAGTTCTTCGGCATCATTTAAAAAAGCAATGATCTGGTGCAGGTAATTTATTTTGCCGGTGACGATATATAGCGTGCCTTGGGGATTGGGTTTGACCAGATAACCGGTTTGCTCCAGTTTTTGTAAAATCCAGCTCAGTTGGTCGGCAATATTGGTTTTATTGGTGCGAAATAAAGCGGTTTGTGTCAGCCGGTTCATTTGCTCGCACAGCGACGGTTCGCGCTCAATCGCTCCCAGCAGATTATGCAAACGGATTTCATCGCGCGCCCTGATAGGCATGTCTTGGCCCATGGCGGTCATGACCATATCCATCCATTCAACTACCGGCCGGAATTGCGAGCGAATTTCCGAAAAAGCCTCTTTTATTTTGCTGCGATTACTGTCATCGACCACGCTATAAGCCGCGTAAAATATCTCGTCGCCATCCAGCACACACAACTCACGGTCCAGCTGCGCCAAAAAGGCCGCCACTTTTTTGAAACTGTCCTTTTGCGATAAGTAATCGAAGGCATCAGGGAAGGCGGTCGGGCAAATAAATTCACCGCTCAAGAGTGTTTCAGTGACGTGTTTAAACATGGCTTACCGCCTCCGCGTTTAAGTTGTTCAGTAATTGATCCAATTTACTTTCCGGTAAGTTGACTTCATGCAGTTGCTGTTTATCCAGTAAATAGCGCCGCTCAAACAGGCCGAGAACATGGCGATCAGCGGTCGGGGTGGCTGACATGATATGAATGTTTTGTTTGGCCAGCATGGTCATCATGGCTTCAATATTTTCCGGCGCTAAATCACCCAGTTCATCAATCGGCCAGCAGATAATGGTGTGATTTTGTTTGCGCAGCATCGACGTGACGCCGGTAAAAAAGGTGATTAACGCCAGATATGACAGGCCGGTGGAGCTGACATCTTTAAGTTCCTTGGCGTTCCTGGCGTGTTTGATTTGGCCGTTTTCAATGATGCTGAATTCAATATCAAACAGTGACAAATGCTTTATTTTTACCCCTGTTGCCGGCAGCATGCTGGTTAATTCGCTCATCGCCTCGATTAAGGATTTGGGGATTTCATCGTGGCCGGTCAGATCAACCTGGTCCAAGTATTGATGGTAATTATCGCCAAACTTTTTTAATGCCTGCCAGTATTCCAGGTCGTTCATTTTCGAGCGAACCGTGACGGTAATTTCCCCCAAGGCAGCAAAATATTGTTTTTCGCTGACATGCTTGGATAGCTCGGTGCCGGTGCTTTTGAGAATGCTCTCAAACTGCCGCAAATGCTGGTAAAAGGCATTGACATCATTGGCATGCAAATCAATTTGCTGGCTGGTTGCTTGCTTAACATTAGCGACCATCTGCAACACGTTGATCAGACGATGTTCTATTTCCAGTGCCTCAGCCTGGAAGTAATCAGTGGGGCCGGTCGATAATTCCATGGCTTTTTGCCAGGCTTCGGCTAGTTGGCTGCGATGATGTTTATTAAACAACTGCACCAGTGTTTGTCGGCCTTTGTGCAGGCTGGATTCCTGTTGTTTACGTTGGCGCATTGCCGCTTGCGTTAGGCCCAGTAACGTTGTTGGGGCATATTCATGGCTGCCTCCAGTTAACATTGGCGGACAGCTTTTAAGCTGATCCATGCAGTTGTTCAGCTGGGTTAATAAGCTGAGCGCTACTTCCTGCTGAGTGTCTTGTGTAGTAATTTCCTGGTTCAGTTGCGCCCGTTGATGCTTGTAATCGTTTTCCGATTGCTTAATGTCATCGTCAAGTTGCAGGATTTGTTGATGACTGCTGCTGCGCTGTTGGCATAGCGTCGGGTGATGTTGCCAGCGCTGTTGCAGCCAGTTTTGATAGTCTTTTGCCTGACTTTGAAACTGCCTGGCTTGCTGCTCGTCGGCTTTACGCTGCTTTAATTGTTTATTAAGTTCAAGAATCGTGTCATCGGCGCCGTTTGCCTGCAAATCGGTTTTTAATTGCCGGCTGATGCGTTGATGTTCTTGGGTAAAAGCACTGTTTTCGGCGTCAATCTGGCTGGCGATGGTTTTGATACTGTTGTCGCTATCCGATTCTATGGCGCCCTTGCGGCCCAAATGCTCTGTATACAGGTTATCGAGTTGGTTTTTATAGTCACTGCTGATGCTTGTTAAACGTTGTTCGCAGTCGGCTATTTCCTGTGACAAGCGTTGGATTTCTTGTTCAATTTCAGCATGGGCTTTGGCGTGTTCGGCCTTGATCAGGTTTTTTACCCCTTCCTCTTCGCTGAGCAGGCGATCTTCATTTTTAATAATACGCTGCACATGCAATTTAGCTTGATCTAGCTCTATGCGGCTTTGTTCACGCAACTTATTGGCGGCAATCAGGCTGGCGTCGAGTTGTTCAAGGTCATTTTTCAAGCGTTCCAGATGCGTAAATAAAGATTTTTCCTGCTGTTCCAGAGAGGCTTTATCGGCGGTCAGGTTAGCTCTTTCGGCTAAACGTTCAAGATTAATTTGTAATCCATAAAAATCGTTGTGCGCAGATTCGGTCAGTTGAGGCTCAAGATCTTTACTTTCCAACAGTTCAGGGGCAATCACCCGGCCTATGTTGTGCTCCCAGTGGTCGACTTCATTTTCCAGAAAATACTGCAATGTGCCTGGCTCTGGGCGCAGGCGCTTATGACATTGCGAGTGCTGCTGTTGGGTATTTTTAAGTTCAGCTTTTTTGGCTTTTAGTTGGTCTTCAATAGATTGATACTCAGCAAGCGCTGAGCTATAGCTTGATTGCGCTGTATTTTGGGCTTGATATGCTTGCTTGGTGTCTTTTCTGACCGCCTCCAGTTCTTGTTGGGTATTGCTGAGTTGTTGCTGTAAAGCAGCTGGAGCAGGGATGTTGTTAAGCTTTACTTTGGTAATGCCCAGATCAATCGACAATTGCGATTTTTTGTCATTGACGGGGAGTTGTCTGGCCGTCTGGTCTTGGTCAAGCTGGTCTTTACGCTGTTGAAAAACGGCCTGTGCTTCGTTTAGCTGCTGTTCTTTTGCTAATTGCTCGGTCGTGCGTTGATTGTTAAGGATTTGCAACTGACTCTTATGGCGATGCGTTAATTCGGTTAATTTTTGTTCGTAAAGCGCGTTAATTTCTTTGCTTTTACTTTCCAACGCCTCGATTTCTTGCTGAATGTCCTTTTGCTTTTGTTGATGCTGCTCCAGCAATGCGCCTTTGATGGCAAAGCTTTCCGCATCCTGCTGTTCATATTTAAGCTTTTGTTCTTCCAACGACTGTATTTCAAAATCCAGCTGTTTAATTTGTACTTTAAGCTCGCTTAGCTGGTCGATCTTGGGGGCCAGTTGTTGCTCATGGTTTTGTTGAAGTTGTTCGCGTTGGCTTTTTAAATGTTCAATGCGTTGAGTAATCGCAGTGATTTCAAATTGGGTTTTTTGATGGTTAAGCAGCGCTAAATAATGGATATGGGACAATTCGTTAAGGGTGTCCTTTAACGCCGCAATAGTTTGCAGTAGCTCATCAAAATATTCCCGATTGGCTTCCAGTTCTCTGGCGGCATTCAAATCTGCCAGCCAGACATCAATGTGCTGTTTGTTCAGTTGAAACGGATTTTTTTCCTGTTCTTGATCTAAAAGATTGTGGCTGAGTTTGTCTCGGGAAATATCGATCAGCATTTGTTTGATGATGTCGAAATCCCCTATTTTTTCAATCACTGAACCAATGACTTTTTCGATATGGGTAATCGGGGTCGCTGCCATGGCGAAGCGGCGCTGCAAGGGTCGCAATTCTTTTTTACCGCTGCCCACCTGATGGCATTGAATAACGCTGCAATAATCGTCTACGCCCATTAACTTGGATGTTTCAACCGTACTTCTGTAAAGCCGGTCTATCGAGCCGCTGTCGCGTGGAAAGTCGTTTTCATCAATGTAAAACTCTTTGTTATAAGGCGCATCAATAAATTTGTATCGCGCACCACGGCCATCGCTTTGCACCATGACATGACAGACTTGTTGATGGGGACGCTGGTATTCATAGACTAAATAACTGTTGCTGCGCGGCAGGTAGTAGTCAAGAAAGCCTTTTTTACTGCCGGTTCCTCCAACGATATTGCTGGGCCGCTCGCCCCAAAAAAGCTGCATCAGACGCAAAAAAGTGGTTTTGCCCGCGCCGTTGGTGCCGCTTAAATTGGTATGCCCGTCCAAATTTAGCAAAACAGTTTTGCCTGCCCAGAAACTGTCTATCAGGATGATTTTTTTCAGTTGAAAGTGATCGGACATCGGTTTCCTTTAAATATTAAAAGCAGGTGGTTGCAAGCGAGTTGAATTCTGGATGGCAGAATATTGCCCTCTTTGAAGTCATTGAATAGGGCGATAAGGTAAAATTAACGGAATTATAACGCTCAACCGCTATGGCAATGCCCCGCCGTGCTAACAAAACCTATTTTTATGGTCATCTTTGCAAACACCCAATATCCGATATGTTGAGCTACCGTATTAATGCGTGGGCGCAACAATTTGCTTCGCATAACCAATATCATGCCTTCAACGTCACCAAAAATAGCGTGGTGTTTAACAACGCAAATGAGCAGCCACATAAAATCGCGTTGTTGGCGATTGCTTCCGGCGTTGCTATTGAATCGGGTTGGTTTTGGAATGCGCTGGTGATTCACCAGGAAGACGGCAATATTTTTCGTTTTGGCGGTGTTGCCAAAAGTCAGGCGCCGCAACTTCAGGCTGCGCTCAATAGCCATATTGCGGACTACTTACAACGGTTTTATCAGCAATTTGAACCCGCTTTACAACGGGCTGAGCAAGAAGCCAAGGTGTTATTTTCCGGGCGGCAGTACATTCGTTATGCGCTTGCTGAGCGATGGTTGGTCAATTATCAGTCGTTATCCCAAGGTCTTAAACGCAAAGACTGTCTGCAGTTTTTAAATGCCGACGCGTTAGCGGATTATCAACAAATACTCCCGCTTCTGGAACAGGGGCATCAGCATGTTGCCCAGTTAAATCAGGCCTTTGTTGAGCAACAAACACGTATTTTCAAAGCATTTTTCGATCAGGTGGAAAGCAATCCGCTGACCGAACAACAGCGCAAAGCCTGCGTGATTGATGAGCAGCATAATTTGATTCTTGCGGGTGCCGGTACCGGCAAAACCAGTACGATGATCGGCCGGGCTGGCTATTTGGTGAAAGCAGGTTTGGCGCAGCCGCAACAAATTTTAATGCTGGCTTATGCCCGCAAAGCTGCCGAAGAAATGGATGAGCGCATCAAGGATAAATTGGCCATTCAAAATCTGACCGTAAGAACTTTTCATAGTCTGGGCAAACACATCATCACGCAGGTGGAACGCGAAGTGCCGCCTATCCACAAAATGGCTGAGGATGAAGTCCTGCGCGCGCGTTTTGTCGACGATCAGGTACAGCAATTTTTGCATGATGAACGTTACAAATCGCGGCTGATTACTTACTTTCTGCGTTTTACCCATCCTTATAAAAGCCAATACGAGTTTAAAAGTCTTGGCGAGTACAACGCTTACTTGTTGGAAAATGACATTCGTACCTTGCAGGGGGAATTGGTTAAAAGCTACGAAGAATGCGAGATCGCCAATTTTCTGTACCGGCAAGGCGTGCGCTATCGCTACGAAGCCAACTATCAGGTCAATACCTCGGGGCCTGATTACAAGGCCTACCAGCCGGATTTTTATTTACCCGATGTCGGCATTTACATTGAACATTTTGCCGTCAATGAACGCAATCAAACACCGCCGATTATCGATCAACAAAGTTACCTGGAAGGCATGGCCTGGAAACGGGCATTGCACCAAACACATAAAACGCCGCTGATCGAAACCTACAGTTACTTGAAACAACAAGGTCGGCTGACTGAGGTGTTAAGTGAAAAACTACTTGAAGCCGGTGTGCAATTTAACCCGCTGCCGCAAAATGAGTTACTGCAAAAACTCAAGCAATTGGGGCGGGTGACGGAATTTAGCCAATTGATGGCGCAGATTCTGGCCTTATTCAAATCCGCTTATCTCAACATCAAAAATATGGTCGAACTGGCCAGCCGCCATGAAGACCATGAACGCATGCGCGCGGTGGCGTATTTGTTTGAGCCGATCTATGAAGCCTACCAACAAGAATTGCGCGATACCGCCAGCATTGATTTTGAGGATATGATCGGCATGGCGATTGACTACGTCGAATCCGGACGCTATCAATCGCCGTATCGCTATTTGCTGGTGGATGAATTTCAGGATATTTCCGCCAGCCGGGCGCGATTATTGAAAGCGTTGCTGGCGCAACAGCCGGACAGTAGCTTGTTTTGTGTCGGCGATGACTGGCAATCGATTTATCGCTTTACCGGCAGCGATGTATCGATAACCAAAAATTTCGAGGATTATTTTGGCGCCACCGCCATCAGCGTTCTCGACAAAACCTTCCGGTTTAACAACCAAATCGGTGACGTGGCCTCGCGCTTTGTCACGCAGAATCCCGACCAAATCGACAAGCAAATCCGCAGCCACCGTAGCGTTAAACATAGCGCAGTATCGTTGATTAAAACCAATCAGGAAGCCGTCGGGATTCATGCCGCGTTATCGGCGATCAGTGCTCAGTCTGCGGGGCCTGCCAGTGTTTTGCTGTTAGCTCGATTTAGTTTTAAAAAACCCGAGCATCTCGCCGCTTTAAAACGGGAGTTTCCGCAGTTATCAATGCAGTTTATGACCGTACACGCGGCCAAAGGCAAAGAGGCGGATTATGTGATTGTGTTAGGCCTGGACAAAGGCAAACACGGCTTTCCGTCTGAAAAAGCAACCCACCCGCTATTGGAATTGTTACTGCCAAAAGCCGAAGCTTACAAACATGCTGAAGAACGGCGCTTGTTTTATGTAGCGCTGACGCGAGCCCGGCACCATGTTTATTTGATCACCGATGGTAACAACCCTTCTCCGTTTGTTAGGGAGCTGATCGACAACCGTTACCCGATAAGTGCGGATGAATTCAAAGGCGAAGGCTTTCAGGATAAATTAACCGATGCCGTTTGCAGCCTTTGTCACACCGGTTACATGGTGCCTAGAGACAGCCGGCACGGCAGCTTTTTCGGCTGCAGCCAGTATCCGCTTTGCACGCATACCCAACGTGCCTGCCAACGCTGCGGCAGTGGTTTACAACAAAAAGGCCGATTTAACGTCTGCGAAAATCCGCGTTGCGACTACGTGGAACCCATTTGCCCGCAATGCGGCGGCACCTTAAGTTTACGTAAAGGCCGACATGGCGAGTTTTGGGGCTGTTCTAACTATCGCAAAGATACTGTATTTTCCTGCGGGCATACCGAGAAGTTCATAGATTTACAGGCCGCAAAACGTAGGTAATTTTGTAACCGAAGAAGGATTGGACGTGTTATGGCTGCCGGCGCTGGTTGAGCACCGTAGAAATGATCAAAAGTGCAGAAGGTACTTATTTTTAAGACGTGAATTCAAGTAATAAGTGCCTTACCTGTGCCATGCACTTATGATACGAATTCGCATTTTTCTTCAATCATAAAACTTGCTGTAATCTTCAAGTTTTGCAACTTTTGTGACCAAGCCTCTATGACGACACAAGCCGCAATATCTATTCAACAGTTAAATAAAAGTTATCAGGAGTCCGGGCAGCAACATGCCGTTTTTAACGATTTGCAACTGGATGTTAAACAGGGTGAATTTATAGTTTTGCTGGGTCGTAGCGGTTCCGGCAAATCTACTTTTCTAAATCTCATCAGTGGTATCGATCCGCCCGACAGCGGCAAAGTTATCATTAATAATATTGATATTACTGCGCTCTCCGAACATGACCGCACCTTGTTTCGCCGTCACCATATTGGCTTTGTTTTCCAGTCTTATAATTTGATTCCTACGCTGACGGTTGCGGAAAACCTGCTGCTGCCGTTGGAATTGATCAAGCGAGTGAGCCGCAAGGATCATGATCATGTCGAAGAATTATTAGCAAAATTAAAGTTATCCGACCGATTGGATAGCTACCCGGATCGTTTGTCAGGCGGTGAACAACAACGCGTTGCGATTGCCCGCGCATTGATTCATGACCCGGATGTGGTACTTGCCGACGAACCTACCGGCAATCTGGACCTGGATACGGCTGAGCAAGTGTTGGAACTGCTGGATATTCTGGTCAGAAAAGCCGGTAAAACCATGATTATGGCGACGCATAGTCAGGAAGTTATTGGTAAGGCCGATCGGGTTTTATCCATTCAAAACAAAACGCTGCATACACGATGAGTGCCATTCTTAAGCGCTCCAGCCGTAATTTTTTATGGCAGCATCCTTGGCAACTGGTGCTGGCGATCTTAGGCATTGCGTTGGGGGTGGCGGTTGTTATTGCAATTGATTTGGCAATGGAAAGCTCGCTTAAATCGTTTAACCAAGCGAGTCAGGCAATGTCGGGAACGGCTACACACCGCATTATTGCTAGCGACGGCGGGCTTGATGAAAAGCTTTATAGCCGTTTAAGAGTAGAGCAGGGCATCGCTAATTTATCGCCGGTCGTTACCGGTTATGTAAGGTTGGCGCAGCCGGATCAGGACAATTTTAAATTGATCGGTATCGATCCGTTCATTGAAAAATCCTTACATTCCGGCTGGCAAAGCGGACAGCAAGAAAATGCCACTCGGGATTTGTTGAGCCGCTTATTGAGCGAACCCAATAGCGTGTTGCTGAGTGAAAAAACGGCACAACAGCTGCATCTGCAAATCAATGATCAATTTGAAGTTGTTACTGACCAAGGCACGCAACAGTTAAAACTGATCGGCTTGTTTGCTGTTAATGATGCGGTTTCAGAACATATCTCAGCCAAGCTGATCATTGCCGACATCGCCACAGCTCAGGAGGTATTGGGATTATTTGGACGCTTGAGTTCCATTGACGTGGTAATCGAGCAAGATGATCCGGCAACCTTGGCGGCTATACAACAAAGCTTGCCGGGCACTGCATTATTGGTGTCGATAGATAGCCAAGCGGAATCGATGCGAGAAATGACGCGGGCCTTTGCCATTAACTTAAAGGCTTTAGGTCTGTTGTCGCTGCTGGTGGGCATGTTTTTAATTTACAACACGATGACTTTTTTGGTCATGCAACGGCGGCGTTTAATCGGTAGCTTGCGCTTGTTGGGGGTCACCCGGCAGCAAATATTTAAATTAGTGATTGGCGAAGCTTTACTGTTGGCGATTATCGGCACAACAGTGGGTATATTGTTGGGTATAGCGTTGGGACAAGGTTTGTTGTATCTGATCTCGGGCACCATTAACGCGATTTATTTTCGTATTGATGCGGCGACGTTAATGATTACGCCTTTTCAGCTCGGTAAAGGCGTTTTGTTAGGTATCAGTGCAACCTTGCTGGCGGTCTTACCTCCCGCTTACGAAGCAACGCAGTTGTCGGCGGTTAAGGTGTTGGCAAGATCGCAATTGGAATTGGGCAGCCGCCGACTAATCAAAACGGTCGGCTTAATCAGTGTTTTATTGATTCTCGGCGGTTTGGTGACAGCATGGTTTTCCGGCCAAAGCATCACCTTGGGCCTTGCCAGTATTTTTTTGATTCTGTTTGGATTTGGCCTGCTGACCCCTGCCATTACCTTGTTGTTTACCAAAATATTTGAACGAGTTTTCGGGCGATTTTTAGGGATTTTAGGGCGTTTACCAGCCCGCATGGTCGCCGCTGAAATCAGTAGAACCGGGATCGCAATAGCGGCATTGATGATTGCAGTGTCCGCGACGATAGGCATGGATTTGATGATCGGCAGCTTTCGCCAGACCGTTGCGCAATGGGTGCATGCCAGCTTACCGGCCGATCTTTATGTATCGATACTTGGCGATAAGATGACAGCCGAGAAAGCGTTGGCCGATCATCGCCTGAAGGATGAAATAGCCAAACTTACCGGTGTGCAAATGCTCAGCAGCGCGCTGCACACCAAGCTGATTGCCGATGATCAACTCACTAAAATATCGGTGTTTGAGTTAAATGAATCGTCTAAACAGGGCTTTATTTTTAAACATAACGTTGCCGATGATCTTTGGGCTAGGTTCGACAACCAGCAAAGCATTATCGTCACTGAGCCTTATGCCTATCACCATGCTGTAAAAATAGGCCAAAAAATCCGCTTAAAAACCGATCAAGGTGAACAGGCGTTTGAAGTCATTGCCATTTATGCCGATTACAGTGGCGATCAAGGCCATCTATCAATGAGCCGTCAGAATTACCAGCGTTATTGGCCGGATTTGGGTTACTCCGGCATTGGCGTGTATGCCAAGGATGGCACCGATTTAAAACAACTGGAAAGTCAGATCAACCAATTACTGACTACCCAGCAGACCGTAAAATCCAATCAGGACATTTATAAAGCGTCCATGGAAGTCTTTGAACAGACCTTCACCATTACCGAAACTTTGCGCTGGCTGTCCGCAGCCATTGCTTTTGTCGGTGTATTCAGTGCGTTGATGGCGTTGCAGTTTGAGCGTACACGGCAACTGGGTATTTTACGGGCGATTGGAATAACGTCCCGGCAGTTAACGGTGCTGATAATCAGTGAAACCGGATTGATGGGGCTGATTGCCGGATTACTAGCAATCCCTGTCGGCTTTATCGTGGCTTATGTATTAATTTTTGTGGTCTACCAACGCTCATTCGGCTGGACAATGGCATTTTATTTTGATGCCGGTGTGCTTTATCAAGGGGTGGCTTTAGCGTTTATTGCGGCATTGCTGGCCGGTATTTTTCCTGCCATGAAAATGGCGCAGACCCATCCGGCTGAAGCCTTGCGGACAGAATGAAAACAAAACTCTTAACCTATGGTTTGTTAATGGCAATACTGGTGGTTATTGGCTGGCAAGTTTTTAAGCGGCCAGTCGAGAATTCAGTTATTAAAGAGGAGGTTGTTAATCCAACCGCCAAGCAAAAGAATGAGTCGTTCAGTACTGTTTTGTCTAATGAAAACGAGGGCTTTGCCAGAGCGTTAAGCCCCAGAGAATTTTCCTTCCCAAGCGACCACGGTCCGCATAATGATTTCCGCTCCGAGTGGTGGTATTTCACCGGCAACTTAAAAGATCGGCAAGGGCGGCAATTCGGTTATGAGCTGACGTTTTTTCGTTTTGCCACCAAGGCTGACGCGCCGGAATCAAAGTCTGTCTGGCGGTCAAATCAAACATACATGGCGCATTTAACTTTAACTGACGTCCAAGGAAATCACTTTTACACCGATGAACGGTTCAGCCGGGCCGGCAATGATCTTGCCGGTGCTTCAGATAAAAAGTATCAAGTTTGGCTTTATGATTGGTCGGCAAAAACTCAAGGCGAGACCGATTTTCCGCTTCGCTTGCAAGCCAAAAGCCATGACTTTGCCATTGATCTGTTATTAACCTCGCCAAAGAGCTATGTGTTACAAGGCGATCAAGGTTTAAGCCAGAAAAGCCGCGAACCGGGTAATGCCTCGTATTATTATTCATATCCCAGATTAACAACTGATGGGACTGTCAGTGTTGCAGGCAAGCAATTTGCTGTTAACGGTACCAGCTGGATGGACAGGGAATGGAGTACCAGCGCCTTGTCAGCAGAACAAAGCGGCTGGGACTGGTTTGCCTTGCAGTTGTCGGATAATACCGAATTAATGTTTTATCGATTACGGCGCAAAGACGGCCAAGCGGATAGCAATAGCGCTGGTTCTTTGGTGTTGGCAGACAATGCAAAAGTTGCGCTTAAGGACAATGATGTCACGATTAAAATTCTCGATAGCTGGACAAGTCCACATTCAAAAATAACTTATCCATCGCGATGGCGCTTGGCTATTCCCTCTCAGGGGCTTGAGGTTGAGGTTGACCCTTTGCTAAGTGATCAGGAGTTAAATGTTAGTTATCGTTATTGGGAAGGCGCCGTGAGCGTTAATGGCACAAAAAACGGCCAGCCGATTTCAGGCCAGGGCTATGTTGAGTTGGCCGGTTACCAGTGAAACAAATAACGAGGCGTTTGGTTGTTACAAGCGGACATTCTCAAACCTAATGGGTACAGCTTGAGATGGGCAATTGATCCTGCCATATCGAGATGTTGTAAATAGGTAAGGCAGGACTCAAAATTTGCTTTTGACGCTAGATGTTTAGAGGCTCATTAAATAGAGGAATCACACTTTGGGCTGGTTAACAAAATCCAGCCTTGATGGTCATAACCCGATTTTTGCCGACTTCACCACCGGTGATAGGGCTTTGATTTCGCGGGAGATAATCGAATAAAGCTCCGGGGTCCATTTCGGATCTTTTTCGGAGTCAGCTTTTAGAGGGTAAATCCTGGGGTCATGCGGGGCAATGACGATTTTCATATTTTCGGTGCCCACTTGCGCGGTGAGGATAAAAAGTTCCTCTATCGTTTCATCGCCCATGGCCAAGCAACCGATGGAGGCGGCTCTGCCATGGATGAAAATATCCGAACCCGGATTGGTGCGCCCCTCCTGCCAAGCATGGAAGAGGTCGAATTCATTGGGGTAATTTATTTTCATCGACAAGTGGTAATGGCTGTTGGGATTCAACTCTTCGATACGGTAAATGCCTTCCGGCACCTGCTTGTCGCCTTGGCGCAATTTGGGACCGGCCACGCCGCTGGCGGCTTGGATGGCATAGTCGCGGATAAAGCGGAACTCGCCGTTGTCCCTAGCCCATAGTTCCAGTTTCTTTTCCTGTTTCAAGGCGATGAAGGCGACTTCCCGCGGTGGGTAGGACACCTTGGCCTTGGTGAAATAAGGGGTGAGTTTACGCGTCGCGTTTTCGCCGTAAGCTTGCAGGATATCCTCCACGGTCCATTCGCCGGGCAGCTTGGGAGGCGGGATATAATACATTTTCGGGTCGGTCTGGGTTTTGGGTTTGACGGCGATGCTGGCCGTGCTGGTGACGGGCTTGTGCTCGGAGCATGAGCTGAGCAATCCTGTCAAAGCCAAGCCGACAATGATTTTGGCTGTTGATTTCATAATGTGCGCTGGAAATGAAATGGGAATCGACATAGTTTAGGTAAAATGATTACACGTCTGCAAGTTCGGGGCCTTCGCAGCCGAGGCGGGAGTTGAGTGCCCATAATCTTAGATGTGGGATGGCCTCATGCCGTGGGCATCCTGCTGATGACTGCCAAAATCGTCCGCTATGAATTGCAGGCCAGGTTAGTTGGTGGAATGAACTATGCTTAGGTGAATTTTTACCCTTGGCCTTGTTGAAACAGGGATCTCGCCCATGTCGGCCCGCAACGATTTTACTCTGTTTCGTTGGGCCTGATTTGGTAAGGTTTTCTCTGGCGGCGCTGGCTATAGTAAAATGTGGACGATGGAGTGGGCATAAAACTGATTATGGCCGCCAACTGAGAATCGGGCTTCTATCTAGCATCCCAAACGAGATGCCCTTGGGGCGCAGGTACCTGAAGCTTTTAATCTATACACCTAATTTGGATACGAGATGACTCGATGAAAATGGCCACTTATTTTGGTGCGGTCAAATTGCTTTGCTTCTGGCTGGCCGCTGCTACCATGGCTGTGGTGGTAGTAATGCAAGCCAATCCCAACGCAACCTTTGTCAGCCAAGATATGCTGCCTTATGGATTCGCCATGACGCCCTTGCAAGAGGTCAACGAAGTCGACCCGCGCAAGGCCATCACCCTTGATGCAGTGGGCTTGGGGGCCCGCTTGTCTAAGGTCGAATTACTCGACGGCACAGGAAAAGTCCTGTTTGAGGCGAAGGACCAAACCAGTCTTAGCCTGCCCGCCCCACTAGCCTTCGGAACGCATCATACGATCAAGGTGACGGCAGAGCGATCCTGGTTCGGACAATCCGAGACCCATGAAGTTAACTTTACAACGGTCGCCGTGCCGAAGTTGGAAGGGCCCATGCTGACAATGTTGGGTCTGGACGCATCGGTGACGCTACATTTCGACCGGCCAGTGGCTGAAGTGCAGGCCACGGGCGACTTAAAGTTGAGCGCGGAAGCCGATGCAACCGGCCAGAACATCCGGTTGCTGGCCAGTGCTTATGAGCAAGATCATAAGTATGCCGTTCAGTTGAACTATAAAACCACCACAGGCGTACCCCTGCCGCCGCTAAATCTGGAATTAACGACCCCGCCCGCCCTTGTCGCCGAGACCAATGTCCGGGGATTGACTAATTTAGGCTTGATGCTGCCGTTGCAGGTAACCTTTAGCGAACCGTTGGCCGATCGCGACAACGCGATGAGCAATCTCCAGGTCCGAACCAACGATGGCCAAGCCATCTCTGGCAAATGGCGTTGGATTGGGCCGCGGCATCTTAAATTTACCCCTCATCCTGCATGGCCGGCTTCAAGCACCATTGAAGTCATCGCCGACGGGCAAAACTTAAAAAGCGTGCAGGGCGGAACGCTGAAGCAAGCCTTAGTCGAGCAATTCAACACCGGTACGGATCGAAAGCTTTTCGTTTACCTGGACAGCCAGCGTGTGGAAGCTGTGGAAAATGGCAAAGTGGTTCGTACCTTCAAGGTCAGCACGGGCAAAAGTAAAACCCCCACGGTGACGGGTTCTTTTTATATCTATGACCGTTACCGCCACAAGAAAATGCATAGCGATGTCGGTAAGGGGCAGCCCGGATTCTATGAAGTGGAAGATGTCCCGTATACACAGTTCTTCCATAAAGACTTTGCCTTCCATGGCGCGTTTTGGCACAACAATTTTGGCCAGCCTGCCAGTCATGGCTGTGTCAACATGGCCACTAAAGAGCAAAACAAGCGCTGGCCTAATGTCTCCGAGGATGCCGGATGGCTTTATCAGTGGGCCGCGCTGGGCCTGCCGGTGACCGTAACGTATGAGACGGTGCCCAAGCCGATACTGGCCAGTCATGTGCCTACCCAAGCAAGCAAAATCGCCAATAAGGAGGCACGTGCCGAGACGGCTGCTAGGCAAGAGCTTTCCGATAGAGTCGTGGTTCAGAGATAGGTAATCATATTTAATGAGGTGTCAGCACTTTTCCGGACTCCTGCCCGATATAAATTAGGATGCTCTGTTTGACTTGCCCCACACCTGATCATGGTGGTAATGGCGCGGTATGGGGCAACCCCAAAAAGCCAATAGACTTTAGCCGAATTTGCCTGTGTCAATCCATTCAGCAGAAATCAGCGTCCACCAGTCGACCGCTAACCCTTTTAGAACATATTCATAAGGTAGCCAGCCGTAGCCGCCATCTCCCCATCCTGTGCCCCAAGAGTTGCGAATTAAGAAGGCTCCGGTAGTGGCGACTGCACCGGTATTGGTGTTTTTAATGACCAAGCTGTCGTTGTAGCCGGCCACAACCACCGCATGACCACCGGCGATTTTATCCACGGCAGTGGGAAAAGGAATCGCCCCTTTATTGGCGGCATTGGCTTGGGTATAAGAGCTGTAAACCGTAAAGCCAAAAAATGATGGTAATCCGGCCGCCAGATTAGTTTTGATGGCTTTAAGCAGCGTCGCCTTGGTTGTACCTGACGGATCGAGCCGATAATACTTTACCGCCTGATAATTGCTCGCGAAGGCATACAGGAAAGCCGTTGGCTCATCATCGAATTTGTTTACATCGTATTTCCAATGATCTTCTGGCGGCACACCAAACAACACTAGCGCTTCTAATGTGCTGCGAAGATAGGCACCGGTGTCGCCTGTCCAACCGAGAAGGTTGCGCGTTGTCTTATAAAGAAACAAACGCGAGGCATCGATGTGTTTGCCGAAAGCCCTGCGCTCGTAATATTCCAGCAGGCCCACTCCGGCATTAGCGGTACACGAACCTAAATTAAGCTGGTCCTCAATTGGGGGAAACCACACACGTAAATCCACGCTACCTGCTAATGACGCAGGGGCGCTTACTGCGCCGGCGCCATGTACCTTAGCAAGTAAGGGTTTAATTTCGGCGTGCTCAGTGGTGTAGTTTTTGATGCTGGGTAGCTCGCGAAGCCAACCAAAGCTTATTTCTGTGGGTGTTGATTCAGACATAACATTTCACTCCTATGCGGATACGAAAAAAGGCGTTGACGGCTACCGAAAGGGCGTAATCAATTCTATTTCGGTGGCGGTGGATTTGAGCTTTAAGAATAATTAATGAGTCTTGGTTGGTTCTCCTTATGAAAGTTAAGTGACGAAAAAACAGGGCAGCGGCGCGATACGAGCTAATTTTTTATTGCCCGAATCGTGACGGAAAATACTTCAGTAGCTGAGGACTCGCCCTCCCACTCCCGCACCCGCTTCAACAATAAAGTGGATTTGCCAAGTTTATTGACTATAAACCCAAACGTCCGTACCCCGGCTCCGCCGACAATATCCGGCGACGCGAATGAAAATTCGGTGCTGTTTAAATGCAGCGCATCGTCGGCAGTTTTATTGATCCAGACATAACCCGTCGTTGGAGATTCTTCGAGCCGCACGATTAGATTGGTGCCGACTGGGGCTTCAATCGATCTGCCATTGTCTTGGTCAGTAAGAATGGTTTCGGCCATGGGTTTTCCTTCTGCGATAGCGTGATTAAGCGGATTTGAGCAAGCGCAGGAAGAAACGCTAAGCCAACTTAAAACAGCCAGCCAACTCAATACTTGCCTGCTCATCATTGATGATTGCAATGCTGTACTCATGTGATCAATGTTGAAGCTTTGCTATGACGGCAAATTGATGCTGTCACTGGCAACTGGGGCAAAATGATGGCTGCGAGTCGTCGCAATACCGTACCAATTAGTAAAAGGCAGATAATCGACCGCAGCGTCGATCGGGAGTTCATAAAAGCCCTCTGGCCCCGAGCTAGAATAACAATGCTTGCAGCTTAAGTTTGGGTGTATTTGGATGACGTTAACATCGTTTCCGGTGGGTCCCATGACGTTCCTTGATAAGGTTTTTGCAAGCTTCACGGTGTGACCGAATCAGCTTTTATGAAGGACATTAATGTATTAAGGTAATCTCTAAAAATTGCACTTCGACAAGCTCAGTACCCATAGGGCATAAATGCGAACGGTGGCTTATGTAAATCAGTAACTTATCCGTTCGTGCTGAGCTTGTCGAAGCATGAAACGGATAATTTTTAGAGATCCCCTTAACTCTAAATTTTATAAACTTCGAATATAAACTCGATTTTCCAGTGTTTCAGGAGGAAATTTACGAGCCATATTCGAAGTAATGTTCACGTTATCAGTAACTGAACCGCATCCACAATACGTATGAATACCAATATGCCGGACTCATTAGCCGCGCTATCATTTCAAAAACAGTTAGGTTTTTTAAGATATTTTCAGCGTCGCAAAAGATAACGTTGCAACCAAAATACGTTTATCTGACATGAACTTCACGCAGTGCCTAGTTGCCCATAACACTCAAAAACAATTTAGGAGTGCTTTATGAAACATAGTCAGATTGCCATTGGTCTCGTAGTATTGCTGTTCACTGCGCCACCTTCGTCCGCTGCAAATCCCAGCAGCACTGAGTTGACGTTGCAATCCCAGCAACGATTGTCCAGCATGCGAGAGTCGCTGGGGCTCGATGACAATCACTCGTTTCAATTGCAAAGTCTTGACCAAGACAAATTGGGGCAGACTCACGTTCGCTTCCAACAGCTTTACCGCGGCATACGCATCTGGGGCGGGGAAGTGATTACCCACACGCAAGCGAACCAAAAAGAGCTGCCGCCAACTGTCGCGCTCAAACAAAATATTCAAGTCGATATTGAAGCTAAGCTTTCCGTCGTCGATGTGTTGGCCATTGTCAAAAAGGATATTGCTCCCCGCGCTGACTTCACTACCAAACCGCTTACCGAGCTCGTGATCTACCCCGAAACGGTTAAACGCGTATTGCCACGCAAGGCTCTTGTCGCTAAAAATGAGCTAAACGCCGAAGACTTTGTCAATGAGGTACAAGGCTACCAGCTCGCCTATTACGTCCATACCGAGCTGGAAACACCCGGCGACACGAGGCACACGGATTACCTGGTGAATGCGCATACCGGTGCGGTTATTGAGAAATGGGACAGCCTGCTCACCGCAAATGCTGGCGGCGTCGGCAAAAGCCAGTACAGCGGCTCTGTGAGTCTTAACACCAACAGCGTGACGGGCGGCTTTGAGTTGCGGGATTTAACCAGGCCGGTCAGCGCCGGCAACGTGGTTTACAACCTCAATCATACTACGTCAGGAACCGGCACAATCTACCTTGACCCTGACAATACCTGGGGCGATGGTAGCAATTTTAAGGAAGATCCCGAACCGACAACGTCCGCCAATGGTCAGACCGCCGCTGTCGATGCGGCCTTTGGGTTGCAGGCAACTTGGGATATGTATAAAAACGTGTTCGGGCGTAACGGTATCAACGGCCTAGGTGCGCCTACCTATGCTCGCGTTCACTATGACAGCGCTTACGATAATGCCTTCTATTCCGATCAATGTATGTGCATTTCCTACGGCGACGGCACCAAACTACAGACATTTACCGCGCTGGATGTCGCCGCCCATGAGTTTTCGCATGGCGTTTGTTCGAAGACGGCGGGACTGATTTATAACAAGGAATCCGGCGGTCTTAACGAAGCCAATTCCGACATCATGGGCGCGATGGCGGAATTTTATGCAAGAGGAGCTAACGGCCAAGGTAGCATAATTCCCGATACGGGAGGCACCTGGACACAAGGTGAGCAAATCACCACGCCTGCTTATCCGTTAAAAATGCGTTTTCTGTACAAGCCAAGTAAGGACGGCAAGAGTGCCGATGCCTGGAGTTCAACGCTACAGAACCTGGATGTGCATTACAGCTCCGGCCCGATGAACCGCGGCTTCTATTTTCTGAGCCAAGGTGCCACGACTACTGGAGAAACCTCAAGTACCTATTTGCCGCAAGGCATGAAGGGCATCGGTAACGACAAGGCTGCTAAGATCTGGTTTCGCGCCCTGACCACTTATATGACATCTTCCACAGACTATATGGGAGCCAGAATCGCTAATATTCAGGCGGTCCGCGATCTATTCCCAGTTTCGGGAGCGGAGGAAATAGCCGTTTGGAATGCCTTCGCCGCCATCAATGTGGGCAATCCTTGGTCCGGACCCGACACGCCGCCCACGGTTAGTGTGAGTGAAGTCGGCAATAACGGCACATTAACGTTTAATGCCACCGCCAGTGACGATAAAGGTGTCGTAAAGGTTGAGTTCTTTCTTGACGGTAGCTTGGTGGATACGAAGACAGTCGCACCGTATTCCACAACTTATGATTCCCTGATGCAGGATGACGGCAGCCATACCTTGGTTGCCAAGGCCACCGACACCACGGGGCAATACACTAATGCCTCGACGACGTTCACGATTGCCAACGGGCAACTGATTCGTAACGGCAGTTTTGAGAAAGGCTATGGCGTAGGTTGGTCAAACACAACCGGTATGCAAATCGGCACGATTTTGAATCAAACCGCTTACGACGGCACCAAAATGGCCAAGTTTTGCGGCACCGGATCGCAAATGAGCGTCAGTCTTTATCAAACGGTTATTATTCCAGCCAATGCCACCACGGCAGTATTAAGTTTTGCCTTGCATGTCGAAACCAAAGAGACTTCCGGAACAGCCCGCGACACGCTGGTCGTGCAGATTCGCAACAGTTCAGGGGCTATCCTGAAAACCTTGGCCACTTACAGCAACTTGAACGCTGCAACGGGTTACAAGCTTTATAGCCTTGATTTGGGCGCCTACAAGGGACAAACCATCCAGGTTTATTTCGTAGGTGCTGAGGACTCGGCGCTCGCTACAGGTTTCATATTGGATAAAGTAAATCTGTTAGTCGGCGAGTCAGGCGAAGTCGACAAGGAAGCGCCGGTTGTTACTGCCAGTGAGAGCGGCACCAGCGGCATGATTACTTTATCTGCAACAGCGACGGACAACGTGGGCGTGAGCAAGGTAGAGTTTCAGGTCGATGGTGTTCTCAAAGGCGCTGATGATATTGCTCCCTATAGCGTGACATTGGATAGCAATACCTTAAGCAAGGGTTCCCATAGCCTGATCGCCAAAGCTTATGACGCGGCCGGTAATGTCGGCACTTCAACCGTCGTGAGCTTTTTTATTGACAACACAATAGTTGATAAAGAAGCGCCGGTCGTTTCCGTAAGCGAGAGCGGCACCAGCGGGCCAATTACTTTAAGTGCCATCGCCACTGATAATGTTGGTGTCACCAAAGTGGAATTTTATGTGGACAGTACTCTAAAAGGCACGGTGACATCAGCGCCTTACAGTACGACATTGGATTCGCTGATGCTAAGTAATGGCAGTCATAACTTGCTTGGCAAGGCCTACGATGCCGCAGGCAATATCGGGACATCCTCAAGCGTCGCCTTTACAGTCAACAACGCCGGTCCAGTTACTACCACTTACAACGAAGTTGAAAGCAATGGCACGACCCGGTCTGCCAACATTGTCGCTGATAGTGTTACCAAGATTACCGGCACTATTGGCAGCTCCAAGGATCAGGATTTCTTTAAGATCAACGTTGCTGCCGGTCGGACGTTGACGGTCAATATGACCGGACCTGCGAGAGACTACGACCTTTACCTGCTGAGTAGCGCCGGCAACACGTTAAAAACCAGCGCTAACGTCAGCGCCACCGAGTCGGTTACTTACAAAAATTCCGGGTCGACCACTGCCAGCTATTACGTCAAAGTGGTCGCTTTCGGTGGCGCTTACAGCACAACTGCGCCTTATAACCTCGCGCTGAGCCGTTAATTCTGGATCATTTCTCGAAGGGTCGCACTCATGCGACCCTTCGAGAGCAATGCAGCACATTGCTGTCCCATTGTTAAAAAAACGGAGGTAATTGTTTATGACACATCTCTTCGAACTCAAAAAGACCGGATTTGTTCTTTGGCATCCCTATAACATTAGTCCCGAACCACCGACGCTGGTCATCGGCCAGTTTCAGGCGGGTAACCCGCCAAGTTTGGCAAATCGACAAGTATTTCCGCTCACGCAACAAGCTGATCTGTGGAGCATTGAGGCAGCGCAATGCGGACTTGCCGATGGGCAGGTTTATCACTACTGGTTTGAAGTATCTGACAGCAGTCCGACGCGTGACGGAAGCCGGATTGCCTGCACCGATCCCACCGCCTTTACCGTGGATTGGCGGTTGCTGGCGCCATTACGCCCAACGCTGCAAATCTCGGACGATCAAGATCCGGCGGCAGTAATCAAATATCAAAACGGTCAACTTGTGTCCTGCGATCCCGGAGGCGAGACGGTTGAACCGGCGCTTGCGATTGCACAGGCTAAGGCGGCGCCAAATAACCGGATAGTTATTTACGAACTGCCCACGTCATGGGCCCGAACGAATATCCAGCATGATCCTGAAATCGGTGTCGGCAGTTTTCGCGACGTTATGGCACTTGTTGATGAAACTGCCGACGCTGCAAACTTCGCCGGTATTCCTGCCTTGCAGCAGGGCCAGAGTCATCTTTTGGCACTCGGCATCAACGCCCTTGAATTATTGCCGCTCGCGGATAGTTTTGTGGATCGCGAGTGGGGTTACGCGACGAGCAACTATTTCGCCCCTGATCATGATTTAGGTTTTCCAAAAGGGAATTCCTCCCCCACACCCAATACCGACCTCGTCAATCTGGTGAATCTCTGTCACGACCGCGGTATTCGCTTTATCATCGATGTAGTGATGGCTTTTGGCACTCGCGCTGCATTGGAAAACGTAAACTTTCCTGATTTTCACATTGATGCGGGCACTCACCCCAATGATCCTGATGCCAACCAATCAGGAGGGCAAGGCCGACGCACGGATTTCGGTGGCAAGCTCTGGCGTTATGGGCATTTTATTCAAAGTTACGATCCCGCCAACGGCACGAGCGGGTCATTTTTTCCGGCGCGGCAATTCATGAAAGCCTATTTGCTCCGCTGGATGGCTGATTTTGCCGTGGACGGTGTCCGGATGGACAGTGTAAATAATGTGGCAAACTGGGATTTTGTGGAGGAATTTAAGGATCTGGCCCGACAAACCTGGAGCGCTAACGGTGGCACGGATGACCGGTTTATCGTGGTGGGCGAGGAGTTATCGGTGCCCTTGGAGCTGGTAACTCAGCAGCGCCTCGATGGCTTGTGGAACGAGGAATTCAAACGCATGTTGCGCTCGGCGCTGCTGGGTCAAAACAGCGAGAAAGAACCCAGTTTTGAGTGGACAGTACGTAAGCTGATCGATTGCCGGAATCTGGGTTTTAAAGATGGTACAGAAGCGGTGAATTATCTCGGCTCTCATGATGTGGAGGGATTTCGCAACGAGCGGCTGTTCAATTTTCTGCAAAATAACGGCATCGTTTTTACCGAAGAGCGCATCAAGCTGGCATTCGTTTGTCTACTGACCGCCGTCGGCATCCCAATGATTTTGGCGGGGGACGAGTTTGCCGATCAGCATGATCTGAGCGTCAGCCACCCGCCGAAGCAGCGAGATGCCGTGAACTATGAGCGGCTCAATGAGCCTTTTCGTCGGCGGATCTTTGACTATGTCGCCCGCCTGGTAAAATTCCGTACCTACTACGACGCGCTGGCGGTGAATGACACTGAGTTCATTCATGTCGATTTCAATAATGCTAAACGTGTGCTCTGTTGGCGACGCGGTCAGCCGGGGAGTGACCAGCAGGTGGTGGTTGTCGCTAATTTTTCTGACTTTGTTACTGCCAATGCGTTCGACGGAAAGGCGGAATATCGCGTCCCTAATTGGCCTGCGACACCCCAGGGCAAGAAATGGCGGGAAATAACCCAAGAACGTGATGTTCCATTAGATTGGGTGGCACGCGAGCCTATCTTCCCCTGGGAAGCAAAAGTGTATGCGTTGGTTGACGCCTAGATTTTTTCAAGAAGATTTGCATATGTATCGGCCCTGAAAATCCCCAAAAATTATTAGTACCTTCTGACCAGCCTTGCCGGATATATCGCATCATTCCTGCACGGCTCATTTCTGCGCTATTATTCACCCGGAATTAATTAAAAAAGGTGGATATGTGAGCAAGCTGAAAATTAGCGCAGTTATTCCTGCGTATAACAGCGGTGAATACATTGCTGAGGCAATCAACAGCATCCTAAGTCAGACCCATCCGGTTGATGAAATTATTGTGATTGACGATGGCTCGACTGATAACACTGAAGCCGTCATTCGCGGTCTCCACGCCGATATTGTGTATTTTAGACAGGTTAATCAAGGGCCTTCGGCGGCCAGAAATCAGGGTATCAAACTCGCGCAAGGCGATTGGGTCGCTTTTCTTGATGCCGACGACCAATGGGTTCCAGATAAAATAGCCAGACAGTTGGCTAATCTTGAACGTTACCCGGAGCTGCGTTTGCTGACGGCAGATATGAGGGAAATAGATAAGCAAGGCGTGCTTCTGACGGATTCAGCGTTAGCCAAACATAGGTTGTTGGATGAGTTCCAGCAATTAGCTGGCGCGCCACTACCTAATGCAGCGACTGCTTTATTGCGTAAAAATTTCATCCCGCCAAGCACTGTGTTGGTATGGCGAGAGGCATTGTTAGATGCTGGGCTTTTTAACGAAAGCATCCGTTATGGTGAGGATCTGGAGTTGTGGGTCAAAATTGCCGCCAAATATCCAGTCAATTGCTGGCCTGAAGTGCTTATTTTACGTCGTCTACATGGCAATAATGCGACGCAGAATATTCTGGGTATGTTGGAAGATTTAGTGAAAGTGATGCGATCACTTAAAAACACCATTCCAAAAGAATTGGCCAATCAACATTGCAATCCCGATAGGTTGATTGCGGATAGTCTCGCTGATCTTGGCTATTGGCATTTCAGTCAAGCAAACTATCAAAAAGCAAGAGCAGCATTCTGGGAAAGTGTAAAAGCAAAGATTAGCGGACGGGCATTGCTCTATTTAATTGCCTCTTGGTTGCCGCCGTCTGTTATCTCCGGGATCAAAGCGATTAAAAACTCATCATCTTAATAATTGATGTTACGCAAACCAAATGAAATGATCGTTATTGATACTCAAGAATCGCTGGTGTCGCTATCGCGACAGTTTATTTTAATGTCGGTTCTCGCACCGACAGGCGAGATACTTTCTTTTGCTTCGCCAAAAGAAAGTATCCAAAGAAAAGGCGACCCGGATTCCGCCAATCTCCTGCGCTTCTCGCTTTTAGCGAGGGTTTTCGAAGGGCCATCCCTGGCCCTGCGAAAACGAGCGGCCTCCTTGCCGCTCCCCTTGCGGGCCTATTTCGCCAAAAGCTGCGATGCTCGGGGCGGAATAACGGGAGAAAAACCGCTTCTGCGTAACATCATCTTAATAAATCCGCATTATCAACCTTCAACTCAACGGGTGCTTTGAGTGAGTAAAAAAACGATAAAGAACATCCTCTATGTTGAAAATGGCATCGGTTACGGTGGGGCGATTATTTGCTTACGGCATCTTGTCAGACACCTTGATCGTAACCGTTTTAATCCGGTAGTGGTTACCGGTCGCACGGGTACGCATTATCAAGAAATTGCTCAGGAAGCCGATTGGCACTACATAGCCGATAGACACATCGATGTGATTGCATTGCGGAACAGGCTTGCTCAAGCCGGTTGGATAAAGAGAATTCCCGGCTTAAGCACATTGTTTAACCAGTTGGTAGCCAGAGCGGATGATGCATTTAATTTCCTGCCGTTTTTTTTGCGCCTGCTCTGGACCGCGTGGCGTTGTAAGGTTGATTTGATTCATGCCAATAACGAGCCGCTTTGTAATCGCGCTGCGTTATTAGTGGGGAAACTGCTGCGCATACCTACCGTGTGTCATGTGCGTGGCGATCAAAATGGTTCCCGGTTAATGCGCTGGGTATTCAGTTTGCCCGATCATTTCATTTCCGTGTCGCATTGGGTTGCCAAGAGTATGCAAGCTAACGCCCAAGTGCCGGTAGATAAAATCAGCGTGATTTACGATGGCATCGCCTTAGAAAAGCTGAATTTGAACGTCGACGGTACTGAATTTAGAAAGCAACACGACATAGCACCTGATGCATTTGCAGTCGGTCTGGTGGGATTGTTGATACCCTGGAAAGGGCAAGAGCTGTTTCTCGACGCGGCAAAGCTATTGAGCAACAAAATCCCCGGGCTGAAAATGATCATCGTCGGTGGCACGCCTGATGATTGCGTTGCTTATGAGGCCAAACTTCGCCAGCAAATTATTGACGAACAGCTGCAAGACATTGTTAGTTTTACCGGCCATGTTGCCAAAATGGAAACCGTATACAACGGCTTAGACGTTGTGGTATCGGCATCCATCAGCCCGGAACCTCTGGGCACAGTCGTCATTGAAAGCATGGCGATGGGGCGGCCGTTGATTGGCCCTGATCATGGTGGTGCTGCAGAAATGATGGCACATAATCAAACCGGTTTGTTGTTCACCCCTAAAGACGCGGTTGCCCTGGCGAATCAAATTGAACGTTTTTATCAAGAGCCCGAACTACGGACACGGTTGGGACAAAATGCCTGCGATCATGCGTTAGCGACGTTCTCGATCGAAGCGCACACTAATAAAATACAAGCCCTTTACGACAGCCTTTTGCCCTAATTACAGCAACTATGAATCCTTTTATCTCCAGAGAAATCGTTTACCCCTTGCAAGAAAAATTATTGCATCGCCCCACCTTTCCTTATCTGGCTGAACTGGAAAAAAGTCAGTGGACGTCAAGAAGCGACATTGAAGCGTTGCAATTGCAAAAACTGCAAACCTTACTGAAAACAGCCGTGGCACATTGTCCCTGGCATAGTCGACGAATCAGTGATGCCGGTATAAATATCGACCAGTTAACTTTTGAAGAGTTCAGAAAACTACCCACAATGATTCGCGCGGATGCCCAGCAACACGGGCAGGAGATGGCATGGCTCGATGTTCCGGGCGGTGCTTTTCGTTACACCACCGGCGGTTCCAGCGGTCAGCCACTGATCTTTCATTTCGGCAGAGCTCGTCAGGCAGCCGATGCCGCCGGACGCATTCGCGCTAGGCGCTGGTGGGGCGTTGATGTTGGCGAACCCGAGGTGTATCTGTGGGGCGCGCCTGTAGAACTGAATAAAACCGATAAAATTAAAACCATTCGTGACCGCTTGCTTAATCAGCTGGTATTGAACGCCTTTGCGATGTCGCCGGAGAGAATGAGTAGCTATTTAACAGCGATTGAAAAGTTCAAACCGCGGTGTATTTACGGCTATGCCAGCAGCGTTGCGTTATTGGCTCGTTACGCAAAGCAAAACGGTAAAAAGCTTAATCTTCCTAGTCTGAAAGTAGTGTGTACGACTGGTGAACCGCTTTATCCTGAGCAGCGCGAGCTGATTTCTGAGGTATTTAATGTGCCGGTCGCCAATGAATTTGGTAGTCGAGATGCTGGCCTAATTTCCCATGCCAACAGCCATCAACAAATGCTGTTGTTGAGCGAAAGCAATATTCTTGAAGTGTTAGATGGCGACGGCAATCCGGTACAGCCGGGTGAGATGGGCGAAGCTGTGATGACCGGTCTATGTTCAGAAGCTCAGCCGTTTATTCGTTATCGCACCGGCGACATGGTCAGGTTATCGAATGAAGCTGACAAAGACGGTCGAGGTCTGCATGTTATTGAAGAAGTGGTTGGACGCAGCACCGATTTCCTGGTGCATCAAAATGGTTCAATTATTCATGCCTTGGCGGGTATTTATATTCTTCGGGAAACAGCCGGCGTAGAACAGTTTAAGATTATTCAACAGGCGATAAATCAATTTGAAGTGCTGATAGTCACTAACGCGTTTTGGGATGTCGCATCGTTATCCGTTATTGAAGATAAATTTAAAGCGCGTTTTGGCGAAGCGTGTAAAACTCATATCCAGCTTGTTGATAATATTCCTCCGGAAGCATCGGGAAAAACCAGGCAAGTGGTGTCAAAAGTTCAACCTGTGTTTTGATACACCGGCGCAAAACAAATGATTGCATTCAGTTAATTGGCGATTACACAGGAAATCATGCTTTTCAGAAAATATACAGATTATCAGTTAAGCAGATTGTTGCTGCCTCTAGCAGTGGTTTTGTTTTCCGGCTGCGCCAGTACGCCGGAAAACAAAACCAGTACCGTTGGTAGTTATCATTCGACCTCGCCTACGGTCGATTACGCCTTGCGTTTACAAGGTGCGCCGTATCGATTCGGTAAAGATAATCCTCAAGAAGGCTTTGATTGCAGCGGCTTTGTCAGGCATGTTTATGAACATCAAGGTGTGCATTTGCCGCGTACAGTCGCAGAAATGGCAGATGCCTTGACGCCTGTGCCCAAAAATCAAGCGCATCCCGGTGATCTGGTGTTTTTTAACACGACCGGCAAGCCGTTTTCGCATGTGGGCATTTATGTCAAAGACGATAAATTTGTCCATGCACCCAGCCAGCGAACCGGCCGGGTGTCGGTATCGAGTCTTAAAAACAGCTATTGGGAAAAACGTTTTATTGCGGTGCGCAGGCCATAAGTTTGAGTGAGGCAATCACTCATCGTTATTGGTATAAAACCACATTTGGTAAATGCTCAACAGAATTTGCAAGCCCATCGATAGGCCCATCAAGCCCCCGCTGCCGACGACAACATAAGCAAAGGCCGGATTAACCTTAGTCACAAACCATGAAGAAATGTCGAGCAACATGGCGATAAAGGGAATCACTACCGCCACCCGTTTGACGTAGACATTGATGTCACAAAGCAAAAATATCCTGCCGATGAAGTACAGAATAAAAGCGATGCCAAACAAGTGGATATGCGACACCCTAATCAGGCGCGGGTAAGAGGCACCGCCCGTATGAGTAACTTCAGAAACACCCGCGTAGTTGGTTAAATCAGGTAAGTTAGGATTAATACTGGGCGAGTGACATAAAATGCAATCCCTATTAAGAATGGGGGCGATTTTTTCATCGTAGCCCAGCTCCTCAGCGCCTTCTTGTATCCACTTCAAAATAACTTCCTTGTCGCTTTTGTATTTTAAATTAGGTTCCATGATGCCGTTGATGGCAGACCCTAAGCGTGTACTGCCATTGGAGCCGTGATAATTAATCATCACATCCTCTATCGATAAACCGGCCTCGCCATCGTGTCCTTGGTGTGTGTAATAAAGATTGGCCAGCGCCATTAAATAACCCAGCCCAATAGTTAATAAGAACACAGTATTTAATACGCGTTCACTGACGGAAATATCTTTAAAACGGGTGTAACGTTCGGTAGCCACGGAAATCCTTAATGGTTGTCAGGGTTAAGATAGGATTGGCGCAAACTTAACGCCAGTTGCGGATAATCGCTGATTACAATATCTGCGTTAACTGCAAGCGCCTTGGCAATCTCCTCTTTGCTATTACATGTGTATGCCGCAATCAATTTGCCATTGTCATGTAAAAGATCAACGATTTCGTTATCAAGATTACTGATAGGTAAGCAAAAGCCTTTCAAAAAAGCCTGTGTTTTAAGCAGTTGCTCAATGTCTGTTCGGCTGTAGCGGTCTGATAAAATATAAAACAGCGGAAAATCGGCGGCTTGTTGATGGGCAAACTCTAAACAAGGCAAGCTGTATGAGGAGATGAAGACGCCTTGATTACCGAAGGATTCGATGATTGCCAAGGTCTGCGCAACCTTACGCTGTTGGCGGGTTGCCGATTCGCCGTCATGACTTTTGATTTCAATGTTTAATTGGCAAAGCCCTTGAAAACTGGCGATAAATTCTTCAAGGCTTAATACCGTTTCAGGCGCGGCGCCAGTACCGTCATAACCTGCAAAATCCATGTCTTTAAGCTGTTCGAAAGTAAAATCATCAATGCGTTTGCCGGGATGGCCCAGTTTATCTAAAAACCAGTCGTGCCAAAGTACCGGCACTTCATCACGACTAAGTTGAACGTCAGTTTCAACGCCATCAATGCCTGAAAGCAGCGCATGATTAAACGCGGCGCGGGTGTTTTCGGCAATCGTCAGCCCTTGTTCGAGGGCTTCTTTGTTGCCGCCGCGATGAGCAAAAATCAGGTTATTTCTTTGACGCATTTTTATTATCTTCCGTACAACGCATCGACCAAGTCAGCAAACCAGCGTGGCCTAAAAATTACGATATAAAGACCGATGCCTGCCGTAATAGGAATCGGGCCTATATCAAGCAGCATTAAAAATACAATTGCTAAAAAACATTTAATTCTGACTGCGGCACTGTGTGTATTCAAGGGAGGTCCAGGTTTGTTGTTCGATTTAAGGAACTTTCCGCATTTTCTCAAAATGCTACCTGCAGTGCTAGGTTACCAGTGAGCTTGGTTTTTAACTAATGCACCTGTTGACCAGGCAACAATGCTGCTTCTTGGCTGTTGATATAGCAACAGAGCAGGGTGCTTTTTTAAGATATGTTTTATTTATTAATTAGTAATGAAGTTCCTAAGTACGTGGCTTCGGTGATAAAAACGGCCTGATTTTAATGATTGGCTTAATAATTGCTATCGTTTAAGACCGTAATCCCTTTGCTTAAAAAACGACCCGCTTTTAACTGGTTCGTTACCTACCGAATTTCTTGAGAACCCATGTGGATAGTTAATATTGCCCTACGTCGCCCGTATACTTTTCTCGTGGCGGCGCTACTTATTCTCTTGTCTACGCCCTATGTATTACGGAATATGCCGACCGATATTTTTCCAAATATCGACATTCCGGTGGTGGCGATGCTGTGGGATTATAAAGGCATGAATGCCAAGGAAGTCGCGGATCGTCTTACCGGCTCGGTCGAGCGCTCTATGTCGTTGATCGATGGCATTGAGCATAGCGAGTCTGTGTCGTATGCAGGCGCGGCAGTCATCAAGGTGTTTTTTCATCAAGGCACCGATATTCGCACCGCACTTGCGCAAGTGATGTCGGGCAGCAATTCGGTTTATCGCTCATTGCCGCCCAGCACCGCGCCACCGCAAGTCATTCAGTATTCGGCTTCCGATTTGCCATTAGTGCAATTGGGTATATCCAGCAGTACTGTGCCGGAAACCGAAGTTAATGATTTAACAAATAATATCGTCCGTAACTCTTTACAGTCCAAACGTGGCGTTGCACTGACCAGTCCATTTGGTTCCAAAGGCCGTCAAGTTACCGTGGATATCAATCCGGCGGCATTACATGCGCGGGGGCTTACACCCACTGATTTGGTTGATGCGATGGCTGAACAAAACCTGATTCTACCGACCGGTACAATCAAGGTGGGATCGACCGAGTACGATGTGACGCTCAATGGTGCGATCGCCGCTATTCCCCGTATTGCCGATATACCCGTGCGCACGGCCAATGGTACGACAACACTGATTCGCGATGTGGCCAACGTGCGTGACGGCTCTTCGCCGCAAACGACTATTGCCCGGCAAAATGGCGAGCGTGGCATTCTCAACTCTATCTTTAAGGTGGGCAGTGTCTCGACCTTGGATGTCGTTGAGCACGTCAAGCTGACCATTCCCAAAATGCTCTCCCAGATGCCGGAAGGCATCAACATGAAATTGATGTTCGACCAATCGTTATTTGTGAAGGCAGCGATAGGCAACGTGATTCACGAAGGTTTAATTGCAGCAGGTTTAACCGCCGCAATGATTTTGCTGTTTTTGGGCAATTGGCGGACGACCTGCATTATCGCGGTGTCCATTCCGCTATCGATCATGTGCTCGCTGATTATTCTGTATTTGATCGGTGAAACCATCAATTTGATGACCATGGGCGGCCTGGCGTTGGCGGTGGGTATATTGGTCGACGATGCTACGGTCGAAATTGAAAACATAGAGCGGCAAATGTTAATGGGTAAAAATCCCCATCAAGCGATTCTGGACGGCGCGGCTGAAATCGCCATGCCTGCTTTGGTATCGACCCTGTGTATCTGCATCGTATTCGTACCGATGTTTTTTTTGACCGGGGTCGCGCGCAGTTTGTTTGTGCCCATGGCGGAGGCGGTGGTGTTTGCGATGCTGGCATCCTATCTATTATCGCGGACCCTGGTGCCGACCTTGGTGATGTACATGATGGCAGGGCATCATGGTGGTCACAAAGAACAGTCGCCGCACAATTCAGTTGCTCACCAATTCAAGCAGATTCATCACGCTTTCGAGCATGGTTTTGAAGTGTTTCGCGGTCATTACGTGGTGTTGTTAAGTCATCTGCTTAAGCATCGTTTACGTTACGGCTCGGCTTTTCTAGGATTTTGCCTGCTCTCGCTGACGCTGGTGCCGCTGCTTGGACAGGATTTGTTTCCGTCGGTAGACGCAGGTCAAATCAGGCTGCATATACGCGCCCCTGCCGGTACGCGAATTGAAGAAATGCCTCATCAAATTGACGAGGTGGAAAAATTTATTCGTGAACGTATTCCAGCTGAAGAGTTGGGCGAGGTGCTGGATATTATCGGTGGCCCCTACAGCACACGAAACACCTTGTTTGGTAACTCCGGCACGGTCGAAACTGCCGATACTGAAATCATGATCTCGCTGCATGCCGGTGATCATGCCCCGAGCGTTAACTATATAAAAGATTTACGCGCGGAGCTGCCGCGCCGCTTCCCTGGGCTTGAATTCTTTTTTCAACCTGCTGATCAGGTCAGCCAAACCCTTAACTTTGGTATTCCGGCACCGATCGATATTCAGTTTGTCGGCGGCAAGCCGGATGAGGTGATACCGCTGGTTGTTGAGTTTAATAATAAGCTCCGGCAAATTCCCGGCATTGTTGATGCCCATATTTATCAACGTACCAACAGACCTGCGCTGGATTTGGAAATGAATCGCTCGCAGCTTGAACAACTTGGTCTATCGGCACGTAACGTCGCGCAGAATCTGCTGTTAACGCTGAGCGGCAGTATGCAAACCGCGCCCACGTATTGGCTAAATCCGGCTAATGGCAACACTGTGAATATTGGCGTGATGGGCAACCCGCTTGATCTCGACAGCATTGATGCGCTGATGCGCACGCCAGTCGGTAACGACAGTGACAGTCAACCACAGCTGTTGGGTAACTTGGTGACCTTAAAGCGCGGTGTTCAGCCTGCGGTGGTGTCGCACTTTAACTCGAATAACGCATTTAATATTTATGCGAATGTTGAAGACCGGGATTTGGGATCGGTCAGTGTCGACATCGATCAATTGATTGCACAAAGTCAGGCTAAGTTGCCGCGGGGTGTTGAACTTGCTGTGCGCGGACAAATTCAGACCTTGAATAGTTCTTTTACTGCACTGGCGACGGGGTTAGCGGTAGCGATTGTCATGTTGTACTTGTTATTGGTGGTCAATTTTCAGTCCTGGCTTGACCCGTTCATTATCGTCAGTGCGTTGCCGGCTGCATTGGCCGGTATTGCCTGGACCTTGTTCCTTACCGGCACCACGCTGAGTATTCCGGCCTTGACCGGCAGCATTATGTCTATGGGCGTAGTCACCGCCAATAGTATCTTGCTGGTGTCGTTTGCACGCACCCGCTTAAATGCCGGTGTGCCGCCAGTCACCGCGGCGTTGGAAGCTGCCGCTACTCGTTTGCGACCGGTCATGATGACCGCGTTTGCGATGGTCGTCGGGATGTTGCCGATGGCTATCGGTTGGGGGGAGGGCGCTGAGCAGAATGCGCCGCTGGGTCGTGCGGTGATTGGCGGCTTGGCGTTCGCAACCGTCTCTACGCTACTGTTTGTCCCTATCGTTTTCGCAAGTGCGCATCGATGGCTCGATCGTCGTGCTTCACATCATGCAATTCTTTTGGCTGAATGAAATCAATATGAGTAATCAAACCCCGCCTGCATTTGCTTTGCCGTCAAACCCACAACGTACGCTGGTTTTTGTTAAAAGAATTGGCTTTGGACTGTTGTTGTTTTTACTTCTGGCCGGAGGCTTGCGATTTGGGTTTAACCAAGTCGATGCGAAAAACTTGCAACAGCGCAACCAAGCCAGCTTGCAACGCAGCGTCATCACAGTGCGTTCAAAGCCCGGCGAATCGTCCCGCAAGATTGTGTTACCTGCCAGTTTACGCGGCAATGCCGAAACGCAGATTTATGCCCGCACCAACGGTTATCTAAGCGCTTGGCATAAAACTATCGGCGATCAAGTAAAAAAGGGCGAACTGTTGGCCACGATTGATGTGCCTGAATTGGAGCAAGAATTAGCTCAAGCGCGTGCGGCTGTGTCGCAAATAAAAGTCCGGTTGGAATTGGCGCGTTCGACGTTGAAACGCTGGAAGCTCTTAAAAGAAAGCGACAGTGTGATTGAACAGGAGTACGACGAAAAACGTAGTGCAGTCTTGCAGGCCGAAGCCGACTTGGCGACGGCTGAAGTCAATGTTAAACGTCTGGAAAACATCGAAAACTATTGCCGCATCGTCGCGCCATTTTCTGGCGTTGTGACGCGCCGCGCCGCTGAAGTGGGCAATCTGATCACGGCAGGCACTCAAGAATTGTTTGCGCTAACGCAAATTGATCCGCTCCGATTGACTGTCTGGGTGCCCCAGGTGTACGCAGACGAGGTTAAAGTCGGTCAGGAAGTGACGGTAAAGATTCTTGAAGCCCAAGGAAAAACCGTTACAGCCCATGTTGACCATGTTGCCGGGGCACTGGATCCGGTTAATCGTTCTCGCCAAGTCGACGTTACGCTCCCTAATAAAGACGGCAAACTGTTACCAGGCTCTTATGTAGAAATCGCCATTAACATCGTTGGCAATAAAGTCAGTCCTTTGGTCGTCCCGGCCAATGTGTTGGTAGTGGATCAGGCCGGTACTCATGTTGTCGTTGTCGATGCTGAAAACCACATCGCTTTCCGTCCGATAAAAATGGGCCGGGATTTCGGGCGTGACGTTGAAGTATTGGAAGGCATAGCGCCCAACGATGTGCTGGTTGCCAGTCCGTCTGACTTGCTGGTTGAAGGCGAGAAAGTGAGCGTAGTGGAAACGCAGCAGAAATCGCAAAAAACGGCAGCCAAATCATGATCCGCATCTGCTTGTTAACAGATATTTACCTTCAGGAAACTCTACACTCCGTTCGTGCTGAGCTTGTAAAAGCTTGTCCTGAGCTTAGCCGAAGGGCATAAGTGAAGTGTAGAGCCGACATATCAATTTGATAGCGCTTTAACTTTTAAAAACAACCCTATGCATTATCCAAATTCACTTACCAGCAAACTGCCCAATGTCGGCACCACCATTTTTAGTGTGATGAGCAAGCTGGCTGCTGATCACCATGCCATCAATCTTTCGCAAGGCTTCCCTGATTTTAATTGTGATCCGGAACTGCCTGCGCTGGTCTACAAATACATGCAAGCGGGGCACAATCAATATGCCCCCATGGCAGGCATCATCGGTCTTAGGGAAGTATTAGCGGATAAAACCCAAAGTTTGTATGGCGCAAACTATGATCCTGAGCAGGAAATCACCATTACTGCCGGTGCCACGCAGGCCATTTACACGGCCATAACCGCCATTATTAACGTAGGCGATGAAGTCATTATTTTTGATCCGGCTTATGACAGTTATGAACCGGCCATTGAGTTAAATGGCGGCAAGACTATCCACCTACAGTTACAAGCACCTGCTTATACGATTGATTGGGAGCAGGTAAAACAAGCGATCAATCCGCGCACTCGCATGATCATCATCAATACCCCGCACAATCCCACCGGGACGGTGCTGAGTGCGGCTGATTTGATCAAACTGGAAGAAGTAACCAAAGGCACGGACATCGTGATTATTAGTGATGAAGTGTACGAACACATTATTTTTGACGGGCTGCAACATCAAAGCGTTGCCCGTTATCCGGCATTGGCTGAACGCAGTTTTATCATTTCTTCATTCGGTAAAACCTTCCATGCCACCGGCTGGAAAATCGGCTATTGCGTTGCACCGCAAAATTTAATGGCGGAATTCAGAAAAGTGCATCAGTTTTTGGTGTTTTGTACCAGTACGCCCGTTCAGTTTGCGCTGGCGGAATACTTAAAACAAAAAAATCATTACTTAGAGCTAGGCAATTTTTATCAGCAAAAACGTGATTATTTTATCGAGTTGATTAAGGACTCTAAATTTGAATTTGTGCCTGCGGCGGGTACCTATTTTCAGTTGTTAAATTATCAACATTTAAGCGATGAAAAAGACACCGATTACGCGCTGCGCTTAACTAAGGAATTTGGCGTTGCCTCCATTCCCGTGTCGGTTTTTTACCACCAACAACTCGATAATAAAGTGCTGCGTTTTTGTTTTGCTAAAAAACAAGAAACCTTGGAAAAAGCCGCGGCAATTTTGAATAAAGTGTAACTGAGCGCTGTTCCAACGCAGTTCGACGCCGTAATAGCATCTATAAATTAATCAGGATTAAACCATGTCAGATTCAACATTAAAAAAGCCTATTAGTCAGCCGCCCTACCATAAGACTCCGATTTTTATAGGCTTGGTGGCATTGATTGGGGCAACTATTACGGCATGCGCGGTAGCGCCTTCGCAGCAAGTAACGGGCGGCAAGCCTAATATTCTTTATATCATCGCCGACGATCTTGGTTACTCCGACATCGGTGCTTTTGGCGGCGAAATAAGCACGCCTAATCTGGATAAACTGGTGCAATCCGGGCGCGTTCTGACCAATTACCATACCTCTACCGTCTGTGCGGTCACGCGTTCCATGTTGTATTCCGGTACCGATCACCATTTGGTGGGCGAGGGCACCATGGGCCCGCCTAACGATGAGCGTAAAGGCTTGCCGGGTTATGAAGGCTATTTGAACAATCAAGCATTGAGCGTTGCCGAGTTATTGCAAGACGGCGGCTACCACACTTACATTGCTGGTAAATGGCATTTGGGATCAAACCTCAATGCGCCTGAAAACAAGAGCCCCGATCAATGGGGATTCGAACGATCGTTTACTTTGCTTGGCGGCGCAACCAAAAACCATTTTGGGCATGATTCGGCGGATGCAAAAACCTATACCGAGAATGGCCGGTTTGTATCAATCCCAGCCACTGACGCGAACGGTCAACCCTGGTATGACGCCAATGTGTATGCGCAAAAGCTCATCAGCAATATTGATGAGAACATCAAAGATGGCAAGCCGTTTGCCGCGTTTGCTACCTTTACCACACCACATTGGCCATTACAGGTGCCGGAGCCTTGGCTGAGTCAGTACAAAGGCGTTTATGACGTCGGCTACGAGGCTATCCGCACTAAGCGCTTATTGCGGCAAAAAGAGCTGGGCTTGGTACCGAATGATTACACCAACCCCAGCCAACCGCTGCCTAATACACTGACCGCGACACCGGCCACGCCCAATAATGACAAGCCCAATGCCAGTTATATTAATGCCGATAGCGTTTTGCAAGGTCGCGTGGCGAATGTTGATTACGGTCCCGGCCGGGCCAATCCCAACTGGGAAAACCTAACGCCTGAGCAAAGAAAGATTCAAGCTAAGTACATGGAAATCTACGCCGGCATGGTGTCGAATCTTGATTACAACATTGGTTTGCTGATTCAGCACCTGAAAGATATTGGTCAATATGACAATACCTTCATCGTGTTTCACTCTGATAACGGTGCCGAGGGCAGCTTGGTGTCGGCAGCGCAAGAAGCTATCAACGCCAATAATTTCGGTAATCTTGGTAAAGATCAAACGCTAAGACCGGCAGGTACTGAAGCTACGGATGTGCATTACGGTCAGCGTTGGGCCGAAGTCAGTGCCACGCCGTTTAGACTGTATAAAAGCTACACAACTGAAGGCGGCACATCGGTACCCACCATCGTGCATTTACCCGGTCAAATTGAACAACAACCGACTTTACGCGACTTTGCTCATGTTCGCGATGCGGCGCCAACCTTGCTTGAACTGGCAGGCATACCGCAGCCCACCACACCGGCATCAGTGACTGGCGTCAATGGCGTGCCGTTGGTGGTTTACAAGAATCGTAACGTTTACCCGATCACCGGCCATTCATTCCTTAGCGAATTAAAAGATAACAGCACCGGCCCATTGCATACTGAACCGGTCGGAGAAGAACAATATGGCCGCGCTTATTTGCGCAGCGGCCCTTGGAAGATTGTCTGGACAGAACCGCCGGTGGGGCCTATTGACGGCCATTGGCAGCTTTACGATATAGAAAAAGATCGTGCAGAAACTAACGATTTATCAGCACAGCGACCTGAAGTGGTAAAAGAGTTGTATCAAAAATGGCAAGCTTACATGCACGATAGCGGCGGGGTGTTGTCGAAAAGACCAAGATCAGGCGGCGCACCGCGCTAGGTTTGTTCGATGTCATTTGCAAGGCTGGGTATCGTTCAAACCGGCTGGATAGCCATTGTCTGTTGGTTGATTTTCGTCACACCAGCTTTGGCAGCTGGGCCTGCTTTATTGGGAAGCGCTGAGCGCTGTACTAAGTATTCCGGATTACCCAAGCATTGGGGAAAGGATTCTCAGGCAGGTATGGTGCATATCAGCGGCGGCGAATTTACATTAGGTACCCGTTTGGGCTATGAGGAAGAGCGACCGGAAGTCAAAACGCAGGTCGGCAGTTTCCGGATAGATCAAACCGAGGTGACCGTTGCCCAGTTCGCGGCGTTTGTTAAAGCCACCGGCTACGCCACCGAAGCAGAGCGGGAGGGCGGCGGTGTGGTATTCGGCACACCCAGTGTCGACGAACTGAATCAGCGTCCTTATGCTTGGTGGCGTTATCTCAAAGGGGCCAATTGGCAGCATCCCGCGGGAGTCGGTAGTTCACCTCTTGCTAACCACCCGGTTACTTTGGTTACCCTTGCGGATGCGCAGGCCTATGCCAATTGGTTAGGGCACGATTTACCAACCGAAGCTGAATGGGAATATGCCGCCAAAGCCGGGCAACAAGGTACCAGCCTGGAAAAAGAACCCAGAGATGCAAATGGAAAACCCTTGGCTAATTTTTGGCAAGGGGATTTTCCATTAACCAATACCAGTGAAGACGGTAATGCAGGCTTAGCGCCGGTTGGTTGTTATGCCGCTAACGGCTTTAATCTTTACGACATGGTCGGTAATGTCTGGGAGCAAACCAAAGATTTTTACACGCCGGCCCATCAACAACATCCCAACCAAACTACTGAAGTGAGTCCAGCCAATCCCGGTCAGATGATGGTGGTTAAAGGCGGTTCTCATCTTTGTGGGCGTGATTTTTGTGTACGTTACCGGCCTTCAGCGCGGGAAGGGCATGAGGCTAATTTGCCGATTTCGCACATTGGTTTCCGGACTGTGCTGAGAGAAAAGTAAATCGGTAGAGGAACTTGTAGCGCAGGCCCATTAAAGCGAGTGTAATCAGTAGCCGGAACGGCTAAAAAAGAAAACATCCGTAATGCCTTGCTGTTAATCCTGATCATGGCCGTGTTTTTTGGTTAGCCAAGCCATTGCTGACGATACAAACAGCCCAAATACAATCACGATGGTATTCACGGCCAACCCGGCCTTAATCATTAAGGCATAAGCGCCGAGCATCATTAAAATGCTCAAGTTTTCATTGAAGTTTTGCACAGCGATCGAGTGCCCCGAGCCCATGAGTTGATGGCCGCGATGTTGCAGCAAGGCATTCATGGGTATCAAAAAACTGCCGGCCAGGGTACCAATCACCAACAACATTATCACCGCCATTCGCCAATCAGTCACAAGTACCATGCCTAGTACGGCCAATCCCATCGCGATTCCTAAGGGTAATACTTTCACGGCATGTTCCAATGGTACGGCCCTGGCCGCTATTACAGAGCCAATGGCTAAGCCCACCGCGACAACTGCAGTCAATTGAGTTGCTTGCTCCAGATCAAGCTCTAGCGCTAATGCCGACCAGGCGAGAATGATAAAACGCAAGCTGGTTCCAGCCCCCCAGAACAGAGAGGAAACTGCCAACGATACCTGTCCTAAGGGATCTTTCCAGAGGATCAAGAAACATCGCCAAAAATCTGTTATCAGAAACCCCGGAGACCGATTCCGTAAAACGTGTTCAATCGGTAGCTTGGGAATATAAAAATTAAGTATTGCCGCGATAAAATAAAGACCCAGGATGACAAAAATCGCAAACTCGGGCGCGGTATCAATGCCGCCATTAAACGCCAGTCCGCCCAGTTGCTGGACGACTTGAGCCTCTACCCGATGACCGAGCATTAAGCCGCCAAAAATGGCACCTAGAATAATCGCCAAAACGGTCAATCCTTCCATCCAGCCATTGGCCCAGATCAATTTATCTGCGGGTAAACATTCGGTCAGAATGCCATATTTAGCAGGCGAGTACATTGCTGCGCCGATACCGACAAAACCATAAGCAATCAGTGGGTGTAAACCCAGCAACATGGCTAAACAACCGACTATCTTGATCGTGTTGCTGATAAACATGACACGCCCCTTCGGTAATGCATCGGAGAAAGCGCCAACAAATGGCGCAAGCACGATAAAGGCGAACACGAAGAATTGTTGTAATACCGGTGTTTGCCAGGAGGGGGCATCTAGGTGTTTGAGTAGGGCAATAGCGGCGAATAAAAGCGCGTTATCCGCCAGTGATGAAAAAAATTGTGCCGCAAGAATGGTGTTGAAACCGCGATTCATAAGAGTTAATGCCCTGAGCGAAGCTGTAGAAGCCAATATCATTGCACTTTAAGATGAAAGCTTTATTTCAAGTCGGTTGCAATTTAACTGATAAGACTGTCGCTTAAAAAACACCTCAAATTGCGATTAGACCGGCTTTAATCATCCTGTCATTTACCCCTGCTTATACTCTGGGCCTCATCAATCCAGCCCAGGAGCTATCGCCATGCGCAGCTTAATTAATCCTCCCCATAGTTTTTTGCGATCTAAAAGTGTGACGGCAGTAATCACCGCGTTGCCTTTACTGTTGTCATTAGCTGCCGATGTTAGTGCTAACGACGTGCCGTTGATGGAGCAAGGCATACAAATCGGCGATTTGGCGCCAGGACGCGCGATGATTTGGAGCCGTGCCGATCGTCCGGCTCGAATGTTTGTAGAGTATGCCTTTGACGAGAACTTTACTGATGCCAAGATTATCCGCGGCCCGCATGCACTAGAAGGCACTGACTTTACCGCAAGACAAGATTTGGTCGATCTCCCCGAAGGTAAAGATGTTTACGTGAAAGTCTGGTTTGAAGATCTCACCAATGCCCGTGGCAAAAGTGAACCCGTTACCGGTCATTTCCATACCATCGGCAAGCGCGACGACATCCGTTTCGTCTGGGGTGGTGATACGGCCGGGCAAGGCTTTGGTATTAACGAAAGCTTTGGCGGCATGAAAATCTATGAAGCCATGCGCAAAGTTGAGCCGCAATTCTTTATCCAAAGCGGCGACAGTGTGTATTCCGACGGCCCTATTCCTGCCAGCAAACCTGCTGAAAACGGCCAAATCTGGACCAATCTAGTTACCCCGGAAGTGAGTAAAGTCGCCGAAACACTCAATGAATTCCGTGGTCGCTATAAATACAACCTACTTGATGAAAACCTGCGCCGCTTCAATGCCGAAGTGCCGCAAATCTGGCAATGGGACGATCATGAAGTGGTCAATAACTGGTCAGATTCTAAAGATCTAAGCCAAGACCCCCGCTATACCGTTAAAGATGTGCCGTTACTGACAGCGCGTGCCGGCAAGGCATTTCATGAATACGCACCGCTACGTCCGCACGATGCCGAAGAATCCGAACGCATTTACCGGAAAATCTCCTACGGCAAATTGCTGGACGTGTTTGTGATCGATATGCGCAGTTATCGCGGCCCCAATACCGGCAATCTGCAAACTAAAGAAAGTGCCGAAACAGCGTTCCTCGGTGAAACGCAACTGGCTTGGTTGCAAGACGAACTTAAACATTCTAATGCCACCTGGAAAGTCATCTCCGCAGATATGCCTATTGGTCTGAACATCAGCGATGACTTTGATCACAACCCGCCACAACGTTGGGAAGCGGTCGCCAACGGCAACAACGGTCCGGCTGCTGGTCGAGAGTTGGAAATTGCCCGTCTGCTGAAATTTATCAAACACGAGCATGTGAATAACATCGTTTGGTTAACCGCCGACGTGCATTATGCCGCTGCCCATTATTACGATCCTGCCAAGGCGCAAACCAAAGACTTTAAACCATTTTGGGAATTTGTTGCCGGACCTTTGAATGCCGGTTCTTTTGGACCTAACAGCGCTGACGGTACTTTCGGCCCGCAAGTGGTATTCACCAAGGCGCCGCCAGCGGGCCAGTCTAATCTGTCACCTTATGCAGGCTTGCAGTTCTTTGGCGAAGTCAATATCGATAAAAGCAGCCGGGCAATGACGGTTGATTTAAAAGACATTGATGGCGCAACCGTGTTCAGCAAAACCTTGGCTGCTGAAGCGGAACACAAACGCGATCGTGAATATGATCGTGACCAAGACCGCGATTAATCGCTTGGTGCCGGGGCAGCGCAAGCTCCTCCCGGCGCCTTTTTAATAACCTAAAAATCAGATCATCACCCTAAAAAAGGCAACCAACCATGTTGAAACAACTTTATAAAGTAACCGTTCTTACTGCCGCGACGTTGGCGATACTTGGTGTGCAAAGCAGTGCGAATGCACAGCCACATCATCAAGAACATTGGGGTCAAATCAAAACCGGCCCAATCGTTATCGGCCACCGTGGCGCTGCCGGTTATCGCCCTGAACACACTATCGAAGGCTACACCCTGGCTATTGAAATGGGTGTTGATTTTATCGAACCCGATTTAGTGCTGACCAAAGACGGCCATTTAATTGCCCGTCACGAACCGATGATAGGCGGCACTACTGACGTTGCCAGTCACCCGGAATTTGCCGATCGCAAAACTACGCGCATGGTTGATGGCGTGGAAACCAACGACTGGTTCGCAAGCGATTTTACTTTGAAGGAAATAAAAACTCTGCGGGCTATTCAAACCCGTGGTCGCGATAAACAGTACGATGGTTTATATCAAATCCCAACCCTGGATGAAGTAATTGCCCTGGCAAAAAGCAAAAGCGAACAAACCGGCCGCAGCATCGGTATCTATCCTGAAATCAAGCATTCCACTTATCACGCCAATCTGAAGGATGCTAAGGGTAAACCTCTGTTTGGCCTGAACGTTTTCGAAAACAAACTGCTGAAAAAGCTGCATAAAGCCTACGGTAACAGTGCCTGCGCGCCGGTTTTTATTCAGTCTTTTGAAGTCAGCAACCTGCAATACTTAAGCCGTAAAACCGACATCCAATTGGTCCAATTGCTTGATGCCGACGATGTTAATGCCGATGGCTCAATTTCACTGGTTGCACCTTATAAACAACCGTATGACTTTGTAGTTAAAGGCGATCAACGTACGTTTGCTGACTTGCTGACCAATGAGGGCTTGGATTTCGTTAAATCCTATGCCGATGCTGTCGGACCGTGGAAGCCGTATTTGGTTAAAACTGTTGATGACGGCATCGACCGCAATGGCGACGGTAAAATCACCATCAACGACCGTCGCGTCGACGGCAGCACCGGCGTAGTAGAATTAGCTCACGACAAAGGCTTATTGGTCCACACCTGGACCTTCCGTAACGACGCCAGCGGCTACGGCTTTACCGATCCTAAGCAAGAAATAACCTATTACTTTGATTTAGGCGTCGACGGCTTGTTCACAGACTTCGCCGATACCGGTGTTGCAGGGCGTGATGCCTCGATCAATGCCAGCAACATTAGTTCGTTGGGTCAATGCCAACATCACCATGATGAACATGAAGACCATGATCATCGTCATGACAAGTAAGCTGCGGTAATTGCAGTAACGAAAACCCGGCGCGGATGTGCCGGGTTTTTTTTGCCTTACGATTTTAGTAAGAGGCTTTGTCTATGCGGCTATTTTGATGAATGATTAGCCGCATAGGTAAAGCGCTTGACGCCATAAATCCGAAACAAATAAAGTTGGCAGTTGTAGGTTGGTCTGAATGCAATGAAGCCCAACAATTTGGTGCTTCCATGTGTTGGGCTTCGTACCTCAGCTCAACCTTCGAGCTAATTCTTGTCATCATTCTGTAATATTTTAAGGTGTAAATTGAAAATTATGGTTACTGGGCAACCTATTGAGAATAGCATTCCATGACAATTCAAATCGACGGTTTTAGTAAACCACATACGTTACATTTATTTGATAGCGAGCTGGGCCATTTGCACAGCTTAGTGATAGAAATGATGGGGCTTGTAATGTATCAGCTGGATCAGACCATGCAGGCGTTTGATCATGGCGAAATAAAATTGGCACAAAAAATCATGTCGAAAAGCAAAGAAATCAACCATTATCAACTTGAGATTGATAATGAAGTAATGACATTGCTAGCGCTGAACTCGCCAGTAGCAAACGATCTGCGTAACGTCATTTCAACGTCTAAGATTGCGGTTGAATTACAAAATATGAGTGCCGAAATTTACAGCTTTGCGCGATTGATGACGGTATTTTGTTATCCTAAAACCAGCCCCCTTAATTCAAAACTTTTTTCAGATATAGTTAAGATCGGCAATCTGGTCAATATGATACTGATCAAACTTTTGATAGCCTGCGAAGATAAAAACGCCAGTCAAGTTTACTCGCTGTTGCAGAATGGTCGAGAATGTCAAAGTGAATTACAGCAAGGTGTCAGGCATCAATTAGCCATTATCATGCAAGATCCACGCATGATTGGTCGGGCACTAGGTGTTATGCAAATGATGAACGCGTTGGAGCGTTGCAATGAGAATTGTAAAAACATTGCCGAGTACATGATTTTCATGATTGATGGTATTGATGTTCGCCATGTCACCAGCCGAACGCAAGGGTAGGGCGGTAGGTTGGGTTGAATGCAATGAAGCCCAACAATTTTTGACGCTTCGATGTGTTGGGCTTCGTGCCTCAGCCCAACCTATGGCTAGATTCTGCCTTTCGCGAACCCTCACGAAATTAGATCACAAACATTAATTAGCTGTCCTTGACCGTTAAGAGGTTCGATGAGATTGCCAGAGGCGTCGAAAGCGAATCTAAAAGTTCCAATAGCTAGCACCACGCCGGCCAAGGGGTCAGTCAAAAAATTCCGCCCCGTTACTATTGTTACGATGTCCCCATTGCTCTTGATTGTTTGGTGAAATGCACCTGTGACGCTAAGGCTGACAGTCTTCGCAAGGTCAGACAGATTTGTCACCTCGACATTGAGTCCAGGGGAGGTAGCGATAAAACGATTGCCCGGGAGTGTAATGGTCTTGGCCTTACCATTAATTGCCAAGCTGACGTCGAAAGCACATTCACCAGGCTTAACAGAATTGGCAGGAATAACAAAGGAACCTGAGACCTCGACAGGCTTTCCTCCATTAACGCCAGGTGCAGCAAGTGGAGCTGTTGAAACTAATAATAACCCGATAAGACCAGTTATTGTTCTTGTAATGTTTTGGCTAAATTTTTTATTCATTACAATCTCCTTAGATTATTTTTAATTATGTTTTAGCCGAAAAACTTTAACATTTCAAACTAAAAAAACAATGCGTATAAATACCTAAAATTCACTTGGCACGCTAGAATCGACTGGCTACTTTCAGTGAGTATGCTGCCATATTGGAAATATGGATTGAATGTCTCGAAGCCAAGTAGATGCCCTCTTGGCAGTCAATATTAAATTGCATAATTAGCCTGTAAGGCTGCCTAGTTTTCAAGACGCCAAAGGCTGTAGGTTGGGCTGAATGTAATGAAGCCCAACAATTTGGCGCTTCATGTGTTGGGCTTCGTACCTCAGCCCAACCTACGAAATTTCCACTATTGTGCTCACTACAATCTGTAGCATCTAAACGTCCTAAATCAAAAAAAAGCCCGCCAGCTCATTGAGCTAGCGGGCTTGTGAGGACTACTAAGGTTGCTTAAGTGAATTACGGTAACAAGTTAATACGATTTTTCGGACCAGGCGCTACCAGACCGTTGACACTAAAATAATTTTCCAGCGCATCTAAATCGAGTGCGCCGCCCAGGCGGTTGGTGCCTTGTGTTAATACATAGAGTTGATCGCCGCCATCGGCCATGAAGTTGTTAACCGACACGCGATAGTTTGCCGCGGGATCCACCTGAACGCCGTTGATCTTGATACTGGCTGGATCAACGTTATCGCAAGGTGTGCCTTTTTCCTGCCATTCATAACTAAAGCCGTTAGAGACTTGCAGAATACGGTTGAACGGTTGACCCGTTACCGGGGCATTTGCCGGATAGCCGAGAGTACAGCCGGTAAATTGCTGTTCCAACAAGGTGTGGATTTGCGCACCGGTCAAGGTCAAAGAAACCAGCGTATTGCCAAAGGGTTGCACGGTAAATGCTTCACCGTAAGTCAAGTTACCAGCGCCTTCAGCTGCGCTTTGCGCGTAAGTCAAATCTGCACGTATGCCGCCGGGATTCATAAAAGCCACCACGGCCTCACCAAAGCCGACGCCTTGGGTTTCCAGCAACTGAGCATCGGCAATCACATCACCCAACGCGGATTCACCGGCAGGAGTAAGTGTACGAGTAATATCTGCGCTAATGGTTCCAATCACACGGTTGGCGATAGGGGTAGCGATTGTTTTGTACTTATCGACGATTGATTTAATCGCAGCATTTGGCGTGATTGCCGCATTAGTGCGATCGACGACGATATTGTTTGCCGACACTGCGCTGACTTCGCCGATGACTTTGTTAACAGTCAAGTTGATGTCTGTTAATACCCGGCCTTGCGCGTTGGCACTGGTAACCGAAATCAGACGGCCATCTTTGTTGGCGATTTGGCAATTGTAGGCTTGATGGGTATGGCCGGAAATGACCAGATCAACTTCATCATCCAGCTGGTTAACGATGGCTTTGATAGGGGAGTCACTTAAGCCGCCATCGCACAGATTGATAGTCGAAACGCTTTGCGTAGTCGGCACCACGCCGCCCTGATGAATCAACACTACGATGGCTTCAACGCCACGTGCTCGTAGCTGGGGGATCAACGCATTGACGGTTGCGGCCTCATCCTTAAACTCCAGCCCTGCCACGCCGCTTGGCGTAACGATGGTGGGGGTTTCTTTTAAAGTCATGCCGATAAAACCGACGCGCACGCCATCGACAACTTTAATTGCGAACGATGGAAAAATTGTTTTGCCGTTAGCCGACTCTACCACGTTGGCCGCCAGAAATTTAAACTTGGCGCCTTCAAAAGGTACCGGCGTGCCTACGTCCACACCGCGACAGGTGTTTGGATCAGTAGGATGACAGCCGCCGGTTTGCATGCGTTTAAGTTCAGTTTTGCCTTCGTCAAACTCATGATTGCCGACGGAATTAAAATCCAGTCCCAGGCGATTCATGGTTTCGATCGTGCCTTCGTCATGGAATAGCGCAGACACCAAAGGCGTTGCGCCGATAATGTCGCCCGCTGATACAACTACGGTATTCGGGTTTTGGCTTTTCAGCTTAGCGATATAGCCCGCCATCCAATCAACGCCGCCGACTGCTACATTGGGCGTGCCGGCACCTGGATCTTTACGCAGTGTTCCCGGTGATTCAAGCTGGCCGTGAAAGTCGTTGAAGGCAACTATTTTGATTGTTGTCGTAGGACCTCCTAAAAGCTGTATGTTTCCGGCTGAGCTGCTTGAGCTTATGCTGATTGGTGCAGCTGGGACTTTTGGAGAGAGAATTATGTCTCCGCCAACAATAACTGGTTTAACGGGATTATCGATTGTTGGCTTAGGGCTTGATGAAAGATCTAAATTTCCTCCAGGGCTTGGGATAATAACTCGCGCAGGTGGAAGTATTATTTTATCGGGAACTTGCCCGCCAACATTTATTGTTACTGCATTGGCACAGCTCATCGCCGTTAAACTCAGCGCGATACCCATCGCAAGTTTGTTCAATTTCATAATGCTTGCTCCAAATTATTAGCTTTGCGGCGACGGGAAACAATGCCCATCAAGGCAGTACCGGTTAAATACAACCAAGCCGCGGCAGGCAATGGCACCGCCGTCAGGCTGACCGCGCCGACGGTAGCGTTAAATGGCAAGTTTGAATCATCCAGAGCAGACTGGCTTAACAGCCCTGTGATGCTGTGGCTGCCAGCACCTAACAAAAACAAACCTTTGCTGAAAATATCGCTGACAAATGCCGTATCAAAATTAAGGCCAATGCTGCCGGGATAGGTATTGGCGACAGCCGAGGTTTGATCAAGCAAAACGCCATTGTCGTAAACATTAAAACGGTCGCCTGCAAAACCGCCATCAACCACTTTTAAATACGCGGATTCGGTTAAAGTGAAGTCAAAGCTCAAGACATTTCCGTTAAGGTCTATCCACTCCAGATTTCCTGAGGCGGAAGTAAGATCATCCACGTCAAATGCGTTCCATGCACCATCGGCAGTCAGAGTGGCTGCTTGAGCTTGGCTACACAGCGCCGCCAGCAATGCTGCGGCAATAATAGTTTTTTTGAGCATTAGGGGTTTCTCCGATAAAGACATTGAAGTGTTTATGCTGTTATCAGATCGACTATCCGCATCAATCTGATAATCAACAAATGCATCTGCTAATAAAAGTTAAGATTAGAGTTGGTTTTTACGGCGATTGATCACACCCAAACCTGCCATTGCGCTGCCGAACAACCAGACTGCAGCTGGAACGGGGACGGCTGCTACTGTGAAATTGGCAGTGTTGGGGACGGTAGTGGCGTAAGCACCATTGCTCGTATCTACGGTCCAGTTGGCAACATTTGCTACCAAGGCTTTGTATGCGTCCATGTTAGCTTCGCCGCTACGTGCGCCTGTGTATTGACCAAAGTCTGGGCTGCCAGAAGTTCTCAATCTCAAAGCATTGGTACCTTGTGTTAGGCCGGTGTTGGTCAAAGTGCCATCGGCATTACTGAAGTCGCTGTTGGTGATTGCGGCCAAGAAAGCGCTAGGTGCGTTAAAAGCTGAACCAATATAGGCATAGATGGTTTCGTTGCTATTACCTAGTCCCAGGTTCGTTGGCGCGCTTGCAACTGTCAAAGAACCACTGGAGGCCTTAATGACGTCCGGGGTTGGGTTGGTGTTGTCTATAACAGTGAAGCGTGTGACTGATCCGGCGCTGATCACACTGGCTCCTGAATTCCAGGAAAATGCTGACTCATAAGATGTGGAATTGTTATTAAACGCACCGCCAGATCCAATCGCCAAGCCATTCCATTCATTGTCATTGAAATAGATAGTGGTATTAGCGGCGATATCGGTGAAATTGACTATTGCCCAGCCGTCTTCATCAGCATTAAATGCGGTGAAAGCAATATCGGGAGTCAGAGTTGGCGAGGCATTGGCTTCTAAAGCCAAGCCCGCAAGAATTGCAGTTGCTAAGATTTTACGTAACATGAAAATTACCTTTAATTTTAATTGAAGTAGTTGATTGCCCGGATAATGCAAGGGCGAGAGTAGGTAATTTTTGTGATGTAATTATTATTATTCGATGAAGATTTGATGAAACGTAATACGTTTTGACGATTTTCTGTTCTCTGGCAAAACGTCGACAAGCAGGAGCGGGCCTTGCCCGCGACAGAGCGATAACAATTCTTGGCGTTGGCATATGTTGCTCGCGGGCAAGGCCCGCTCCTACAAAGCAATCAAACTGAGTCGCAGTAATCCACGCCTTTGTATTACATGTCACCAAATTGTCCGCAAAACGTCATGGTTTCTTAACCGATTCTCTATTTATCCCACCGTAGAATGTGATCCAGCTCGCAGAAGCTGAGGCTAAAATTTTTGGACGTCACTCGGCATAATTAACCCGGTCATTGGCAATTTTTCTGTGAGTCAGGTTGGGCCTTTCGCACTATCCCATTACTCATGAGTCAAAATCACCAGGAAAAACCATGACTGAAAAACATTTCTATAAACGGCATCCACTGGCTTTAGCGGTATTTGCTGCGCTTAATTTCGCTCCAATGGCCCATGCCATTAGCCCTAATATCGTCATCAGCCAAGTTTATGGTGGCGGCGGCAACACTGGCGCGACTTATAAAAACGATTTCATTGAATTGTTTAACCGGGGCAGTACACCCGTCAGCCTGAACGGGATGTCTGTGCAATATGCTTCAAGTGCGGGTTCTACTTGGCAGAAAACCAATCTGAGCAACGTCACCTTGGCGCCAGGTCAGTATTATCTCGTGCAAGAAGCCGTTGGTGCCGGCGGCACGACTAATCTGCCAACGCCAGATGCGACCGGCACGATTGCCATGAGCGGCACTGCCGGCAAGGTGGCTTTGGTTAGTAATCAAACGGCATTGGCGGGCACTTGCCCAACGGCCAATGTAGTGGATTTAATTGGTTTCGGTGCTGCCGCTAATTGTTCCGAAACCAGCCCCGCGCCTGCGCCATCAAATACTACCGCTGATTTACGTATTAACAGCGGCGCCACTGACACCGACAATAACAGCAGTGATTTTGTTAGCGGCACCCCGACGCCACGCAATATTGGTTTAAATTCGAATTCATCGGTAAACCTTTCAGTCAGTACCAATGTCGGAACCGAAGCAGGCGCTTCAATCATAACGGTGACAGCGACGACATCCACACCGGTCGCCAGCAATCAAACAGTCTCCCTGGGTGTTAGCGGCACAGGCATTACTGCGGGCGATTATGCTTTGAGTAATACAGTCATTACTATTCCAAGCGGCAGCAGTACAGGTTCGGTTACTTTTACGGTGGTCGATGACACTGATGTGGAAGGCAACGAAATCTCGAGTTTGGCAATCACTGGCACCTCAGCGGGCCTTTCTCTCGGCGCTAGCACTGCACAAAATATCACTATTACCGACAATGACGTCAGCGCTTGCGGCGATGCTGCAACCAAGATCTCTGCGGTGCAAGGCAGCGGCGCAACTACGTCACTCAGTGGCATCATCGACATTGAAGGGATCGTCGTCGCTGATTATCAGGGCGCCAGTGCTAATTCACTGAGCGGTTTTTTTGTCCAGGAAGAAGATGCCGATGCTGACGGCAATCCCGCGACTTCAGAAGGTATTTTTGTGTTCGAGGGCGCCGCGCCACTTGTTAACGTTAACGTAGGCGATAAAGTGCGTGTTACTGGCGCGCCGGGTGAGTCTTTCGGGTCAACGCAATTAAGCGCTTCCAATGTACAAGTGTGTGTCGGCAATCAAGTGATTCCAACGGCTGCGACATTGACATTACCTGTGCCGAACGTACCCAATGGCAATTTGGCTAACGCCACCACAGCTATTAACAACTATTACGAGCCCTTTGAAGGTATGTTGGTGAAATTTCCAACGACGTTGAAAGTGTCGGAATATTTTGAATTGGAACGTTACGGGCAATTGGTATTGAGCCAGGGCGGACGTATTCCGACCTTTACCAGCGCCAGCAACCCCAGCGCCACCGGCTTAATCAACCAGCAAATCACGTTGGCCAAGCGCCAGATTGTGCTGGATGACGGTGTTGATACGTCGAATTTTTATACCACACCTTATGCCGTCAGCAACAACATTCCGTTACCGTATCCAACCGGCGGTCTAAGTACCAGCAATAGTTTCCGAGGCGGCGATACCATCACTAACCTGACCGGCGTACTGCAATTTGCGTTCAGTCAATGGCGCATCCGTCCGGTCGAAGAACTGGTTGATTACACATTTACCCCAGCTAATCCACGTAAAACCACTTCTCCTGTTGTGGGTGGAACGCTTAAGGTAGCCAGCTTCAACGTGTTGAACTATTTCACTACCATTGATACGACTTCTAGCAGCACTTCCGGCCCGTGCAATGGTGGGCAGGATTGCCGTGGTGCAGATTCGGCTGCCGAACTGGCTCGTCAAACCGAGAAGGCGGCAACGGCTTTGTGCGGCATCAATGCCGACATCTTCGGTTTGATGGAAATTGAAAATAACACTACGGCCTCGCTGAGTTCATTGGTCGCGGCGGCTAACGCCATCAGTGGTTGCGGACCTTTTAACTACATCAACACCGGCATTATCGGTACCGATGCGATCAAGGTTGGCCTGCTTTACAAAACCTCAACCGTGTCGCCGGCCGGTAGCTATAAATTGCTGACTACCAGCGTTGATGCGCGTTTTATCGACGATAAAAATCGTCCGACGCTGGCGCAAACATTCAGTCAGGCTGCTAGCGGCGAAAAACTGACGGTTGCTGTCAATCATCTCAAATCGAAAGGTTCGGCCTGTACTGGTGATGCTGATAACAGCGATGGTCAAGGCAACTGCAACCTGACTCGTAAAGATGCGGCAATGGCATTGGTGGATTGGTTGCATAGCGACCCGACCAACAGCGGCGACCCGGATTTTTTGATTATCGGCGACTTGAATAGTTACGCTAAAGAAGACCCGATCAAAGCGATTGAAAACGGCACTGACGATACTGCCAATACTGTTGACGACTACACCAACCTGGTCAAAGCCTTTGGTGGCGATGCGGCTTATTCTTATGTGTTCGACGGTCAAACCGGTTATCTCGACCATGCGCTGGCAAGTAACACGTTGCTGCCGCAAGTCACCGGTACCGCCGATTGGCATATCAATGCCGACGAAACGCCGTCTATGGATTACAACGACACCATTAAAGATACCGGCGAGGCTGCTTTTGAAGCAAAACCTGCCGCGCTGCCGCTGTATGCTGCCAATCCGTTTCGTACTTCCGATCATGACCCTGTGATTATCGGTCTGCACTTGGGTGAAACCATCAATATTCTTGAGGGCACGTCGGCCAGAAACATTTTGAGCGGAACGGCAGGTAAAGATCGACTGACCGGTTTGGGCAGTGCAGATATGCTGACCGGCGGCTTAGGTGTAGATGAGTTCGTCTACGTCACCACTGCGGACGGTATCGACACGATCACTGACTTTACCTTGGGTGAAGACAAGATTGTGTTGACCGCGTTGCTGCAAAGCCTGGGTTATCAAGGCGCTGATCCGCTTGCGGATGGCATCGTCAAGTTTGCAGCATCGGGCGCAAATACGATTGTTTATATCGACGCCGACGGTGCAGGCCCTGCTATACAACGGGCTTTAATCGTGGTCAACAATATCAGCATTGGTAACCTGAACAACGCAGCCAATTTCACTTTCTAAGCTGCTCAACCAACTACTTAAGCGCCGCCTTTCATCACTGGGAGGCGGCTTAGAGACTTTGATTTAATAGGATTATTGTTATGTTTAAATGTTTAAAAATTGCTGCCACCGTCTGTTTGTGCAGTGCGTTGATGATTGCGCCTACGGCCGAAGCGGCGTTAGTCAATTACAACTTCAGCGGTGCCATCGATTCTGGTTTGCTGGCTGGTGAAACTTATAACGGCAGTTTTACCTACGACAATGCAACTTTGACTAACTCAGGGTCAGAATTTGTTGATTTGTCGTCGTTGACTTTCAATTTTTTATCTTCAGCTTACAACCTGTCTAATGCTGATTTCACGCCTACTGCTGATTTTCTTGATGGCTCATTCCTCGGTGTCAGTTACTTGGTAAGTAGCATCGATCCTTCGTTTGCCTTGGTATCCTCTTTAGGATCAGGCTTACCGGAAGATGTAGCCTATTTTTCTTATCAAACAGTCGCTGGCGATTCAGGTTTCGGTTCTTTAAATGTTGCCGCCGTGCCTGTGCCGGCGGCTGTCTGGTTATTTGGCAGTGGTTTAGCATTACTGTCATTGGCACGTAGGAAAAATCAAAATAGCTGATTGCGCTGTTTTAACCAAAATCAATCAAGCCGGGTAACTCCGGCTTTTTTGTATAGGTGTAAAAAAACATGAAATCTCGCAGGTTCGTGAAATCAAAATACCATTTCTGGAACCATTTTCAGTATTCCTATGAGTCTTTTTGTCATATCAATGTCATAAATCGGCTCTATGCTAGGAAAACTTGGTATTTCTATTAGGTCTATTGAATGTCGTCCTCCTTGCAAAATGAATTGCTCAAAATTCTCGATACAAAACAATTAACGCCCCATTTTCAGCCGATTATTTCCTTAACTAAAAGAGAAATTATGGGCTATGAGGCTCTAATTCGCGGACCATCGAACAGTCCATTACATAGCCCGTTTAATCTTTTTGAAACCGCTGAGCGCTATGATTTAAGTACCCGGCTTGAATTCTTGTGTAGGGAAATCACCATTGACAGCTACGCAAGTCTCAACATCCCCGAAAAATTGTTTATCAATGTTACGCCGGCGGTTCTTTTAGAGCCGGAGTTTAAAACCGGCGAAACACTTAGGTTTCTTGATCAATATGGTGTTGATCCACGCTCAGTGGTGATCGAATTAACCGAACATCAACCAACCGATGATTACGATTTAATACGCGAAGCGGTCAATCACTACCGAAATATGGGCTTTGAAATTGCCCTGGATGATTTGGGGGCAGGCTATTCAGGATTAAGACTGTGGTCTGAGCTGTTGCCTGAATATGTAAAGATAGATAAACATTTTATACAGGGCTTGCACGAAGATCCGGTCAAGTTGAATTTTGTGCGTTCCATTCAAGATATTGCCAGCTCGCTTAATTGCAATGTGATTGCCGAAGGTGTCGAAACCAAAGAAGAATTTATTACAGTAGAAAAACTCGGTATCACTCATGCCCAAGGTTATTATTTTGCCAGGCCCGCGGCTATGCCTTTAGAACTCGTCAACAGCGAATTGTTTGTAACTATACGTAGCGAACAATATCTTCCTGGACAATCAATCACCGCGACAGCTGCGCGTATTATCAAAGCTATCACCCCAATTTCCGCAGATACTCCAATCAACAGTGTTATGGAGTTATTTCAACAAAATAGCGATTTGACCATTTTGCCGCTGGTCGATAACAAAAGAGCGTCCGGCATTATGTATCGGGACAGTTTTCTTTCTAAGCTTTTTTCCAGTCGCTATGGGATTGAACTCTATGGAAAAAAACCGATCAATTCGTTTATAGACCACTTACCATTTTTTGTTGATCAAAGTACGCCGATTGCAGAAGTCAGTAAAAGCCTGACTACTGCGATGAGAAATGATCAAGCCTTTATTATTACCAATAATGGCGAATACGCAGGAATAGGTACGTTGTTGGATTTACTTGAATATATTACTCAACAGCAAATACATCATGCCAAGCATGCCAACCCACTGACACTGTTGCCCGGCAGCGTCCCATTCAATGAAAAAATCAATCAGTTACTTGTCAATAAATCAGTTTTCAGCATTGGTTATTTCGATTTGGACAATTTCAAACCTTTTAACGACGTTTACAGCTACAGTGCCGGTGATGACATTATCAAAGCGGTTGCTAACTTATTGACACAGAAGATACTGCCGGAAGACGGGCAAGTCGGTCATATAGGTGGTGATGATTTTATCGTCATTTTTACCTGTGCCGACTGGTTAGTGCGATGCGAAGCCATTTTGCGTAGCTTTGAGTGCATCGTACCCACTTACTACAAAACCGAAGACGTAAAATCCGGCGGTATTCATGCCGAAGGCAGAAATGGGGAAAAATGTTTTTTTCCGCTGATTAGTCTTTCTGTAGGCTTAATTAGCCCGGAAGCTACTGTCCAGTGCAACTCACATGTTGAAATTGCCGATTTAGCCTCAGCCGCTAAAAAAATGGCTAAAAAAATACCGGGAAACAGTTTTTTTGTTGAACAGCGTTTGAGTAAAAATCAGCATGACGAAAGCTGCTGCTGTTAGCTGTTTTAAGCTTAACAGCCATACGGCAATTCTCATTTAAATGACCGGTAATAACTATCAATAATGACTACACAACCTAAACCAATCTTACCCTCTGAGCCTAAAGCCCAGCGTTTTGATCTTAAAGCGCCAGAATGGTACCTCAATCGTGAATTGACCTGGCTGGAGTTTAATAAACGGGTGTTGTGGGAAGCTGAAGATGAGCGCACGCCTTTATTGGAGCGGGTTAAGTTTATTGCCATCGTCAGTTCCAATCTGGATGAGTTCTTTATGAAACGGATAGGCGGCCTTAAACAACAGGTCGGTGCTGGGATTAGTGAGTTAAGTGTGGATGGCCGTACGCCGCAGCAGCAAATTACTGAATGCTATGACGTGGTGCGAGAGCTTGAAGCTAAAAAACAAGAACTATTGACGCAACTTATTGAATTGCTGAAAGAAGAGGGCATTCGTTTTTTGCCTTTTGTTGATCTAACTAAAGATCAGCAACAAGCCATGCGTGACCATTATATTCAGAATATTTTTCCGCTGATAACGCCACAGGCAATCGATCCTGCGCACCCTTTCCCGTTTATCTCTAACTTGTCCTTAAATTTACTGACCGGTGTCTGTGAGTCAGAGTCTAGCGATATGACGCTGGTGCGGATCAAAGTGCCGGTCAGTTCCAGCGTGCCGCGTTTTATCCAGGTGGGCAATGAACATCTTTATATTGGCTTGGCAGATTTGATTACCAATAATCTTGATTTGCTGTTTCCCGGCATGAGGATCGCTTTCTGCGATCAGTTTCGGGTGACGCGAAATGCTATGACTGAGCAAGATGAAGAGCAGGCCGATGACCTGTTGCAAATGATTGAATCAGAATTGCGCGAACGTAAATTTGCGCCGGTCATTCGCCTGGAAGTGGCAGCAACTATGGCAAAATTGCAAAGCGGTATGCTGGCGGCAGAGTTGGGGCTTAATGAAGAACAGGATGTTTTTGTCGTTGATCAGCGCCTGGCAATGAACGACTTGTTTCAGATTAGCAGCATTGCCAGACCGGATTTGTTCGATCCACCGCATCATCCGGTTGATCACCCTAAACTGGCTGGCGCGCCGAATATTTTCCATGCCATTCGCGAGCAAGGCTCAATTTTATTGCAACATCCCTATGAATCGTTTGTGACCACGGTCGAACGCTTTGTTAAAGAAGCCAGTCGCGATCCGAATGTGCAAGCGATCAAAATGACGCTTTACCGCACCTCAGCGGGCACCAAGATAGTTCAGTACCTGATTGATGCCGCATTAAACGGCAAACAGGTGGCGGTTGTCGTTGAGTTGAAAGCGCGTTTTGATGAATCTGCCAATATCAAGTGGGCGCATCGCATGGAAAGCGCCGGCATTCATGTGACTTACGGGGTGGTGGGCTTAAAAACCCACAGTAAAGTGGTTTACGTGGTTAGGCAGGATTATAACGGCCTGCGCCGTTACGCTCACATCGGCACCGGCAATTATCACGCCGGTACCGCGCGGCTTTATACCGATCTTGGCCTGCTGACCTGCGATAAAAAGATCGGTGAAGAATTAACCGAGTTGTTTAATTACTTAACTACCGGCCTGGTTCCCAAACGTAATTATCAAAACCTGCTGATTGCACCCAATAAATTAAAGTCAAAACTGCTGGAGAAAATCGACAGGGAAATCACTAAGCATACTGAAACATTACCCGGTTTAATCCAGTTCAAAATGAATGCGCTGGAAGATGTGGATATTACGGCCGCACTTTATCGAGCGGCTCAGGCCGGTGTAAAAATTGACCTGATTATTCGTGATACTTGCCGACTAAGGCCAGGCATTGCGGGCGTTTCCGAAAACGTTCGAGTGATCAGCATCGTTGGCCGCTTTCTGGAACACTCGCGCATTTTCTACTTTCAAAATGGCGGGGAGGAAGAATACTTTATCGGTTCAGCCGATTGTATGAAACGTAATCTGGAGAGTCGTGTAGAAGTCGTCACCCCAGTGCAAAAAACCGAATTGCAAGTCCTCTTACGGCAAATATTAACTGTACAACTGACCAATCAACGCAGTGTTTGGGAAATGCAAGCTGACGGGCACTATATCCAGTTACGACCTAAAGATAAGCAATTAGGTGTCCAGGAAACGTTTATTAAATTAGCCAATAAGCGTTTTGATGAGGCAAAAACCAGCAAGCCTCATAAAAAAGAAAAAAAGAAATCCGGCGCTAACCGGAATACCGACTAATAAAATTCGGGTTTTCACTACCTAAACCTTGCACGCATGAAAATGCCTATTTTTAAGGACTAGATAATGCCTACTAATAAATTTGTCATCAGCAAGCCTAAGTCATCAATCACTAAACTCTCAGAACAGGGCCTGACAAAGCATGATTTTATTGATGATTTCAAACAATATTATGTGCATTTGCTGGGCAGGGATGAAAACTGCCGGTCGCCTTATTATGCCGGGGAAGCTTTATCACAAACGATTCGCGACCGCTTGATGGAGCGCTGGAAAGCCACCCATCAAACTTATAAAAGTAATGACTGCAGACGCGGGTATTACCTGTCTATGGAATTTCTTATGGGGCGCATGTTAAGCAACGCCATGCTTAATTTGGGGGTAACCGATACGGTGACTCAAGCCATGTACGATCTGGGTATTGAAATTGAAGAATTGATTACCAGTGAGCAGGATGCAGGACTTGGCAATGGCGGTTTGGGGCGTTTGGCCGCTTGTTTCATAGACAGTTGTGCGACTTTGCAATTGCCGGTGATAGGTTACGGATTACGCTATGAGTACGGCATGTTTACCCAGACTATTGTTAATGGCGAACAGGTTGAAAAACCCGATCATTGGCTACGTCATGGCAATGTCTGGGAAATTGAGCGTTTGGAATATTCGCACCGAATCAAATTTGGCGGTCGCTCCCAGAAACAGATTGATGCCAACGGGCAGCAGCGATTTAGCTGGGTAGATACCCATGATGTACTAGCTGTCCCCTTTGATGCGCCAGTACCGGGCTATCAGAACGGAACCGTTAATTCACTACGGTTGTGGAAGGCGGTAGCTACCGAAGAGTTTAACCTGGATGAGTTTAATGCCGGCGATTACGCGGAAGCCGTCGCAGAAAAAATTACTGCGGAAAACATCACGATGGTGCTGTATCCCAATGATGCCAATGAAAATGGTAAAGAACTGAGATTACGCCAACAATATTTTCTGGCTTCCGCTAGTTTGCAAGACGTCACCACACATTGGGTAGGATTGCATGGCGAAGACTTTAGCCGGTTTGCTGAAAAGAGCTGTTTCCAGTTAAACGACACCCATCCGAGCATTGCTATTGCCGAACTCATGCGTTTGTTAATCGATATTCATGGCTTAACGTGGGATAAAGCATGGGCAATTACCAAGACGTCTATGGCCTATACCAACCACACCTTATTACCCGAGGCACTGGAAAAATGGCCTGTTAAATTGATGCAACGGTTATTGCCACGAGTAATGGAGATTATTTTTGAAATCAATGCCCATTTTATGGCGGAGGTTTCTATGCACTGGCCTGCAGATAATGATCGTTTAAACAGAATGTCCATCATAGAAGAAGGCGATGAACAACAGGTAAGAATGGCCCATCTTGCTATCGTAGGCAGTTTTTCGGTGAACGGAGTTGCTCAGTTGCATTCTCAGTTATTGCAACAAGGCTTATTCCGGGACTTTTATGCCTTATGGCCGTATAAATTCAACAATAAAACCAATGGCGTAACACCAAGGCGTTGGTTAGCCGCCTGTAATCCAGAGTTGGCGAGTCTGATAACCGAAACGATAGGCGAACAATGGGTTACAGATTTAGCACAGTTGAAAAAACTGGAACCCTACGCTGACGATGCTAAATTCCGGCAACGCTGGCGCGCTATCAAGCAGGCCGCGAAACAGCGCATGATCGACTATAAAAAAAGCAAACACGAGTCGGAACTGCATTTGAATGTCGATGCTTTATTTGATGTTCAGGTCAAACGCATTCATGAATACAAGCGTCAGCTGCTCAATGTGTTGCATGTTATCCATCTTTATAATCTCATAAAAAAAGGCGACACTGACCGGGTACCAAGATGCGTATTAATCGGCGGCAAAGCGGCTCCCGGTTATCGGATGGCAAAAAAAACCATTAAATTAATTAATAATGTTGCCCAGGTTATTAATTCAGATCCTGATGTTGGGGAACAATTAACTTTGCTGTTTTTGCCGGATTACCGGGTTTCAGCGATGGAAAAAATATGTCCGGGTGCTGACTTATCTGAACAAATATCTACCGCCGGCAAGGAAGCATCAGGTACCGGCAATATGAAGCTGATGATGAACGGCGCAATCACTATCGGCACCCTGGATGGCGCCAATATTGAAATTCGGGAAGAAGTCGGAGATGAAAACTTTTTTCTGTTTGGGCTGACTGAAGCAGAAATCGAAGCAAGACGTGATCACTATGATCCGCTCGCAATTATCGACCATGATGAAGACCTGCAGCAGGTGTTGCATCTTTTGGAGTCAGGCTACTTTAATCAATTTGAACCGGGAATATTTGACGATCTGATTTACTCAATAAAAAGTTCAAATGATCCGTGGATGACCATTGCTGATTTTCGAAGCTACATCGATGCCCAACAACGCGTTGAAGATGCCTATCGTGACAAAGATCATTGGACCAAGATGAGCATTTTAAATTGTGCGCATAGCGGCAAGTTTTCTACTGATAGAACGATTAATGAATACAACCGGGATATTTGGCAATTAACCCCGCAACCGGTAAAGCATAAATAATATTTCTGTAACCAACGTCTGTTACAACATACGCATTCCAACGTTTATTACAGGGTGCGATATGCAAATTTTAAGCTTAATGAAACTTGCCGATATTTTTACAGTCGGCAATCTATGCAGCGGCATACTATCAATTCTGCTGGCTATTGATGGTCATTATGATTTGAGCGCAGCACTGCTGTTTTTGGCGATGGTGTTTGATGTGTTGGATGGAAAAATAGCCGGTTTACTGCATCAAAAAAACCTGTTTGGCAAACAGATTGATTCCATGTCTGACTTGGTATCGTTTGGCGTTGCCCCCGCATTGTTATATTACGCAATGAGCTCACCCGGTATTTTGGGTATTGCCGTGGCTTTGTTTTTTGTCTCCTGCGGTATGCTTCGATTGGCGCGTTATAACATTTCTGAAGGGGCGGGTTTCGAGGGCGTGCCCATTACGGTGAATGGCGTTTTATTTCCAATTCTTTTCATACTTTTCAGCATATTTCCCGACAGCTTGAATTATTGGCCGCTGGTTTTTTTAATACAGGGTTTCTTGATGATTTCAACGTTAAAAATATCGCGGATATTTTAATTTGGGGTTAAGTCTTCTCATTTACGGCGTGGGCAGTTCAAGCATAGAGCCAAGCGGCTACCACGATTTTCATTATCAAACTGACTGATTAGGGGCGGCTTCGATCTCGAACAGATGGGTCAAGTTTTTGTGAGTAACGCCAGCCGGCATCTGCCAAAGACCCTAACGTAGATAAAAAATCTCACGAGCCAGACCTGTCATAGTTTTGTCAAATGACCTTCACGAAATTTACATGTAATAACGTTACCTTACTGGTTGGTAATGCTGAGTCGTTACAACAACCGATTGCTCTGCATTACTAACTGATGTTACGCAAACCAAAAGAAATGATCTTTATCGATACTCAAGGATCGCTGGTGTCGCTATCGCGACAGTTTATTTTAATGTCGGTTCTCGCACCGACAGGCGAGCTACTTTCTTTTGCTGCGTCAAAAGAAAGTAGCCAAAGAAAAGGCGCCCCGGATTCCGCCAATTTCTTGCGCTTCTCACTTTTGGCGAGGGTTTTCGAAGGGCCATCCCTGGCCCTGCGAAAACGAGCGGCATCCGTGCCGCTCCCCTTACGGGCCTATTTCGCCAAAAGCTGCGATGCTCGGGGCGGAATAACGGGAGAAAAACCGCTTCTGCGTAATATCAGTTACTAAATGAAACCGTCTGCAACGATCGATAAATAGCGTGGCGACGCCGAATATTAACCAGTAAATGAGATGACTATGAATACTATTAAGAGGTTGGGCTATTGTGTGCTTTTTACCAGCGCCATCAGTTGCGCGGTCGCTGACTCGGAGCACCGATTTGAGCATGGACATGAGAGGCATGACGACAAATTTTCAATCGCATTGATTGGCGATTTACCTTATTCCCAAGCCCAGGAGCCTGAGTTTGTTAATTTGATGGCGGATCTGGATAAGGCCAAAGTTGACTTTATCGTGCATGACGGCGATTTTAAAGGCGGCAGCGTTCCATGTGACGACGATCTTTATCAATTGCGCTTGAAACAGTTTAATGATTCGAAACATCCGTTTTTCTATGTATTCGGTGATAACGAATGGACAGACTGCCACAGAGCGGCGGCTGGCGGTTACAATCCTTTCGAGCGCTTGAGCTATTTGCGCAGCCTGTTTTCACCCTATGACCACAGCAGTATGGGTAAGAAACACCTGCCTCTGGATCGGCAAAGTCCAGATTTTCCGGAAAATATTCGCTGGAATCGTGGCGGGGTGTTGTTTGTGGGTTTGCATGTACCTGGCAGCAACAACGGCCTAACTACCCGTGCTGACTTTAAAGCGAATGCGCAACAGGAATATGAGCAACGTAACGCCGCTAATCTGCAATGGCTACAGGAATCTTTCGCCTTAGCTGCCGAGCAACACGCGGCCGGTATTATGTTGTTCATCCAGGCGAATATGTGGGATTTTATTCCTGCTGCCAATTTGACTGGCTATGAAGATTTTATCGTTGCTTTAGCAGCTGAAACCAAGGCTTTCGGAAAACCGGTGGTTTTGGTAAATGGTGATAGTCATTATTTCCGTATCGACAAACCGCTGCCTTCGGCGTTGCCATCACAAGTTAAGGATAAGGATTTCCCATTTATTATGCCTTGGGAATCAACCGCACCGAGATTGCATAACTTTACTCGTGTTGAAACTTTCGGTAATCCCAATTCGCATTGGGTAAAAGCCACTATCGACAGTAAAACCCCAAGTGTGTTTTCTTTCGAAGAGCAAATGGTAGAAAAAAACCTCGCACCATAAAAATCAGCCTTAAGTTATCAACTTATGCAGCCACTGTTTTCCATTTCGCTGGTGAAACAGTGGCTGCTGCTTCTATGCTGCAAAAAATTGAAAGTTAGAATTGAGCTAACTGTTTAACGGAATCGTCACATTGAAAAGTTAAGCTGACGGTTCCGTAATCAATTTTCTGGTGCAATACATGCAAAATCAAAAACTACCAAAGCTGACAGCGGTGGCCGTCGGTGCATTCAGCGTTACATTGTCGCTCGGTGCGGTTGCAGACGACCATCACGGACAAGAAAAAGGACATGACCATCACCAGCAAGAACAATCCAATCAAGTGCCCACTTCAGCAGCAGAATGGTTCAAGGTTGGCGAACAAGCTGTTTTGGTGAACAAAAAGGATGTAGCAGAACTTCGTAAGGCCAAAAACGTGATTCTATTCGTCGGTGACGGCATGGGCATATCAACGGTGACTGCGGCGCGGATTTTGGAAGGCCAAATAAACGGGCGCGATGGCGAATTCAACCGTCTTAATTTTGAAAAATTTAACAATATAGCGCACTCGGTTACTGCCAGTGCCAATCAACAAACTTCGGATTCGGCACCGACTGCCACCGCGATGGTCGCGGGTATCAAAGCCAACGACGGTGCTATTTCAGTAGATCAAAGCATTCTACGTACCGAAAAAAGTGCAGAAGTGACGGCTGCGAAAAGCGTTAAAACCATTTTGGAGCGCGCCGAAGAACGTGGCATGTCGACCGGTGTTGTAACCACCGCCCGTTTTACTCATGCCACACCAGCCGTAAATTACGCACATGTTGCCGATCGCGATTGGGAAGCCGACAGTAATCTACCGGCTGGCGCTACTGTCAAAGACATTGCCCGTCAGTTGCTGGAATTTCCATACGGCGATGGCCTGGAAGTCGCATTGGGCGGCGGACGCAGTTACTTTATGCCTAACACCATCAACGACCCCGAATATCCAAGTCAAAAAGGCCGACGTGCTGATGGCCGTGATCTGACTCAGGAATGGACATCTAACTACAATAATTCTGATTATATTTGGAACCAAGCGCAGTTTGATGCCATTAATCCTGCCACTACCGATCATTTATTGGGGTTGTTTGAACGGTCGCACATGCGTTACGAAGCCGATCGTCCTAATGACGGAGCGGGCGAGCCATCTCTGGCGGAGATGACCGACAAAGCTATCAAGATTCTGCAAAAAAACAAAAAGGGTTACTACCTGATGGTTGAAGCCGGCCGTATCGATCACGCTCACCACGCCGGCAATGCGTATCGCGCGTTGACCGATACGGTTGCTTTGTCAGATGCAGTGAAAACAGCCAAGGAATTGACCAATGACAAAGACACGTTGATTCTGGTTACCGCCGATCATAGCCATGTGTTTACCATTGCCGGCTATCCATCACGTGGTAATGCGATTTTGGGTAAAACCGCTGTTGATGGCGTTGTTTTGAAGGATTCATTGGGTCTGCTATACACCACATTGTCTTATGCTAACGGCCCTGGTTGGACTGGCGGCTTGCAGCGCAAGGAATTCAATCCTGCCAATGAAGGTACTGTGTCAGCACCTTATGCCGGTAGCAAACTACGTCCGGATTTGACGGCGGTGGACACCACCAATCCGAACTACCTGCAGGAAGCAACGGTACCGATGGGTTCAGAAACTCACGCTGGTGAAGATGTTGCCATCTATGCTGACGGTCCAGGTGCTTACTTGGTACGCGGCACCCTGGAACAAAACGTGATTTATCACGTAATGGCTGAAGCGTTAGGTTGGACTAATCGTCGCTAAACTTTTGTTGTACCTTGTCAGGGGCGCTTGTCGCCCCTGATTTTTTTGATCTACCCGCAAGAGTGCAGGATCCATGTCCAAAATTATTATCCAAATTTTAATCAAACTGACCGTTCTGGCTGTTTTGACCTTTCTGGCCGCTTGTAGCAGTGCCCCAGTTAATCATTCGGCAACTACCAAAATCATCGATTTATCTTCGGCTAGCCTGCCCAATGTTGCGGCCGAATTCACGACAACCCGTGATGGCGAAGAACATGAACACGAGCATGAGTCACATGCTGATAACGTCACTTGGCGTTTCTGGCGCGATAGCCAAAAGATCACCATTGAAAGACCGCAACTCGGCATGGGCGAATTGTGGCAGCGCGATGGTCAATCGGTCATTCATCGCAAACTGTATCATGTTGATAAGCGCGCTATAGAGTTTCAGGATGATGACTTGCGAATGTTAGAAATCACATCCTCCTGGCAAAAACTGGCGCTGTTGCTAGACCAAAAACTGCTTGCGCAACTCACTGCCGGCGATCTGGAATGGTCGGATGGTTATCCAACGCGCGAATATCAGGGAAAAGTAGCCGAAACACAATGGCATATCGTTATACGTATGGATCTCGGAATACCGATGTTGATCGAACGCCAACATGAGGGATTTTCAGAACGCACCGAACTATTGAATGCCTATGCATTAAGCGCAGCACCTTGGCAGCCGACAGCAACCACTGGCTATGACATTATCGATTTTGCCGACTTAGGCGACAAAGAATACGACCCCTTTGTTATTAAAGTGCAAGCGCAAATGGGCCATGACCATCATTAATTAACTGCCAAGATGGACCTGAAATCACCTAAAGCGGTGATTTCAGATGTGTGAACCTTTATAAACACATAAGAGCTATGTTTTATCCGTGCCTATTAATTAATATTAATTATATTGGCCGTATCTCGAGTTTCTTCTGTCGCTTTAATTTTAAAAAATCCATGTAAATTATTATCCACAGACTAATGTGGCATTTATATTTTTTTCTGTATAGACATTAATTTAATGCAGTTTTTAATAGTGTTAATTTAATCGTATGCTGCTAAAGGATGATGTTTCACATATTGCTGAGCTATCACTGCGGCAACTTTGGGCTCTTCTTCTATTGCTCGCTTAATAGCAAGTTTTGTAGCCTCATAATTCCACTGTTGTATTTTATAGTCATCCTGGGCATCCCAATGAATAAAGACGCCCACACAAATAAATACATCTCCCGCTTCCTCCATGGGAATCACACCTTCTTTAACACTATCTGTCACAGCTTTAGCTACGCCTCGCTCTGCTGGTCCGAACATTTGAATTACCTGTTTTTCGTTTTTTATTTCAACCTTATTGAACATTACGGTGTTGGGCTTAGCCATAAGATTAGGAGCTACCAGAGCCAATAAGGCATTATCGCCCCGTTTTTGGTTGGTTAAAGTGATGCAAAATGCTGTTTCTGCGGCGCTTCCACGGGGACCCATGATTAGATCAATATGGGCTAATTCATCACCATCACCTATGAGAGCTTCACCTACCAAGACTTTATCAATTTTTGGCGTTTTCATTTTAAATCCCCCTTAATAAGCAGGTAGTATTGTTTATATAAAAAATACTACCTAAGTAAAAATTATCTTATTAATTAATAAGATGGCGGAAAAATTGGCTCTATACCTTCAAACTCAACATTGGGATGATGTTTAATAATTTTTTGAGTAATATCACCGATACGATCTATAGGAATATCAAGCAGGACTAACAATTCACCATCTTCGATTGCCTGTTCAAATTTTTTCAATTTTGAATTGCCAGAGTTCATTCCTGCTAACCCTCCCATCAGCGATCCAACTGTGGCACTTGCCATAATGATCCCTAAGAGCACTCCTCCAGCAATAACAAATCCTGAAAAAGCCAGTCCTGCTAAACCCGCTAACAACCCTGTTGTGCCGCCTAAGACGACACCACGCTCCAAGGCTGGAATAAAGTCGGTTTTTTGTAATACAGATGCTTCAGGCATATCTTCCAGTGGCGTATCTCTCTTAGCCAGTATATGAATGTGCCGGTCTTCTATTCCTTCATTACGGAGTTCCGCAACAATTGCGTGAGTTGTTTCAATATCAGGCGCTAAAAAATATATTCTTTTCATGACCACTCCTAACTGAAATACGGTTAATCAGGATAAATATTAATAATTGTTTCGACCTCTTTTTTTAGCTCAATACAGCAATGTTTCGGCTTTTTTTTACTAAGGAACCAGTAGAACAGCCATCTAAAGGGAATAAGCTGATACCTATACTCGCAGATACACACAATTGGTTGTTATTGATCTTGATTGGGGATTTGAATGTGTCGATCAGTTTCTATGCAAGGGCGGCAGGATTCTTGTATATCGGCAACATAACGACTTATTTTGTATCGTAAACAGAAAAAAAATGGCTGTAAATTCGTGGCAATACCTAAGTAGATCTACTTAGGTATTGCCATCAAGATATGCCAGGCATTACCAGTTTGAAATAAGGGCTTCTAATTCAGGTAGCCAATCGGCAAAGCTCGTTATGTAGTTATAGCCGCAGACCGTTTTCAGGGACTTGTTCTTGACGATTTCAACTATCCGTTGCGCACGCTGGTGAGTTTCCAGCTCCGGCCTGTAGGGGTTGAAACACATACCAACATTGGTCATAAATACATAGTCGCAGATAAACAAAACATCGCGATAGATGTAAAAAGTAAACCCTTGGGTATGTCCACCAATATGGTAAGCCTCTATGCCATAGGCAACAAAGTCATCGGTAAAGCGCTGGTCAATATCAAACAATGCCGCTAGACGGTGTTTAGCGTCCAGATTGTGCAGCCACGCTTGCGTCCCCCAAAGGCGCCGGTACTGATTGGAAGCCCCCATGAAATGATGATGCGTAAACAAAATCGCATGCACTGGTGCCAGTTCACGGTTGAACGCCGACGGTGCATCAATCCAGACAGCACCTACTTCGGTTTCAACGCGATAAGCCGCATGTTCGATACCTAGTTTCGGCACGGAAAGTAATTGACTGACGTAATCATTAACAACAGTAGTTGTCACACGATAGGTCTTTTCGGCATCATTCCAGGCCATAAATCGATCATGTTTCGCTCCGCAAAACGGACAAATATCGGGCATCTCGCCGATCATGTTATAACCGCATTGCAGACAAACCCACTGCTGGATACTACTAATAGTCATAAGAGACTCCTTTGTCAGAATTTAAGCGAAACTCACTTTTAACTACGATCGCCGAATATGAATGCCATTGCTATAGGTATTCGTACTAATAGTAATAATGTTTAATTAAAGGTAAATAATAGAATCGGAGTTGCCATAATAAGGTAGCCGCCGGGAATTACGGATCCTGAGGTTCAGGAAAGCCGGATTGCCGAATTAAATATCGTTAATAAATCTTATCGGGGAGAGGGTTATGAAAAAAATAGCATCAATATTGGCAGGATTGTTATTGTGTTTGAGCACTGCTGTGTTCGCTGATGAGCATGCTGACAAAGCGTTGATACATGCCGACGCTGCAGTAACTCATGGCAAGGCCGGTCATGCGCCGATTCTGGTCGATCACGCAAAACAAGCCCTGGATCACACACTGGCAGCTTCTATAGCGGCCAAAGGGCAATCAAAAAACCATTTAGATGCGGCGGCCGGCTCGCTGCAAAAAGCCATTGATGAGGGTAATTTGGGGCATGTGGAGCCTGCTACTAAAGCTGCAGAAGAAGCTGTGGAACACATTAAAGCGAGTAATAAATAACATCAACACCTCATCAGGCAAAACGGGCAGCTCGTTCTGGTCGTTTTGCCATGATGGAAGGATCAGAAACGTCAAACAACGGCGAAAAGTTTTTAAGGGTTGCGAACCTCTATAGTAATTATTTAGCGCTCAAATGTTCCCGCTTCCGGTATTTGCATACCGATATTTTAAAATCGACGGGCGATTTATCATGTCAAATCACGATCAGTTTGGCGCTCTACAACCCCTGGGATTTACTTCGTCGACCTATTATTCCCTGTCCAGTCTTGAACGAAGCGGCGTGGCAAACGTGTCGCGATTGCCGTTTTCGATAAAAATCTTGTTGGAGTCGGTGCTGCGAAGCTGTGATGGTGTCGCAATTAGTCAGGATGATGTGATGCGCCTTGCTCAATGGCAGCCCAACGGCTTAAGGCATGAAGTCCCTTACAAACCGGCTCGGGTGGTATTGCAGGATTTTACCGGCGTGCCGGCGCTGGTCGATCTGGCGGCAATGCGGGATGCGATGAGTGAACTGGGCGGCGATCCAAGCAAGATTAATCCGTTTATTCCTTGCGATCTGGTGATCGATCATTCGGTGCAGGTGGATTATTTTGGTAAAGCCACATCCCTAGCATTAAACGAAACGGTCGAGTTTCAAAGAAATGCCGAACGCTATGAGTTCCTTAAATGGGGGCAAGCCGCTTTTAAAAACCTGCGCGTGGTGCCGCCTGCCACCGGCATCGTGCATCAGGTCAATCTCGAATATCTTGCGCAAGTCGTGTTCCGCAATCAAAACAATATTTGTTATCCAGACAGCTGTGTCGGCACCGATTCGCATACACCCATGGTCAACGGTTTGGGCGTGTTGGCCTGGGGCGTAGGTGGTATTGAAGCTGAAGCGGTGATGCTGGATCAACCCATCTACATGTTGGTGCCGGATGTGGTCGGTATTAAATTGACCGGCAGCCTGCCGCCGGGAGTTACCGCGACCGATCTGGTGCTGCGAATTACTGAATTGTGCCGAAACTTTGGAGTGGTGGGCAAGTTTGTCGAGTTTTACGGCCCGGGTTTGAGCTCGATGAGCGTGCCGGATCGGGCGACCATCAGCAATATGGCGCCGGAGCAGGGTGCGACGGTGAGTTATTTTCCAATCGACGACGAGACCTTAAGCTATATGCGCCTCACCGGCCGCAGTCCCGAACAAATCGAATTGACCGAACGCTATGCCAAGCTACAGGGCTTATTTCGAAATGACCAAACGCCGGATCCAGAATTCAGCCAAATCATGGCAGTCGATCTCGGCAGCATCGAACCGGCTCTGGCTGGGCCCAAGCGGCCGCAAGATCGTATTTTATTGAATCAAGTGGGACCGACATATCGGCAAGTCCTTACCGCACCGGTCGGCAATAAAGGCATGGGCTTGGCCGAGACTGATCTGGATCGCCACGGTTTGGTATCAAGTAAAGGCATAAGTGAGTCAATTACTCACGGGGCGGTGGTGATCGCCGCGATTACGTCTTGCACCAATACCAGTAATCCATCGGTGATGCTGGCTGCGGGGCTGTTGGCCAAGAAAGCTGTTGAAAAGGGCCTGAAAGTCAAAAACTATGTCAAAACTTCGTTGGCGCCGGGATCGATGGTGGTCACGGAATATTTAAAAAAATCGGGCTTGTTACCGTATCTGGAACAGCTGGGTTTTTATCTGGTGGGCTACGGTTGTACTACTTGCATTGGTAATTCCGGGCCGTTGGATGCGGCAGTGGAACAAGCCATCGTCGAAAATGACCTGGTGGTTTCGGCAGTGCTATCCGGCAATAGAAACTTCGAAGGCCGGGTGCATCCACTGACCAAAACCAACTACCTGGCCTCGCCGCCGCTGGTGGTGGCTTATGCATTGGCGGGTTCGATGACGGTGGATATTAGCCGCGATCCTATCGGCGAGGACAAAGACGGCAATCCGGTGTATCTGCAAGACATCTGGCCCAGCAATCAGGAAATCTCCGAGACGATAAGGCAGTTTGTTACGCCAGAGATGTTCCGGGAGCGTTATGCCGATGTATTTACCGGCAGTCAGGCATGGCAACAAGTTGAAGTCAGCTCGTCCGAAATCTACCCGTGGAACACGCATTCGACCTATATCCGCAAACCGCCGTTTTTTGCAGGATTATCAATCCAACCGCAAGTAATCGTGTCCCTCACCGGATTGCGGGTGTTAGCAGTGTTCGGGGATTCGGTGACCACCGATCATATTTCCCCTGCCGGGCAAATTGCTGCCAATTCGCCGGCGGCGGCCTATTTGCTGAAACAAGGTATAGAACGTAAAGACTGGAACAGTTACGGCTCGCGGCGGGGTAACGATCAAGTGATGTGCAGGGGCACCTTTGCCAACATCCGCATTCGAAACCTGCTGCTGCCTGGTATTGAAGGTAATATCACCATCCATCATCCAACCGGCGAATGGATGAGTTTTTTTGATGCGGCGATGAAGTATAAAAAAGCCGAAATTGGCTTGTGCATTCTGGCCGGCAAGGAATACGGCTCCGGCTCATCACGGGATTGGGCCGCTAAAGGCCCCTATATGCAAGGCGTTAAAACTGTCATCGCCCAAAGTTATGAAACCATACACCGCAGCAATTTAATCGGCATGGGCATTCTGCCGTTGCAGTTTATTGCCGGTGAATCGCCGGCAAGTCTGGGCCTGAATGGCACGGAAACACTCGCGATAGAGATTGCCGATACCACCGTGCCGCAACAGGAAATTAATGTTTCAGCAACTACTGCCGACGGTAACGTCATCCGCTTTAAGACCTTAAGCCGCATCGATACTCCCATAGAAGTTCAATATTATCGAGATGGCGGGATTTTGCGCACGGTGATGAAGGGGATATTGGCGAGTAACTGACAATAACTGCACCGCGCCGCTATCAATCTCTGTGCTCATTCATTTTTACCTTACCCCGGAAAACGAGATATTGATAGCCGCTATAGATCAGCATAACGGGTATCAAAAAACCGATACCCGAGAGCATAAAGATCAAGGTTTTGCTCGAAGAAGCGGCATCGGTTAATGCAATGGAAGCAGGGACCATAAATGGATAATAGCCGATAGTTATTGCAGTAAAAATGGCCATGGAGATGATAACGCTCCAAAAAAATGCGCTTAATTCGAAGCCATTCCGCAATGCCCACATCAACATACTAAAAGCAAAGATTGCCAGAGTAAGAAAGAGATCCAGGTAAGCGCCGGTCTCTTTATCGGCCCAGCGGGTTGCAAAATAAGGATTAAACCGAGATGCCCAGATGACTACGGCACTCAGAATAACTATTTCCAGAATGGCAGCGGCATAAGAATGATCAATACTTATTCGTCGAATCGCACCTTCGGTTTTTATCATCAAATAAGTGGCACCCAGCAAGGTATAGCCAGTGACGACGCCTAATGCAACCAGGACAGAAAAAGGCGTAAACCACCCCCAAACATTGCCTTGGTAGTTATCTTCGGCAATGCCCAGCCCACCAATCAAACTACCGAAGGCAACCCCTTGGGCCAGGCTCGCCAATAAACTGCTGATGCCAAATATCAAATTCCAGTGGGCTGTTTTCTGATTATGGTGACGAAACTCAAAGGCAACGCCACGAAAAATCAACGCAAATAACATGACCATGATCGGGATATAAAGCGTTTGCAGGGCTATCGAAAAAACCATAGGAAAGGCGCCGAATAATGCGCCGCCAAGCAATACCAGCCAGGTTTCATTGGCATCCCAGATACTTTCAAGACTGGTCATCATGATCGCGCGATGATTGTCATTTTTGCTCAATAGGCAAAGTATGCCTACACCCAGGTCAAAACCATCCAAAATGACATACAAAAAGAGCATCAGACCGATGATAAAAAACCAGATATTAGCGAGCAGTGTATGAATTTCATTGTCCATAATTTATGACCTCTGAATCGTCATCAAATGGGAGTACATGGGGTTTTATGTCGGCGGTAGCAACGTCAAATCAGGCCCTTTCTTGATAATACGGACGGCAAATATCAGAAACAAAATAAAAAGCACGCTGTAAATAGCAATAAAAGTAGCCAAAGTAACCGCCACGACAGACGCAGGAAGCGTTGATGCCGCATCCTGTGTGCGTAATATGCCGTAGATTATCCAGGGTTGACGACCCACTTCCCGTACAATCCAGCCGCATTCTGTCGCTACATAGCCCAGCGGAATTGAGGCTATCCATGCACGCATCAGCAAACGATTATTGCCAATACACTCTGGTGATAATTGACCTTTAAACCAAACGACTGATGTCCACAGTGTAAGTCCCAAAAAAGCCATTCCAATCATGACCATGAGCCGGAAGCTATAGAAAATTAACGGCATAGCAGGTGGCTGATCAGCTTTGGCAAAAGACGTTAATCCTTGTACCTGTCCGTGTTGATCGCTGGTTGCCAAGACACTTAAGCCGTTTGGGATAGAGATAGCCCAGGCATTTTTCTGCTCAGTCTTGTTGGGCCACGCCAGTAAATTCCAGGCAGCTCCTTGGCCTTCCTGATTGGTCGTCCAATGTGCTTCGATGGCGGCCCCTTTTGCCGGTTGATTTGCAAATACTTCGTGCCCACTGCCGTGCCCCAGCATTAATTGCAGTGGCACCACAAAAACCACACCGACTAAAGTGAGCTTAAAAGACTTAAGAAAGAAATCAGGAGATCTACTTTTTGAAATGTACCAAGCGGATAATCCACCCACAACAAAGAGACTGGTCGCCATACAGGCAAACCACATATGTAGGACGCCCCAGGGCGTGTCTTTGTTAAAAATTGCATCAAAATAGCTGTCCACCACTACTCTGTTGTTTTCCAGATGGATGCCCGCCGGTGTTTGCATCCATGAATTAGCCACCAGAATCCAAAAGGCAGAAAGCGACGCCCCTAACGCCACCATACAGGACGCCATCAAATGAATAAACCTGGGTACTCTGCGCCATCCAAACAGCATAATTCCGAGAAAGCCGGCTTCCAGCATAAATGCCATAGCGCCTTCATAGCCCAGAATATTACCGAAGAACTCCCCTGCCATCATGGCAAAGCGAGACCAGTTGGTGCCAAACTCAAATTCCATCGGCAGACCACTGATAACGCCCACTGAAAAATTAAGCAGAAATAATTTGCCCCAGAAACGTGCATGCCGATAGTAATCGACATCGTCTGTTTTCAGCCATAAGCTTTCAAAAGTCACCAGGAGAATAGAAATACCCACAGTCGTGAGTGGCCACAGAATGTGGAATATAGCGGTAACGGCAAATTGTATGCGGGATAAAAATACGGGGTCTTGTAAGATTTCCATAGGTAGAACCCTCCTACTGGAATCACATTTATATTGGAAGTTCCGTATTAATGGTTTTTGTCAAGAATCCAAATACCGGCCCATGCTCAGCCAATGGTTATTGATTTCCTACACCATGACTATCACTCAACTTTCGCCTTTACCCCTGATTTTTAAATACGCTGCAAGCCGTTTCATCATTGATGATGCATAATCAAAAGTTTGTTGCTTTATTTTGCTCCGCTTGCTTAAGACAGGATAATGCGTGTGATATGACTAAATGTTATTTATGCTTTTAAGCGGTTCGAGGCCGTCTGCCGAACATATTAACTCCGACTAATGCCGAACCAAACAGCCACAGTGCTGATGGAATTGGCACGACTGCAATAGCTCCGAAGAGGCCATGCGCCTCCTCATTGGGGCCCGCCGAAAAATAAATTGACTGACTGCTGCCGGCATTGCCACCGTTACCTAGCGTTAACGCCCATAATCCATCAATTGACAGGGGTTGCCCGTTGCTTCCTTTCAATTGCCCATCAAAATGGTTGTTGCTTAGGTTAAATGCGTTGATTGTGCCATCGCCAAAATTACCCACCAACAGGTCGCCGGCAAATTTCCCGAATGATGAGGGTGCAATAGCCAGTCCCCAAGGGGCATTAAGAGTGCCATGACTAGCGAATCGCTCTATAAAATTACCTTGTGTGTCAAAAATGCTGACCAATCCTTTACCTGCACCAGCCACTTCGTCAGGCGAGTTCGGGTCCTGCTCTGCATACGTTACATAGAGTTTGTCGTTAAGATTTTGGATATTAAACGGTGCATAACCGCTTGGCAGATTGGGATCGGTAAAGCTGCCGGCTAGATCAGATGTTCCCAGGCCGGTGCTGATGCCCTTGAAGACATCGATGGCGCCTGATTTGAAGTTGGCGGCATAGAGGTAATTATTTCCACTCACCGCAGCTTCTGCCACACCTTTGTAAATATTTGCCGAAGACCCTGTGGCAAGGGTTTCAGCAGAGGTGCCCAGATTGCTTCGCCAACCTGAGATTGTTCCGTCTTCGCTGACAAACAGAAAAAGATCCTGGTTGAATGCATTGGCGGAATTGCTGTTAAAGACTTGCCCGGTTACGTTGCCTGCGCCGGGGATAGTAACGGTTAGCCCCGCCTTAGTGGTGATATTAGTTGCAGGATTAACGTTGTATATAGTCGAAACATGAGTGTCATTATCAGACACCCAAAATGGTCCGGTTGGACTGTAGGAAAGTCCCCAGGCGTTTACTAAAGCGGGATCGGTAATTTGAGCCGGATTAGCAGATTGATCATCCGTCACCAAATTCAACTGACTGAACGAGATTGCTGCTGCCAATTGGGGAACAAATGACAGTGTAGCGAAGAGGAACATTGCTATCTTGGTGTGAGAATCATGCGGCAATGAGTTTTTTAAAATTTTCATGTTAGTAAATCTCCAATTAGCTACAAATAGAGGTACTACCTTCGTAAGAAAAATGGTGACAGATACTTTCTCTCCTATATCAGCAAGACTCTGCGTATTTCCTGTTCGTTGAATTTTTAGCTTGATAGCGTCTTGATAAGTCAATCCTGACTTTGAGCCTAATGTACCAGTTGTGTATTAGTAGACCTGAAGATAGGACTATTAAAATGAAGCACATTTTCAAAATTACGATCAATTTTGAAGAGGACTAAACACTATCAACATTAGATCAACATACGCAATACGTATGAATACTTAATATGGAATGAATATTGACTTTGGTTGGGCTTCAATCAACTTTGCATAGTTACCCAAACACAGTTTTCTAATTCAATAACAACAAGCCTAGGCAGGCAGTGTTTGAATATATTGAAGTGTTCTACAACCGTGAGCGACTTACACTCAGCCAATGGCTATTTGTCGCCGGTAGATTACGAATTGAAGCATAAAGTTGCTTAATCATGTGTCCGGGAAAGCGTTGATAGAGGGTGTCACCTCGCTCACAACTGATTAGGGGGCGTTGGTTGGCGTAACATGTAGGCAGCTTTAACCTCCTCACAGGCAAAGTAAAAACTATAAATCCATCAATCCCAGAGTTTTTCTCCATGCTCTTTAATTAAATGAAAAATTTCCCGTCTTCCTTTTTTTCCGTACTCATAAATTCTAACTTTAGAAGCTACATTAGCATTCCCTGCTTCAGCCATCAAAAATGGTAGGTCGTCGCGGTCATGGACATAGTAAACAGATGATTTCCCCATCGCCAGCGCCCATCCGGCTTCAAAAAGAACACTAGAAACAATTCTGTCTGGATAAATTAGCAAGAAATATTTACTCTCTTTTAGTGCTAAAAGAGTCATCATGCATGGAAAGACTTTGGGATTGAAATTCAGCCATTGTTTTTAAGTCCCGACCGGCATAAAAAACAGACGTAAAGCCGCATTTTTCCTTCAGAATTTTTTCAAGATTAAGTGCTTCAGTTCGATATGTTTGGTAGTCTTCTTCGGTTTTCAATCCAGCCATAGCAGAGGAAATAAAAACATCATATTTAAAACGATTCAAACAGGTATTGATTCGATCACGTACCCAAGTATAAGCGCCAATATCTCTACTTTTGGGTTTGACAATTTCAGTATGGCTACCATGAACTACTTTAATTCTGCTGGATGCAAGGCCTATCCCAGAGCTTAGTGCGTCAACCCAAAAATCGGAAGCACCGCGTACCGCCCATGTTGGAATGATAGTTTTTCCCTCTGCATTGATATGTTCGTCTTGGCAAAGATGGTTTTCAAATGTCTCATTGATTTCTGTAACGAAGTCGCCATGGGCTTTTAATACTTGGAAATCAGACGATAGAGGAGAAAGAAAACTAAACACACGCGTTGATCCAAGTTGAGGACTAGCCATTAAAACAAGTCCGCCTATACGAGAAAGGGTGACCTTGTCACCTGCGCTAACAAGACTGGTAATTACTGCTTTGCATAGCAGCCCACCCATACTATGCCCAACAAGAATAATAGATTTATATTTTGAAAGATCATCACGAATAATTTCAGCCAATATTCTGGCTTCCTCCCTAAGTGGTATTGATTTCCAGAAAACCAATCTACGAAACGCAGTGCGGTACTCGTATAAGCCAACATCAAGTTGCGGAACATCCTCGAAAATAAATTTAGGAAAATTCCCCCATGTTGATTTATCTCCGTACCTACGGCCCCCCAACCCATGAATAAAGATAATTAGGTGATTATCTTTATTATCCAGGGTGCTTTTGGAATGAATAATAAGCGGGTATTGTGTCGCTCCATCAAGATCATCGGGGGCTTGAAAACTTGCTTGCTTAATTTCCATTATCTGATCTCCGATTGGTTAAAAATAGCCTACGTTCAATAGATCACGCTAGATTACCTGGTTTTTTGGTTCTATATCTTTTATATCCAATATGCACTTGACGGCTTTTAGATAGTGTTCCGTCATTCAATTTAAAGTTACAAACGTCAGAAATTAGCCGTTATGTATAGTAGTGACTTATGTGCAGTCAATTACGCCAGGCCACAAGCAACCTAACCTGCAGGGCAAATTACTTTACATAATTTTCGGTTTCAGGAACAACATCATATTTTCTGACGCGCCTAAAATAATAGTTTTATGTCAGTTCGAAAGGCTCTACTTATCGAGCAATCATTAACAGACTTGTATATCGAAGCCAATTTGCGATTAAAGAACGGGCACTATCGAAACTTCAGTAACACAGTATGAAGACTTTTCGGGAGAAATGGCGTTCCTATCTCTTTGTTCCGGTTCTTAAAATCGCTGAAATTATGCAAAGCTCCTGAGCGAGATAGAGGCTTAGAAGCCAGGCCGAATTTTGCTCGCAGCAGCAGCACCACTATACATAAAAGAAAACTTCACATAATGGCCGGTTTTGAGCCTACAACTACGGCCATGTTCACACAAAGTTCACACTGGCTCCAACTCTATTTTTACCTTTTTACCAAGCGCGGCGGCGCTCACTAAGGTGGTCAAGGTTAAGCTGGTATCTTCTTCATCCAGCAACCTATTAAGCGAAGCTCTGCTGGTGTGCATTTTTTTTGCCATTGCCGTTTTACTGAGGTTAAGCGCAGACATGCCTTCGTATATTTGCCAGGCAATAACCCACTTGGTCGCTACCGCTATAACTTCGTCAAGAATGGTTTCCTCGCTCAGGAAGTCGTCGAAGCTGCTACCGATATGGGGATTTTCTTCGTGCTGACTGTTCATTGTTTACCTCGTAATGCTTTCAATCTTTGTTTTGCCAAATTGAGTTCCTGCTTCGGTGTTTTTTAAGCCATGCAGCAAAATCATCGTATGGTGGTCTATGACAAACAGAACGTACGCAATCCGGTTTTCAAGCTTAATTCGGACATTCCCAAATGTCGCCTTCGAGATGATCGACTAACGGCATGCCGAGAGGCCAACCGAATTGCACCGTTTTAATATCTTCGCCAATCGTTTTTTTATCTTGGGCAGACAATCCTTTCAACCATTCCCTTACGGGTTAGCCGCCGACTTCAGTGGCAAAAAATCTAACAGACAGGATTGGATTCATTTATGTAGTGTACCAAATAGGTACGCAGTAATAAGCACTCATTGGTTCGAAAAAACAATTATTTTGTCGAACATTATTAGCTATTTAATTTTCCGTCGGTCAGCGCGAGTGGCATGACAATAAATCTCCTTAAATAACAGTTAGGAGTTTGTCATGAACCAAGAAAATCAAAACAATCGACACGCACCATGGAACAAAGGCAAGTTGATTGGTCAGAAATCGCCATTAAAATTGAAGGAAATTTGAGCCATTCGCATCCGTTTGAAGATGGCTAATAATACCCGTGAACTAGCGCTATTCTATCTTGCCATTGACAGCAAGCTTCGGGGATGTGATCTAGTTAAACTTAAAGTCTGCGATGTTGCTCAAGTTGGTCGGGTGTCATCACGTGCAATCATAATGCAGCAGAAAATGCATAGACCGGTTCAATTTGAGATAATGAAACAAACCAGAGACTCTTTGGCAAATTGGATTAACCAAGCTCAACTAAAATCCGATGAGTACCTTTTCCCCAGCCGGATTCATAATTCGCAGCACCTTTCTACCCGGCAATATGCTCGAATAGTTGAGCATTGGGTTACATCAATTGGTCTCGATCCGGCGGCATACGGAACCCACACGATGCGCCGGACAAAAGCGACTTTGATTTACCGTCGGACAAAAAACTTGCGTGCCGTGCAATTAGTACTTGGGCATTCTAAGCTGGAAAGCACCGTCCGGTATCTTGGCATCGAAGTTGACGACGCCCTGGAGATTTCAGAACAGACAGAAATTTAGCCTCTCAAAAGATAGCAGCCGCTTGTTTTTAGCTGCTACCGATTTTGAACGGGCTAATCACGACCCAATAGGGACGTTCGATTTCAGAATCACTGGCCGACTGGTCTGTGGCCTCGAGCAGCCATTCAGAACACATCGCCGAAACTGGTCTCCCGCGTAAAAACGAGTATGGCTCAACGTAGTGGTTTGTCTACACATACTCATCGCACGCAGCCAGTCTATTCATCCAATTCCTCTCGATCAATTTCTATTTGAATTCGGTCGATAAGCTGAGCTATCTCTTCCTGGAACCAAAGCGTCACAAACTCGTTAGTTTCGTTATCCAAGCGTTCACGAATGCTATTAACTCTTGCCTTATAATACTCACTTGCAGGCCCCCAAAATACTCCTGTCATAAAGTTTGCATGTAAAGATTGTCGAACATTCACCCGTGCCCCATACTGCTCAAGAATGAGCCGAGCTAATGTTGGAGGCTCCTCAGGCAGGCTAATTATCGGAGGACAATATTCGGCTAGTAACCATGCACGCGTATTAGGATCTTCTTTAATCCAATCCAATATAATCTCAGGCGGTATAAGTTCTAGACCATTAGATTCCTGGGATCGACTACTGTTCCGGCGTCCCCTAAGCCACTGCAAAATCTTGTATGCAGATACATCAATACTGGGTTGAATTTGGAAACTAATGATTTGCCAAAACTCACTTGGCCAAGTAGTGAGAACTTGATCGAAAAACTCAAAGCTTTGCGCCATATAGTTATCAGTGATACTACCTTTGGCACCAAACGACTTAACACAGTTTGAAGCAATTCTAAACGCGCGATCTGGCGCAAGCTTTAGTAAAAGCTTTGCTCCCTTTAGCCAGTGATAATCGCGCATTGTGTCGCTTCCATACTTTTCTTCACTCCCGCTTATAAAGACTGGATGTGATAATACCTTCTCAAGGAGATCAATGATGTCTGACTCGGAGTCTGAATTTGTGCGTATTCTTGACTGAAGAATATCTAAAGCGGCATTTGCTTCTGTGGGGAGTTTTCCTTTAACTAGTTTATTTACTAACCCCTTTACTACTTCAAAAGGGAGTTTTTGAACAATACCGCCATACACCAATATTCGGAAGCGATGAGCCTCGATTTGTCCAGACTCGCATTTAGCCAATAATTCCCAGGCGATGGGGTCTGACATTCCAGAACGCCACACCAATTGAAGTACGTCTTCAGCCATCGTTGCTGACGCGAACAGTTCGTCAATCAACTTCTCCCACAAGTTTAAATCGCGGCCAAAAACACCTGATAAGTAACCACCTAAAAAAAAGTCAGTTCGGGTTGTTTCAGCTTGACTCCAAGCAACCTTGATCTTGGGCCATATTTCTAATGAATGATCAGACGCACCCAGCAAATTACCAAACTGATACCCGTTTTTGGCTTGATCTGTGACAAGCCAAGAAAGCTCGGCACTTAATAAACTGGGTGAATTTAAAACATCATGACAAAGCGTTTTAAGGATTGGATGCGGTTCTTCGTTGTATTCACCATCCTCATCAAAGTCATCTTCTAGCAGCCTTTGGCCTACGAAACGGCGAAACTTGTCGTGGAATGAAGTTTCTGTCAAATTGGTCCGCAAATGCTCCAAACTTTGGACTACGCCAGATAACAGTCCATTTCGATCATAGTGCAGAGTGGAAACGACAGCTTCTATTACTGCATCTCTTAGAGCATTTTCAAGCGAGAAATCCCCAAGCAATCCAACAATTCGCATCGCAAGAGGAGGTATTGACAGTAAGTGACGAACATTCCGAATAATAGCGTTGGCGGGTATGTTTCGTTCATCTTGGGGCAGAAATCCGTATGCTTCGGTGAGCAAATTTACATGCTGGCTATATGCCTCCCAAAGCTCTTCATAGTTTTGTGGCATCCAACGTTCTGGAAGTGAACGTATACCTGCTTCATTGCCGATGTCTATTCTTGTAATAAAAGGGTTCAGGCTTTCTTCTAAAGCCCGCAAAGCTAACTTTCGGCGGATAGATTTGTCAGATAAGAGCAAATCACGGAGATATGGTAATTTTGCACTTGGCGAAAGTTGCGAAGCAGCGAGCTTGCCATATCCAAGTGTGAAAAGAGAAACGAACACCCCTGTTGCATTGTTAGACCAGGTCTCGTTTTCGGTTTCTGCCAGCAGCAGCAAACATTCCGCCACATCGATAAAGTTCAATGCAGGTATGGCAAGCCTCTCTAAACCATGAACAACCTCACGCCTACCCAAATGAAACTCGTGACGCTCTTTTTCAGAGGCATTTTCCAAGGCTTGTTTCAAACGGCGCAAGGCAGCCTTGGAATTCCCTAGCGCTAATGCGAAAAAAAGTTGGGGGTTACCTGGTTCGGAAAAATTGCTCAAACAGGACAAGGGACCTTCAACTGATAGTAAACGTTCAACGACAGCAGATGCAGCTTTCGATTCATTTGCGTAAACAAACATCTCGAAAAACCACTCAAGCATTCGCCCCTCAAGTTTTGAGCGAATTTGTTCATCGTTAATAAGATGGCCGAAATCTCCCCACCAATCGCTCCAGAGCTTGATGTGTAAAAGTTTTGGCGAAATGTATAGGATATTACGGCCTTGAAGAATACGTCGCTGCTGCAACGCACGAACAGAATTTGCAACCACTGCAGATGACATCCCTGGTTCAATGAGATTCAGCAGAGCTTTAAGTTGGGCTTTTCCGTTGTCTCCATTTAGGCCTTGCCACGCAATCCTACGAAAAACAGCAATGGTTCTGGCTACAGTGAGGCGGTCCAACCCAGCGGCTGAATCCCTTCCTTCAGGACTGCAGACCATATTTTCCCAAATTGAATCTAGCTTCGGAAAGTGAGTGGCGTAATCGGACTCTGGATTACTATTTATGAACTGGCCAACACTGTGTGCGATACGAGGAGAACCGTGGCATAAATCTGCCAGCCAATTTTGTCTATCCTTGGGAATACCATAACTTTCAAATATACGTTCCATAGCTTCGATAGACAGTGGAGGTACTTCAACTATTTGAATTGAGTCTATGGCATCATCATTTTTAACTTGATTGTAGAGGGTAATTAGCAAGAAATGAGTGGCAGTCCGCTTTAAGCGACTTTGAAGTACTGTAGCTGTTTCATAGTCACACTCATCAGCTACAAGAATCACACTTGCCTTCTCAACTAGTTTTAAGAGCTGGGAGAACGCGGAGCTACGGTCTAATTCTTCAGCTTCAGGACAATAAAGAACGTGAGCTTTCGAAGTTGAGCTATCTAATGAGGAGAATACAAGGTGAGTCTTTCCAGCTCCAGCATCACCCAATACTCTGATGTGCCGGAAGCCGTCTAACCGATCAGTCTCCAATGTTATAGCTTTTGCTACTGTAAGAAGTTCATCAGTTTGCTGATACCTTGATACCTCAAGGTTACATGACCTTTCAAGGAATTCCAGCGTTTCAAAGGGGGTTCCTTGTGCGCCACCAAGCCCATTAAGACGAAGTGCGAGTGCGGGGGAAATAGCCTTTATAGCTGCACAAAGCTGATTTGCCCGAATGATCTGTATATTCGCGTTTTCATACTTCTGGTCATATTTCTTGAGGAAATTGATTATCTCCTTTACGCCGTAATCCTCAGTAGTTCCAACCGCTTCAGAACCAAACAAAACAACAATAAATGTTCCAGCTTCATCAAGACAGTTCTTGACTCTTGGATTCAGATACTCAGCTTTATATGTCCTTTTTGTCTTATATTTAGGTTGCAGCACCAAAGATTTAATATCTCCTAAACCCGAGGCCGAGAAGCTTCCTGTCTTTATCTGGTATCTAGCGTTCCCGTTGCGGAGGAGCCCCCCGGGAATTAGTGAGCCTGATATCAGCTCTATCTCAGCATCAATTCCGCCATCAGCAGTTGTAATTGCTTTCGGTACATTTATCGCTGTTACAGGATTTTTGGTCCTCATGGCTTCTGCGACCAGTAACTGATGAAATAACTCAACCGCATCGTCAGCACTTAACTTTCCAATGTCCGACATTGAAACATCAAATGGACCATTACTTAATTCGATTGACACCTGACCTCCTGGTGATTGATATCTGCGCAAATCCAGTTTTGCTGAGCAACATCAGGTTACATCTTATCTAATGTTATCGAAGTGGAATCTGCATGCAGTACTTGAGCACAAATCGTGCAAAATTCGAGCTTAAAAAGCGGATGGAGTATACAGCATCATTTGAATGTATCGGTTCCGAAAAAGAAACCCGAGTAAATTAGTTCGTTCGTTACCGCTTAAGCTCAAGCCAATCAGGCCAGTATCTTCGACAAGGCATAAAGCAATCGAGTGGAAGCGAAAATCGTTAGCAGCGACCGAATTGCAGGAGCGCCCCTTTTATGGAGCGTCGGCTGTATGATGTATTTTGGTCGTTCAATATACTGATTCTAATTATTAGCGAACGACAGGAGTTGGCCCAGGCCGTGTCAAAACGTAAAAATACGCCAAACCGATCCAGCAAACCCGATTGGCTCTTGGCCAAAGCAAGTACAGTCGACTGTAGAGAACAGATTATTGAGTTGAATCAGAATAGATATTTT